>Ga0073934_10009772_pt1 | contig 12154 bp, 15 predicted proteins | sample LarsenN4metaG_FD_76834 | JGI IMG/M metagenome (GOLD analysis project Ga0073934, IMG submission 76834) | Hot spring sediment bacterial and archeal communities from British Columbia, Canada, to study Microbial Dark Matter (Phase II) - Larsen... ... | reverse complement strand
GACGGCGGCCGTCGTTTCGTTGGATGAAATCATCTTCAGCTTTTTCCTCTGTGACATCGTTCGCCTACCTTTCGAGCGTAATTCTACGAAGGTAGGTGTCTCACATTACATTGACACAAACGGTGGCGCCTCTGCGGTGAGAGGTGGTCGTAACGATACGGATCAGCGCGGCCGCGCGCCGGGCCCGATCGGCGGGAAGGTGGGCGGAAGGTCGAATCCCAGGTCCGGATCGATCAGGAAATCGGGGTCGAAGAAAAACAGCATGCTGCCGCCGCGCAGGTCGTCCATCCCGATCTTCCGGCGCTCGCTCCAGAGCCTCCCCCCGTCGAGGTGCTTGAGCGTGCGGATTCCGAAGTGCATCACGAGGATGGGCTCCCGTTGCGCGCGGTTGACGCCGCCCCGCCAGGCCCGGAACCGGAGCTGCAGGGCTGCCGCGCGGTCGCGGGTTGCTTCGGGTCCGGACTCGTAAAGGAGCGCGAGATTCATGTAGGCCGGGACGAATCCCGCGTCGGCGGCCCGGGCAAACCACTTGATCGCCTCGGCGGGGTTGGGGTCGACGCCCGAGCCCTTCTCGTAGAGCAGGCCGAGGTTGAATTGCGCCACGGCCACGCCCTGCGCGGCCGCCGTCAGGAACCAGCGCGCCGCTTCCTGCTCGTCCTTCGGAAAAAGCCTGCCCAGCCCGCCCGGCGGGCGTACGAGGGGCGGCCCCTCGAGACCCTGCCACGGTCCGGCGCCGCCGGCGAGATAGGCGCAGCCGAGATTGAGCTGAGCGATGGGATGGCCCCGTTCCGCGGCGGCGCGCAGCCACGACACGGCTTCCCGGTACCCGATTTCGCCGTGGAAGCCGACAAAGTGGAGGGCGCCGAGGTCGGACTGCGCCTGTGGCAGACCCATCCGCGCGGCCCGGCGCAACCGCTCGACGGCCTCCTTCTCGTTGCGCGCCACGTCGATGCCGACGAGGAGCATGAGGGCGAGGTTGTACTGGGCGTGAGCGTTCCCCTCGCCGGCGGCGCGGGCGAACCACTTCGTCGCTTCCGCATTGCTTTGGGGGACACCGAGCCCCGCCGCGTGCAGCAGGCCGAGCGCAAGCTGCGCCCTGGAATGTCCGGCCTGCGCGTCCTTCGTGAACTCTCGCGCGGCTGCGGCGAATTCGCCGCGTTTCAGGGACGCCTTGCCTTCCTCGTATCCCGCCTGCGAGACGAGCGGCGCGAGCGTGAGGAGCAGCGCGAGGAGGGTGCGGGCGACCACTTTGTGAGCCTTCCGCCGCGCAACCGGTGCAGCGGAGCGTCGCGGCCAATATAGCGTACGGTGGTGGGGACGAACCGGCAGGCTCGCTTGAAAATTCGCTCTGCGGACCCCATCTTCCCCACAAACCCGGGGCTTCGTGATGGATTTGGCGGCGCGGGTCGTGACGCATTCCTCACGAGATATTGGAAGATGGGTGTCAGCCCCGGCGGGTGGTGATACGTTAATAGAGGCTGGACGGCAGGGCCGCAACAACCATGAACATCGTCTACGCGAGCGACAACTACTACGTGGTGGAATATCCCGCCCAGCACGGCTATGAGCTGGTCGACAAGCGCACCCAGCGCGGGACCTTCTTCCAGGGCGATGTCGCGGACCGGTTCGCCCGCTCGCTGCGGGACGCGGTGGCCAAGAACGCTTCGGTCGAGAACGTCGACGAGTTCCTCGGCAGTTTCGACGTGCTGCTCAACCTGCCCCTGGTTTACCACTGACCGGGCGGCACCCGGTCAGCAGCTGACCGGTGAGCCGGTAAAGGGTGAGGGGTAATAGGTCAAGCTGTCATCCCGGGTTCCTCCGCCCTCATCGCTCATCCCTCATCCCTCAGGCGGGTCGCCAGTCGCGCTTTGTCACTCAAAGCGTGAGGCGTCCCGCCTTGATGATTTCCGATCTCACGCGCTCCACGAGCGCTTCCCCGCGCAGGCCCTCGGCCACCGTCACGGCCCGGTTGCGGTACTGCTCGAGCCGCCCCGTGCGCCAGGCCTCGCGCAGCGTGAGGCCCGTTCCGCTTTTCGTCTTCACGACGAGGCCGTAGTGCGCGTCCTCGCGGAACAGCCCGCGATAGCGCAGCGCGACAGCGTCCAACGCGGCGATGTCCGCCCGCGCGACGCGGCGCTGCGCGAGGGGCAGCCCGAACACGCTGCGGGCGCTCACGATGCCGGACCCGGTTACCTCGACCCTGAGCGAGTTGGCGAGGAGATAGGCGGCCACCGCGATGAACACGACGCCGAAAGCGACGAAGGGCAGGATGAAGATGCCCATCAGCCAGAGGGCAACCATTCCGGCGGAATCGGCTCCCGAAGCGGGCAGCACCGCCACCGCGGCAAGGACGCCCGGCACGAGGCACGTCACCCCGAAGAGGGCGAGCGTCAGCGCGGCGGCGGGCGCGCGGAACGGCGGGAAGTAGAGCTCGATGCCCGAGGCGTCTGTCGGGCCGCGGCCCGACAGACGCCTTATGCAAAACCGCTCGTGAGAAAACGGCGAAAAGGGCGGCATAGACACGAGGAGTTTGTCGGGACCAAGTCCGACAAACTCCTGGTGCGTGCGCGTCAGCCGGACGGTGCGGGTCGGCAAAGGCTGCGGCGCTGCGACCGATTGCATGCGCCGCGCGGCGCCGGGTTGCCGCTCAGCCCAGCTTGACGTTGGCGGCCTTGGCGACCTTCGCCCATTTCTCCAGCTCGCGCTTGAGGAAGGCCGCGAATTCGTCCGGCGTGATGCCCGAGGCGAGCGCGCCCTGCGCGAGGAACTTCTCGCGGGTCTCCGGGGCTTTGAGCATCGCGGCGAGTTCCTGATAGGCCTTGGCGACGATGTCGCGCGGCGTGCCCGCCGGCATCACCACGGCCTGCCACGAGCTCCCGTCGAAGCCCTTCACGCCGCCTTCATCCACCGTCTGCAGATCCGGCATGGGGGGAAAGCGCTCCCTGGTCGAGATGGCGATCGGCCGCAGCTTGCCGGCCTTCGCGTGCGGCAGCACGGTGACGGCGGTGTTGAAGGCGAGCTGAACCTGGCCCGATATCTGGTCGATCACCGAAGGCGCCTGGCCCTTGTACGGCACGTGCACCATGTTGACGCCGGCCATGTACTTGAACATCTCCATCAGCATGTGCGGGCTGGTCCCATTGCCGGTCGAGGCGTAGATCAGCTGGCCGGGGCGCGCCTTCGCCAGCGCGACGAGCTCCTTCACGTTCTTCACGGGAAGCGTCGGGTGGGTCGTGAGCATGCTGGGCAGGATCGCCATCAGCGTCACGTGCGCGAAGTCCTTCAACGGGTCGAAACCGAGCTTGCTGTAGATGCTGGGCGAGATGGACTGTGCGACGGTGAACATGCAGATCGTGTAACCGTCCGGCGGCGATTTCGCGCACAGCTCGGTGCCGATGTTGCCGCCGGCGCCGGCGCGGTTATCGGCGACGACCTGCACCCCCCAGGCCCTGGTGAGCCGCTCGGCTGCCATCCGTCCCATGAGATCGGTCGGTCCGCCCGGCGGGAACGGGATGATCATGCGCACCGGTTTCGCGGGATAGGCCTGCGCGAGCGCGGCGCACGGCGCGATTGCGAGGCCAAAGGCGAGCGCACAGCGGACGACGGCGTTCATGGTCGTTCTCCTCGGGGTGTGATTTTGGTTCAAGCTATTATGCCTTAACCCGCCGGAATCGACCGACGGGTCAAGTGGGCGGGTTCGAACGGACGGTGAGCGCCGTTCAACGATGGTTTTCGGGTTTCAGCGGCTTATTTTGAGCGCGGTTCCGGTCGCCGGTCACGGGTCACGCTTTCTTCCGGCTGCCAGGTCCACGATCTCGCTGTCGCGCCGCGCCTGCGCGAAGAAACGCGTGAGGATGCGATAGGTATCGAGGTCGAACGCGGGCGGCGCGCCGCGTTCGGCGAGCTCGTCGAGCTCCGCCTCCGAGCGCACCGTGCCGAGATAGCACCAGCGATCGAGCACGATCAGCTGCTCGCTTGCCGCCCCCGCCTCGCGCACGCCGACCCGGCCCTTGAACGGCCACGGCCGTATTCTCAGCTGCGCGAGCGCCTGCCCGAGCCGCAGGCCGTGTGCGGCACGCGTCTCCTTGCCCACGCAGGCGCCGCGGCAGCGCTTGATCTGGTGCGCGAAGCACGGCCCGCGGCCTTTCTCCAGGCCCAATACGATCGGGCAGAGCCCGTGCTCGGTGGCGAGCCCGCGCAGCGCCTCGAGTGCCGCGGCTCGCGAGCGGAAGAGACCGTAGAGCTCCGCGAACTGCGCGGGATCGAGCTCGCGCGCGGTGACGAGCCGCGGCGCCGCCTCCGGCGCTTGCGCCCGCCAGTGCCAGGCGCATAGCTCGTTCGTGCGGCGCAGGCGCCGGTTGTAGACCGGGGCGAGGCGTTTCACGAGCCGCGCCTCCTCGATCAGCGCGCCGAGCTCGCCCGCTGTTTCGATCCAGTCCACCCGGGCGACCTCGCGCGCGATCTTCATGTCACGCGAGTCGGAGTGGTCGCCGGCGAAATGCGCCATCACGCGCGCGCGCAGGTTGATGCTCTTGCCTACATAGAGCACGGCGTCGTTCTCGCCGTAGAACAGATACACCCCCGGCGCCTCGGGGATTTCGTCGAGCGTGCCCTCCGCCAGCCCGGCCGGAAGGGTGGGCGCCTTGACGAGGCCCTCCACCGCGCCGGCGATTACCGATTGATCGAGCTCGCGCTGCCACCGGCTCGCCAGCAGCCAGAGCGCGCGCGCATCGGCGAGCGCGCGGTGGCGCCCGTCGCAGACCACTCCGTGGCGTGACATCAGGGCGTCGAGGTTGTGGCGGCTCTCGTGCGGGAAGAGCTTGCGCGAGAGCTTCACTGTACACAGCACGCGGCTCGTGTAGCGCAGCCCCGCGCGCTTGAACTCGTTGCGCAGAAAACCGTAATCGAACCGCGCGTTGTGGGCGACGAGGAGCTTTCCTTCGAGCCGCGCATGCAGCTCGCGGGCGATCTCGCCGAAGCAGGGGGCGAGCGCCACCATTTCGTTGGTGATGCCGGTGAGCGCCTGGATCGCCGGCGGGATGCTCGCCCCGGGATTGACGAGCGTGGACCATTCGCCGAGCACGCGGCCGCGGTCGACTTCGACCAGCCCGACTTCGGTGACGCGATCGTAGGCGGGATGGGCGCCCGTGGTCTCGACGTCGAGGAAAACGAGGGGCCCGTTGAGCACTAGCACACCGGCAAACGGTGACCGGTGAGCGCTGACCGAAGCGTGGGGGCGTAGACCGGACGCGGAGGGCAGAGAGAAGAAGGGAGAAGCTGGAGGCGTCCCGGTTTCAGGTCATCCTTCATCCTTCTGCCTTCATCCTTGAGGTCGGCGAGTCTCGAGTGACGAGTCACCGGTTTTGGTAGCCGATGGCGCGCGAGATTTTCTGGGCGGTCTGGCGCACCAGGGGCGCCCACGCGCGGTTCAGCCGGTCGGAGGGCGCGGAGACCGACAGGCCGGCCACCAGCCGGCCTTCGTCGTTGTAGATGCCGGCGCCGATGCAGGAGACGCCTTTTTCCGCTTCTTCGTTGTCGAAAGCGTAACCGTGGCGGCGGATCTTCTCGATCTCCTTCACCAGGCTTTCCGGGTCGGACAGGGTGTTTTCGGTGTACTTCGGGAGCCCGGTGCGCCGCGCGTACTCGAGGCACTTTTCCGGCCCGTCTTCGGCCAGGAAGATCTTGCCGACCGCGGTGATATGGAGCGGCGCGCGCGCCCCGATGATCTGCACGACCCGCATCATCGAATTGCTGCCCGAAGCCCGCTCCACGTAGACGACCTCGTCATCGCGGCGCACCGAAAGGTTGATGGTCTCGCCCAGCTCCCGCTGCAGCCCCTGCATGTGGGGCAGGGCCTCCTGGCGTACGCTGATGCGCGATTTGACCAGGCTTCCCAGCTCGAGCAGCCGGATGCCGAGGCGGTAGGTCCCCGGCTCGATGCGGTCCACCAGCCGGTTGTCTACCATGACCGACAGGATGCGGTGTGCGGTGGAAGGGTGGAGCCGGGTCTCGGTCGCGAGTTGCTTGAGATTGACCGGGGAGTCGTGCCGGGCGAGGGCGGCGAGGAGACTCATCATGCGCTCGATGACCTGGATCGAGGACTTCGCTTCCACGTGCGCCACGGCGGGACCCCCAATCGCAAGATCTGGCGGCCGATTTTAGGGTATGAAATTCACCGGCACAACCAGGATGGCCGCGTTGAGGCACGATCTGACCACACCCGAAGGTATCGCCAGTAATGCTTTGTTTTTGCTATACTATGGGGCTCCGGCTCCCGCTGGTGTCTTTTATGGGCAAGTCCGCAATACTCTCTCGCAATCGAAATGGCCGCCATGCGGCCGCCCTGGCAAAGATCAACCAGGACGTCAAAAACTACATCACACCGCAGGGTTACGCGCGCCTCAAGACCGAACTTACGCGCCTGCTCGACGTCGAGCGTCCCGAACTGGTGAAAGTGATCGCGTGGGCGGCCTCGAACGGCGACCGCTCCGAGAACGGAGACTACATCTACGGCAAGAAGCGCCTGCGCGAGATCGACCACCGCATCCATCACCTCACGAAGCGCATCGAGAGCGCGGCGGTGGTGGATCCCGCCAAGCGGCGCGGCGACAGCGACCAGATCTTCTTCGGGGCTACCGTCACCTACGCCTACGTGCGCGGCGGGGGCGAGGAACGCACCATCACCATCGTCGGCGTGGACGAAGTCGACGTGAAACGCGGCCAGGTAAGCTGGCTCTCGCCCATCGCGCGGGCGCTTCTCAAGAAGCGTTCCGGCGATGTCATCACGCTCGCCACCCCGGCGGGCGAGGCCGAGATCGAGATCGTCAGCGTCCGCTACCCGGCAGCCTAGAGCCTGCGACGCCAGGACACGCACGTGCGTTTGCGTGGTGTCAGGGGCTCCTGACCGGCCGCCGCGCCGGCACCCGTTGCCGCCCGGCAGGCGGCCCGATAACATTGGCTAAACCCGGACGCTGAGCGCGGGTTTAACTCCGCGTGTTCGAACGGACAAGAGCGTTGCCGTTCAACACGCGGCTCGTTGCTGCGGGCAGGGGCGCGACTGGCCGCCCGGCATTCCCGGAGCCCTCATCGGACGCACGCCGACGTGACCGTCTCCTTCTTCGCCGCCGCTCTCTCCGCCTGGCGTGCAGCCCACGTCGCCGTGCCCGAGCCGCGCGCCGACACGATGGCCCTCGAGGCCGTGGTGAAGCTCACCATCAAGGCCATGCCCGAGGCGCGCACGGCCGAGACGCTGGGGGCGGAGCGCGAGGGCACCGGGGTCGTGATAGACAATAAGGGCCTCATCCTCACCATCGGCTACCTCATTCTGGAAGCCGAGTCCGTCCTGGTCGTGACCGGAGACGGGCGCGTCCTTCCGGCGGGCGTGGTCGGCTACGACCACGCCACCGGCTTCGGGCTCCTGCGCACGGGACTGAGATCCCGGCCGGTCGAGCTCGGCAGTTCGGCCGACGTGCGCGAACTCGCCACCGTCATGGTTGCGGCGCACGGCGGCGCCGGCGGCGCTTCGCGCGCCTGCGTGGTGTCGCGGCGCCGCTTCACGGGCTGGTGGGAGTACATGATCGAGGGCGGGATCTTCACCGCGCCGCCGCGTTTCGAGCACAGCGGCGCGGCGCTGCTCGACGCGGAGGGGAGGCTCGTCGGAGTGGGCTCCCTGTGGGTGAGCGATGTGCTCGAGATCGGCGCCGCCTTTCCCGGCAACATGTTCGTTCCCATCGATCTGCTGAAGCCGCTGCTCGGCGATCTCCTCGCGACCGGGAGCCGCCGCGAGCCGCCGCGCCCGTGGCTGGGCGTCTACTCGGAGGAGGTCGGCGGCCACGTCGTGGTCACGCGCGTGCTGCCCGATTCCCCGGCGGCCAGGGCGGGGCTCGCCCGCGGCGACGTCATCCTCGGGGTGGGCGGGCAGGCGATCGGGCGCCAGAGCGAGTTCTACCAGAAGCTCTGGTCGAGCGGCGAGGCCGGCGCCTCGGTCATGCTCCACGTCCTGCGCAAGAAGACGGTGCGGCAGTTGACGGTGCATTCGGCCGACCGCATGGCGTATCTGAAGCCCTGGCGCATCTAGTGGCAGTGCGGAGCGCAGGGTGCGGAATGCAAAATGAAGATTGAAGTTGAAGCCGTTGGTTTTGCTGTTCATTCATCTCTCACATTTATATGACGGGAGGAGGACATGCCGGTGCGCTGGGAAGCGATCCGGCTCGAAGGCGGGGAGCCGCGCGTCTGCGTCGGCGTGCCGGACCGGCCCGACCGGCACCCGGGCATCGTCGTCGCGCAGCAGAAGAACCAAGCCCCTCCCATAAGCCTGTCCCGCGGACCGGGTGGTGGCCGCGCGGGGCAGGCTCACTCGTGGATCACGCAGCGAATCGGCATGCGCCCGGCTCGTGGCCGCGTTGACGTCCGTCTTCTCCTACGGGTCCTGGATAATGCAGCTGCGCGATCGCTACGTACGCGAAAAACGCCCGTTTCGCTTTTGCCTGCCGGCGCGTGAAAAGGCGTACATTAACGGCGGGAGCTGGGCTCCACGAAAGGAGGCGTCCCCATGCAACTCGTCACCGTCAAGATCGAAAAGCCGGAAGCGACGAACTTCATCCTGGGCCAGACGCATTTCATCAAATCCGTCGAGGACATCCATGAAGCCCTGGTGACGGCCGTTCCCGGCATCAAGTTCGGCCTCGCGTTTTGCGAAGCCTCCGGAAAATGCCTGGTGCGGTGGTCGGGCACCGATCCCGCGCTGATCGATCTCGCCAAGGGCAACGCGCAGGCCCTCGGCGCCGGCCACTCATTCATCATCTTCTTCGGCGACGGCTTCTACCCGGTGAACGTGCTGAATGCGCTCAAGATGGTCCCGGAGGTCTGCCGCATCTTCTGCGCGACCGCGAACCCGACGGAAGTGGTTCTTGCCGAGACCGGGGAGGGGCGCGGCGTGCTGGGCGTGGTGGACGGCTTCCGCACGAAAGGCGTCGAGTCCGAGGACGACATCCGGTGGCGCAAGGGTTTCCTGCGCCAGATCGGCTACAAGCTGTAATCGCCCTCACACGGTGCTGCCCGAACCCGCGGGACGCAGGCAAGCTGGTCGCGGGCGGCCAAGGCGGGACTGGTCACGACTCACCATGTCACGCATTCCCGCGACACAATTTTGATTGACGAAAGGAGAAGAAATGCCAGTGCGTTGGGAGACCACCAAGGTTGACGGCAAGGACATGCGCATCTATCTCGGCGTGCCGGACAGGCCCGGCCCGCACCCGGGCATCGTCGTCGCGCAGCACGCGGGTGGCGTTGACGCGCAGATCCAGGACGCGGTCACCGGCTGCACCGGGAGGGCTACGTGGTTGCCGCGCCCGAGCTCTTCCACCGGCAGCCGGCGCAGGTAGAAGCCTCGCGCACGGCACTCCTGCGCGACACCGAGATCATCGCCGACATCAACGCCACGGTCGCGCACTTGAGGACGATGCGAATGAGCGTGACGCCACTGGGAATCGTCGGCTTCTGCATGGGCGGGCGGGTTGCCTACCTGATGGCCTGCGTCCAGCCCGAGTTCAAGGCGGCGGCGGTGTTCTACGGCGGCAACATCTTCAAGCCGCTCGGCGAGGGCCCGAGCCCGTTCGAGCGGTCCTCCGGGATTCAGTCTCCGATGATCGGCTTTTTTGGCGTAGAGGACGGGAACCCCTCGCCGGAAGACGTGAGGAAAATCGACGCGGAGCTCACCCGGCTCGGCAAGTGGCACGAGTTCCACCTGTACAACAATGCCGGGCATGCGTTCCAGAACTTCATCTCGCCCGAGCGCTACCGCGAACGGCCGGCGCGCGCCTCCTGGCACGAGATGCTGGCGTTCTTCGCCGAGTACCTGAAGGGCGGCGGCGCAAGTCAAGGCAGAAGGCAGAAGGAAGAAAAAGGAAAGAGGGCGAATATCTGGCGCAGCAAGCGCGTTGTTTCACCCCATTTCTCTGCCTTCATCCTTTGCCCGGGCGCGGCTCAGCTTTTCCGCGACGTCTTGGCGTAAAACGGGGCCGGCACCGGCTCGACGTTGCCGCTTCCGCATTTCGGGCACTTGTGGGCCGCCGCATGTTCCGACACGCGCTCGACCTGCTCGAACTCGTGACCGCAGTCCTTGCACCGATATTCGTAGGTGGGCATACCGATCCTCCGCTGGTTGCCGGCCCCGACCGTGCGTCGGGCGTCCGTTGCCCCTTAGACCGGATCTCGTGGCATTTGGATCCGTCACGGCGCCGCGCGCGGCGATGCATGAAGGCGGAAGGATAAGCGCTTCTGCCTCCTGCTTTCTCGTTTCCGCGTCACGCGACGCCCCTCATTCGAGCGGCGGGATGGTGCGTATCCAGGCGACGATGGCGTCGAGGTCGGCGCCGGTCATGCGGCTGAAATAGCCCTGGCGGTCCATGGGCGGCTTGAACGCCCGGCCGTCGCGCGATACGCCATGGGTGAGGGAGCGCCTGATCTCGGCGTCGGTCCATGCGCCGATGCCCGACCTCGGGTGCGACGTGATGTTGGAAGTGACGGTCGAGCCCCACGGCCCCTTGAACACGTAGCCGCCCTTGCCCCACCAATTCTTGTAATCCGCGACGCCGTCCGGACGGCGCGCATGGCACTCCATGCAGTGGGCGATCGTGGCGAGATAGAAGCCCCGCTTGAGCGGATCGCGCAGATCCGCCTCGGTGAACGGCTTCACTCCGCCCGGCACGAGCTCGACGTGCAGCGCCGCCTTGTAGACCGGCGGCTCGACCGCGTTGCGGACCGGCGCGATGGAACGCAGGTAGGCCACCACCGCATCGAGGTCGCGCGGCGTCATGATCTTGTAGAAGGGGAAGGGCATTTGCGGCGAGAGCGGCACGCCGGTCGGCCGGACGCCGTCCGTGAGAGAGCGCTTGATGTCGGCGTCGCTCCACGCTCCGATCCCGGTTTCGCGGTCGGGCGTGATGTTGGTGCCTCTCACGGTGTAAGCCGGCGTATCCCAGACTTGCGAACCGCCCGCGAAACGCTTTTCCATGACGAACCCGCTCTTCCCCCTCGGCGTGTGGCAGCCGTCGCAGGCCATGACGGCGTTGACGAGATAGCTGCCGCGCTCGAGCAGTGTCTCGCCGATTGCGCCGCCGGTCGCCGCGATGTACGCGACGGCGCACGCGATTACAAAGCGAACCATGGTTCCCCCTGTTTCCCTGAACGGTTGGTGCCGAAAAGCCGCGAACGGTCACAGGGTAATCCCAGCTCCCAACGCAATCAACCGCTGTGTGAATCTGCGATAATTTCATGAATGCGAGTCGGTCTCTTCGTCACCTGCCTCGTGGACCTCATGCGGCCGCGGATCGGCTTCGCGGCGCTGAAGCTGCTCGAGGCCGCGGGCTGCGAGGTGGTGGTGCCGGAGGCACAGACCTGCTGCGGCCAGCCGGGCTACAACTCGGGCGCGCGGGCCGCCGCCAAGGCCCTCGCGCGCAAGGTGCTCGGCGAGTTCTCGGCCTTCGATTACGTCGTCGCCCCCTCCGGTTCCTGCGCGGGCATGATCCGCACCCACTATCCGGAGCTGTTCCGCGACGCTCCGGATGAGCTCGAGCGAGTACGGGACCTGTGTGAGCGCACGTACGAGCTGACGGATTTCCTGGCGAACGTCGCCCGGTTGGGCGCCGTCCCGGGAAATCTGAAGTCAACCGTTACCTATCACGACTCCTGTTCCGGGTTGCGGGAACTCGCCATCAAGAATCAGCCGCGTCAGCTGCTCGCCAAAGTGCCGGGATTGCGGCTGATAGAAATGGAGGAGGCGGAGACCTGCTGCGGCTTCGGCGGCACCTTCGCGGTCAAGTTCGGCGAGATCTCCACGCACATCGCCGAGCGCAAGTGCGCGAACATCGCGGCGTGCGGCGCGGACGCGGTCGTGCTCGGCGATCTCGGGTGCATGCTCAACATCGAAGGCCGGCTGCGCCGCCGCGGCGACGCGAAGACGAAGGTGCTGCACGTGGCCGAAGTCCTCGCGGGCGTAGAATTGGAACCGCAGATAAACGCAAATAAACGCGAATAAGGTCGAACTACTTTTGGCCGCCGATGAATCCCGTTCCAATGTCCATTTTCCAGGCGTGTCGTGGGCTATTGATCACGAGAAGCTGGCGGAGGTCATTGGAACGGGATGAACGCCGAT
>Ga0073934_10009769_pt1 | contig 12156 bp, 11 predicted proteins | sample LarsenN4metaG_FD_76834 | JGI IMG/M metagenome (GOLD analysis project Ga0073934, IMG submission 76834) | Hot spring sediment bacterial and archeal communities from British Columbia, Canada, to study Microbial Dark Matter (Phase II) - Larsen... ... | reverse complement strand
TCAGGCCGGGCATAGTGACCGGTCACGTCAAAATCGAATTTACCTCGGATTATCTCAGCCAGATCAAGCTCCGCAAACAATATACCTTCTTTATCATAAAAGGGACCAGCAAGGACATCGCCCAATGGCGAGATGATGGCACTTCCGCCACGGCATATGACCTCTGGCAGGTTGGCCAATTCTTCAATTCCATCTAAATAGGTCGGATACATGGATTTAGTGACAAACTGATTACAACCTAAGACAAAGCAACGGCCTTCACAGGCAATATGGCGTAGGGTAGCCTGCCAACTATCACGGGCATCCGCAGTGGGTGCTAGATAGAGTTCAACGCCTTTGTTGTACATTGCCATCCGCGCTAGAGGCATATAGTTCTCCCAGCAAATCAAACCCCCTATTTTACCAAACTCAGTATCGATCACAGTCAAAGTGCTCCCATCCCCTTCGCCCCAAATGAGGCGCTCGGCAGCGGTAGGCTTAAGTTTACGGTGTTTGCCAAGAAGTTGCCCATCAGGGCCGAAGTAAAGGAGAGTACAGTAGAGGGTACCCTGACTGAACTGACTATCCCGCTCGATGACACCGATAACCAAGTAGGCTTTAGATTGGTGGGCAGCCGCCGCTAAAGCTTTAGTAGTTGGACCAGGAATATCAACCGCATTGGCCCAGTAAGTCTGCCAGGTGTGTCGTCCCTCTAGACTACGGTTACCGACTACAGCGCCAAAAGTCAACCCGCGTGGGTAAGCAGGGATGAAGGCCTCGGGGAAAAGGATTAATTTTGCACCCTGCTCGGCGGCTTCATAAGTCAGGCGGCATACCTTCTCAACGGTGGCTTCGCGATCAAAAAGAACTGGAGCCGCCTGCACAACCGCCACTTTAACTTTGGGAAAAGTTTCAATCACGGGATCCTACCTACGGGCATGAGGCACAAAGGGTGTTCCTCAGCAGGCATACTCAAAACCCTTTTGACCTCATTATCCTCAAAGGCTCCTACCATTACGGTTCCAAGGTTTAACGACACGGCTTGTAGATAAACATTTTGAGCCGCATGCCCTACCTCTATAGGTACATATCGTATTCCTCTTTGTCCATACTTTTGAGTTGTCCGCTCATAAACGGCTGCAAAAACCATAACGACCGCGCCCTCTCTCACCCAACTCTGGCCGAGAGCTGCAGAGGCTAGCTTAACCCGCTGATTCCCTAAGGCGGATCAACCATTTCTCCAGCTCCACACTCCAGAAGGCTACGGTGCTCAGAGCCAAACTGAGGGCCAAATCCCCCGCTGACAAAGCCGTGGTCATGAGGAACCCTTGTAAGAAAGGGACATACACGACAGCCAGTTGTAATACGACCATCAGGGCCACGGCTCCCAAGAGGGGTTTGTTGGTCAGTAAGCCGATGCGAAAGAGGGAGTCTCGTTCAGAGCGAACGGCCAGAACGGTTGCCATTTGTGAAAAGGTCAGGGTGGTAAATACCATCGTCTGCCAGTTGATACGGGCCGTGGACCAGTACCAGTAGCCTAGACCAAGGGATACGAGGCTTACTAACAGCCCCACCCAAACAACGTCCCGGCCCATCCCTCGACCAAAGATGCTTTCGGTAGGAAGAGAGGGCGGACGACGCATCGTGTCCCGCTCGGCCGGTTCCACGCTTAGGGCCAACGCTGGCAGACCATCCGTCACCAGGTTCATCCACAGGATCTGGAGCGGTAGCAAGGGCAAGGGCATTCCCAAGAAGGGGGCCAGCAACATCACCCAAAGCTCGGCAGAATTGGTCGACAGGAGGAACTTGATAAACTTGCGGATATTATCGTAAATGATCCGTCCTTCTTCCACAGCGGCCACGATGGTGGCGAAGTTATCGTCCAGCAGGATCATATCGGCTGCTTCTTTAGCGACATCAGTACCAGTAATGCCCATGGCTATGCCGATGTTAGCTTTCCTCAGAGCAGGCGCATCGTTCACACCGTCGCCGGTCATCGCGACAATGTGCTTCCGATTTTGTAAGGCCTGAACGATCTTGAGCTTATGCTCTGGCGAAACCCGCGCATAAATGGCCACCTCTTCGACGACATCTTCCAATTCTTTAACAGACAGGCGGGTTAGGTCCTGTCCGGTCAGGATACGACCCTCCGCATCAATACCCAACTCACGAGCAATATGCTGGGCCGTCAGGGGATGATCGCCGGTGATCATCACGGGGCGGATGCCAGCGGTCTTGCAGATCTGCACAGCATCCTTCACTTCAGGCCGTGGCGGGTCGATCATGCCCACCAGACCCACAAAGATCAAGTTCCGTTCCAGAGTGCCTTCATGCCCCTCAACCGGCGGCGACTCCAGGAGTCGGAAGGCCACTCCCAGGACGCGCATTCCGCTCTGAGCCAGCCGTTCGTGAGAGGCAAAAATCCGTTTACGCCACATCTCGCTTAGCGGCTCGGCCTGCTCATTGACCCAGACTGCACTGGAAACGTCCATCAGGCTGTCCACAGCACCTTTTGTGAACGCGATGTAGGACGAACGCCCAGTCTTTAGGCTCCAATCTAGAATTGCCTCAAGAGGCTTTGGGATTTGGGACTGGAAAGTCGGGCATGGGTGGACGGTGGTCATTCGCTTGCGTTCAGAGTCGAAGGGCACCTCGGCCATACGCGGGAAGATACGTTCCAGTTCGTCTTTCCGTAAGCCCAGACGTGCAGCGGCCACCACCAGAGCACCTTCAGTAGGATCCCCCACTGCATGGAAGCGGCCTGACTGAGGGCTGTCGGACTCCAAGAAAGCATCATTGCATAAGGCCCCACCGGCCAATAGCAAGGCCAACCCAGGCTGAGCGATCAGCCTGGAGGGTCCTTCATCACCAGGTTCTAGCACCAGTGCGTCCCGGCGCAACTGTTCGGTCAGGTCTACCCGATGGCCGGCCACGTCCAGCACGGTGACCGTCATCCGGTTCTCCGTGAGGGTTCCCGTCTTATCGGAGCAGATCACCGTGACAGAGCCCAGTGTTTCGACAGCGGCTAGCTTACGGATGAGGGCCCGCCGTTTCAGCATCCGTTGTGAGCCCAGAGCCAGGGTAATGGTCACGACCGCGGGTAATCCTTCAGGCACAGCCGCCACCGCCATGCTGATAGCAGTTAGGAGCATCAACTTCACCTCCCCTCCCCGCAGCAGCCCCAGGACGAAGATCACGCCGACGAGGGCCAGGGCGGCGATAGCCAATCCTCGCCCCAGTTGGTCCAGGCGTCGCTGAAGCGGAGTCGGCTCTCGGCCTACCGTCTGGATCATCGTCGCGATGCGGCCCAACTCGGTATCCATTCCGGTCTCCGTGATCACAGCCTGACCACGCCCATAGGTGATAACCGTGCCCATATAAGCCATATTGCGCCGCTCCCCTAGTGGCAAGTCAGCTCCAGACAGCGCGTGGGGGTCTTTTTCCACCGGCTCTGACTCCCCGGTGAGGGCAGCTTCTTGTATCCGCAGGTTAAAGCATTCCAGCAAACGGCCATCGGCTGGCACCAGGTTTCCCGCCTCCAGCAGCACTAGGTCCCCCGGCACCAACTCGCGAGCCGAGATCTCCTGCACATGGCCGCTACGGCGGACTTTGACCGTAGGCACGGCCAACTTCTTCAAGGCTGCCATAGCCTTCTCGGCTCTGTATTCTTGAACAAAGCCCAGGACCGCATTAAGCATGACGATAGCCAGGATGGCTACGGCATCTTTATAGTCACCCAGGGCCGCCGAGACCACAGCGGCCACGATCAGGATGACTATCATGGTGGCCGTCAGTTGCTCCCATAAGATGAGCCAGGGACTCTTGGAGCCTTGCTCTATCAACTCGTTAGGACCCTGTTCCGCCAGGCGGCGAGCCGCCTCTGCATCGTTTAGCCCCTGGGTCGCATCGGTGCCCAATTGTTTCAATACGTCTGCTACGTCCAATGTGTACCAGTTGCTCATGTAATTCTCCTAAAGTTGAATTTATCCGGTGTAGCACCTTCTGCCAGATTTTAAGGTGGTTACCCTTTTCCATTTCTGCCAAAGAGACGCCCAATCTCTGTCTACTCCCAGTTCGAAGAAATCAGGTCGTCCTTAACCCCCTCATTCCTTCAGCCCCGTAGAGATAACCTGTTTACCCAAACAACCCCACCAACTGCCCCCAGTTCAAATAAAGGTACATAATCCCCATGACGATATAAGCTGAGGTAGCTAAGATCATAATAATTCGCGTGATGGGATGAGGTTTGATCCATTGAGGGAAAACCCGGGGTAGCATTACATAATTAAGATAAACAAGTCCAGGGCAGAAGAGGCCCATAGCTAGAAACGAAGCAACTCCACGAATTGTAATCAAGACTCCAGGTTGTGCCATAACCATGGTACTCATCGTTATCACACTGAAGATACCCAGAAAGATATAATACCAGGTGCGAAAATGAAGCTTTTGAGCTCCCGGGATGTTAGCGTAGAAAAAATCGGCTTGAACACGAGAAAAGCCATCCGTATTTTGTAACCAGGCGTCGCAGAGGAATGCTGCAGCGACAATGAGAAATAGAGCTTTACCAATGGGACCCCAGGCTACTTCAAAGAATGCCGATTGAACCACCGCAATTTCCCAACCCTTCGGGACTTTACCCTCCGGTAATAAGAGAGCAAAAGCGAGCCAACACATAATAACAGTCGTGAGCAAATTTAGGAAGACCCCGATGAAATTTTCAAAGCTAAAATAATGGACCCAGCCCCTGTAATTTCGCTTATTTTCCTCAGTGTCCGCGAAAACGTAACCCGTTGCTGGAATCGTTTCGGCCTCACCGGTTATAGGTGAGGTAATACGTCCAATAAGCTTCCCCATCCCAATCCCTTTATCCCGCATCCAGTAGCCGATAAACAACTGGCCGAAGCCACCGGCTCCTGCGTAGGCAATACTCGTAACCAAGATGTTCAGATCCTTAGGATCCCAGTTGGGTATGTTATCGGGCATCGTAACGTGGGGAACCAGAGCTGCAAAGAAATCCCCGGTCACGGCAAGGACCTTTTGTTGGAATAGGGCAAAAATAATACCGGCCATTGTAATGACTACAACAGCCATCGAGATCTTCTCAATCACGTTATAAACCACCCGACCAAAGACCATCGCAAATATATAGAGGATGATGGTCGAATAGCCCCAGAATAAGGACTGGCCCCGAGCTGTCCAACCCGATGGAAGTCCAGTCAGAGCCGCCAAAGCAGTGCCCCCAGCGGTTGCGTAAGCACCCAACCAGGCATTCTCGATAAAGATCCCGATCCATATAATCCAAGCATACAAATGACTTATTCTCGTGAAGCCAGTCATGGGAGTCTCCCCGGTGGCGATGGTATATCTGCAAATCTCCAAATTAACCCAGTATTGGAGTAGAGAAGCAGGAATCAACAGACCCAGAAAAGCAGCTCCATATTTGGCCGTTAAGTACGGCCACCAGATAAGTTCCCCAGAACCTTGAGCCAATGCGGCCCATAAAATACCTGGTCCGATATAAGCAAAAATCCCTTTAAACATGGGGATGTTTTCCATCTTCAAAGGAGGGAGGGCTCCAAGGGGAACTTCCTTAATTCCTTCTGGAGAAGTAGGTTTTATAAAGTTACTTTCTGCCATGGCCATGCTCCTTCAGCATAGATCCTAAATTTTAGGACTTATTCGCTATGACTTAAGATCCCTTATTTAGACTTTATGATTTATTTCGTAGCTCTCGCTCAAACGGCCAAAAAGCGGTACATCCATAGCTTCGATATCCGAAGTTGGGCCAACTGTCTCCCCTTCGCAAGGCCCCTTCTCATCCCATTGTACCCTAATACAAATCACAAAGTCTCAACGTATGGACGATGTAATAACACTGGTATGGAAGCACTCCGTAATACCTTATCAGCTACACTACCTATAAACGACCGTGTTAAACCGCCCCTTCCATGCGTTTCCATCGCAATCAGGTCGATCCTTTGCTTACAAGTTTCTTCAAGAATGGCAACAGTCGGTCGAGGATGAAGAACAACCTTCGTTCGAACTTGTAGAGACTGTGCTTGCAACCGCTTAGCTACACTATCAAGATAGGCCTGGGCTTCAGCCTGCAGTTCCTCCTGTAGCTGTTGATCTAGCCTGATCGGGTATCCAGTGGGTGGATAGCTAACTGGCATCCATGGTTCTATAACCCTTAGCAAGGTATAATCGGCTTGCATGGGTTTGCCAAGCGCTATTGCATGCTCAAGTATTTGTTCGGACAGTGCTGATCCATCAAGGGGGATCAACACGTGCTGGAAGACCCGCTCATAGGCAAGATTTGGCATAGTTTACTCTTCTTCCTGGCGTCGTATTAACAAAACAGGGATCAAAGCCTGTCGTATGAGCTTATCAGTGACACTCCCAAGCCAGAACCGAGCCAGCCCTCCACGCCCATGGGTCGTCATCACCATCAGATCTACACCTGTAACCGTCGCATGATCGTGGAGTGTCTCAGCAATCTTCCCGATCTTTCCTTCAAGTAATGTAGAAGTAACGGAAACATTCGGTTCGGTCATCAAGCGATTGACCACCTCATTGAGATATGCACGCTCCCGTTCCCTGTTCCGTACTTCCAGCGCTTCGTCGAAGATGGCCACGCCTTCGACGTATCTCACCGGGATGGGTACATGTACAAGCGCCAACTGGAGTACTGTACCTGTCCGAAGTGCAATACTTCGGGCTATCGGCAAGGCGTGTTCCGCAAACATCGAGCCGTCTAATGGTATAAGGATAGACCGATCCATACTATACTCCTCGCTTATGAGACGCTTCAAAGAAATATGGCAATGACTATGCCAAGATATCCTAATATGAAACTCTTCTTAGAATCCTAATGACCTGGCAGATGACCCCAAGTCCTGAACTAGGTATAAAGGTTTAGCAGGGAGAGGCCCTTACGAGAAGATATGGACTCCCATGATCTGTCTTAAAATCTTGCAGGATCAGGGAAAACCTCTTGCTTACGGGCCCATCAGCCCATGTCCGAAACTAAGACGAAAGACAGCTCTCTGAGATTCCGGCTCCTTCAAAAGGAAGAGATCCAACGTGATCCCTAATACTTTTGAACCTCGGGTTCAGATCCCGATCAATGCCGTCAAACTCGAAGGGATGTTGGTTATGGCTGCTAGGGCACAAAGTGGAGTATTTTTCGTCCATGGTAGCGGGGGAAGTCGACATGGTCTTAGAAATAATTTCGTTGCGCAGATATTCGTGGGGAATCACAGAAAGACGCCAGTTGCGCCGGTTCTGCCTATGTCTAGAACCGGCGCAACCGGTGCTCTAGACTCAAGGACCTTCATGGTAAGGATTGATTTTTCTATAGGGGTCCTACTCCCCTATCCCCCGTGATGAGGGCAGGTCCTCAGCTCTTTGCCGACCTTCTCCTCGACCGATTCCACCATCTCTTCAATGGTTTCCCCTTCCCCTTCTCGGTCGTCGATGGATAGATGAGTAATAGCTCGTCCGGCCCGATGTTTCACCGCCTCATGACACTTCTGGATGACAGGTAATACCTTCTGCCAGGTGCCTTCGATAATCGTTCCGCTGGCCGTAATCTGATACTTTAAACCACTTTCATCAATGATCCTTAAGACCTCGGCTAAAGGACCGCTTATACTGGCCCCTTCTAGCTTTCCTACGGGGATAATACTTAGCTCTACAATCATATAAAACCTCCCTAGAACCCCTTTTTTTAGAAGGGGGTTGTCTTCTTACGCCACGCTTTTTCTACTTGACTTCGATCTTGACCTGCTTGGCCTTCGCTTCCTCTGGCTTTGGAAACTTCACCTCTAAAATCCCATCCTGATACGTGGCTTTGATTTGTTCGGCTTTAACTCCCTTGGGAAGCGGAACAGTCCTCCTGAAGGCTCCATACTCTCGCTCTCGCCGATAATAGTTCTCCTCCTTGATCTCTTTCTCCTCTTTTCGTTCCCCTCGAATCAGTAGATCGCCATCGCTGACCGATACCTCTATATCCGATTGCTTCATGCCGGGAAGGTCTGCCCGAACGATCACCTCGTCCTTCGTTTCAACTACATCCAACTTCGGATACCATCCCTTCAAGGAGATAGGCTCTAACTCACGACCTGAGAAACCCTCCTCAAACAACCGGTTTATCTCTCGCTGCATCTGGGAAAGCCATCTAAAGGGATCCCATCTCTCTTCCCATCGTTCTAAAGAAGCAAAGGGACGCCATTTTTCAAGGGCCATAATGCTAACCTCCTTATTTTGGATTAATCAAGTCGAAAGAAGTATAGTGCCTCTTTGGAGGTACTCGAAGCCTAAGTCAGACACCATGTTCTTCGAGTTAATTAATCCCTAGGGTTTGGTTTTAGATTCAAGCCGAGAGGTACTCATGAGTAGCCTTGATCGTGTTCATAGCATTCTCGGCTCAGGATTCCAGATAAAACTGACTTTACCAAGCCGTCTGCTTACTTAGGAAATGTGGCAATAACTATGCCAAACCTTGAAGATAAGGGATAACTCCCATTGACGTGTCAGGCTTCTTGAAATCTTGCAAGATCATTGAAAATCCGCTGCCTGTGGGGCTTATTAAACAGTCTCAGAAACTAGGGCGAAAGACAGCTGGAAGGTCCTTTCTTTGATAGAAGCCCTAGGTAAGAAAAGAGATAGGTATACTTAGAGAAAAGCCCCATCAGACTATCAAACAAGCCCAACATGGGGCTTTTTACCTCTTAAGCATGCTCCCTAGGCCACAGTTCCCGCAACTCCATAGGTAACAGATGTTTGATATCCTTAATTTCCCCTTCAGAAGTTCGCTTAGTAAGCACCTTAAAGACTGCACGAGCGACCCGCTCGGGATCAACATCGGGATCGTCCTTGAAATAATTATGAATATGAGCCAGAAATTCCTCTTTGTGTCGCTCCTTGAGCGGTTTTCCTTTAGGGTTCCAACCTTCGTAGTAGAAGCCGCGAACCAACATGGGCAACTGGGCTCCCAGTTGGACGGCCTCTTCCATCGTCAAGCGGTCGCGGAGTGCATGTAGAGTGACGCGGAGTGCCTGGTAAGCCTTATGTCGGTCCTCCCAGCCCAGTTCCCCCATGAGATCATTGAGCCAAATGTGGGTCGTCTGGAGCGTATGGTCAAAAACTCCTAATCCGGTCGTGGTCATACGATCATCTCCTTTCGTTTAGTTTTTATTAAAAAAATCCGAGGGTTCAGCCTGGGAGCAGAAGGCCCTGTACTTGCCGTTTATTAAGAAATTATGGCAATGACTATGCCAAAGCTTCGAAATATGGAAACACTCTTGTAACAAGCTACCATGTTATGGGTTACCGATGGGTACAGACTCGATGTAGGGCAACGGCACACTATGTTCTTACTAGAAACATATAGGGTCCGTCATCTGTCCTAAAGTTCTGCAGGTTCAGCAGAGGTCCGATATCCAGAAGGCATATCAGGTAATGTCAGAAATTAAGATAAAGGTCTCACAATATCTACAAACTCCCACAAATATAGGAGCTTGTGGGGGGTCTTAGGCGATGTCAGAAATTAGGACACAACATTCACATCTAAGAGGGGGTAGTCAAGGTTTTTCTATCAAGGATGGTATCAGAAATGCACTCTTTTTTTCAAAAACCTATAAAAGTAGCTCGATAAGGTTAGATTTGGCTCTGTCACCCTAAGCGAAGATCTTGTCCTGAGTTTAGCGAAGGGTCCCTACTCCCGCGCAGAGTCTGATTCTTCACCTCACTGAGGGTAACATCTGGTGAAAAAGATTGTAACGGTTAGAACTCATGTCAGTTCCCGAGGTTCTATCCGGCTTTGAAAGGTTAGTGACGGATTATGGCACGGAATATTATCGTTAAAGCGCTTCCCCATTGGCCCATTGAGCAGCATGAGATCGAGATGTGTGAGCACAAAGGCATCGGGCATCCTGATACGATGACTGATGCAGTAAGTGAAGCCGCTTCTCGAGAATTGTCGTTGGCCTATCTAGAGACGTACGGGCATGTGCTCCATCACAATCTGGACAAAGGATTGCTGGTTGCAGGCAAAAGCGTACCTTGTTTTGGCGGCGGGAAATTAGTTAGCCCTATCAAGATCATCATCGGCGGTAGGGCCACAAGCCTAGATGCTAAAGTCGATGTGCACAAAATTGCGGTCGAGGCCGCTCAGCGCTATTTAAAGAAAAACATTCGATGTGACCTGAAGAATTTCGAGATCGTAACTGAGATTAAGGAGGGGAGTGGCAACCTGAAAGAGGTATTTGCGCGGCGAGGCATGATGGCATTGGCAAATGATACCTCGTTTGGAGTCGGGTACGCGCCATACTCTCTCTTGGAGAAGACGGTTCTTGCTACCTCCCGCATGTTCAAGTCGCCTGAGTTCAAGAGGTTGTTTCCTGCTGCAGGGGATGACTTCAAGATTATGGGGCATCGCGTCAACGGAACCATTAAGCTTACCATCGCACTGGCATTCATCGACAGGTACGTGGAAGGTGTAGAGCATTATTTCGCGATCAAGAAGGCCATCTACGAATACATGACCGATAATCTGGAAGTGCCTGTCTTGATGCGCATCAACACTCTGGACAATCCTATTGCGAAGAGCGAGGACGACCTGTACCTGACCGTATCAGGGTTGAGCGCTGAGATGGGCGACGACGGCCAGGTCGGACGCGGCAATCGGGCAAATGAATTGATCACACCGAGCCGTGGGATGTCCTTGGAAGCTACTGCGGGCAAAAACCCCGTAGCGCACGTCGGAAAAATCTATAACGTGCTGGCAATGATAATGGCACGTGACATTTACGAAAAGATCGACGAAGTGGACGAAGTCAGTGTGAAGTTATTGTCCGCTATCGGAGACCCGATCGACGAACCCCAGATTGCTGCTGTAGAGGTAAGCTCAAGGTTTGGAGTAACAGACAAATTAAGGAAGAAAATCACTGCAATGGCTGATGAATGGCTTGAGAACATTGACAAGGTCACACAAATGATATTGAAAGAAAAGGTGACGCTTTATTGATTTACAAGTGCTAATTCAAACCTTATCGAAAAGGGGGTGATAGTATGCCCATAACAGGACTAGAAGTCTTCGACACTACGGTCCAGAAGACACATACTTGGCTTATGGATATCATGAAAGAATTGAGATGGGAGGACCAATACAAGGCTTACTTGGCGCTGCGCGCTGCCCTGCACACATTACGTGACCGGCTGACTGTGGAAGAGGCCGTCCAACTGGGGGCTCAGTTGCCTATGTTGATTCGCGGTTTCTATTACGAAGGTTGGAACCCTAAAGGAAAACCGATCAAGGAGCGGCACAAAGAGAAGTTCCTGTGTCACATTCATGATTACTTCAAGCACGATCCCGATGTCGATCCCGAGCGGGTAGCTCGCGCAGTCTTTAAAGTGCTCACCAAACGGACCTCTGAGGGGGAATTGAAGGACATCAAAGGTCTGCTGCCTAAAGAGCTGTGCGAACTTTGGCCCATGTCGGAGCCTACTTAATCAGTGCCATCAGAGGGAGGGGCAAAAAAATCCCAGCAACGACCTACTCTCCCACAGAGTCCCCTCTGCAGTACCATAGGCGCTGAAGGGCTTAACTTCCGTGTTCAGAATGGCAGCGGGTGTTTCCCCCCTTCCAACTTTTAAACCCAATTTGATTTCTTTTCCTCCAGGTACCGATGGCCTTCTGGGTGCAGACCAGACGCTCTCCCATCCGAGCTACATCTCTATCGTAAGTTAAAGTATCTAAAGTGCCTAAAGTTAAAATTAACTTTAGGCACTTTAGATACTTTAAGCTTTAGCTACTTTAATGAGCCTACATGGAAGGTCTTTGAACCCCCCATATCTAGTGCTCATCGTTTAGGGCCAGGACTACCGGGGTATCTAATCCCGTTTGCTCCCCTGGCTTTCGCGCCTCAGCGTCAGGATTAGGCCAGAGAGCCGCCTTCGCCATCGGTGTTCCTCCCGATCTCTACGCATTTCACCGCTACACCGGGAATTCCACTCCCCCCTCCTATCCTCTAGCCAAGGAGTTTCCTGGGCCCTTCCCCCTTTGAAAAAAGGACTTTTACCCAGGACTTCCTTAACCGCCTACACGCCCTTTACGCCCAGTAACTCCGAACAACGCTCGCCCCCTTCGTCTTACCGCGGCTGCTGGCACGAAGT
>Ga0073934_10009768_pt1 | contig 12156 bp, 8 predicted proteins | sample LarsenN4metaG_FD_76834 | JGI IMG/M metagenome (GOLD analysis project Ga0073934, IMG submission 76834) | Hot spring sediment bacterial and archeal communities from British Columbia, Canada, to study Microbial Dark Matter (Phase II) - Larsen... ... | reverse complement strand
TCCGCGCGGTTGGTTCGACGTTCCTCCTCGGTTTCGTAGCGGTCGGCGCCCATCATGATTGTCTCGCTCATCACGACATTGGGGCATAGGCGGCTCCGAACGCCAAGAATGCAGCGGTTCAGCTCGGCCCCAGGCATGACAATGCAGCCGTCGCTGATCAGGCTGCTTTCAATCTTGGCCTCCGAGACTCGTGACGCTGGCAAGTAGCGCATGCGGGTATAAATGACCCCTTCAGGCGCATGGAAATAGAACGGGGGCGTATCCTGCGTCAATGCGAGGTTCGCCTGGTGATACGCCTTCACCGTACCGAGGTCCTCCCAGTACCCATCGAATAGGTGAGCCTGAACCCGATACCTGGGATAGCTATTGGGGAACACATCTCGGCCAAAGTCGGCATAAGGCGGCTGGTGGTTTAGAAGGCGAAGGAGCACATCTCGCTTGAACAGGTAAATTCCCATGCTGGCAAGGTACTGGCGGCCTCGGGCAGGGATGCCTTTCGCATCGATCCAATCCGATGGCGTTCTCGCGGCATCGAGAGCCTCTTCTGTCCTGGGCTTCTCGACGAAGTCAATCACGCGTCCACTTTCGTCCAGCCGTACGATCCCGAACCCTGTGGCCTCGGAGCGGGTCACGGGGATCACAGCGATGGTGATGTCCGCCTGGTGGGTGCGGTGGGTTTCCACCATCTTGCGGAAGTCCATGCGGTAGAGCTGATCTCCCGAGAGAATCAGGACCTCCTGAATCCAATCCTCCTGGATATAGCGGATATTCTGCCGGACCGCATCCGCGGTGCCTTGATACCACTCCGTTGATTCCATGGTTTGCTGGGCGGCCAGGATCTCGACAAAGCCGCCGCTGAAGTGGTCGAGCTTGTAGCTATGGGCAATGTGGCGGTGCAAGCTCACGCTCAGGAACTGCGTCAGAACATAGATCTTGTTCAGTCCGCTATTCAGGCAATTGCTGATGGGGATGTCGATCAGGCGGTACTTGCCCGCCAGAGGAACCGCAGGCTTGCTCCTGTGCAGCGTCAAGGGGAGCAGCCGCGTGCCGCGTCCTCCTCCAAGAATGAGGCTAATGATCTGCTTCATGTGCCGGATTGAACGGGAAAACAAGTTGGAATCACACGACGCCAGGGCCTGATTCTAGCCGAACCATGGCCTGGAAGGGAAATCGCAAATCGCCCCAGCATCTAATCTCACCTCGGCTTCATGAAGGGGGTCTACCATGAAGGAGTCCCACGTGGGCCTGGGGGACCTTGCGGTTAACTCTCGATGCGCAGGTGCGGTCACAGTTAGGGCAATCCAAAGGGCGTATGGAATCGTCGGAAGTGCGGAAATCCAGAGAACCTCCGTACGAATAGGCACGTAACGGTGGTAAAATATGAGTGCTGCTGTGGCCGAGAGGCCGATCTCTGACCGGAACAGGCAGGAAAACATGTCCATGGAAGTACGCGAGCAGAGGAAGCGCCGAACCATGCGCCTGGGCAAGTACAAGATCCTGGACCGAGTAGCCTCAGGCGGCATGGGGACAATCTATCACGGCATCGATGGGGAAAGCGGCAGGGAATACGCTCTCAAGGTCTTGACTGCTGAGCTTGCCGAGAATCCGACCACGCTCGAGCGCTTTGCTCGTGAGGCGGACGCGGCGTCCCGATTGCGCCATCCGAACATCGTCTCTGTCTACAAGCGCGGCAAAAAGGACGGCACGCATTACATCGTGATGGAATATGTCGATGGCATCGACTTGCATCGGTTTGTCAATGGTGCGGGTCCGATGCAGACCGACGAAGTCATCGAGGTGCTGATCCAGGCTGCGCGGGCATTGGCCCACGCCCACGCCAACGACATTGTCCACCGCGACATCAAGCCTTCGAACTTCATCCTCACCAGGCATAACGGCCACCGCGTCGTCAAGCTGACGGACTTCGGCCTGGCAGTGGATCGGAGCGACCCCAACGAGAGCCACCTCACCAAGCCTGGAACCACGATTGGCACCGTGGACTACATGGCTCCCGAGCAAGCCAAAGGTCGCAACCTCACTGACAGCCGGAGCGACATTTACGCCCTTGGCTGCACAGCGTACTTCATGCTGACCGGCCAGGCGCCGTTTCCGGAGGGATCGATCCCTGAGAAACTGTACAAGCACGTTCACGTGCAGCCCGTCGATCCCCGAGAACTCAACCCATCGATTCCCGACGACATGATCACGGTACTCGGCAGGATGATGGAGAAGCTGCCGGAGAATCGCTACCAGTCGATGGAGGAACTCCTTGCCGACCTGGAGCAGATGCAGAAGGCTCGTCAGGGTCAGGGACTGGACATCTTTGCCATGCTCACCGCCAAGGAAACGGTGGCGCCCGCACGCAGCCTGCCCTTTCAGCACCTTCACACGGCGATCGAGGAAGACGACAGTGACCTAGCGCCCATTCCGCCACCGATCTGGCTCATCCTGGCAGGCGCGGTCGCGTTCGTCGCCGTCATCGGGCTGGTGCTAATGGTCTGGTGGCAATGACTTCCGCTAGCGATCCCAGCCGTTCGACGAACGCCTACAGGGCAGGCGACCAGGCCAGCTTACCATCGCTGGAAATACTGCACGGCATTGCGAAATAGCTGCATGCCCGCCCCTTCAGTCGCCAACCCGCGCCGCGTCCACTGCGGATGATGCGTGGGAAGGATGTTCCTTTCAGGATGAGGCATGAGTCCCAGCACGCGGCCCGATTCGTCACTCAGGCCAGCAATGTTGGCGGCTGAGCCATTGGGATTGGCGGGGTAAGGTCCAGGTTCCCCACTTGCATCTGCATAGCGAAGTACGATCTGGCCGCGCTGGCCGAGCTGTTCCACGAGCGATGGGTCCCTTGAAACGAATCGCCCCTCGCCGTGGGCAATGGGAGCCTCCAGTGTCTCGTAGCCGCTCAGAAAAACGCACTTGCCAGGGGTCACCTTCATGTTGATCCAGCGATCCACGAAGCCCGGCGGGTCGTTGTCGGTCAAGGTGGCTGGCACCCCGTGCGGTCCTGGAGGAATCAGAATGCCGGCCTTGAGCAAGGCCTGGAAACCATTGCAGATGCCTAGAATCAGTTTCCCGTCGTCCCTGAATCGCTGGAGCGATTCATTCAGATAGCTGCGCAGCTGAACCGCAAGAATCTTCCCCGCGGCGATGTCGTCGCCATAAGTGAAACCGCCAGGTATCACCATGATCTGAAACTGTTCCAGCACGCGCGGGTTAGCCTTGACCTGGTTGATATGGAGGCGCTGAACGCGTGCCCCTGCCAGTTCAAAGGCAAAGGCGGCCTCCTGATCGCAGTTGGCGCCTGGGGCCCGAAGAACCAGCGTGTGCACTGTGGACATGTTCGACTCCAAGCGGCCTCGAATCCACGGAATACTCTATGCAACTGGAGAACTCTGTGCACTCACAGGTAGAGGAGCCGGGTCATGAAGTCGTTCACCCATTACCTGGTGATGAACATCCCTTCCAGAATGGCGTTCAGAAACATCACCTCAGAGGTCGAGGCGTGTGTCCAGAAGAGCGGCGTCCGAGAGGGTCTGGTGCTGGTCAATTCCATGCACATTACCAGCAGCGTGTTCATCAACGACGACGAACGCGGCCTGCATCGGGACTTCGGCGTCTGGCTGGAGCAACTTGCGCCATTCAATCCTGACCCAAACCATTATCACCACAATCGGACGGGGGAAGACAACGCCGACGCCCACCTGAAGCGGCAGATCATGGGACGCGAGGTCGTCGTCGCGATTACCAGGGGAAAGCTCGACTTCGGCCCCTGGGAACAGATCTTCTACGGAGAGTTTGATGGCCACAGGGACAAACGAGTCCTGGTGAAGATCATCGGCGAATGAGTGGCTCGGGTCAGTTGGGGAACGTCAACGGGTCTGTCATTTGGGACATGCCTGTGCCGCGACAGCAAGGTCGCCAGGCGCAAGAACTTGCCATGAGCACGTGCGGCCCGAAAGACCCTGGCCTGCCAAAATGACACCGTTTAAGCAACATTCCAGGGCAGCACCATCGTACCCTAACTCCATTCAAACAATCTGGTTGCGACGTCGTCGCCTCATTGGCACGCAGATTGCTTAAGATTTTAGCGAAGCCGCCGCGGCAGATCACGGGCAGCCGCCGGCGGAACCAATCAAAGCATGGTCACTTCTCTTTCTGAAATAGCCCGTGAGCTATGAAAGGAGGTTCCTATGCTGCCAGTACTGCGAAGGAATGGGGCTGCGAGTCTTCCAGCCTCGGCATGGCCGACCAATCGGCTCTCGAGTCTGTTCGATCGTTTCTTCAGCGACGATGATTTCTTTGCTCCCTTGTTCACGCAGCCGACCTGGCCCATGGTGCACTGGCCTCAGGCTGTCTGGGAGGACGAGCACAACGTCTACCTTGAGATCGATGCTCCAGGCATGACGGAAAAGGACATCGAACTGACGGTCCAGGAGGGCCAGCTCCGAGTGCGTGGCGAGCGCAAGTGCGAGCGGCAATCGGGCGGCTACGATACCCGTACTTATGGCAGGTTCGAGCAGAGGATCACGCTGCCCGCGGCGGTGGAAGCCGACAAGGTCTCGGCGAAACTCGCCAATGGCGTCCTCTCGGTCATCCTGCCCAAGAGCGAGGAAGCCAAGCCCCGCCGTATTGCCATCAAGTCGGAGTGACCGTCGAGCGGTCAGCAGCATGGGAGGGCCCAGGCTCGGACCTGGGACCCTCTCACTCTATTTCAGGGAGCGACGAATAGCTGATGGAGTTTCGCAGCCGACAGGCTCCACCCCGCTTCGGTGACTTCTCCAGCACGTCCTTTACTGCCCCCCGAGTCAGAGCCACCCTGCCGAACGTTCGGGGTTGAATATGGTAACGGCATCTCTCCTTTACTGGCGGAGGCGCTCTGGATCGAGCCGAGTTGATCGCATGGCAAGTCAATCGCCTGAAGGAGATGCTGCGCCATGTGCTTCAGACGAATCCCTTCTACCAGAAAAAGTTAGGCCCGAGGGCCGCAGATCAGATCAAGGGGCTAGAGTCCCTGGCGGGATTGCCCTTCACGACCAAGGCTGAATTGCTCGCGGATCAGGAGAGGCATCCACCCTACGGTACCAATCTAACCTACCCGTTTAGCCGATACGTTCGACTGCACCAGACATCTGGTACCGCCACGGGCACGCCGCTTCGGTGGCTCGACACAAGGGATAGCTGGGCGTGGTTCCTCGAATGCTGGCGGCAGAAGTACGACGCCGTTGAAGTTACGGCTTCCGATCGGCTCTTTTTTCCATTCTCGTTCGGCCCGTTCATTGGCTTCTGGGCGGCATTCGAAGCAGCGGTCCAACGAGGCAATCTGACGCTGGCAGGCGGAGGCATGAGCAGCTCCGCCAGGCTTCGTTTTCTCCTTGATCATCAGGCGACGATAATCTGCTGCACGCCTACGTACGCCTTGCGACTTGCGGAGGTGGGGAAGGAGGAGAAGCTCGATCTGAACGGCAGTCCTGTCCGCGCGTTGATTGTTGCTGGCGAACCCGGCGGAAGCGTCCCCAGCACTCGAGCGCGGATCGAAGCCGCCTGGGGAGCCAGAGTCTTCGATCATTCTGGCATGACCGAGCTCGGCTCATGCACTATCGAGTGCGTGCCAAACCCTCTTGGCGTCCACGTTCTGGAAACGGAGTTTATTCCCGAGGTTGTGGATGAAGTCGGCAAATCCGTGCCTCCAGGCGTGGAAGGCGAGCTCGTGGTCACCAATCTCGGCAGGTGGGGCAGCCCTGTCATCCGCTACCGCACGGGGGACAGGGTCGTCGCCGATCCAGAACCTTGCCCATGCGGACGGCCCTGGCTGCGTCTGAAGGGTGGCATCGTGGGGCGAGCCGATGATATGATGGTCATCCACGGCAACAACGTTTATCCCAGCGCCATCGAGAACATCGTGCGGCGCTACCAGGAGATCGTCGAGTTCCAGATGGAGGTTATCGAAACCCCTGCCTTGACCAATCTGCGCCTGGTTCTTGAGTGTCAGCCGGCTGAATCCCCTGCCCGCCTGATCAACGAGATTGTCGCCGCAGTCCGCGACGAGCTGAACTTCCGACCCGAGGTTGTCGTTGTACCGTTGGGGACTTTGCCCCGGTCCGAGATGAAGTCGAGACGTTTGATCCGTAGAATGAAAGGGCCGCCGCATGGGCCCAGTGAGGCCACCCCACTGCCTGGCATGCAACCGTGAGTCGTCCAGGTTTTGCTGAGGCTAGTCCTTGAGACCTCCGCGGCCCCCAGGATGGCCTTGGCTAACAGGAACCGACCCCATAACACTGTCCCAGCACAGCGGCTGAGGAACAGCGAACTTCGCACTGATGACGCAGACGAGGACACCCCATGAAGCTCTCGGGATGGATCGCTGGTCTCATCATTCTGATCGCCGTGTCGGCGGCATCTGCTGCCGATTGGTTGCACTGGCGTGGGCCGGAACAGAACGGCTACAGCAGCGACACGGGCCTCCCAGCAAGCTGGTCGCCCCAGGGCGAGAACCTGATCTGGAAACAGCCGTATGGCGGGCGATCCGCACCTGTTGTCAGCAAGGGGCGAGTCTACATCATCAACAACGCCGACCCTGGCAAGACCACCGAGCAAGAGCGCGTCATGTGCTTCGACGCCAGGACCGGCGAGAAGCTCTGGGAGTATCGCTTCAACCTGTTCCTCACGGACATCGTGACCAATCGCGTAGGCTGGGCCAATCTCGCTGCAGATCCTGAGACCGGCAACATCTACGCACATGGCGTCCAGGGCCTCTTCATCTGCTTCAATCCCGACGGCAAGGTGCTCTGGCAGAAGTCCTTGACGGAAGAATTTGGCCGCATCACCGGCTACGGCGGACGAGTAGGGTCGCCTGTCGTGGATGAAGACCTCGTCATCATGAACATGCTGAACGCCAGCTGGGGCGACCAGGGACGCGGCGGACATCGATTCCTGGCCTGCAACAAAAAGACCGGCGAGATCGTCTGGTGGTCCGAACCGGGCGGGCAACCGCTCGACACTCTCTACGCCACTCCAGTCGTCGCGGTCATCAATGGCCAACGGCTGCTCATCGTCGGCACTGCCGATGGCGGCGTCTATGCCCTGAAGGCCCGCACGGGGGAAAAGGTCTGGGGAACCGTCTTCAGCAAGCGCGGACTCAACGCCTCGCCAGTCGTGGACGGCGATCTCGTCTACGCCTGTCAGAGCGAGGAAAATCTTGACACGACGGAAATGGGCGGCGTTTACTGCTTCGACGGCAGCAAGGTCAGCGACGGCGCTCCAAAACTGGTCTGGCGGCGTACAGGCATCCGCGCCGGCTACGCCTCCCCCGTCGTCCACAACGGCAGGCTGTACGTGAGCGACAACGGCGGCAAGCTGCATTGCCTCGACGCCAAGACGGGAGAAACGATCTGGGAATTCAAGTACGGCACCGAAGCCAAAGCCTCTCCGGTGCTGGCCGATGGCAAGATCTACGTCGGCGAGGTCGCTTCCAAGTTTCACATTCTTGAAGATGGCGAGAAAGCTTGCAAGCGCTTGCACATGGTCGAGTTTCCCGCTGGAGCAGCGGGCGAGAACTTCGAAATCAACGGCAGCGCCGCCGTGGCCGATGGCCGCGTCTTCATCGTCACGGGCACTGACATCTACTGCATTGGCTCAAAGGACGGCAAAGCCGGCAAGCCGGCAACGCTTCCTGAGGAGAAGCCCGCATCGCCCGACGCCCCTGTAGCCCACTTGCAAGTCGTGCCGGCCGATGTAGTCCTCACCAAGGGGGGCAAGCAGAGCTTCAAGCTTCGCGCTTTCGACGCGAACGGACGCTTCCTTCGCGAGGTTCAGGCCGAACAGTGGACCCTCCCACAGCCACCCGCTCCACCGACGCCTCCTGGCGGCACCGCGCCGCCGCAGCCGCCGCCGCTTCGGGGCGAAATTTCCAGCGATGGGACCTTGACGGTGGCCGCTGATGTTCCTGCCCAGGCAGGCGTCGTCGCGGCCAAGGTCGGTAATCTTGTGGGACGGGCCCGCGTGCGAGTCGCTCCCACGCTGCCCATAGTTCAGGACTTCGAGAAGATCCCCGTTGGTGCAGTCCCCGGTGGCTGGATCAACGTCGGAGGGAAGTTCACCATCGTCGAGCAGGATGGCACTCGCTGCCTCAAGAAACTGGCCAACAATTCCAATCCCCTGCTGGCTCGCGCCTATGCTTACATTGGCATGCCAACGCTCAGCGACTACACGATCGAAGCAGATCTGATGGGGACGGAGAAGCGGCGATTCCTGCCGGACATGGGCGTCGTTAACAGCAGGTATACTCTCACCCTCGACGGCAGCAAGCAGCGTCTGCTCCTTCGTACGTGGGAAGCCCGCAAGGCCCCCGGCGAGGAGATCCCAGGCCGATTGAATGCGAAGGTCGATTTTCCCTGGAAGCCGAATGTGTGGTACCACTTCAAGCTCAAGGTGAGCTACGACAACGGCAAGGCCTTGTGCCAGGGCAAGGTCTGGGTCAAGGGAGAGAAGGAGCCGGAGGCCTGGACGATCCAGGTGGAGGATCCCGTGCCCAATCGCGAAGGGAGCCCGGGGCTTTACGGCTACGCTTACGGCATACCGCCCACCGCCGAGGCCGCCGCACGCAACCCCGGCGCGGAAGTTTTCTATGATAACGTCAAGGTAACTCCGAACCAGGCCAGGTGATCACATTGAGGACCAGACCTCTTCACAGCGCCCGTCTGAAGAGGCTGCAGCGGCAGGAAAGCAATCCATGACCAACTTTAGTGCGTTTCGCAGGGGCATCCTGGCCCTGAGCATCGCGGGTTTGCTCGGTGGGACGGTACTCATCTCCGCGTGTCTCAAGTCCGAGCCAGCCACTTCAGCCAGCAAGCCCAAGGCAGGCCCCGATGCTCCCGCCCCCAAGGCGGCGGCAAAGGCGCCGGCTGCCGAGCCCGGCGCAGCCGTCAGCGCTCCCGCCAGCGACATGCTGGCTCGGGTCTGGCCGATGTTCGGCGGATCCCTGGGCCGGAACATGGTCAACACCTTCGAGCGTAACCTGCCCGCGGAGTGGGAACTGCCGGACAAGAAAAAGAATCGCTCTGGAAAGAACATCAAGTGGTCGCAGCCGCTTGGCTCGCAGTCGTACGGCAACCCGGTCGTCTCGGGCGGCAAGATCTTCCTGGGAACCAACAACGACGGCCTGCGCAACCCCCGCGACGCCAAGATGCGTGCTGACGGCAAGCCCGAGCCTATCGACAAGGGCAATGTCTTCTGCTTCCGCGAGTCCGACGGCAAGTTCCTCTGGCAGGCCGTCCACGACAAGCTGGAATCAGGGCGCGTGAACGACTGGCCGTTGCAGGGCGTCTGCTCCTCGCCTTTCGTCGAAGGGGAGCGCGTTTACTACGTCAATAACCGCTGCGAACTCATCTGTGCCGACACCGAGGGGTTCTACAACGGCAATCAAGGAATCACGGACGAAAAATACAAGGATCCCACCGACGCCGATATTATCTGGCGATACGACATGATGGAGGAACTGGGCGTCTTCCCTCACAACCTCGCTGTCTGCTCGCCGCTCGTGGTGGGCGACCTGGTGTTCGTCGTGACTGGGAATGGTCACGACGAATCGCACGAGAACATTCCGGCCCCGCGCGCTCCCAGCTTCATCGCGGTGGACAAGAACACCGGCAAACTGGCCTGGGAAGATGCGTCGCCCGGCGACAAGATCCTGCACGGCCAGTGGTCGAACCCGACGTACTGTGAGATCAAGGGGCAAGGACAGATCATCTTCCCAGGTGGCGATGGCTGGCTGCGGGCATTCGAACCCAAGACCGGCAAGCTGATCTGGAAGTTTGACTGCAATCCAAAGTCGGCGGTCTACATCCTGGGTGGGCGCGGCACCCGGAACGAGATCATCGCCACTCCAGTGGTACATGATGGCCTGGTCTACATCGCCGTGGGCCAGGATCCTGAACACGGGGAAGGCGTGGGGCACGTCTGGTGCATCGATCCGTCCAAGGCGAGCCCTGACAATATCGATCTCTCCCCAGTGAACGACAACTTTGACCCCAAGGCCCCCGAGAACAAGAACTCAGGCCTGGTTTGGCACCACGGCGGACTCGATGCCAATGGCGAGATGAACTTCCGCCGCACGATTTCCACGTGTGCGGTTGCCGATGGCCTCTGCTATGCCGCGAATCTCAGCGGCATCCTGGACTGCCTCGATGCCAAGACGGGCAAGCTTTACTGGCGGCACGACATGCTCACCGCCATCTGGGGCTCGCCTTACGTCGTCGATGGCAAGGTCTACATCGGCACCGACGAAGGCGACGTGCACGTTTATGCCCACGGCAAAGAGAAGAAGGTACTTGCCAAGAACGAAATGGACGGGCCGACGCTGAGCACGCCCATCGCGGTGAACGGGACTCTGTACGTGATGACGCGGACCACGCTCTTCGCCATTGGCAACCAATGATGCATGCGCTGGCGTGCTGACGACTGGCCAGGCTTGGCCGCCTTGGCACAGGACACAGGAGCCCATAAGAGACAACTTGTACCCAACGGAGAAGAGAACTCGGCATGAGCAGCGCGACCCTTCCCCCAGATCTGCAGGCCAAGGTGAAGCAGGCCCGCGAGAAGCTCGACAGCCACGTGCGGGAGATCATGCAGTGGCACTTCAGCCCGGAAACCGGCACGCCGTTCTGGCTGGAGAAGGCAAAGGAGTTCAAGTTCAATCCCCTGAAGGACGTCAAGGGATTTGACGATCTCCGCCTCTTCGGACACTTCGAGGACGAATGGCTTCGGGGAGGTCCCGTGCGCCGCTGGGTGCCGAAGGCCTACGCCAGCAAACCTGTCTACGTCTTTGAGACGGGCGGCACGACAGGCATCCCCAAGAGCCGGATCGTGGTCGATGATTTCCGCATCGACTACGAGATGTTCAGCGAAACGCTCCCCGAGAAGTACTTCCCCAAGGGGTCCAACTGGCTCATGCTCGGGCCGTCCGGTCCCCGGCGGTTGCGTCTCGCCGTGGAGCACCTCTGCCAGTACCGCGGCGGCATCTGTTTCTGCGTCGACCTTGATCCACGCTGGGTCATCAAGCTCATCAAGAAAGGCTGGATGGAGCACCTGAAGGCCTACCAGGAGCACGTCATCGACCAGGCGATCACGATCCTCTCCGCCAAGCATGACATCAAGTGCATGTTCACGACCCCCAAGCTCCTGGACGCCCTGGCCGCGCGGCTCGAAAAGGAAGGGTCGAGCGTCGCCAAGTCTGGCATCACCGGCGTCTTCTGCGGCGGCACAGAGATGACCTCGCAATGGATTCGCTTTGCCATCGAGGAATTGCTCGGCCCTGGCGTGTACATCGCTCCGACGTACGGCAACACCTTGATGGGCTTGGCCGCGGCCGACATGCCCACCGCGGAGTCCGGCTACAAGATCGCCTACTACGCGCCGGAACCTCGGGCGGTCGTACAGGTCGTCAACTTCGACAATTACGATGAGGAAGTGCCCTACGGCCAGGAAGGTCGCGTGATGCTGACCACGCTTACGAAGGAGTTCTTCGTCCCTCGATTCATGGAGCGGGATGAAGGGGTCCGCGAACTGCCTTACGCCAAGTATCCGTGGGACGGCGTCAGCGGCGTGAAGCCGTACCGTGGCTTCGCCGCCAGCACGACCGTCGGAGTTTATTGAGGCACTCGAACCGCACCCACGAGTTGAAACGAACCGCCAGCCGCCGAGAGGAGCCATCCATGCTGCACATCGCCATCTCGCGTTGGGGCGAGCCTTACAAGAGCCTGGACCTGGACAAGGTGGTTCACTTCGATACGGGTGAAGTCCTTGCCGAGGTTAGCCGCGCCAACGGCGGGCTGGTCGAACGCGACATGCGCAAGGCCCAGCGGGCACGCGACGCCCTGCGCGAGATTCCGATCAAGGATCTTCTCGAGATGGTCAAGAAGGCGGCGGATCTCTACACCACCGCTACCTTGCCCCTCGGGGATGGGACCCAAACGCCGGACGAGTTTGTCCGCATGCAGTCCGCGACTACCGGCTTGCCCGAGCACATGTGCCGGTTCAACATGACGAAGAACCACTTCGTCCTGAACGAGATGCCCAACATTCTCGACGCCCTGACCCGCGGACTCGATCTCAACATCCTCTCGCGCGGCTACGGTGTGGAAGCCCGCGGCG
>Ga0073934_10009766_pt1 | contig 12162 bp, 9 predicted proteins | sample LarsenN4metaG_FD_76834 | JGI IMG/M metagenome (GOLD analysis project Ga0073934, IMG submission 76834) | Hot spring sediment bacterial and archeal communities from British Columbia, Canada, to study Microbial Dark Matter (Phase II) - Larsen... ... | reverse complement strand
TCCATCTCATGCGCCTCCTCGGCCCAAGCATACCTCGCGGTCATCGAATCCAGAACACGTGATCAAACGAAAGCGAAAGAAATGAGCCCGAAGCCGTAAGCCTTACCCGGCCCGATCCCGTTCGCTACGCCGGCGCGAAACGCCGCCGCATCCGTGATCCGCAACAGCCCGTCGAAACGGACGCCTTCAAACGTGACCGCCCCTCCCCGCCGCCCACCGCGCCCGCGTGGCTCGCGAGTCAACCTGACGTGGAGCCCTTCCTCGCTACGGCGCAATTCAAATCCGTTCGCGCTTCCTTTTCGAACCAGCCATTCGATGCACTTCTCGTCGTCGCGATGCGGAACACGCTTACCGTGGCGCCTTCTCCCGTCCACGGATTTCGTTTCGATCTTGCGCGTCGGATTTGCCCGCAGACGGAAGCGGGCGACGCGCCCCGCCGCAATCGAGTCGAGACCCGGAAGGTCCCGCACGTGCGGGTTCGGTCGCTCCTCCAGGTGGGCGAGCGCTCCGACCGGAATCCGCGACCAGTCCGGCTCGGTCGCCGACTGAACGTACAGCACGAGCGCTCCGCCACGCGGGTCCACCTCCAGCCGGTGCAACACGCCGAGCCGAGCGCGCGCACTCTCGCCTGCGTCGCTGTCGAACCCGCTCATCACGAATTGGTGCAGACGTTGCACGTCCGTAACCGCGCGCGCCACGTCGCGGCTCAGGGGGTTGAGAACGAGGCGGGAGAGTTTCATGGCTGGGCGTCCTCCGCAGGGTTGACGACACGCATCCACTCGGTGCGCACGAAACGTCGCGCGTGACGGCGATGGTAAAGCGCAAAGGAGAGCGGAACGTCGTTGCGTGGCACCGCGTCATCACCGGGCGCGCACTCTACGACAAGACGAACCGGCCCTTCGGTCCCGTCAGACAGTCTCTCGCGGCGGAGAGCGAGGATCGGAGCTTCATCCCTGAGTCCTGCAAACGGCGCCACCGCGGGAACGCAGGACTTACGTCCCAAGAACAGGGGCCATACGGGATTGCTCAGTCCTTCTGCAATCTGTTCGACGATCGGATGGTCGTCGCCTCCGAGCGCGGCGAGAAAACTCGCGTTGCAAAGGTAGTATCGATCGGTGGTCACCGTACCCTTGCCCCCGACCGAGTGGTCCTCGCCACGGAACTTACCACCGCCGGCCGTGTGATAATCGTGCAGCAACGTCCCCTCGCGGTCGATGCGCACCGCCATCTCGAGGGCAGAGAGACGCGCGAGCATCGCGTCGTCTTCGCGTTTCATCCCCAGCGCTGCCGCAACGAATCCGATGACACCGCTCTTCGAGGGCTCCGTGTCGGTATCGCGGACCGAAAAACGTCCCTGCGTGCCCCACGACTGGATGGGGCCTTCGAGGCGGATGAGCACGCTCTTCATTGGGGTCTTCCGGAGATCTTGCTCTCGATCGCGGCGACAAGCTGGTTCAGGTCGGCTTTCCGCTGAAGCACGGGGGGCTGCTTCCCGTCGGGCAGGTCACGATCTGCAATGTACAAGGCATCGAGCTCCGCCACGCCGTACATGCCGCAAATGCGCCGTAGGTAATCGCAGAGAGCCTCGACCGAGGCACTGACCAGATCGCTCTCGCCGGTCGGTCGAATCGGTTTGCAGAACGCGTTCGCAAGAGACACCGGAGTGCCGTTGTTGCGAACGACGGCGAGCACGAAACTGGGCGGATTGTGCGCGGCCATGCTGTTCTGCTTGCCGGTTGGAATCGCGACCACCGAACCCCGGATGTAGGCTCCAGCCGTCTTGCAGGCCAGTTCGTTGTCGTCGCCCAAGTTCCGACGCAGATCGCCTACGTCGAGGACGGAGTAGCGATAGAAACACGAGGAGTTGAACTGCACCGTACCCATCATATCCGAGCCGGCAGTGTCCTCGGGGCGAAGATCGTCTACGGCGGTGTAGAAGTCGAAGTCCATCGCAACCCGGTTCGTCGAGATGGCGTGCGCGACCTGACATGCGGCATCCACGTTCCAGCTCCGGTTGTCGGCGATCATTCGGCCGAAGAGGGCGAGGTCGGGGGCTTGCGTCGCGTCCCTGAAGATAGGGATCAACTCGTCAGCGATTTCCTTTGGGAACGCGCCTTTCTTCTCGGCCTTCTCCTTCTTCTTGCCCTTCGCCTTGGCGTCCGCTCCCTGAGCCGGCTCAGGACTGGCATTCCCGAGCTTGGCGAGCGTGTCCCAATGACGATCTATCATCTCCGCGAGCTGCGCGAGGTGCCGCTTGGGAAGAAATATCAAATACTCGCTCTTGTGGTCATTGTCGACCCCTTTCACCTTCAACCCCGCTCCCGCCAGTGTTTCCGCGGCGAGCTTGACGGCACTGTCACGGTCGCGGTTGTGCTTCCGGGCTAGCTCGCCGGCCACGTTCTCCACGATGCGCTTCGTTCGCACGGCAAGCTCGTCCCCGTTGAACATGCGCTGCGTCTCGAACGCATCGCGCACGGCCCGCTTGAGGCACTGGCTCGAAATGCGCGCGCGACGATAGCCGCCGAGCTCACAATCCTTCGGCGCACCGGTGTCGTCACGATTGAGGTTGGACGGTGCAAAGTTCTGAAGAATGTGCAGTTCGACTTTCATGTCGTCTCTCCTTCGTCCGGGGAGGAACCTCCCCAGAAATCGCGGGCCCAATTCCGCCGGGCCGATTCATGGTTCCAGTTTCGGATGGTTCGCAGCAGGTCGTGCCAATCGATGGGAATTTCACTTGAGCGCACCAGCGAGACGGCATGGCGCAAGTGGGGTCCGAGGTTCTCAGGATGTGCGTCGAGCAAGGCAACAAATCGCTTTTCGACACTGTCCGATTGGGTTGAGTCCCGGACACGCCGAAGTGCCGCCGCCAGAGTCGATGATCCGCTCGCCGGATGGAGTGCAAACAGTCCGGCAACCAGCAGATACGTTCGCTCGAGCCAGGGTGTGGCTTCCCGTGGGAAGAACGGCACCACGTAAGGATACGCCTGCGCGACGGCATCCTCAGACAACGAACGGCGCAGCGCCGAGAGCGCTCCCCGATCGTCTGCTGCGGCCAGGCGCTCCAGCGCGCTGACGAGCGGTTCGGAAGCTTCTTGGTTCATGCAGGCGCCTCCCCTGTTTCAACCTTTGGAATCTCAGCCAGCCTGCACCCGAGGGTATCGGCGGCGAGTGCGGCTCCCTTGAGCACGCGCGCCGCGCTCCCCAGCGCGCCGGCAGCTTCGCCAAGGCACTTCCGGGCCTCACGACGCATCGCTTCGCCGAACGCAACACGTGCGCCTCTCTCGTCATCGCCGACGCGCTCCAAATACGTGTCGAAGTGGGACTTCGCGCGCGACCAGAAGATCGCCTCGGCACCGAGGCTTTGGACGAGTTGACGTACGTCTTTCGTTTCGGGGTTCCGCTCGCTCGGTGGGAGCGCGTTGCTGGCGAGGACGTAAAGTGCCGAACCCAGTGCCCTCGCCCCCGCTTCGGCATATCCGAGGACCTCCCGCACGCTGGCGCCGAGATCGGGATGCGCGAGGAGCTTCGCACTCACCTGCACGCGCTCGGAGCGCACCAGCAGAATCTTGGCCTTCTTGGCCTTGTCGACTCCCATACCGAGCAGGTCGATGGACAAGCGGCGATCTATCGGCACAACAGCGCGGATCTCCGCTCGGGCAAGCTGATCGAGCGCTTTCGGACGCTGGACGTCCTTCGCCTGGTCAGCTGCTTGGAATAGGGCGTGACTGTCGCGCCAAAACGCGTGCTTCACGTCGAAGCCGATCGGCTGAGCACCGCGCTTCTCATCGAATCGCCACGCGATCATCGGGTCTCGTGGGGAAGTGTCCGTCAAGCCTTGTCCGACGCACCGCACGCATCCGACAACCCGCCCCCCCTCGACGCGCAGTTCGAGTCGACGACTCTGCCAGGTCAGGAGATCCAGCCAGCCATCGGGGCTTCGCCGCGGTTCCTCGGCGCGGTCGAGCTTCTTCGGGAGCGAATCACGTTCCCAAGCTGGGCGGTCACGGGCCGACGATCCAGGGACAGGTCGCTCGTCATCCGGAGCATAAATCAACAGGTTCAGCATGAGGGTTTCGAACAGGGAGTTCCCCCGCACGATCGCAACCGCTCCTCGATTGAGCGGACCGGCGGTCGCGGATGTCGGCTCGCCGGGCTTCTTAACCAGACCACCCGGTGCAAACGGGTGCACAGCGACCAAGAACCGCGCCGCGACCGACGGCTCCAAGGAGTTGCCGATTCCATCGGGGCGGTGCTCGAACAAATGAACGCCACCGCCCCAATTCGTGCGCTCGGTCACGAGAACGTTGACTCGATCCGGTTCGAAGGGCAGACCGCGTACCTGGTAGAAGGGGCGCTCCGGATGGAAGAGGTCGAAGCGCTCACGCCACTTCCCCACATAGTCGTTCAAGGCCTTCGGATCGAACTGTCCGATCCGATTCAGATCGATCCAACGAGTCAGGCTTGACGGCCCAAAGCACCGGTGAAGCACTGCGAGCAGGAGGCGGTGCAGAGCCGCGGTCACGAGCGGTGAGCTGTCCGCGATCGCGCGCAGCTCGTGGGCGCTGGTCAACGTCGCCCGGATTCCCAGCTCCACTCGCGAGCCGTCCATGCGCTCGCAAGGAATCCATCCTTCATCGAGAAGGCAGAATCGCTCGCTCATTTGCGCTGTACCCCCCGATCGATCACCAGCCCAAGCTCGTCGTCGAGCTCCAGCATGACACCCCCACATTGAGCGATACGGTTCTCGAACATGATCGCACGTCGATGGCGCAAGAGGCCCGATTTCGTCCAGCTCTTCGGCGGACCCTGCCGATACAATTGGAACACGAGATCGCGGCTGGAGATCCTCACCCCGTTTTCGAGGAGCGCGCGAATCGCCATCCGGTCAGGAACCTGCTCGAGATCGACTTCTCGCGTACCTTCGGCGTCCAGGCACACACGGCCGTTGCGGGCATGGAGGCAGACGACCTCGACCGATGGATCGCCGAGGCGGGTCACCGCCCGCAACTCTTCGGCGAGCGCGGGATCGTCGTCATCCCGAAGAGGAACGCCGAAATCACCGAATGGGTCATCGGGGAAAGTCGGGCGCGGCAATGTGCGGGTTCTGGCGGAGATCTCCTCTTCCCGCATCTCCCGCTCGTACTCTTCCCGCGATTTCGCCAACGCGGCCGCGTGCTGCTCAGGATCGGTGTGCGTGTACACTTCTTCAACGAGCGGCTCGATATCGTCGGGCAACAGGATCTGCGTCCGGCTTTCCAGCGCAAGGAGCGTGCGACGCATCACAAGCTCGACGTAAACGCCGGCAATCTCGCGGAGAGGGAGATCGAGCGGGTCACCGTTCGGCGCGACGATGGCAAGGCGTGGCCTCGCGAGATGCTCAGGCCGAGAACGTTCGTGGCGGTGGAGCCGGCCGGCTCGCTGGAGCAGAAGGTCGATCGGGGCGAGATCCGTCACCAGCAGATCGAAATCGACGTCCAGACTCTGTTCGAGCACCTGGGTCCCGATTGCGATCGCCCGCCGTGGCCGTGCACCGTTCCGGCCGAGCAGTTGTTCGAGTTGAACTTCGCGCCGCGTCCGGTCGCCCTGAAGGAGACGGGCGTGCAGTAGCAAAAGAACCGTGTCGGGCGGCAGCACCCCGTCGTCCCGAAGCCCCCGCAATGCACGGTATGCCGACTGCGCGCGAGCGACGGTGTTGCAGATCCAGCCAGCACAGCCTCCCTCGCGCACAGCTCCGCTGAGTATCCTTGCGACCTCCCTGAGGCCCTCCCCAATGCGCTCAATTCGGATCGCGAGCCGCGGCCGAAGAGAGCCGAATGTGTATTGACGCGTCGACCCGCCAACCGCGACGCTCACGCGAGGGTATGCTGCGTTCGTCGGGGCCTCCGACTGGCCGTTGAATGCTTCGATGAGCTTACGACGCCGGCCGGATGGCAGCGTCGCACTGAGCAGCACCACCGTGGTGCCCATTGCGCCGAGCCAGGCTACGAGGCGCTCCAGTAACGTCGAGGTATAGGTGTCGTAGGCGTGCACTTCATCCAGAATCACCGTCTTTCCAGCTAGCCCGAAGAGACGGACGAATCCGTGCGGGGTTCTCAGCACGCCGAGCAGAGCCTGATCGATGGTTCCAACGGCATGCGAGGCGAGCAACGTGCGCTTTCTGTCGAGAAACCAGCGCTCGGCCCGAACCTCTCCCGCGCCATCCGGGTCGTATACGGCGCGGATCAATTTTTCATAGCGTTCGACGATGGCCGCGCCACCGTGCGCGAGTTGAAGGTTGGCCGGGACGTCCGGATGTGCCTGTTCGAGAAAGCGCTGCACGCGCCCGAGCATCTGGTTCGCCGTGGCTTGCGTCGGCAAACCCACGAACAAGCCCGAGTGCCCGTTGCGAGCCGCCGACTGCTCGGCAATCAGCAGCGCCGCTTCGGTTTTTCCCTCGCCCATCGGTGCTTCGACGATGATCAGTGCAGGCCGGCTCAACTCCACAGCGACCCTTTCGGCAATTTGGTGGAGCGGCCACGGGCGGCGGAAGCCGAAGCCAGCAAACAGCTCGGCGAAGCTCCGAAGGCTGCCCGGAAACGGCGCGCCCATCCCAGCCCGCTCGAGTCCCTGCGCCGCACGCTCCGCCGCAACGGGTGCGTAATCCTCCAACGAACTGAGCGGGTATTCGTACGCGAACACCTCCGCCATCGAGCCGATCCAATCGGCGACCGAGGTCAGGCCGGCGAGCAAGACGACAAATCCGTGGTCGTTCACCGCGTCTGTCGCCGGCAGGTTTCTCTCTTCGCGAAGAAGAACGCGCGCAAGCACGGCAGAGAGGTCACGACGCGCAGCGGACCACGCTGCGTTACGCCCTGCCTCTCGCCCTCCAGGCTGTTCGAGAGCAACGGCGTCCTTGGGAAACTCACCGTGGTGTGCGGCAACGGCGCGCGCAAGGCGAGTGCTCGTAACGTGATCGAAACCGACGCTTTGCAACACTTCGGCGATCCACAAGACGCCAATGTCCCCGTGATATCGACATGGGTCAGGCGGATCGAGGTCGAAACCAACCGAAAGAAGCACCGGTCGCATCGCGGGCGCTTTCATCTGAAAACCCGGCGATGCTTTTCCGAGATCGTGAAGGGCAACGAGAAAAGGGAGCCACGCCAAGGCGCCATCCAGACCCACCTGCAGCGTGTCGGAAAGGCGAGCCACCGTGCATCGGGGGACCACTTCCTCGAGCATCCGGCGTGCGACGAATGCCACGTCGAGCATGTGGCAGAGCAACGGATGAGCAGGAGAGCCAGTCGTTTCACCCGGTTGCGCCTTCCCCCATAGCGCCCACTCGGGCCGGTTCCCTACCGCCTCACGCCATCGTTCGACGTTCTCCTCTTCGACGCCGACGCTCATTACCCCAGCCCCCACGAAGCCCGCACCTGGATCGGAGGGCCGTGAACGCGCCGGATCGCCTGCTCGTTCGCAAATCCCTCCTTGCGGACCAGCGCCGCGAACAACGCCGCCACCGCGCGTGCGTCCCCAAGCGCAGCGTGGCGATTTTGTACCTCGATGCCGAACGCCGCACAGATGGAGGCGAGGTCATAGCGGGGCAGATCTGGGAGCAGAGTGCGTGCGAGTCTCAGCGTGCAGTAGGCTCGCAGTCGAAAGGACAGGCGAGCGTGGCGCAATGCCTCGGAAAGAAAGGCGAGGTCGAACACCGCGTTATGAGCCACGAAGACGGCACCGTCGCCAATGTGTTGCAGGAGCTCGACGATTCTTGCACGCAGCGGAGGCCGCGCTATCCGTTGAGCGTCGCCGGGGGTGAAGTGGAGGACTCGTTCCGTCGAGTCGCCATCGATCCCGAACGGCACCGCCGCCAACTCGCGAATCTCGTGGCGAGTGGGAGAAAGTCCGGTGGTTTCGACATCGAGCGCGATCCAGCGCTCCATCCAAGAGTCCTCCTCTACGAGATTTTTTCGAAGTTCGACTGGGGTGAATTTCAGGAACCGCCGCGACTATGCCTCATCCCTGTGTCATCCAGGGTCACATTTTCATCAGCCACCACGCGGTTCCGCCGCGCGGCGCGAAGCTGCTGATCGGCGATCTCCCGCCGCAGCCAGACCGGCTCGAGCACTTCGGCTTGCGCCCCTAGCTGGAGGATGAAGCGCTGGATCTCGCGCGTGCCGTCCACGGTGAGGCTCAGCTCGCATCCGCCATCGCTCCGGCGCTTCACTTTCTGGCTGGCGTGCCAATGCCGTTCCGTGACCCAGCCCGCTGCGTCCTTGTCGATGGCGATGCGCACGTTGATGGCGTTCTCGCCGCGCCAGATGCGGAACGCCCCTTTCAAGTAGCCCTTCGGAGTGAACCCTTCCGGCGCAACGAAGCGCCGCGCCGTCATGGTGACCTGACGAAAGCGGTGAACAGCGAACGTCCGCATCGCACGGCGCAAATGGCACCAGGCGAACAGGTATAGCGCCTCCAGATGTGGATCGAAGTACAGCATGTACGGATCGACGTCTCGGCGCGTCCACTCGCCACGGCTTTCGGCATAGTAGACAGCGCGCACCGTCGCGCGCCCCTCGCAGGCGCGGCGCAGGGTTTCGATCACGGCGGCGTGCGCCGAATAGTCGATGGCGAGTTGCGACCGCGCCGCAAAGACGGCCTCGAGGCGAGGGAACAATTCGCCCTGCGCGCCCGACGAACCCGTCAAACGCCTGTAGAGCGAATCGAACTGGCGTGTCAGGGGCGTGCCGCGAATCGGTTGGAGAAAATCGCGAGCAAGCTGAAGCGCCAGCAGTTCGCCGAGCGGCAGCGGAAACGGAATGCGGTTCTCCCACCCGTCGACCAGTTTCCAGCGGCCGCCGCCGGAGGTGATAGGGAAGCCTGCCGCTTCGAGCGCTTGGAAGTCGCGGTAGACGGTGCGTCGGTTCAAATCATGGCGCTTCGCGAGGACATCAGCGGTCAGGCCGTGCTTGCTGCGCGCGAGGTCCCTGACAAGCGTGTACAGTCGCGCGACTTGATCCCCCCGCGGCATGCGGGCGGCTTAACACGGGCGCGTTTTCTCGTCAAAAGCGGGCATGTCCGGCGACCGCCGCAGGTCGTCGGCGCCTCCTCGCCGCCCCCTCACTGGCAGCGCACGCAGCGCAGCTCGTCGGTGCCGACCAGCTCGAGCGGCTCGTGTGGCACCTGGGTGAGCACCTGCTCCATGATCTTCTTGTGCTCGGGGAAGAGCTCGTAGCAGATCACCGGGCTGTACTCGCAGGCCTCGCGCACGCCCTGCGGCGTGTAGTCGTTGCTCACCGCCACCTTCTCGTGCAGCCGGTAGTTCACGTTCACCATCTCGTTCGGGTTCTGCAGCGAGTGGCCGTGGTCGGGCCGCAGGGTGAAGACCACGATCGGCGCGCCGAACTTCTGCACCGCCTCGATGGTGCCGTCGTAGGTGTTCTGCCCGAACACCCGCCAGCGCGGCTTGGCCAGCACCTGCGCATTGAAATAGCACCACACGACCACCGAGGCCGCGCTCAGGCCCACCACCAGCCAGCGCGTCACCAGCCAGCGCCGCAGCCAGTTGTAGAGCAGCATGAACGGCACGCAGGCGAGCACGATCTGCAGCGGCACGATGGGGTAGACGCGGTTCTGCGAGGGACTCGCGTAGCGGCCGTTGGTGACGCCGAGCAGCGCCACCTCCCACGCCAGCAGCAGCGCGATCCAGAACACCGCGCGCGGGATGCGCAGCCAGCGGGCCAGCGGCGGGATTCCGGCCAGCAGCGCCAGCGCGCCGCCGGCCAGGTAGCTGTACGAGAACGGCAGCTGGAACACCGGCCCGCTCAGGCCGGCGTTGAAGCTCGGCTGCCAGGGCGGCCACTCGAGGATCATCCGCATGATCTTGAGGGAGTGGGCGAACGACTGGTGCCCGCCCGACTCCAGTCGCACCGCCTGCATGCCGCCGCGGTAGACCTCGGCGAGCTGCATGATCATCGGCAGGCCGGCGATCAGGCCGCTGATCCCGTAAATGAGCAGGCCGTACCAGTGGCCGCGCACCGCGGCGTAGCCGCTCAGCAGGAGGCCGACCACCACCAACTCGCCCCAGCCGACGCGGCTGAAGAACAGCGCCACGCCCGAGATCACGCCGGCCAGCGCCCAAGCCGTGTAGCGCTGCGGCTCGCGCCAGATCGAGACGAACACGGCCAGCACCAGGTACGCGAAGATCTGGCTGTCCAGGTGCTCGTAGCTGACGTGCGAAACCCACAGCCAGTAGTAGTTGGAGCCGAGCAGGACGACCACCGCCAGTGCCCACCAGCGGCCGACCACCTGCTGCAGGTAGACGTAGATCGCGGCCAGCGCGCCGAGCGAGACGAACAGCTTGCCCATGCGGTGCCAGAAGAAGCTGGGCTCGAAAATCAGCATCGGCCAGTTGAAGGCGATCGACTGCGTCCACGTGAGCCAGTTGTCGATGCCGCCCGCGGCGCTCAGAAAGCTGCGCTGCACGTGCCCGCGCGCCCACTGCATGCCGAGCCCGACGTAGCCGAGCGAGTCGCCCGTGTACGCCCAGCGCCAGTCGTCGTAGTAGGGGATCCAGCAGGCGGAGAAGACGACGAGGAACGCGCCCAGCAACACCGCGTCCAGCAGCCCGAAGGTGCCGCGCCGCCACACCGTGCCATAACAAACGCGGATCGCCAGCATCCAGACGAGCACCGACCCGTAGTACAGCCACTCGACCAGTGGCTGGCGGCGCGCCGGGTTGAAGTACACGGCGAAGACGGCGAGCAGGACCGTGACCAGCACCGCCACGCCGGGCACCAGCCGGCGGGAAAGGCGCAGCCGCCGCTCGGCGCGCTCGGCGGGGACCGATTCTACAGCCAGGGCCGCGTTTTCTTCCACGGCGGCGTCTTACCGGCTCGATTCCGGCCTTGCAACGGAGCCCGGGGCGCGGCGCAAATCATCTTTCCTTCCCTGCCGATCTCGTTTATTTGACCACGATTCTTCGCGTCGCGCTCCGTATGGCCGCATCGAACCCCACCGCCGACCTGCTCCCGCCGGCGCGCAGAAGCGCTCCGGCCGCCGCCCTCGAACGCCGCCCGGTGCGCTGGGCGGCGCTGCTTCTGGTCGCCGCCCTGGCGACGGCGATCCGCGTCTACGAGCTGAAGGACGTCCCGGCCGGCTTCTACTGCGACGAGGCGGGCAACGGCTACAACGCCTTCTCGCTGCTCGAAACCGGCAAAGACGAAAACGGCAAGCGCTGGCCGCTCTTCATCTGGTCGTTCGGCGTGAGCTACAAGAACCCCGCGTACGTCTACGCGGCGATGCTGCCGGTGAAGCTGTTCGGACTCGACGAGTTCTCGGTCCGCCTCACCTCGGCGCTCTTCGGCACCGCCACCGTGCTGGCCATCTTCTACCTCGGGCGCGCGCTGTTTTCGGCCTGGGTGGGCCTGTTTGCCGCCGTGCTGCTGGCGGTGTGCCCGTGGCACATCCACTTCAGCCGCATCGCCTTCGAGCTGATCGCGTTTCCGCTGCCGTTCGTCATCGGACTCACGCTGCTGGTGCGCTTCGTGCAGGGCCGCCGCACGCTGCCGCTGGCGCTCTTCTTCTTCTCGAGCTGCATCTACACCTACGCCATCGCCGCGCTGTTCGTGCCGCTGTTCCTGATCGGCTTCGGGCTGCTCTACCTGCCGACCCTGTTCCGGCACTGGGCGCAGACGCTGCTGGCACTGCTGGTGGCGGCGGCGACGGTGGCACCGGCGGGCGTGTTCCACCTGCGCGAGCAGCGCGGCGGCGCCTACCTGCGCAACACCGCGAGCCTCGACCCCGGGCACCCCTGGCAGGAGAACGCCCGCCAGCTGGCCGAGAACTACCAGCAGTTCTTCTCGCGCCAGTTCCTCTTCGAGCAGGGCGACCCGCTGCTGCGGCACGCGGTGCGCGGCAACGGCCGCTTCGGCGAGCTGCTGCCGTTCTACCTGCCGCTGCTGCTGCTCGGCGCGGCGGTGGCGCTCGGCTACCCCGACCGCGCCAGCAAGCTGGTGTTGTGGTGGCTGGCCCTCTACCCGCTCGGCGCCAGCGTGATGAACGAGATCCCGAGCGCCACGCGCGCCTTCATCGGCGCCCCCGCCTTCTGCCTGCTCGCGGCGATCGGGCTGGGCGCCGGCCTGAAGCTGCTCGGCTGGATCCTGCGCCTGCGCCCGCTCGTGCTCG
>Ga0073934_10009765_pt1 | contig 12162 bp, 9 predicted proteins | sample LarsenN4metaG_FD_76834 | JGI IMG/M metagenome (GOLD analysis project Ga0073934, IMG submission 76834) | Hot spring sediment bacterial and archeal communities from British Columbia, Canada, to study Microbial Dark Matter (Phase II) - Larsen... ... | reverse complement strand
TGGTTGCGGGGGTAGGATTTATTCAAGAACGTACCAAGCGGGAGCTGAGAAAGGTCGTCTGAGATTGGCCGGGAAGCTGCAGCCTTACCGGTGCTGAACAGAGGCCCGATCAAGCCACCATCGAGGGTGACTCGATGAAGCCACTGCTTTCGAGCGGTGATCGCGTCCTTATCGACACCAGTTAGCGCGTGCCGGTACCGCCTGGCATTTTTCCCATCTGGGACGGGATGGGGCTCTTGGCGAAGCGGATAGAGCACGAGCCGAACTCAGATCCCGCGATGGTGATGATCAAGTCGGTGAACCGTATCCCTCCGGTGAGGGCCGTCTTGCGGCGGGGGGTGAGGGCATGAAGACATAGTCGTATGACTGACCATACGACTATGCCGAAGGTGTCTCGGCTTGAGGTGATCCAGCTCGGCCGTCGCCGGCGTTGGACGCCTGAGGAGAAGCGCCGGATTGTGGCCGAGAGCCATGAAGGACGGCGGCAGGTATCGGCGACGGCGCGGCGCCATGGCTTGTCGGCGAGCCAGCTGTTTGCGTGGCGACGCCTGGCGCGAGAGGGCCGGCTTGGGGCGGATGAGGAGGCTGTGACGTTCGCGCCGGTGGTCTTGGCCTGTGCCCCGGCCATGGACAATCCCCCGTCGCTGCCGGCCCGTGAGCAGGCCGCAGAGCATCCACCATGTCGGCTGTCGGCGGCCAGGGCGGGCCGGATGGAGATCGTGCTGGGTGGCGGGCGGCGGGTGATCGTCGATAGGCATGTCGATATTGCGGTGCTGGCTCGGGTCATCGCGGTTCTGGAGCGGCCATGATCCCGGTGCCTGCCGGGGTCAGGGTGTGGCTGGCGACCGGACCGACCGACATGAGGAAGGGCTTCAATGGGCTTGCCCTCCTGGTGCAGGAGACGCTCAAGCGCGACCCGCATAGCGGCCATCTGTTCGTGTTCCGCGGCCGGCGCGGCGACCTGGTCAAGGTTTTGTGGCATGACGGCCAGGGCCTATGCCTGTTCGCCAAGCGGCTGGAGCGCGGTCGCTTTATTTGGCCCTCGACGGTGGACGGTGCGGTGACGATCACCCCGGCGCAGCTCGGCTACTTGCTGGAAGGGATCGACTGGCGTCTGCCGCAACGGACCTGGCGCCCGCATGCGGCGGGCTGAATGCGGCATTGTGAATCACATCTGCGATTGCAGGCTCCCAAGAGTGGCGTGTTGTGATTGCGTCGCCAGTGATGAGCGCTGATGATTCGCTTCCCGATGACGTCGAGGCCCTGAAGGCTCTGCTTCGTTCTCGCGATACGGAGCTGGCGCGGGCGCGGGCGGAAGCCGCGAGCGCCGAGGCGCTGATTGCCCATCTGCGGCTGGTGATCGAGAAGATGCGGCGTGAGCTCTACGGCCAGCGGAGCGAGCGCAAGGCGCGGCTGCTCGACCAGATGGAGCTCGAGCTGGAAGAGCTGGAAGCGACGGCGGCCGAGGACGAACTCGCCGCCGAGGCTGCGGGCGCCACGGCCATGCGGGCCTTCTCCCGCAGGAAGCCTTCGCGCAAGCTCTTCCCGGCGCATCTGCCGCGCGAGCGGGTGATCGTACCAGGCCCGACCGCCTGTGGCTGCTGCGGCTCGCCCCGGCTGGCCAAGCTCGGCGAGGACGTGACCGAGACCCTGGAGGTAGTGCCACGGCAATGGAAGGTGGTGCAGTATGTGCGCGAGAAGTTCACCTGCCGGGATTGCGAGAAGATCACGCAGGTTCCGGCGCCGTTCCACGTGCTGCCGCGCGGGCTCGCCGGGCCGAGCCTGCTGGCCATGGTCTTGTTCGAGAAGTACGGGCAGCATCAGCCCCTCAACCGGCAGGCGGAGCGGTATCTGCGCGAGGGCGTGGAGTTGAGCTTGTCCACGCTCGCCGACCAGGTCGGCGGCTGCGCCGCCCTTCTGCGCCCGCTCTACGATCTCATCCGCGCCCATGTCTTCGCCGGCAGCCGGGTGCACGGCGACGACACACCGGTCCCGGTGCTGGCCAAGGGCAAGACGGCGAGCGGACGCGCCTGGGTCTATGTGCGCGATGATCGCCCCTTCGGTGGCCGCGCTCCGCCGGCGGCGGTGTTCTTCTATTCCCGCGACCGCAGCGGCACTCACCCCGAACGCCATCTCAATGGCTATGGCGGGATCCTTCAGGCCGATGCCTATGCTGGCTTCAATCGCCTCTACGACTGCGGCCGCAAACCGGGTCCCTTGATCGAGACCGCCTGCTGGGCGCATGCCAGACGCAAATTCTTCGTGCTGGCCGACGTCACCGCCAAGGCGCGCGGCAAGCTGCCCGTGCTTGCGCCGCTGGCGCTGGAAGCGGTCAGGCGCATCGACGCGATCTTCGACCGCGAGCGCGCGATCAACGGGCTCACCGCCGAGGAGCGCCTAGGGGTGCGCCGTGAGCGCGTGGCGCCGCTCGTGTCGGACCTCGAAGCCTGGATGCGGGCCGAACGCGCCAGGCTCTCCCGGCACGCCGAAGTCGCCAAGGCAATGGACTATATGCTCAAGCGCTGGGCGGCCTTCACGCGCGTGCTTGACGATGGACGCATCTGCCTCACCAACAATGCGGCGGAACGCGAGCTGCGCGGCATCGCGCTGGGGCGCAAGGCGTGGCTGTTCGCCGGCTCCGACCGCGGCGGCGAGCGCGCCGCCGTCATGTACACGCTGATCCAGACCGCCAAGCTCAACGACGTCGATCCGCAGGCTTGGCTCGCCGATGCGCTCGCCCGCATCAACGATCACAACATCCAACATCTCAATCAGCTTCTGCCCTGGAACTGGAAGGCCCAGCCTGCCAAACTGGCGGCATGAGCACGCCTAGGAAGAACGCTGCATCCGACAGCGTCAACGAGATCGCCACCGTCCGCATCGAGTTGCGGGACACCGATCCGGTGATCTGGCGCCAGATCGAGGTGCCGACCTCGGTCACGCTCAAGGTTCTGCACGACATCGTCCAGGCCGCCATGGGCTGGTTCGATTACCACCTGTGGGCGTTCACGATCGGCACGCAAAGGTACGGCCTGCCAATGGACGAGGACTGGGGAACTGAGCCTCGCATCGACGCGAGCAAGGTCCGCCTGCGCGACGTGCTGAAACCCCCAAGGATCGTCATCGACTACACTTACGACTTCGGCGATTGCTGGGAGCATCGGCTCACCGTTACCGATATCCGCGCGGGTCAGACGGAGGTCTCCTATCCGCACTACATCGGCGGCGAGCGGAACGCGCCGCCCGAGGATTGCGGCGGCATCCCGGGCTTCTATGAGATGCTCGAAGCCATCGCCGATCCCAACCACCCGAACCACGCCGAAGCCAAAGAATGGGCTGACGAATACAATCCCGATGTCGTCGACGAGCTGCCGATCATTTACGCTCTTGCCCGCATCGCAAACCGACGCAACGCCGCCAAGGCGCGCCTCGCCAAGAAATAGCAACCCCCGCCCGTCACCTGACCCGCCGCAATCAAGCCGCCGCGACCTTCACCGGATGGTTACGGTGAACCCCTAATACCAGACCTATCAGCGCATGGCTGAGGAGGTGCATATCATCGGCCGTGTCGTCTGGATGTCGCGACGGCTGTGATGCTGCCGGTCCCGCGAGCAGAAAATCCGTTACACCGAAATGCGAGGCGATGGCTGTAGCAGTAAACCCTAATCTTGCTTCTCACTGAGGCGCTTCACACCCTCCTGCGCATCCTTGAATCGGGGGGCTATTTCCAATGCGGCCTTGTAGTCTTCGAGCGCTTCTTCCGGCTGCCCCAATTTCTCGTATGATCTCCCGCGCTGGACGAGAGCCTGGGCATAATCTGGCTTGAGCTGCAGACCTTTCGTGAAATCTACCACCGCCTTCTGATAATCGGCCTTCCGAAAATAAAGTTCGCCTCGGGTGTAATAGCAGAATGCCAGGCTAGAATCTTTCTGAATTCCCGCATCCAAATCTGCCAGCGCCTTCTCATAATCGCTCTTTTCCGAATAGGCCATGCCGCGATTGCAATAGGCCCTCGCGAAATCGGGTTTTTGTCGAATGACCTCCGTTAAGTCTGCTATCCCAGCATCATATTGGCGTGCGACGATAAAGGCGGTCCCCCGATTGTACCAAGCCTCTGTTGCATTCGGTTTTATCCGGATGATGTGACTGTAGTCGGCGAGGCCCAATTCGAACTGCCTGGCTTGCATATACGCACTGCCTCTATTCAGGTATGCGGTCATATTGTCTGGATCGAGTCCAATAATTTCGCTGTAGGTAGTAATCGTCTGCATAAGATTTCCCTCGCGAATACAGGCCGCACCCCTTTTGTTCAGCGCCGCTATCCGCTCCTCTTTGCTCAGCTTATCGTCAAGCAGTGGGAAGCTTCCGCACCTGCTGATGTCGCTGAACGAGATGTTCGGCACAAGTAGGACCGCAACTGCCAACAGAACGCTTCTAAACCACATTGCTTCCTCCAATTATTCGGCCGCAGGTATCTGCGCCATCTCCACGATCTGTGAGCGCAGATACTTAGGGACAAACCAGCGGTAGAGGGCCGGGAGCACTAGCAGCGTCAGAACGGTCGACGTGACAAGGCCTCCAATCACGACGGTTGCGAGCGGCCTCTGCACCTCGCTTCCAGTACCCGTTGCGTAGAGAAGCGGCACCAGCCCGAGGGCTGCGCACGTTGCCGTCATCAAAACAGGCCGTAGGCGAACGCAGGCCCCTTGTACGCTCGCCTCCTCTATCGGATGGCCTTGTTCCACGAGATCATCGATATAGGTAACCAGCACCATGCCATTGGCGAGGGCAATGCCGAACAGGGCTATGAATCCGACAGAGGCAGGGACTGACAGATTGAGCCCCGACAGCCAAAGCGCCACCACGCCACCAACGAGAGCGAGGGGAACGTTGAGCATGATGAGGGTAGAGGTCTTGAGCGAGCCAAAATTCATAAAGAGCAGGAGGAAGACGAGGAGAAGCGTGATCGGCACAACGATCATCAAGCGGCGATTTGCCTCCTGCTGAAGCTCGAACTGCCCTCCCCATTCCACCAAATAGCCGGGCGGGAGAGCCACTTTCTCGGCAATCAGTCGCTGCCCTTCGGCAACAAAGGAGCCGATATCGCGACCGCGAACATTCGTCTGAACCGTAATAAAGCGCTGCCCATTTTCCCGCGTAATCTGTCGCGGACCGACGATCTCCTCGACCGAGGCAATTTGCTCCAGCGGGATCAAGGCTCCATCTGATGTTCGTATCGGAATCGCGCGTATCGCATCCGCACTTGCGCGAGCACCCTCTGCGTACCGGACCAGGATATCAAAGCGTTTCACCCCTTCGAAGATTTGGCCTGCGGTTTCACCGCCAACCGCGGTTCGGATGACCGATTGAACGTCGTTGATATTGAGGCCGAAGCGGCTAAGTGCGTCGCGATTTACCAGAATGCGCAACTGCGGCGTGCCACTGACCTGATCCTTTTGCACATCGGCGGCGCCTTTCATGCCGCGTATCACGCGCTCGATCTCAGCTGCTTTTGCCTTCAGCACCTCCGTATCCGGTCCAAACAACTTGATTGCCAATTCGGCCTTGATGCCCGTCAGCAATTCGTCAACGGCGGCTGCAATGGGTTGGGTGAAATTGAACTGCGCGGCTGGAAAGTCCGCAAAGGCCTCGCTCATAGCGGCGTAAAGCTCTGCCGGCGACCGCTTCATCGGCCATTCGGCTTCGGGCTTGAGCGCGACAAAGGCCTCCGCATTATTGACGGGGTCAGCGTGAGCGCCAACCTCCCCCCGGCCGACGCGCGTCACCACCCGCTCGACCTCAGGGAATTTCGCGAGCAGCCTTCGCTCAAAGCGCAGAACGGTGTCACGCGCTTCCTCAAGGGATATTGACGGGGCCATGGTTACGCGGACGAGGAGATCGCCTTCATTGAGGCGCGGTACGAACTCGGACCCGAGGAGCGGAAAGATGCTCAGCCCGATAGCGAGCATGCCGCCAGCGAGACCAACGGCGGCAAAGGGACGCCGGACAAAGAACCGGACCAGAGGGCGGTAAGCCCATAATAGCGCGCCTACTATCCGCTGAGCGAAGTCCTTATGACCGTGCTCGTCGCCATTGGTCTTGCGCTTGAGAAGCACGTCAGCGAGGACGGGCGAAATCAGAATTGCAAATATCAGCGAGCCCAGCATGGCAAGCGAGGTCGTAATCGCCAGCGGACGGAAAGTTTTTCCCTCGACTCCTTGCAGCGTGAATAATGGGAGGAAGACGACGACAATTATCAGAATTGCAAAGCCAATCGGTCGCGCGACTTCCACGCAGGCATGAACGATCAATTCTCGCTTACTTGCGCCCACGTGCTTTTGATGTAGCCAGCGGTCGATGTTCTCAACGATAACGATTGATCCATCCACCAGCAGGCCGATGGCGATGGCAATCCCGCCGAACGACATCAGATTCGCCGAAACACCCAGCGCTCGCATGAGAATGAAAGTGACTGCGATGGAGAACGGAATGGCGAGTGCCACAACAATGCTCGGACGCAGGCCACCCATGAATGCGAGAATGACGATCGCCACGAGTCCGATGGCTTCGAACAGTGCCTTCGTGACTGTGCGAACGCTTGCGGCAACGATCTTGGACTGATCGTAATAGGGAACTACGCGGATACCGGGCGGGAGCGTCTTACTGATTTTCGCCAGCCGCTCTTTAACGGCGTCGATGACCTGAGACGTATTGGTGCCTATCAACTTGAGAACAAGCCCAGCCACGGCCTCGCCTTTTCCGTTGAGTGTTGCGAGGCCCTGGCGAACCTCCCCCGCGATCTTTACCCTTGCAACGTCCCGCACCCGGATCGGGATTCCGTCATGGACCTTAAGGACAATGTCCTCGAGGTCCCGCATGTCCACGGCCAGTCCGACCGAGCGCACCAGATACTGCTCTGCGTTTTTTACGATGTACTGGGCGCCCACATTGCGGTTGTTAGCCTCCACCGCATTAACGACGTCGGCGACCGTCAGGCCGTATCGCAACAAGGCTGTCGGCTCGGCCTCAATTTGAAACTGCTTAACTTCACCTCCTAGTGAGAGCACTTCGGTAACGCCCGGGACGGTTTGCAGATTGAATTTGATGACCCAATCTTGAATTTCCCGCGTTTCCTCCCGGCTTCGCTGTCCTGATTCGTCTTCGACAAAATAGAACAGGATCTGTCCGAGCCCGGTGCTGATTGGACCCATCTCTGGCTCGCCAAACCCTGGAGGAATTTCGTCTCGGGCAACCTGGAGACGTTCGTTCACCAGGTTACGTGCAAAGTAGATATCGGTCCCATCTTCGAAATAGATATTGATGACCGACAGACCGAAGTTTGAAACCGAGCGAATCTCCTTGAGGTCGGGCAATCCATTCATCGCGACTTCAATCGGATAGGTCACGTAGCGCTCGACCTCCTCGGGGGCCAAGCCCTGAGTTTCGGTGAACACCTGGACAAGGGCGGGGGTCACGTCGGGGAAGGCATCAACAGGCAAGCCTCGATAACTGTAGGCGCCGGCTGCAAGCACGCCAACAGCGAGGATCAGAATCAATAGACGCTGATTGACCGCGGCTGTAATAAGGGCGCGCATCAGTGGTTATGCCCATCGCCGAAGCTGGCCTTCTCCAGTTCGGCCTTGAGGGTAAACGAACCCTCGGTAACATATGTCTCGCCGGCGCTAACTCCCGACACGACTTCCACGTATTGCGAGTTCTCGCGCCCAAGCCGGACTGGTCGGGGCTCGAATTTCTCCCCTTCCTGCACGAATACAACAGCGCTATTTTTATAGTTTTGGACGGCGCTTTTCGGAATCCGGACGCCGGCCGTCTCCTGTCCAACCTCAATACTGGCCTTGACGAACATGCCGGGTTTGAGGCGTCCCCCGACGCTACCATTGATTACACGCGCGACAGCCGTGCGCGTCTCTTCACTAACATGTGGTGTGACGAACGCGACTTTGCCTTGGATGGGATTGCCCTCGCCGAGGTCGATGCTGACATTCTGCCCTGCGTGAACGAGAGACATGTCCCTTGGATAAAGGGTTACATCAACCCAAACAGTCGAGGTGTCAGCAATTAGGAAGGTTTCTTTCTCGGCCGAGACCGCCTCTCCCAGGCTAATGTGGCGCTCGATCACCGTCCCGGCAATCGGGGCGCGGATTTCGTATTTGGTAAGATCGGCGTCTTTCGAACTGGTAAGTGAATCGACGTACTGTTGCGAAAACCCCAGAGCCAGGAGCTTTTGTCCAGAAGCGCGGAGGGCGATCTCCGCCTCGGCTAAGGCCGTTTTTGCATCGAGGTAATCCTTCTCCGACGAGATTTTCTTTTCCCAAAGGCGGTTCTCACGCTCGAAGGTATCACGAGCGAGATTGCGTCGCTCGAAGTGCGCCAGATAGACTGCCTCCAATTCGGCGAGCTCGCGGCTGTTGAGGACAGCCATGACCGCATCCTCTGCGACAGGCTGCCCCTGCGAAACAATGACCTGGGTTACAACTCCGCCCACACGGGGCACGACGTGAACCAATCGGTCGCCACTGAACTTGACCTCTGCCGGGCGCTCGAGGTGCACAGCAATCTGACCTTGACTGGCCACGGCAACTTCAATCCCGAATTCCCGCATTTGCGCCGGCGCGAGCTGCACTGACTCCTCATGGCGCTCGCGTTCTTCGCCTGCCCCCTCAGGCTTCGGCTGTTCCATGTGTTGTCCGCCATCAGCCCCATTCGAATGCTCATGCGGCTCGTCCTGCGAAGTAGCCACTCTCGCGTGGATGTCGCCTCTCGCGCTCGAAGAGCCAGCGTCAGCATCCGAAGTTTGTGCTTGATATCCCTCGGTGAGTATCGCTTGCGTGCCTCCAACCCCCGAAATCGCCGTCTCAACTGCGAGCGAAGTCCAACGCTGGGCCGTATGCGTAGCCCGAAACTGCCAAAGGCCAATCGCAAAAACGGCCGCGAAAATTGCCAGGACTGTGAACAAAGCGATTCGGCGCATAAGTGCTTTTCTCAAAGATCGTAGAGGCCTCGCCCGATCAGCGCTTCAATCTGCACCTTGGCTTTGTGGAAATCCGCTCGAGCGTTGACGATTTCGAGGCGCGTCGAGAAGAGGGTACGCTGGGCGTCCAACACGCTGAGCAGATCGAACTTGCCCTCAGTGTATCCTCCGACGGTAGCGTCATAGACTTCTTGTGCTGCCGGCAGAATTTCTCTCTCCAATGACTTGAGTCGTTCCGAAGCTGCGAGGAGCCTGCCATATGCTTCAAGAAACACTCCGGTCACGTCTATCCTTGCGGCAAGGCTCTCGCGCCGGCCTTTGAAAACTCGCGTTTCAGCGGCCGCGATGTTGCCTTGGTTTCTGTCAAAGAGCGGCAGCGGAATAGACAGGCTCACGACCGCTCCAGTTTCGTCCGCATCATTGAGATTCCTAGCCCCGGCGCCAATTGTAAGGTCTGGAACCCTCTGGGCTCGTGCAAGACTCAAAACGGCCTCCCTTCTCGTCATCTCGGTTACCCAACGCGCAATATCCGGGTTGGAAGCGAGATAGACGCTAAGCTGCTCGGGCGAAGGAATATGGTTGGTCGTGGCAAGCTCGCCCTGAGCTGAAACGAAATCCGCGCTGGGTGCTCCCCAATTGTTTGCGAGTCGCCGCTTAGCAACGGTCAGGGCAGCCTTTTCCTCGTTCAGCTGGGCTTTTGCCCGTGTTACCTCAATCTCAGTACGCTTAAGCTCCACAGGGCTGACGGCTCCCGCCTTAACGCGCTCGCCCACTGCCTTGCTGAGCTTTCCTGCGACATCTAACAGTTCAGCAAGTATCTTGATCCGGTCTTGGCTGGCAAGCACGTCCACAAATGCCTCGGCCGTGGTGCTTGCAACGCGCAGAAGCGCCGCTTCGTAGTCCCATGCAGCGACGCCAACGTCCAATTCGGCCGCACGAATCCGCTTAAGGCGCTTTCCGCCGAGGAGGATTACTTGGGACAATTCGAGCGTCGACTCCTGCACGTTCTGTCCGACGTTTTGAACATCTCCATCGAGCTCCGGGTTGGGCCTCAATCCTGCCTGCAAAGCTTCGGCACGTCTCGCATCGATCTCGATCGATGCTGCCTGGACGGCAGGACTGAAGCGCAGCGCCCGACGAATAGCTTCGCGCAGCGTAAGCGCGTTGGTGTAAGGAGCAGAGGCTTGCTCGTAAGGAGCAGGCTCTCGATAGATGTAAGAATCGCCCGAGGGGGATGGCAGCGCAGGCGCAGTCATGCGCGCCCCCGAAGCGTCGGCCATTATAGGTTGATCGCCACTTGCGGCAATCGCCGGACCGTTCATGTGGGCTTCCGGCTGCCTGTAACAAGCGCCCAGCGAAAGCGCTAGAATCATTGATGCGCACCGTCTTAGGGTTGTTCCCGCCATACTCGCCCCCCCGGAATGCATGGCTACGCTTTACCCCGAGCCAAGGCGCCCGGGATCGAAGCCATAATAGCTGCGGCGGGACTAGATCAGCAGAACAACAGTTCGAAGCTGCGCGAGCTGGTTTGAGACCAGAACTGGCGGAATGAGAGACCCTGATAATGCCGATCTAGTATGATGCTCAAGGCCCGTAGAAAGGTCTTGGGGGCTTGAGTCCGGTGAAGGCGGTGCGACCAACGAGGCCTTTGCCAGTGATTGGACAGCCTGCGTTACGAAGTAATCTATACAATCACCATGCCCTCCGCTCGGTTGGCTCCAAGAGGGGGCAACTTTGGCTGTGGGTCCAGAAATTTCGGGGAAGCTGTGAAAAAGCTCGATGGCGTTGTGGTCACTGGGCGTCGAACACCAAACAAGCGGCAGCGCGTTTGCTGTGGATGCCGGCACAAATAGCGCCAGAAGGAGGAGCGCCACTAGCTTGCGAATCCGCCACATCAATGAAAAATTTTCTCTGTCGCTAGGATCTGCGGCCTAAAACCAGATCCAGGTATAGGGGCCAAAGCAGGCCAAGGCAAGGCGTTTGCCCAAGCGCTAAACGCCTCAGCCGCAAGCCGGGGAATGTCCCGATCGATGTTGAAATAGGTGGGCAGGCGTTGCCCACCTTGAGCCGTTAGGCTCGGGGTGTGGAATCCACAAAGGAGAGCAACGCCATGACGAATCCTACCACGACTTCACCGATGACGCTGGTGCCTAGCCTTGAAGCGGCTTGGCGAGATGTGGACAGCTCATTCGAACGCTTCTGTCTGACGGCCGGAATCGGGGCGATTGAGCAAATGCTGTGCGAGGACGCACAGCGGCTGGCCGGCGTGCCGCATAGCCGCGGTGGAGGCCGTGTCGGCCACCGCTGGGGCAGGACGAAGGGCAAGATCGGCTTCCACGGCGGCAAGGTTGCGGTGCATCGCCCGCGGGTGCGCAGCTACGACGGCCATGAGGTCGTGCTGCCGACCTGGACGGCGGCGCAGGCCGAGGACTGGCTTGGCCGCTGGGCGATGAACCTGATGCTGATCAACGTATCGGGCGCAAACTCAAGCGCGCGGTGCGGCTGCCCGACGGTGATCTGCCGGTCATCGCCGGGGACGGCACCTCGAAGTCGGCCGCTTCGCGCCGGTTCGTAGCGCTGTCGGCGGAACGCATGGCCGAATGGATGGCCTCGGACCTGTCGCAGCTCGACCTTCTGGTGATCCAGATCGACGGCCTGCACATCGGCAACGACCTGGTGCTGGTCGCCGCGCTGGGGGTCGACGGAGACGGCAACAAGCATCCGCTTGGCCTCGTCGAAGGCGCCACCGAGAATGCCACTGTCGTGCAGGCTCTCATCGACAATCTGATCGAGCGCGGCCTCGATCCCAAGGTCTGCCGGCTGTTCATCGTCGACGGCGCCAAGGCGCTGACCAAGGCGATCCGCGCGACCTTCGGCCGGCATACGCCGATCCAGCGCTGTCAGATTCACAAGGCCCGTAACGTGATCGAGCGCCTGCCCAAGCCGCTGCACGCCTCGGTGCGCAAGACACTGCGACAAGCCTGGGAACTCGACGACGCCGACAAAGCCGAACGGCTGTTGCGCAATCTCGCCCGTAGGCTCGAACCTGAGGCGCGCGGGGTTGCCGCCAGCATCCTCGAAGGGCTTGACGAGATGCTGACCGTCAACCGCCTCGGCCTACCCGCCCAACTCCGGCGCTCGCTCGCCTGCACCAACGGAATCGAGAACAT
>Ga0073934_10009764_pt1 | contig 12162 bp, 8 predicted proteins | sample LarsenN4metaG_FD_76834 | JGI IMG/M metagenome (GOLD analysis project Ga0073934, IMG submission 76834) | Hot spring sediment bacterial and archeal communities from British Columbia, Canada, to study Microbial Dark Matter (Phase II) - Larsen... ... | reverse complement strand
TGGCCGGACGCACGCTCAGCGCGGGCACCGAATACCTGGCCGTGTTTCGAGTGGCAGGAACCGTGGCCTTCGTGAGCTATTCAGCCTCGCAGGCCGTGGACGCAATCTGGAAAGGTCAACCCTGGGGCATGACTATCAAGCACATGTTCGACGGGTTGATCTACGCGCTGCTGACCGCGGGCACGTTTGGCTGGTTGTGGCCGCGGTAGCCTTCCTGGGACACCGGGCAATATCGGATACGCGGAACGGCCGCCCTAACCGGCCATTTCCTTTTCTGCTTGGCTCGGCCTCGGCCCATCGGCCGAAGAGTCGTCGGCCTGTGGCTCTCCGGTTGCTACCCGTAGAAGTGGCCTGTGGGTGTATGTGAAAGCTGGCGCCGAGCCAGGTCGGCCCGCGTGCGGCAAGATCTCTCGTATATAGAACAGGTTGCGGGCCGACCGGGACTGGGGCCTTGGACGCACAGGTCTCAGCAGGCTCGCCCGAAGCCTCATTCCCACGCTCCTGGCCGCGCCATTCCCCGCAGACCGTGCGTGCCCGCGCCCGCCAAAAAACCGAGCCAGAGGAGCAGGCCATGAGCCCCATCGCTGAGCGCCGCGGTCCCCGCTACAACCTGGAAGAACTCAGCCGCGCCGTGGCTGAGATGCGCGCCATGGACCTGACGGCAATCTACGCCGCAGGTTCCGGACATCCCGGAGGCACGCTGTCCATCATGGACATCGCCGCGGTCCTGTATTTGCGCGTGCTCAACCATGATCCTACCGACCCTGCCTGGCCCGAGCGCGACCGCGTGTTCTGGTCCGCGGGACACAAGGCGCCGGCGCTCTACGCGGCGCTGGGCAAGGCCGGCTACTTCCCGTTCGAGGACATGGCTCTGCTGCGCCAGTTGGGTTCGCCATTCGAAGGCCACCCGAATCGCCTGAAGCTGCCGGGCGTGGAGGTTTCCAGCGGCTCGCTGGGGCAGGGTCTAGGCGTGGCCGTGGGCAACGCTCTGGCCGGCAAGCTCAAGGGCAAAGCGTATCGGGTCTACTGCATCATGGGCGACGGCGAGCAGCAGGAGGGCAACATCTGGGAAGCGGCCATGGCCGCCGGACACTACCGGCTCGACAACCTGTGCGGCATCGTGGACAAGAACGAACTGCAGATTGACGGCTGGGTGCGCGAAGTGATGAACGTGGATCCGCTCGGGGACAAGTACCGCGCCTTTGGCTGGCACGTGATCGAGCTGGACGGGCACGACCTGGCGCAAGTTCTTGACGCGTTCGAACAGGCAGCCGCCACCAAGGGCCGGCCGACGCTGCTTCTGGCCCACACGGTGAAAGGCAAGGGCGTGAGCTTCATGGAAAATGAAGCCGGCTGGCATGGCGTGGCGCCCAACCAGGAGCAGTTTGAAAAGGCCATTCCCGAACTGCTGATCCCGGAGTTTCCGCGCACGCGGGTGGACGCGCTGGTGGCCCGCGCCGCAGAAAACGCAAAGCGCGTAGCCCGCACCACCCGCGCCGCCATCCCGCAGTTCGACCGCGATTACTGGTGGAACGCCGGAGAAGTAATGAAGGTGGAGATGGATCCCACGCGCATGGGGTTCGGGCGCGGCCTGGAGATCGCTGGAGAAGACCCGCGCGTCGTAACCATCCACGCGGACATTTCCAACTCCATTCGCATCACCGACTTCGAGGCCAAGCATCCGGAGCGCAGGCCGCGAGTGTTCAGCGTGGGCATCGCCGAGCAGGACATGATGGGCGTGGCGGCCGGCCTGGCGCACGAAGGGCTGATCCCTGTGACCGGCACCTACGGCGTGTTCGCCGCGGGCCGCTGCTGGGATCAGATTCGCACCACGATTTGCTACTCCAACCTGAACGTGAAGATCGCCGGGGCTCATGGCGGAATTTCCGTCGGGCCGGACGGAGCCACCCATCAGGCGCTCGAAGAGATTGCTTTGATGTGTATCCTGCCCCATATGCACGTCACCGTACCGTGTGATTCCCTCGAAACGCAGAAGGCCACGGTTCATTGCCTGTTGCATCTGGAGGGGCCAGCCTACATCCGCTTTGCCCGCGAAGCCACGCCCATTGTGACCACGGCGGAGACGCCCTTCCGCTTCGGCACGGCCAACGTCATCCGTTTTCGTGGCGTCCGGAACAAGTTCGTGGAGGCCTTCGAAATCTTTCCCGCCGACGAATACGCCGCGGAGGGCGAGGACGCAGCGGTGATCGCCTGCGGCCCGATGGTGCCGGAGGCTATGCGCGCCGCCTGGATCCTGAAGGAGCAGCGCGGCCTGGAAGTCCGCGTCGTCAACATGCACACAGTCAAGCCGCTCGACATTGCCGCCATTCTCGACGCCGCGCGGACCGGGATCGTGGTGACCGCCGAGGAGCACCAGGTCGGCGGCTTCGGGAACATCATTGCCGGAGCGCTGTTGCGCCACCGGCAAGACGATCGCGCGCCGTTGCTTTTCGATATGGTCGGCGTGGCCGACCGCTTCGGCGTCTCCGGCAGGCCCTGGGAGCTTGTGCAGCACTTCGGGTTGACCGCCGAGCACATCGCCGAGCGCATCCTGCGCTTGTGGGAGCGCCGCCGCGCGGGCCCGATTGCCGCCGTCGGACGCGCAGCCGCCGAAGCCGCCCTCGAATGCCGCCGCTGCCATGCGCAGGTGCCTTTCGCGGAAATCTTCTTCGAGGCGGGTTTGCCTACAGGCGAGCTCTGCGCGGATTGCGAGCGTCGCGGGCTCGCGCACTGTCAGGAGTGTGTGGCGGGCTGGGTGCTGGCCAACTCGGACTTTGTCTTTCTGTGCCGCGATTGCCGCAGCGTCGTGGTGGAGTGCTAGGACCTGCCGGCGGAGACGGCTCGTTTCACCAACTGCTGTACGGCGTGCCCTCGAACGGCGAAATGCGGTCAGAATTCGACCGCACATTGCTGATGCCTCCCGCCGTCTGCTCAGGAGCGAACAGCACGTCGTCGTATTCCAGCTTCCAATCGCGCTCCCGGGTAATGGGGTCCACGGGAATGGAGCGCAAGTAGCCGGCCGAGACCAGCTCCTCAAGCGACTGCGGGGCCCGCTGTTTGTCCAGGGTGTACTGGTCAATGGCGTTGCGCATGGCGAACAGGTCCTGCTTCAGAACGGCCTCCCGCGACCGCAGGATGGATTGCTGGTAGTTGCCGGAAGCCAGCGAAAGCAGGATCAGAACGATGGTAATAACGATCATCAACTCGAGCAGGGTGAACCCCGCACCGCGCGCGCGATGAGAGGAGGGTCGCATCGCTCACCTACCAGTCTATGTATCGCGTCCCGTCCAGCGCGGTACCGGTCGAGCGCGAGTACACATCGAAGACGTTCTGGCCGCCCCAGGCCAGTGCCTCCGGAGGGTCCTGCACGGAGCGCAGGCCCCAGTCGGCCTGGCCGGTCATTGGGTCAATCGGGATGCGCCGCAGAAAGCGCACGCGCCGGTCTGGCGCTCCGGCCAGTTGGACCCCGCGCACCAGCGTCTCCAGGTCGGGCGGGTAGCCTTCGGTGCCGAGCTGCACCTGGATCAGGTTGCGATCGGCGGCGTCCTTGTAGCGGTCAATCGCCGTGCGCATCTCGCGCAGCGCCCAGCGCAACTGACGCTCCTTTTCCCGCTTGACGGTGACGCGAGCCACCGGCACGGTGGCCGAAGCCAGGATGATCAGGATGCTGGTGGCCACGATCAGCTCGAGCAGGGTCATGCCCGCGCTGGCGGTGCGGCGATGCTTCGACGACGCGCGCACAGCCTACTCCACCCGGATCTGGAGTTCCCGGGCGGTCATGGGAATGGCGTTGCGCTGCGAGTCGCGCGCGGTAACCTGAACGATTTGTAGCGAGGTCGTGCCGGCAGACAGGCCGCGCAGGACGATTCCCAGCAGCGTGCCGGTGCCGCTGACCCCCGGGGTGTTCGGCTGGCGCGTGGCAGAGATGATGGCCTGGCCGCGTTCCGCGTCAATGCGCTGCACAATGGCGATTTCCTGCGTCCCGCCGGAAAGGAAACCGCCTTCGGCGTGCCGGACTTCTTCCACGGACACCACGGCGGGGTTGTATTGCAGCAGCACGGGGATGGAGAAGAGGTCGTGCACGTCCTCCACGACAAGGCCCACGACGGCCGTTTCACCACGCTTCAACGTGATGGTTCCGGGTTCAAACCGCAGCCGGGCCGTGGGCTGAGCCTGTGTCTCCGGCGGCGGGGCCGGCGGGGCTGGCTGCGGCTGAGCTTGCTGGGGAGTTTGCGGTACGCCTTCCGACACCTGGTAGGCGGACTCCGGACGAACCCGGATGTTTTGCTCGGGGCCGCTGCTCAACCCGCGCAGATTCTCCGCCGTGATGGCGGGCAGCCGGACGACCCGCGGGATCAGCACGATCAGGACTTCGTTTTCTACCTCTTCGACGCTCTCGCCGGAGAAGAAATAGCGCAGGATGGGGATGCGGGCGAAGCCGGGCCAGCCGCTGATCGTCTTCACTGTGGAGCGCTCGAACAGCCCGCCGAGGATGTTCACTTCGCCTTCGGCCAGCCGTACGTCCTGGTCAATCGTGCGCTGGCTGAAAATCGGCTGCTCGATGCCGCCGATATTCTGCCGCCCCGCCACGGAGGACACCTCCACCTTGACCTTCAGGCTCACTTCGCGGTTGCTGTGAACGCGCGGCGTGATGTCCACGTTGACGCCGACATCCTGGTATTGAAACTGGGTGTTGACCAGCGGGTTCACGATGCCTGCTCCGGGGGCACCCCCCACGCCGACGCCCACCCCGGCCTGGAAACTGCCCAGGGCCACGGGCACCTTGTCGCCGATGCGCAGCTTGCCGGTCTGGCCATCCACAACGCGAATCTCCGGGTTCTGGATGATCTTCGTAGTGCTGTCGGTCAGCAGGAAGGAGGCTGTGGCCCCCGGCAGGGTAATGCTGTAGTCGGCGCTGGAAAGGCTCTGGAGCTGATTCAGGCGGATCTGGTTCTGCTGGGTTTCGCCCGTGCCGGTGGGGTTGCGCGGCGTAAAGCTGAGCAGCGAGCTTGCTCCCGGAGTGATGCCGAGATCTCGCGCGCGGTCGCGTCGCGCCTGCAAGACGGCCACCTGCACGACGACTTCCGGCTTCGCCTTGTCAAGGTCATTCAGGATCTTGTCCATGACGGCCAGCTTGTCTGGGGTGTCGCGCACCACGATCGCGTTTTGCGAGCTCACCTGCTGCATGCGCGTAAGCTGCAGGACCTGGCGCAGTCCGGTGGCAATCTCAGTCAGGTCCTGTGGCGTCACGGTGTTGGAGAGATAGAAGGTCCGCACCACGTGTTCTTCGTAGTCCTTGCGCTTCTGCGGGTTGTCCGGAATCACGAAGATGATGTGGCTGGTCACCGGCCGCCAGAAGCTCTTGCTCTGCAGGGCCACGACGTCGAGGGCCTGCTCGAGCGTCACGTTGGTCAGCTCGGTGGCGATGCGCGTCGAGCGAAAGTCGGGGTCGAAGATGACCGTCACGCCCGCCAGCTTGCCGATGGTCTCAAAGATCGTGCGGGATTCACTGGTCAGTTTCAGGTTGATGGGCTCGCGGGACAGCGGGGCCAGCTCGGGTGGCTTTTCCATCAGCTTTTCCGGCGGCGGCGGAGCCGGGCCTGCGGGGGCTTGGCGCGCCGCGATCAACTCCAGGGTGCGCTGGAGTTCCTGCTGGGCGATGGCGCTCGACGGGTCAATGGCCGCAGCCTTTTGGAACTCGGCCAGGGCCAGTTGCCATTCACCCTTGTCGCGCAGCTTCTGTCCCTGAGCCACGTGGAACTGTCCGGCCTCGAACCGCAGCCGTGTGGCTTTCAGCTTGTATTCGATGTTCCGTGGGTCGGCGCGCAGCGCGCGCTCGTAGTGAATCAGTGCGGTATCTACGTCGCCGATCGCTTCGGCTTTCTTGCCTGCCTTGAAGTCGCGGTTTCCTTTGGGGCAGCCCACCAGCAGCAGCGCCATGCCGGCCAACAAGAGGGCCCTCAGCCAGCCAGAACGCATTGCTTCCCGCCTTTCTGCCTCTTGCATTTCAGTCTAGCACCGTGCCGCGCGAGCCAGCAACCCGCCTTGCGCGGCAACGGCAACGGAAGCTATCATAGCGCGCTTGTGGGTCGAGGGGAAAAGAAAGTCCCGTCTGGTGAAAAGGTTGCGGCCACCAACCGCTCTGCCTCCTACGACTACCACCTGCTCGACAAGTATGAAGCGGGCATGGTTCTGGTGGGGACGGAGGTGAAGTCTCTTCGGGAAGGGAAGGCCAGCCTGCGGGAGTCCTATGCGGTGGTGCGCGACGGCGAGGTCTGGCTGCTGAACTGCCACATCCCCGAATACCAACCCGGCGGACCTTTCAATCACAACCCACTGCGCCCGCGCAAGCTATTGCTGAACCGCGCGGAGATCCACCGCCTCTGGGCCAAGACGCAGCAGAAGGGCTTGACCCTGGTGCCCCTGCGCATCTATTTCCGCGGCGGCTTGGCCAAATGCGAACTGGCGGTGGCGCGCGGAAAGAAGCAGCACGACCGTCGGCAGGCGGAGCGCGACCGTGAAGCCCGTCGCGAGGCCGCTCAGGCCATCTATCGCTATCGCCATCGTTCCTGAGGGATTATGCGCATCGCCATTGCCACTCAGCCCTTCGCTCACCTCTCCGCGCAAGCCCTTGTGACTTACGCCTTCGAGCAGGACGACCCTATCGGTGACGTTCTGGCCGAGATGGATCAGGCTACCGGAGGCCGCCTGCGCCGGCTGGTCGAGGCGAGGGAGCTGACCGGCAAGATGCTCGAGATGACCCTGCTGCATTGGCCGCCGGGGCTGGCCGCGGAGCGCTTGCTCATCGTCGGCGCCGGCAAGCTGGAGAAATTCACCACCGCCGAACTGCGACGCGTGGCCGGAGCCGCGCTCCGCTACCTGAAGAACCGTTCCCTCAAACAGCTCGCCTTCCTCGCGCGGGAAGACAATTCCGACGCGGCTGCGGCGCAGGCCGTCGTCGAAGGCCTGCTCGTCGGCGACTTCGAGCCCGATCGGTACAAGACAGAGAAGAAGAACAACAAGGCCATCGAATCCGTGGCTCTGTGTGGATGGGCGGCCTCGGAAGCTGAGGCGGGCCTGGCGCGCGGGCGGATCATCGGCGAATCGCAGAACTTTGTCCGCGAACTGGTCAATGAGCCGTCCAACCGGCTCACCCCGCGCCTGCTGGCCGAACGCGCCGAAGCCATGACGCGCGAATTCGGCTTGAGGTGTGAAATCCTCGATGAGAAACAAATCGAAGACCTGGGCATGGGTGCGCTGCTCGCCGTGGCGCGGGGCAGCGACGAGCCGCCGCGCCTGATCGTGGTCACCTACGAGCCGCCGCAGATGGGCGCCCGAGCGCCAGTCCTAGGGTTGGTCGGCAAGGCCATCACCTTCGACACGGGCGGCGTCTCCATCAAGCCCGCCGAGGGCATGGAAAAAATGAAGTACGACATGGCGGGCGGGGCCACCATGCTCGGCGTGATGCGTGCCATCGCTCAACTGAAGCCCCTGGTGAAGGTCGTCGCCGTCGTGCCGGCCACCGAGAACATGCCGGGGGGACGCGCGCAGAAACCCGGCGACGTGCAGTTCTCGCTTGCCGGCAAGTCCATCGAGGTAATCAACACCGATGCGGAGGGGCGGCTGATTCTCGCTGATGGAATTGCCTATGCGAAGCGGCTCGGCGCGACACACCTGGTAGACGCAGCCACGCTCACCGGGGCCATCGTCGTCGCGCTGAGCAACGTGAACGTCGGCGTGTTTGCCTCGCAGCCGGAGTTCAGCGACCGGCTGCTCGCCAGCGCCCGTCGCGCGGGGGAAAAAATGTGGTTGATGCCGCTCGACGAGGAATACGGGGAGATGATTAAGAGCACGATCGCCGATATCCAGAACGTCGGCAGCGGCAAGGGTGGCGGTGCCGTGACGGCGGCGATGTTTCTGAAGGAGTTTGCTGAGGATACGCCCTGGATTCACTTGGACATCGCCGGCACGGCCTGGCTGGACGAGGCCAAGCCCTGGGCCGCCAAGGGCGCCACCGGCGTTGCCCTGCGCACTCTGGTGGACCTGGTAATGAACTTTCCTGCGGAGCGCTGAACCAGCTTGCGAGCAGCCGGGTTTTCCCTCGGAGCCCAAAGAGAGCATAATGGGCAGGGGAGGGGACCCGGGGAATTACGGGTTTTCCGATGCGCATCATTGTCGTGGGTTATGGACGCTTGGGCCGGCAGGTGGTCCGCCATCTGGACAGCCGCGAGCACGAAGTAGCGGTAATTGACAAGCAGTTTGAGGTATTTCAGCGGCCCGAGCGCGATCCGGCCGTCCGGCTCATCCGGGGCAATGCCATTGACCCGGAAGTGCTGCGCGAGGCCGGGGCAGAAGGCGCGGACGCGCTGTTTGCGCTGACGCGCGACGAGAACACCAACCTGATGGTCGCCCAGGTGGCCCGGCTGGTGTTCCGCATTCCCAAGGTCATGGCCGTCGTATACGACCCGGCGCGCGAGCCCAGCTATCGCGCCGCGGGGATTGAGACCATGGCCCTCACGGTGGCCGGTGCCGAGTTCATCGTCGGGCAGTTGGGCGAAAAACCGCTCAAGGAGTTCAGCGCGGCCTGGGAGCGGGCCCGGGGACACGCCGCGGAGCTGGCCGTCTCACATCCGCGCGCGGAAACGGTGGGTCCGATGTACGTGGTCGTCATGGGCGGCGGCCGCGTGGGCTACTACCTGACGCGTGCGCTGCTCGAAAACCGCATCGAGGTCACCATCATCGAGCGCGACAAGAAGATCTTCGACCTGGTTTCGCACCAGGTGGATTGCCCGGTTATCCTCGGCGACGGCTCTTCGACCGACGTGCTCGAAACCGCCGGCGCCTCGCGGGCCAACGTGTTCGTCGCGGTCACCAATCACGATCACGATAACCTGATTGGCTGCCAGATTGCCAAGCAGCGGTTCGGCGTGCCCAAGACGATTGCCCGCGTCAAGAACCCGCAAAACGAAGCCATCCTGCAACGGCTCGGCGTGGACATCACCGTCAGCTCGACGGCCATCATTACCAACGTGATTCAGTCCGAGCTGCCCTCCACGCGCATCCGCCAGGTGCTCGACCTGCATACCGGCCAGCTCGAAGTGATGGAATACCGGCTCGACGAGCGCTCGCCGGTTGTCGGCAAGTTTCTCCGTGACCTCACCTTTCCCGCCTCGTGCAATATCGTCACCATCTTCCGCAACGGCGAAGCCATCGTCCCGCGCGGAGATTCCCACTTCGCAGCCGGCGACGTCGTCCTCACCCTCGTCCGCGTCCCCGACGAGCCTGCCCTCCGCCGCTTCTTCCTGAGCGATTAGCGCGTCGGGGCCAGGTGCAGGGCCCTGTTTTCAGGACGGGAACCGCAGGGAGCCTGCCATGGCCCTAGAGGAAGAACCAGACTCTTACCCAGCTCCTTTGCACCGCGCCAAGCTTCTTGGGCGGCCTGCGGCGTCACATTTTTTCAGGGGCTTCGATTCCGAGCAGGTTCAGGGCGGTGACGAGCTGGCGTTCCACAAGCGAAACCAAGCGTAGAAGGAAGGCCTGCCTTGCCGGGTCACTCTCCGTGAGGATGTGGTGCCGGTGGTAGAAATTGTTGAAGGCCTGGGCCAGCTCGAAGGCGTACTTGGCAACGAACGCCGGCTCCTGCACCGCCACGGCGGCTTCCACCTGCGCGCCCAGCGAGCCCGCCAGCAAGGTAAGCTGCCAGAGGTCATCGTTCCCGGGCGAGGCCAGGAAACGGGCCAGGTTTTCCGGGGGCAGACGGTCGCCCAGGCCAGAAGCGCCTGGTGGTTCCATGGGTCTGCCTGGGGCCTCCTCATGTCGGGCGAGCTTCTGCAGGGCAAGCTTGCGAAAAATGTTCCGCGCGCGGACAACCGCATACTGGCAGTACGGCCCGGTTTCCCCTTCAAAACTGAGGGCCTCATCGAAGTCGAAGGCAATCACCTTGTTGCGCGAATACTTCAGCAGAAAGTAGCGCAGCGCCCCGATGGCAATGATCCGCGCTCGCTGGCGGCGCTGCTCTTCCGGGTTGTCCGGGTGGCGCTTGTCCACTTCGGCGCGCGCGCGGGCTTCGAGCCGGTCGAGCAGGTCATCGGCCTTCACGCCCAGGCCGCGCCGGCCGCTCACCTCGATGTAGGCTCGCCGGGCCTCTTCTTCGGCCAGTTCGTAGCCCATCTGTGCCGCGCAACGCGGGGAAAGCGCCACCATCTCGTAGGCGAAATGCACGGAACGCTCGGCCTGGTCGTGGTAGCCGAGGGCGCGCAGGCCGGCGACCACCACCTTTTGCAGGTACGACTGGCGCGAATCAATCACGTTGTACACCCGGTCCGCACGGCCGAACCGCGGCGCGGCAGGATCGCCCGGCCCGGAAGTCGTCACCCAGACGGCGTGCCCGCTGGGATGGGTGTGAAAACGCGCGTAGCGGAAGTCGCGGTCGAGCAGTCCGAATTTCCAGAGCTGGTAAGCGATGTCCTTGCCGACGTAGGTCACGGTGCCGTTGGAGCGCACGATGATCTTGGCCTCGGCTTCCTCCTCCGCTTCGTCCGCGCCCAGCGGCATGACCCAGCACCCGGCGTTTTTTCCTTCCTTGGCCAAGCGGATTGCGCCGCGCTGCTGGAGCTGCGCGAAGGCCGCCTCCCAGAACTTCAGGTGCAGGATTTCGCTTTCCTGGGGCAGCAGGTCGTATTCGACGCCGAGCCGCTCCATGGTTCGCAGGTGGCAGCGCACGATCGCCTCGGCAACGATACGGCCGATTTCCGCCGCGTCTCCGCGGCCTTCTTCGATGGCCTGTAGGGCGTCCTGGCGCAGGCGCTCGCGCCCGGCTTGGGCCTCAAAGAACTGGGTCACTCGCGCGTACAGGTCCCAGCAGTAGAAGTCGAACCGCGGCTGCGCAGCCAGGGCGCGCACTTCGGCGGGCGTCTTCTTTTCCAGGTGCAGGAAGCCGACCACGACGTCAGCGACCTGCACGCCCGTGTTGTCAATGTAGTTCTGCACCTCGACGCGCTGGCCGGTGTGGCGCAGCAGGCGGACAAAGGTGTCGCCCAGGGCGGCGTTGCGCAGGTGACCGATGTGCGCCGCCTTGTTCGGATTGATGTTGGTGTGTTCAACGATGGCTTTCGGAGCGCCCGCGGGTGGGGCGATGGCTTCGCGCGCGGCGCGCTCGAAGGCCATCTGGAAAAAGGCCGCGCGGTCCAGGAAGGCATTGACGTACCCCCCGCCGGCTACCTGCCAGCGCGCTACGCCGGCGATGGGCTCCAACTGGGCGACGATTTCCTGCGCAATCTGCCGCGGCGCCCGCTTCAGTTGCTTGGCCAGCTCGAAGCATACGGGCGAAGCCGCCTCGCCTAACTCCAGCCGCGGCGGCTGCTCGACGCTTACGCGGGCTACCAAGCCGTATTGGCTGCGGATGCAGGCGGCCAGAGCCTCACGGATGCGCCCGGCAAGAATGTGGTACACGTCGCTCCTTCCCTGTGTGCGCCGTGGGTTCGTTCCGCCAGGATCGTGGGCGGGAGATCCCGTTGGCCGCCGGCGCTCCGACGCTTCGGAGCGCCATGCAAGCAGGCGATTATAGGGAAGCCTCGCGCCACGGTCAAAGAACGCGTCGCGCTCTCCGCGACCCTTGTGCCTCGGCGTCCTCTGTGCTGGGTGTCTCCCGGGCGCTAGCGCTCGATGAGCAGGCTGAGGTCGGCGGCCGGCGCGGAATGGGTCAGCGCGCCCACGGAGAGGAAATCGGCGCCGGCTTCCGCGTAGGCCCGAACGTTGCTCAGCTTAACTCCGCCGGAAACCTCCACCAGGCAGCCGGATCGCTCCCTGCGCACGAGCGCGATCAGCCGTGCAGCTTCCATGGGGAAAACGTTGTCGAGCAGCACGGCATCGGCGCCAGCCGCCAAAGCTTCGCGCAGTTCGGCTTCATTGCGCACTTCGACCTGCAGCGGCGGGCCAGGGCTGCTCAGGGCGAACGTCTCGCCCGCCGTCGCCTCCGCGGACGCGGCCCGAAGTCCGGCGCGGGCGCGGCGCAGGGCTTCCGTGATGTTGCCCGCCAGCGCGATGTGATTCTCCTTGATGAGAACTGCGTCGTAGAGGCCGAACCGATGATTGCTGCCCCCGCCGACGCGGACTGCATACTTTTCCAGCCGGCGCAGCAGCGGCGTAGTCTTCCGCGTATCG
>Ga0073934_10009763_pt1 | contig 12164 bp, 13 predicted proteins | sample LarsenN4metaG_FD_76834 | JGI IMG/M metagenome (GOLD analysis project Ga0073934, IMG submission 76834) | Hot spring sediment bacterial and archeal communities from British Columbia, Canada, to study Microbial Dark Matter (Phase II) - Larsen... ... | reverse complement strand
GATTTCATTAAAATAGACATGACCTTCGTCAGGCCGATAGATCCCATTAATAATGTTGAAGATCGTTGTCTTCCCTGCGCCATTGGGTCCAATAAGAGAAAAAATTTGTCCTCCGGGGACCTCGAAACTGCAGTTATTTAATGCCCTCAAACCGCCAAAATGAATCGAAAGGTTTTGAATCCTCAGTAAAGACAAGAGAACCTCTTTACGTCTGAGAAACCATAAAGGGTTGGGCCAAGCCCCGTCCCTTCCATATGTATTTTCCTGTTTTTTTATCCATCAAGTGAATCGCTTCTTCCGGGCAAATCCCCACGCAGAATCCGCAACTCCAGCACCGATCCTTCTCAACTGAGATGATCTTCTCTCTCCTCTCAAGATGAAAGACCTGATAAAAACAACTTCTGCAACAGGTTTGACAGAGGGTACATTTCTTCCTATTAATTACTGGAGCATAAGGTGTCCCCGGCGGAAGGGAAAAGGGGGCCATCTCCTTCTTTTTGAGTTCGGCGGAGGGGATGATTTTCTGAAGCACGTTGCCCCTGAAATCTGAAAGTGAGCGATACCTCTTTCTTTCCATCCAGGAAACGATTCCCTGGTTGATTTTTTTGAAAACCCCAACTCCCTCCGCGTAGGCGGCCGTTCCCACCTGAACGAGGGAACAACCACAGAGAAGATATTGAAGGGCATCCCCCCAACCGAAAATTCCCCCCACTCCAAAAACGGGGAGATCAACAGATTTTAGAATCTGAACGACCCTCGCTAAGGAAACCGGGAGGAAAGGACGCCCGATGAGATAGCCTCCAATGACAGGCGCTCCGAAAGGCACCTCTGCCTCCACATCCACATAAATGCCACTTGGTGCATTGTGCGCCGTAATAAAGGAGATTTCTCTTTCTGTCCAACCTTTCACCGCATCGATCAGAGGTTCCATCATCGGACTGATTTTTACCCCGAAGGGGATGTTCACAGATTTGGCAACTGATGCAACGATCTTGAAGCTGGATGTCAAACTCCTCTCTAATTCCCCTCTCATGGACGGGGATGAGAAGTTGAGTTCCAGCATATCGGCTCCAGCTCTTTCGAACCCTTTGGCCACCCTCTTCCAAACCGAAATCTCGTTGGGCTTTTCATAAAAGCTCACAATAAGGGGAATCCGATTTTTCTTGCAAACGTGGGCGATCTCCGGGACATTCTTCTCCATCACCACATCCATCTCTTCCACATGAGGAGAGGCGAGTGAATAGAAGCTTCCAGATTTTCGATAAGCTGTATCAAAACGGGCCAATGGAAATTGGTAAGGCCTGAGCCTGATTCTGAATTCAGGAGAGGTGGTAAAGGTTTTAGTGACCATCCCTCCCACACCTGCCTCGGCTATTCTCTGAGCCGATGCTTTGTCAAAGACTAATTCAGAGGCTGCGGGCAGGACGGGATTCTTGAACCTCACACCGGCAACCTCAACCCTTAAATCGATTTGGGTGGCCCCTGCTCTTATCATGTTTGGCCGTTACAATTTGATGGTACCCTTTTCAATCTCAGCCAAAATCACTTCTTTTCCAATCTGGATATGTTCCTGGGCGAGCTTTTTCAAGAGTTGGACGTCTCTCTTCTTGATGGCATCGACCATCTTCTTGTGATGCTCAATAGAAATCTTGGCCTTCAAAGGAACCCTGAGAATGGCCGATCTGTATTGGAAGATTTGATCCCTCAGTTCATTGATGATGGAAAGCAACCTTTCGTTTTCTGAAAGTCGATTTAGATAGTCATGGAATTCTGTATTCAATTTACTAACTTTGTTCAATTCTTTCTTTTGAATGAATTGTTCCGACTCCTTGATATTCCTTTCCAGCCAAAGGATGTCTTCTTTTCTGATATGCTGGATCGCCAGACCGACGGCGTAACTCTCCAAGAGGCTTCGAATATCAAAGATCTGGTCAATATCCTTTTGGGTGAATCGGCTGATGATAAACCCCCCTCTCGGAAGACGGCTGACAAATCCCTCGTGTTCAAGTTTCAGGAGAGCTTCCCGAATAGGGGTGGGGCTAAAGCCAATCTCTTGGAGAAGGCGGCCGATGGAGATCCTTTCCCCAGGCGCGAATTCCCCAGTGAGAATGGCTTCTTTGATCGAAAGATAGACTTCGTTTCTGAGAATGGGCCTTGCGAGGGATTTGAGCTTGGTAAATGAATTCGGCATTTGATATATCAAATATCAAATACCAAATATCGGCTTTTGTCAAGTTTTTTTGTCTACTAAAGATAGTCCCTTTTTTAGAAATCGATTGAAAGGCATTGTTTAAGCCGGTGATTTATGGTAAGATTTTATGCTGGATTTTTACGAAAGGTGGACTTTTATGGATATCAAGAAGATCATGAGAAAGATTGAAGAGACAGAGACACCTAAAGTGAACAAAGTGGCTGTGGCTTATTCCGGAGGACTCGATTCCTCCCTTTCTATTGAATTGCTTAGACGAAAATATAAAGCAAAGGAAATCCTTCCCATCACGATCGACGTGGGGCAGGGAGAGGAGGAGGTCCAGGAGAGCCGAAGAAAGGCAAGAGTGCTCAAGATTAAACCCCTCTTTTTCGATCTTCGGAAGGAGTTCACCGAGGTCTGGATCGCACGGGCCATCCAGGCAAACTCCGACTATCTGGGATACCCTGTCTCCACCTCAATGACAAGACAAATCGTGGCTCGGAAGGTGGCCCAAGTGGCGCGCGAAAAGGGTTGCGATGCAATTTTGGAGGGATCGAGTGGAAAAGGAAATGATCAATACCGAATGCACAATGTCTTCAAGATGTTTGCCCCCGAACTAAAGATCCTGGTTCCGGTGAGGGATTTTGACCTGACACGCCTCGAGGAGGAGGCCCTTTGTCGAGCCTGGGGGATCCCCGTAACAGAGAAGATCACCGGTGGCGATGACAAGACGATGTGGTGTCGGTCCATTGCGAGTGGTGCGATTGACCTCAATCAGCCCCTCCCGGATGATATCTGGATGTGGTATCGGCCCCCAGAGAAGGCGCCCGCCCGACCTGCTTTTCTTAGCCTCGAATTCGAAAACGGGATTCCTGTCAAACTCGATGGAAAACGGAAACCGCTGGGAGAGATCATTCCCGAGCTGAACGTCATTGGAGGGCAGCATGCGATCGGCAAGATCGACATCTTTGAGGATGGGATCATGGATCTGAAAAGCCGGGAGATCTATGAGGCTCCCGCCGCCACCATTATTCTCAAGCTTCACCGCGACTTGGAGCAGTTCTGTCTGACCAAGGACGAGGTTCAATTCAAAAAGGGAGTCGACCAAAAGTGGGCCTACCTGATCTACCATGGGATGGCCTATCACCCTTTAAAATATGATCTCGACGCGTTTATCGAGCAGTCACAGAAATTGGTTAACGGGACTTACAGGATGAAGCTTTATAAAGGGAATATTGATATTGTCCATCGAGAATCAAAGACCAGCCTTTTCTCACCAGAAATCCGTTCCATTAAAGCCACCGGTTTTGATCAGAGACGCTGTGCGGATGCTGCCTTTATTCGGGGACTTCCCTTTGAAATTTTAGCCAAGAGAAAAATAAAGTAGACGTTGCGAGTTATGCCGAGCTTCGGTAAAGCAATCAATTGCCGTGTTAACGCGTGTCCGGGGTAAGCACCAAATCCCAAGCACCAAATTACAAATAACTACCCATCACCAAAATTCTAGATCCTGAACAAAATTAGTTTGGTCTTTTGAAATTGGAGTTTGGGATTTATTTGGGGTTTGGAATTTGTGATTTGGAATTTCAGAAAAGTTCCAAAAAGTTGACAGATGTTTATTTTCAATCTTAGCTTAGGGGGCTCACGATGAAGGTTGATAAGCTATGGGGAGGACGATTTGAAAAGCTTCCTTCTAAAGAGATGGTCGATTTTCTTTCGGGAAGAGATGTGAAAGCCCTTCCAGCCTGTGATGAAATATTGGTCCCCTATGATCTCTGGGGAAATCGCGCCCATGTGATCATGCTCTGCCGTCAGGGTATCGTTTCAAAACAAGACGCGCGAAAAATTCTGAGAGGATTGAAGGAAGTGGAAGCCCTGTTTCGAAAGGGAAGGTTTAAACTCGATCCCTCGAAAGAGGATGTCCATTCCAACATTGAAGGCTTTCTTATCGAACGACTGGGGATGGAATCCGGAGGAAAGGTCCATACGGGAAGAAGCCGGAATGACCAGATCGTCCTCGATATGCGCCTCTATTTGCGAGATGAAGTCTTGGCGTTTGTCGAGGGGTTGCTTTCTCTGATCGGGTCCCTGGTTCAGAGGGCAGGGCAATACCGCTCAACAGTCATGCCCGGCTACACGCATCACCAGCGCGCCGTGGCGACGACGTTCGGTCATCTTCTCCTTTCTTTTGGTGAGGCATTGCAGAGGGATGTTCAGAGAATGATTCACTGGTTTGATCTGTTTAACAAGAACCCCCTGGGAGCCGCAGCCGGATATGGCACCTCCTTCAATCTGGATCGACAGTTGACGTCCAGGCTTCTCGGATTTGATGGTCCTTCGGAGAATGTCACTGACCCGATCACCCAACGATGGGAAGCCGAGGCAGAACTGGCCTATGCGGTTGCGGTGATGATGGATCACCTTTCGACAATGGCCCAAACCCTTATCCTTTTGTCCACTCGGGAATTTGATATGATCCGTTTGGACGATCGTCATTGCACCGGAAGCTCCATCATGCCTCAGAAGCGAAATCCCTGTACCTTAGAGGTCATCAAGGCAAAGACGTCCTTTGTCCATGGTGTGGTGGTGAGCCTCCTTTCTGTCGGCAAAGCTCTCTTCATGGGGTATAATCGGGATACCCAATGGACAAAGTACTGGATCATGGATCTGATTGAAGAAACGAGACCTGCCCTCACCGTTATGGCCGATGTGATTCGACTGCTTCACGTCAACGAAACTCAGATGTTGGAACAGGCCCAGGAAGGGTTTGTCGGCGCAACAGCGCTCATGGAATGGATGGTCCATCACCGAAAGCTTGCTTTGCGGAAGGCTAAAATGGTGATGGAGAAAGCGGTCAAATATTCTGAGCGAGATGGAAAGGAAGAAGTTTCTTACCGAGGTTTGAAGCGGGCTTTCGAGGAGATGAAAGTGGATCTTCACGTCACGGAGGGTGATGTGAAGAGGATCCAACGGCCCGAAAGAATATTGGCTCAGCTCCAGTCCACGGGGACACCTTCGGAGAAAAGAACAGGGGAAGAGATCGCGTCGCTTCAGAAAAGGATGGAAATCAATCGAAATGGGTTGGTCCGAATGAGAGGAAAGATCGAGAGGTCGAAGGATCTGGTTTCCAAGATGGAGAAAGCATTAACAGGCTGACAAGGCTCTGATGGCATACGGACAGGTTACAGAAAGAGAACTGGCGCTCATCCGCAAGATTGTCAATCCAGCAAGGATATCTACAGGTGAATCCGTTCTCGATCTCCATGGGAAAGATGAATCATTTCATCCTAAGCGAAGGCCGGATGTGGTGGTCTGGCCGCTGAGCGCAGAGGAGATCAGCAGAATTCTCAAATTGGCGAACAGGAATCGGATTCCCGTAACGCCCTGGGGGGCAGGGACGAGCGTCGAGGGTAACCCGATTCCGGTGGAAGGAGGCATTGTTCTGAGCCTTCAACAGATGAATCATATTCTGGAACTGAGGACAGAAGATCTCCAAGTTCGTGTGGAAGCAGGCGTCATGGATAAGGAGCTGAATCAGTACCTGTCCCGATATGGTCTCTTTTTCCCTCCGGATCCCGGAGCCTCGGCGACCATCGGAGGGATGATTGGGAATAATGCCAGCGGGATTCGAACCATCAAGTACGGCTCCACCAAAGATTTTGTGCTCAACATGGTGATTGTGCTTCCTTCGGGAGAGATCATCCGCCCCGGAACGAATGCCATGAAGAGTTCGTCAGGCTATGATCTCTGCCGTCTCTTTGTCGGTTCGGAGGGGACGCTGGGTGTCGTCACAGAGGTTACGCTTCGATTGATGGGACTTCCTGCAGCGTTCATGGCGGCCGTGGTTCAATTCAACACCGTTCGCGAGGCCACCGATACTGTCTCGATGATCATGCGTTCTGGCCTATCACCGGCAGCTCTGGAACTGCTCGATGTTCCAACCATTCAAGTAGTTAACGCCTATAAGAAGCTTTCGTTAGAGGAAAGGCCTACCCTTTTCATTGAGTTTCAAGGAACGAGCCCTGTGGCCTTGAAAGAGGATTTGGAAGTGGTGAAGGAAATCTGCGCCGATCATCACTCCCTTAGGTTTGAAGCAGGCATTGGGAGAGAAGAACGGAACCGCCTCTGGGAGGCTCGTCACGAGGTTCACGATGCGATCAAGGTGAATAATCCCGGCACTTCGTCGTTAGTGATCGATACAGCTGTCCCGATTTCACGGTATTCTGAAATGGTCGAATGGGGCCAGAATGTTTTGAATAGGAGGGGACTGAAGGGGTATGCCTTTGGCCATGCCGGAAGCGGGAATCTCCATATGGAGATTCTTGGGGTCACCGGAGACGAAAAAGAGCTGAAGAGGGTTGAGGAGGCTGGAGAGGAGATTGTCACTTTTGCACTGGAGAAGGGTGGAACAGCAACCGGGGAACATGGCATTGGAATCGGGAAGAAGAAGTTTATGGGAAGAGAACATGGGGAAAGCCTCAAGCTGATGAAGCAGATTAAGAAGCTCTTGGATCCAAAGGGCATCATGAATCCGGGGAAGATCTTTGAGTAAATTTCAGATTGCAGATTTCAGATTGCGGATTGAAAAATCATAAACCCAAAATCTCAAATCTAAAATCTTAAATCTGCAATTAAGACGGATTGGTCTGACACTTACGAATGGAGAAAGGGGGAAATATGGGTAAATTGGAAGGGATCATCAAATCAGAAATTTCACGTTTGGCGAGAAGGGAGACCAAAAAGATCTCTCTCCCATTGGGCAGGGATGTCAGGACTTTGAAGGGTTTGGTCTCTAAGCTTCGTAGATCGGTCTCAACACTTGAAAGATGGGTAGCCGAACGGCAGAAGGAGCTACAAAAGGGAAAGGTTCCTTTGGAGGCTCCACCGGACGAGGTGAAAAAATCCCGTTTCTCTCCCCGCCTGATCCGGAACCTCCGAAAACGCTTAGGGATTACTCAGAAAGAGATGGCAACCCTGGCCGGAGTCACCATTGGTGCCGTCCACCAGTGGGAGCAAGGGGGTTTTGAACCCAGAGAAAAAAAGAAGGGCGTTCTCGTGGCGCTCCGGAGACTGGGACGTCGTGCTGTGAGAAAGCTTCTGGAGGAGAAAGGTCCTGAGATAAAGGGGAAAAAGATCGTTCGGCGCAGGCGCAAAAGGGTGAAAAAATGATTCAGTTCAGTGTCTTGCTTTTGGTCTTTCTCGCCCTTTTTTTATTGCGGTCTGTGACTCAATTTTATCTACACCGGTTCAACCTGGCCCATCTCCACCAATACGGGACGACTGTTCCCGCAGTTTTTCAGGATACAGTAAATCAGGAGACCTTCAAAAAGATTTCCGACTACACGATTGATTCCGATCGTTTCCACATGGTTGATTCCCTGGTACACCAGGGACTCTACCTGTTGGTCTTGCTTTCAGGCTTCTTGCCTTGGCTCATGAAAATTCTTCAATCTCGGGGAATTGGATCAATTGTTGAAGGGTTGACCTTTTTTGCCCTGCTTTCGCTCTTGGCAAATCTGTCTCGCATCCCGTTCAGCTTATACGATACGTTTGTCATCGAAGAGCGATATGGATTCAACCGAATGACCCTCCGGATGTGGGTCTCCGACCTATTAAAAAGTGTGATAATTCAATTCCTCCTGGGAGGTTTGCTCCTGTGGCTCTTGCTAACCTTAATGATTCATGGCGGAGAGGCCTGGTGGCTATGGGCCTGGATGCTGGTGGGATCTTTTGAATTGATGGTGCTATGGCTCTACCCGGTGGTCATTGCTCCTCTCTTTAATAAATTTGAACCGATCCAGAACTTGGGGTTAGTCGAGCAGATTAGAGATTTGATGAAGAGGGTTGGACTCCGCGTCAAAGCTGTCCTCAGGATGGATGCAGGAAAGCGCAGCAAACATACGAATGCCTATTTCACTGGCATTGGTAAGACGAAGCGGATCGTCCTCTTTGATACCCTGTTAGAATCTCATCCAGAAGAAGAAATCTTAGCTGTCTTGGCCCATGAGGTTGGCCATTGGAAAAAAAGACACGTGCTCAAACAGATCATCCTTCTTGAGGCCCTCTCTTTTGCCATCTTCTATGTGGTCAGCAAATTGCTAAAATGGCCTCTGCTTTATCGGACTTTTGGTTTTGACGAGCCCACAGTTTATGTGGGAATATTCCTGATTGGAGCCATTCTCAGCCCGCTGGGCTACTTTTTTCAACCTTTGGAGTCGGCCATTTCGAGAAGGTTTGAGCGCGAAGCAGACGATTTCGTCTTGGAGTTGACGAAAACAGCAGAACCGATGTGCCGTGCACTGAAGCGATTGGCCTCAGACAACCTGGCCAATCTGATTCCCCACCCTCTTTATGCATGGTTTTACTATTCCCATCCTCCGTTGGTCGAGCGAATTGAGAGACTCTCGGCCCAGGAGAAGATGATGGCGAGATGACGCGATAGGGAGATAAAAAGGCAGGAGAATTAAGGATTTCATGAATTTCCGGACACGAGGTACGGACACGGTCCCGTCATTTTAAAGGAGAAGACATGGACCTCAGAGTATTTGAAAAGATGAATCCATCGGAACTCAGGAGCTACCTTCAATTTTTACTCTGGCATTACCGGGTGATCGATGCCTTCTGGTTTCTTTATGTAGCAGAGAGGTTTGACCAGCCGACAGCCGAACAACTTAACGAGCAGGTCTGGGGTCGTGTCTCCTCGATGGCTGCCAAGGACCTGATTCAACGCTTTGATATCAAGGAGAAAGGTCTTAAAGGGTTTGTTAAAGCGCTGAAGTATTTTACTTGGGCCATCTTGGTAGGTTACGAGATTGAGGAGAAAGAGAATGAAGTCATCATCTCCGTCCCCAGCTGCCCGACTCAGGAGGCTCGCCTTAAACGGGGATTGGGAGAGTTCGTATGTAAAGAGATGCACCGGGGTGAATTTGAGAGCTTTGCTCATGAGATCGACGAGCGTATTGAGGTGCAGTGCTTATTTGCCCCACCCGATCCCCATCCCAAAGAGCTGTTCTGTAAGTGGAGATTCGTGCTGAGAGAATAAGGGGAATCCTATGTTAGGTCGTCTCTCCTCCGAAATACAAAAAGATTTACTGATCAAAGGCTGGATGTCCCACGATGCTCGATGGTATATGGCAATAGCTGAACATTTTGGCATCGAGGCCGCGAATCGACTGAATCAGATGGTGGCCAGGGATTTGGGCAGGGTGGAGATGAAGCGGTTCATGAGAGCCTTAGATTTGTCACCGTCAAGGAATATGGAAGAATACCTAAGCCTTAAGAAAGCAGCTCTCTCGATGTTTGGTCCTGATTTAGTCAACTATGAAATAAAAATCCTTGATCATCACTCGTATGAAATGCATCTAAAAAGATGCTTCGCTCACGAAAATATTGTGAGGGCAGGAATACAGGATGAGTACGAGTGTGGGATCTTTTCAAGGCTTCAGGGGTGGATCGATGCCCAGGGCTTAGAGCATGATCTTACTCCCCCATTGGGCAAATGCATGAAGGTTTTAGGTAAGGAATGCTGCTACAGCATAACAATCAAGTTCTAACATGTTGCTGAAAAATTCAATAATGGCCCAAGGTATCATGCTGAACTCGTTTCAGCATCCTAATAGAATCGGTAAATGATGAGACCCTGAACCAACCCATGAAACGAGTTCAGGGCATGGTTCAGGGTGATAGATAATGACCTTTTCCGCAGCCCGTTACCGTTATTGAAATGGGGTGGGCAGGAGCGAGGCTCTTCTACCAAAAATCCTTATGACAGCCTTTGATGCTCAGAGAATCAAAAGAGTTGAAAACCTGAGCAGAATATTGTACACTGTTGTACAGAATATGTTTCATGAGGTGACCGATTATGAAAATGGTTACATTCACTGAATTCCGTCAAAATGCCGCCACTTATTTTGATGCAGTTGAGCAGGGGGAAACGATAAAGGTTCTTCGTCATGGTAAACCCGTCGCAGAGATCGTTCCTGCCTCAACTGAAGAAAAAACTCTTTCCTGGAAACAACCTGGTTTAAGGTTATCTGTAAAAGGAGCCTGTTTAAGCAAGGAAATTCTGAAGGAAAGGAAACAGTCTAAGAGATGAAGGTTTTCTTTGACTCTTCGGCCCTTGCCAAGCGTTACATTGAAGAGCCTGGCAGCGATACAGTAGAGAAGCTCTGTGTTCAGGCTACTATGTTGGGAGTTAGCTCGATCTGTTTGCCTGAAATTATCTCTGGCTTATGCAGACTGAGACGGGATTCAATCTTAACAAGAAATCAGTATGATGATGCAAAAAACACTCTGCTGAGAGATTTTGAGGACATATCGGTTTGTAATATAACCCCTTCAGTGATCCGGCAGGCAATTCATATTCTTGAAATGAATACACAACGCACCCTGGATGCGCTACATATAGGCTGCGCGTTGGAATGGGAATCCGATGTCTTCGTCTCTTCGGACATCAAGCAGATTTCAGCAGCCAAGAAGGCAGGCCTGAAAACGATGAAAGTTTAGCCTAAAGGTTAAAACCTTTAGGGTTGGTCAGGAGGCAGTCAGATGGCTGAAGATCCATTAGCAATTCTTGAAAAAATTGACCCACAACTTCTCAAAGTTGTTAGAGACAACAATGCATTTGCGCTGGCTGATGGGGCCTTACCCAGGAAGGTCAAGTTCCTCATCGCTATGGCTTTGGATGCAGCGCACGGAACGGTTGAAGGGACAAAAGCTCTGGCCGAGCAGGCGATGAAGGCAGGTGCGACCCAAGAGGAAATCGTAGAAGCCATAGGGGTGGCCCAGTACATTGAATTTTGTTCTTGTAGGCCGCTTTTAGAGCAAGGATCGTCTCCGAATATTTTGATTGGGCGTGAGTTAAGGAAACTCGAAGAAAGGCAAACGAAGAAAAGATAGAAAGAAACTGCCTCCTGTTTACCAGCATAGAATCACCCCCCCTTGGCAACTTTCTAATTTTACTGTTTTTTTGTCCGTGCTCCAATACTTAATTACTTATGCCTGACCCTTACATGTTGGGTTAATCTTTATGAGGATGATGAGGAGTTGTTTCGGGAGGGGGTCAAATATCTTGCCAATCAAACCAGAGCAGAAGTATGGAAGGCATTATGCAAGGGCTTTGGACAGTTAGATGGCAAAATGGGAGGAAACGAAACAGACCTCTTCCTTTCGCTTTGGAAAAGTAATTGGCCTGATACTGACGAGGATGAGGAAGAAGATGGACGTGAGACTAACTCTGAAATCCTGAACTACGTCACGGCAGGGAAAGCGGCAGCATACGAATGGGTTTCATCCGGCTGCGAATCCCTCCATTGACCACCCTACCCCCATGAGTCGTCATCCCACCGCCATCCCTGAAGGTATGGGAGGGTCAGTCGAGTCTCCCTCTCACGAATATACGCAGCTCCCACTAAAAAATATTTTTGTTTTCCTTTTGGAATTTCATTCCAAAAATTTTGGGGTTGGAAGAGAAAATATCGGGATTTGAATTCCTAGAATTCTCTTTGGAAACGGGAAGCTTAAGCTGGTATAGGAAATGAATAGAAGCTGACTTTTGCCGAAGCCAAAGAGCTTATGGAGATTGCTAGAATGTAATCTTTTTGATATATTGGATAGCAAATTGGGAACCTAAGCGTGTGGGCCGGTCTCGCGTCAACTCCGAGCCAGTTAATTCTCCTCTAAGCAAGCTGTAAGAACTATCGAAATGTGTCTAAATTCGGAAAAGCCCCATTACCATGGTCATAGAAAACGTCTCCGTGACCGGTTTAAAAAGGCAGGCCTCGCTTCGTTTCAGGATTACGAAGCGGTAGAGCTTCTTCTCACTTTAGCGATTCCCCGAAAAGACGTTAAGATTCCAGCTAAAGAGGCAATCAAAAGATTTGGTTCTTTCCGGGGTGTTCTTGATGCACCCATCGAAGAATTAAGAAAGATTCCTGGCATCGGCGAAGTCGCCCCCTTGGCCATCAGATTCATT
>Ga0073934_10009762_pt1 | contig 12166 bp, 5 predicted proteins | sample LarsenN4metaG_FD_76834 | JGI IMG/M metagenome (GOLD analysis project Ga0073934, IMG submission 76834) | Hot spring sediment bacterial and archeal communities from British Columbia, Canada, to study Microbial Dark Matter (Phase II) - Larsen... ... | reverse complement strand
ATTCTGGGCGGAACTCGACGTGCTCGCGCCGCAGGACCCAGCCAAAGCCAACGGCGCCATCCTGTACGATGTCAACAACCGCGGCAACAAACTGGCCTTGCGGATGTTCAACGACGGCGGCGGAAACGATCCGAAAAGTCTGTCCGACTTTGGCAATAGTTTCCTGCTGCGACACGGCTTCACCATCGTCTGGTCCGGTTGGGATGGCGAATTGCTCCCCGATGGTGACCGGCTGCGTTTGGCCGCGCCGCGGGCTGTCTCGGAGTCCGGTCCGATCACCGGCCCCGTGCGGTGCGAAGTGGTGGTCGATGAACCGCTGACGCGGACCGTCATCAACTGGGCCAATCATGGCTCGTACCGACCGACGGAGCGGGGCGTGTCGGAAGCGACGCTGACGGTTCGCGAGCGTCCCGGCGACGAGCGGGTCCTCGTGCCGAGAGACCAGTGGACGCTGCACGTCAGCGAAGTCTCCAGCGACGTTCCCACGCAGTTGCCCAAGCTGGAACTGGAACTGCCGGCCGGGATCAAACCGGGTTGGATCTATGAGATCATTTACGAAGCGCAGGACCCCCTGGTGATGGGGGCCGGTTTCCTCGCCGTGCGCGATCTGATCGCTGCGCTCAAAGACGGCAGCGGAGACGGCCATCCGCTGCTGCATGCCGGCAAGCCGTTCCTGACGCGGGCGCATGGCTTCGGCGTGTCGCAGTCGGGGCGGTTTCTGCGCGAGTTCCTGTACTGGGGCTTGAACGCCGACGAACAGGGACGCAAAGTCTTCGACGGCGTGATCCCCCACGTCGCCGGCGGCGGGCTGGGGTCGTTCAATCATCGCTTCGCCCAGCCGACCCGGCACGGCAGCCAGCACGATCACCACGACTACCCGCCCGACCGGTTTCCGTTCGCGTATGAAGATCAGGTCGATCCGTTGTCGGGAGAGCGCGACGGCATTTTGCGGCGGTGTCGTGAGTTGAACGTGCTGCCAATCGTGCTGCACACGCAGTCAGCCGCCGAGTATTGGACCCGCGCCGGATCGCTGCCGCACACCGACCCGCTCGGCACGCGTGACGCTAACCCTCCGGACAACGTGCGGTTCTACAGTTTCGGCGGGACGCAGCACGGGCCCAGCAGCTACCCCCCGCAAAAGGGGAATGGGCAGACGCTGGCCAATCCCGGCGACTACCGGCCATTTCTGCGTTCACTGCTGCTGGCGCTCGACCGGCATTGCCGTGACGGGAATCCGCTGCCTCCAAGCGTGGTGCCGAAGATTGCCAACGGCACGCTGGTCGACTGGCGACAGGCATCGACCGGCTTCCCGGCAATCCCCGGCGTGCGGTATCCGGAGATCATCCACGAACCGCTGTGGCTGTTCCGCGGTCCCCGCTGGCATACGGAGCGGATCATCGACGTGCAACCGCCCCGAGTGCTCGGTCACTATCGCGTGCTGGCGCCGAAATCCGACGCCGACGGCAACGACCTGGGTTGCCTGCTGCCTCCCGAAGTGGCCGTCCCGGTCGCGACGTACACAGGCTGGAGTCTGCGACGGGAGGACGTCGGCGCGACGAATGAACTGGTCAGCCTGGTCGGGTCCTACATCCCGTTTCCCGTGACCGACGCGGAGCAGAAGCAGACCGGCGACCCGCGGCGATCGGTGCAAAGCCGCTACGGCACGCACGCGGAGTACGTCGCCCGCTTCACCGCCGAATGCCAGCGGCTGCACGCCGCGGGCTACCTGACCGCCGAGGACGCGGAACGGCTGCCACAGGTGCATGCGGAGCGGGTGAAGGTGATGTTCCCGTGATGCGTCACATCCCCACCGGTTGCAGCGGGCACTTGCCGGCGACGAAGCTTTCGCGACGGTCGGACTCGAACTCGACGGTCACCGTCCGGTGCCGGGCGAAGCCGGGCGAAACGTCCACCACGGTCCCCAGCCCGTACCGCGGATGCCGGACCGTCATGCCGACGGTGAACCCGCACGGAATCTCCGCCGCGTCGCGCGAGCCGTTCTGCAGGGCGGCGGCGGTCGTGAGCAGCGGACTCTGACGGATCGCGTCGGGTCCCGGCCGTGACGATCGCCGCGGCGGTTCGTCGAATGGAGCGACGTCATCGTCTTCATCGTCCGGTAGATCGAACGACTCGAACGAAAAACTGCCGGTGCAGTCGATCGCATCCAGCGGGATCTCCTGCAGGAAATCGCTGGGGATCGTGCTTAGCTCGCGGCCGTGCATTTCCCGGCGGAGCGTCTGCGTCAGGACCAGCTTTTGCTCGGCCCGCGTGATGCCGACGAACAGCAGCCGGCGCTCCTCCTCGATCTCGCGATCGTCGTAGGTTCGCAAACTGCGCTCGTGCGGGATCAGGTTCTGCTCGACGCCCACGATGTACACGCACGGGAACTCCAGCCCCTTGGCGGCGTGCAGCGTCATCAGCGTGACGGCTCCCAGGTCGGTCTCGACGGCGTCCACGTCCTGCGTCAGGCTCGCCGTTTCGAGAAACCCGGACAGCGACGCCTCGTCCCCGGACTGCTCGTCGTACAGCCGGGCCGCGCTCAACAGCTCGTCGACGTTGGCCCGCCGCTGCAGCTCGTCTTCGCTGGCCAGGGCGACGTCCTCGATCCGGCCGTATCCCGTGCGGGCCAGCACGTCGTGCAGCAGATCCGCGACCGGCCCCGCGGAGCGCTCGGCCAACTGGTCGATCAACGATGCAAAGTGCGACAAAGCCGTCGCCGCCCGCTTCGACAACCCCGGCGCCTGCCCCGCGCTGCGGGCAGCTTCAAGCAGCGGCAACTGGACTTCGTCGGCCCATTTCGACAGCCGCTCGACCGTTGTCTTGCCGATCCCCCGCGTCGGCGTGTTGACCACCCGCAGGAACGCCATCCGGTCGCGCGGGTTCTCGATCAGCCTCAAATAACCGACGAGATCCTTGACCTCGCTCCGCTCGTAGAACGCGACCCCGGCGGCAACCTGGTACGGCACCTTGGCCCGCCCCAAGGCGGTCTCCAGCGAGCGCGAGAGCGCATTCACCCGGTAAAAGATCGCGAAGTCCGACCACCGCCGTTCGCCCGACGCCACCAGCTCGCGGATCTCGGCGGCAATGGCGTCCGCCTCCTGCCGGCCGTCGAGATACGTCCGCAGCTCGACCGGCTCGCCCGAGGCGTTCTCCGTCCGCAGCGACTTCGCCTTCCGCCGCTTGTTGTGGGCGATCAACCGGTCCGCCGCCTGTAGAATCTCCGGCGTGCTGCGGAAGTTGTCCTCCAGCCGGATCACGGTGACGTCCGGGAAGTCCCGCTCGAACCGCAGGATGTTTTCGATCTGCGCGCCGCGCCAGCCGTAGATCGACTGGTCGGGATCGCCGGTCGCGCACAGGTTCGGCTCCGACTGCGACAGGGCGGCGACGATCTGGTACTGGGCCCGGTTGGTGTCCTGGTACTCGTCCACCAGGATGAAGCGGAAGCGGTGATCGAGTTCCAGCCGCAGGTCCGGCTCCCGCTCCAGCAAGAGCGCGACGTGCACCAGCAGGTCGTCGAAGTCCACCGCATTGGCTTCCAGCAGCCGCTGCTGGTACTTCGGATAGACCCGGGCGACGACCGCCTCCAGGTGATTGCCGACACGCTCTTCGTACCGGGCGACGAACTGCTCCGGCGTGACGAGCTCGTTCTTGGCCTGGCTGATCTTCCAGCCGATCTTTGCCGGGGGGAAATGCGTGGCGTCGATGTCCTCGGCGTGCAGCACCTGCTTGATGAGCTGCTGCTGGTCGCCGGTGTCGAAGATGGAGAAGTTCGGCCCGATGCTGACCGCGCCGCCGTACTCCCGCAGGATGCGGGCGCAGAACTTGTGAAACGTCGTGACCCACATCCGCTGGCCGGGGAGCAGCCGGTCCACGCGCTCGGCCATCTCGCGGGCCGCCTTGTTGGTGAACGTAATCGCCAGGATTTCCCGCGGCGAGACACCCCGTTCAATCAGCCGGGCGATCCGCCGGGTGATGACCCGCGTCTTCCCGGACCCCGGCCCGGCGAGCACGAGCAGCGGCCCTGTGAAGTGCTCCACGGCGGCGAACTGGCTCGGCGTCAGATCAGTGGCGGACACGGGCGGGCGAACTCCCTTTCGCGAGGCAGCTGGGCAGCGACTCGATGGTAAGCAACCACGTGGCCGGACGCCATCGCTGGGGCGATGGTTCCATTGTATCCCGCCGGCCGTGCGAATGGGGGACCGTGCGGCCGCACACTGCTGGAAACGCCGGCGGACAGCGGTTACGCTGCGGTTGGCCCAGGGTCTTGCCAGCGATGAGCGTAGAGGGAGAGCGAGCACGTGGTCGAAACGGTCGAGCCCGCCGGCGGTCCGCCGACGCTGGCCTGGATGACCGAGGTGGAACGGGAGTTCCGCGACCGCGACCCGGCGGCGTTTTTCGTCTGGCCGCGTGTCATTCGTCGCGTGCTGCGCAACGAACTGGAAATCACCAGTCCGTGGGTCCGCGTTCCGCACCGGAAATCCTATGTGATTTCCCGCGAGCGGCTGGTCTGGCTGGTGGCCCCGGATGAACTGGGGATCGACGCCGCCACGGAAATCCCCAATCGGGCCCTGCTGATCTCCCGGCCGGAAGACGACCGGCTGAAGGGGATCAGCCCGGACGAATTGCGGCGAACGTATTGGCGGCTGCTGTATCATGCCCGCCTCGACGCCGCCATGCAGGCCCGGACCGATCCCAAGACGATGAGCCTGGCGCAACTGCGGCAACGGGTCGACCGCATCGGCCAGGAGCAGTTCGACGAGATCCGGGCGGTGCTCCAACAGGAGGCGATGCTGACGCATCCGGAGGATCGCAGGCACGTGTACGCCGAGTTTGTGGCCGTGTTCCACGAGCTGCGGGCGTTCGCCCCGGACCTGTTGCCGCTGTATTTCCCTTCCTTGCAGGATGTCGCGGCGACCGCGGAGGCGATTGCGGAGGATTGTCCGGCCGCTGCGCTGCTGGAGGCGACCCGTCCGCCGGGTCTCACGGAGCCGAACGTCCTGGCGGCGACGGTGGCGGCGGCGCCCGTGGCCGGAGAGCGTTCGGTGGCTCCTCGGGCCACGCCCCCCTCGGCATGGCGTTCGCGAGGCATGGCGCGAACGGCGGCGCGGCTGACCCGCCGCGGCAACGCCATGCGCGCAGCCGTTTTGCTGCAGCGGGCGCTGCAGGCCGCGCCGCCGGATCAGCAGGTGAAGATTCACGACGCGCTGGAGTCGCAGCTCGATCAGTTTGCCCGGCGTCTGCAGGCGGCGTTGGAACTCGACGACGCCGATGTGGAGCGTTGGCGGAGGATGTGTGCAGCGCTGCTGCGGGGCGCTGATTGGGGGTTTTGGACCGTCAATGCCCGGTTACTGTACGATCTGCAGAAGGTCTGCATCGATCACGAGCGGGAGTTGTACCGCGTCGATCTGTGGGGCTGGGTGCGGCATCTCGGCCGCCGGGCGCTGCGACAACCCTTGCCGGACCTGCGACTGGTCCGGATGACCAAGCATCTGCAGACGGCCCTGCGGCGGGTGGGGGCGGCGCGACTCGACCCGGAAAACCGCCGCGAACTCAGCCGCCTGCTGCACGAGGCCGCCGAACGGGCCGAGGAAATCCTCCGCGGACAACTGGAGCCGCAACTGCGCGGATCGCTGGAGCTGGCCGGCATCGTTCCCCGCGATCCCTGCGAGCAGGTGGCCTTTCACAAGCTGACGGCGGAGCTGCTCGACAACATCGTGCAGCGGGGATTCCTCACCGTCGGGAATCTGCGCGATTCGCTGTCGCGCGGGCAGCTCAAGCTGGCCGACCTGACCAGCCCCAGGGAATTCTTCACCGGCGATGCGCTGCTGCGGGCCGACCGCCGGCTGGCGGAAACGCTGCAGGGGGTGTATCAGAAGGGACCTTTTTATCTGCGGTGGCTGCAGCGGCTGAACTCGCTGTTCTTCGGGACGCCCGTGGGCCGCTTTGTAACGAAGTACCTGGCGCTGCCGTTCGGCGGCGCGTTCATCATCCTGATGGGTTTGCATCTGCTCGCCGAGGAAGCCCACGAGCTGCTGCATACGCCCAAGGCGCATCTCTACAGTCACCAGGCGATGATCGGGCTGGGCAGCTTTCTGTTCCTGCTCATGCACTGGCCGGCCTTCCGCCGCGGCACCGTTCTGGCGCTGCATGCCACCTGGACGCTGCTGCGGCTGCTGGCGTACGACCTCCCGATCCTGTTGTACCGCTTCCCGCCGGTGGCGTGGCTGTTGCGGAGCCTGCCGGCCCTGTTGTTCCGCCGCTATCTGCTCAGCCCGCTCGCCGTCACGCTGCTGTTGTGGAAGGGCTTTCCGCAGATTGGACTGTACCCGGAGCTCAGCCCCTGGTCGGCGGTGGCCACGCTGGTGGCGTCGTTCGTCGTGCTCAACTCCCGCATCGGACGCGACAGCGAGGAACTCCTCTGGGAATGGCTGGGCAAGGCGTGGCACCGCTTCCGCGTGACGGTGGTCGTCGGTTTGTTCAACCTGATCATGGACCTCTTCCGGCAGGTGCTCGACGGCCTCGAGCGCGTCCTGTATTCCGTCGATGAATGGCTGCGGTTCCGCAGCGGCGAATCCACCGTCTCGCTGGTCGTAAAGGCGGCGCTGGGTCCGGTGTGGAGCTTCGTCAACGGCATCATCCGGTTCTGCGTGACGTTGCTGATCGAACCGCAGGTCAATCCGATCAAGCATTTCCCGGTGGTGACGGTGTCGCACAAGCTGCTGCTGCCGTCGCTGCCGTACGTCATCGCCCTGTTCGACACCGTGCTGGACCGTTCGACGGCGGTGTTCGTGGCGACCGTGATCGTCACCTGCATTCCGGGCGTGTTCGGCTTCCTGGCGTGGGAGCTGCAGGAAAACTGGCGGCAATACGCCGCCAATCGCCCGGCGACGCTCAAGCCGGTGCTGGTCGGCCATCACGGGGAGACGCTGCTGCGGTTGCTGCGGCCCGGTTTTCATTCCGGCACGATCCCGAAGCTGTTCGCCAAGCGTCGCCGCAGCGCCCGCAAACAGCGGCTGCATCCGGAACTGAGCAAGCAGGGCGTGTATGAGGAACGGCTGCTGCACGAGGCGGAGGCCGTGCGGCATTTCGTCGAGCGGGAGTTCGTCGCCCTGTTGCAGGGTTCGCAGCGACTGAAGGGGGTGCCGTTGTCGGTTGCCGCGGTGGAACTCTCGACCAACCGCCTGACGGTCGTGCTGTCGCGGAGCGATTTGCCCGAGGCACCGGCGCGGCTGACGTTCGGGGAGCAATCAGGCTGGCTGATCGCCGGCCTCAGCGAACCGGGCTGGCTGCGGCAACTGAATCTCGATCAAAAGATCGTGGTCAGCACGGCCCTGGCGGGGTTGTATCATCTGGGGGCGGTCAACCTGGTCCGGGAGCACATTGAATCCCGGTTGGGCTCGCCGCCGCATCCGTATGACATCAGCGAGACCGGTCTCATCGTCTGGCCGACGCGGACGTTCGAGGCCGAAGTGCACTATCCGCTCGAAGAGCGTCCGACGATTTCGCCGCGCCCGCGGTCGGTGGCGCGCGTGGCCGGTCTCGAGGCGCTGCCCGCCGGCGCTCTGGTGTTTGCCGAGCATCCCATTTCGTGGGATGCCTGGCGGGACTTCTGGGCGGCCGAGGCGACGGGCGACGTCTGTCCGGATGCGTTGTTGCGGGACGTGGCCGTGCTCCGGCCGTAAGTCCGCCCTTCACCAACCGCGAAAAACGCGATAACCCGGTGCGGGGTAGGGAGCATACCAGCCGCTGCGGCCGTAGTAGACCCACGGAGACCAAAGGTCGGAGCCAGCATCCGGTTGCTGGACCGTGACCGTCGTGTGGCCGCGGTGGATGACGGTCGGCCGCAGCTGTCCGAACAGGAACTCCATGGCGGCGTCGTGCCGGTAGCCGGGATTGGCGTCGTACTCGGCCCGGCTGAACGGAATCGCATCGTAAACCTTGCGGTAAGCCTGGACGCCATCCGAGGCGACGGCCGGCTGGACCGGCGATTCGGCCGGTGTGGCGACGGTCATCGGATCGGGCAACGGGGGGACCGGCTGGGCCGAGGTGAACGACGCCTGCCGAATCATCGGTTGCGGCGCCGGCGGGAGGGCCCGCGCGGTCACCGGCGGCGCGGCGACGGGGCCCGGCTGAACGACGACCGTGCCTCCGGGAAAACGGTAGACCTGTGCTTCGGCGGCCTGCGGTTCCGAAGTCCAGAAGGCAAGCGCGATGCTCAAACCGCACCCGAGCGTCGTTCCAGTGGCCAACATGATCGTTTGCTCCTGCGGATTGGCGGCCCGCGGTGGTTGTGGGAAGAGAACAACCGCCACCGTAAAACCACACTTCGACCGCTGTCAAACGGGTTTTTCAGCGACGCGCAGAGATTTCGCCACCTGCGGTCAGATTATGACGGCCGTCGGACACGGACTTGTCGCCGTCAATGGTCGTGATCGTGGTCATGCCGCGGCTGGGGCTCTGTGCTGTGACCGTTTGCCGGCCCGCCGTGCGAATGTTCCGGTTCGAGGAACCCGATGGCCCACGACAAGACGAGGCCGGTGACCAGCGCCAGCGACAAAGGGCCGCGGTCGTGCGAGTGGAATTCAACCTCGGGCAGCAGATCGCTGAGGGCGATGCACACGAACACGCCCGCGGAGAACGCCAGCGCGCCCCCCACGATCACGCTCTGCCACGACGCGAGCGATGACGCGCCGAAATAGAACAGCAGCGCTCCCGCCGGACACAGCAACGCATAGCCAGTATTCACCGCCGACTGCCAGCCCGACGACCAGCCGGACGCCTTCATCAGCGACGTGATGGACAGCGAATCGAGCGGCTTGTGCAGCACGATTCCCAGGAACGTGCCGATGCCCGGCAGCCACGCTCCGGGCGTGTCCAACTGGTCCGCCTGCACGTGGGCGGCGAGGGCCAGACCGTCGGTGAGGGTGTGCAGCGACAAGCCCAACGCGATGCCCATCCAACTGCCGCCGTGGACGTGCCGGTGGGCGGTATGTGGCGCCGGCTCGAGCGCGTCCCGTGCATGGTCGTGCGGATGGCCGCAGTCGTGGTCGTGGCTGTGGTCGTGATCGTGACCGGGCAGTTCGTCCGGCTGAAAGGTTTCGTGCTGGTGGAAGTGGAACGTCCGCAGCAGGAAGAACATCGCCGCCAGGCCCGCGAGCATCCCCAACAGGCTCCGATCCAGGGCATGCGGCACCCCGGCGTGGTCCAGCACGGCGACCGCGTGCGGCAACTGGTGCAGCAGCCCCACGCCGAGCATCAGCCCGCCGATCAGGCTGATCAGGAGCTGCAGCCGCGTGTGCGTGAGCTGCAGCAGCGACGGCAGAAACCCGCCCAGCAGCGACGACGCCACCACGCACACGCTGTAGACGATGAGGGTGCTCGGAGCCAGTGAACCTGCGGCCGACTGAGCGTCCGCGACGACGGACCATTGCCCTGTCAGGGGCGAAACTACCCACAATCCCGCGAAGAATCCCAACGACAGACAGACGACTTTGACCATCGCAACCGGCATCTGAAAAGTCTGGCCACCCGCACCACGGCCACCACGACCATGTTGCACAACGGTTGCAAGTCTACCCGAATCGCGATCGGAACGGGAGCGAGTCAGGCGGCGGGACCGCGTCGGTTGGGGCCATCCAACGGGCCCGCGATGTACCAGCTCGGCACAGGAATAAACCGCAGCTGCGACACGAACATCAGCAAACCGACGGTGATCACCAGAATCGGCACCTCGGTGTCCGCTTTCAGTTGCCCCGATTGCCGCAGAATCGACAAACCGCTGCTGATCAGAAAGAACGGCCCGACGACGATGCTGGCCTTGTCCACCCCGCCCGAGACGATAAACGTCAGCACGCCGGCGACCCCCAGCGCCATGATCCACACCCAGTTGATGCCCGGCCCGTAGCCCAGCGATGTCAGCAGCCAGCCGATGCCGACGGCCGTGATGAGCAGCGACAGCGCGAGCGGACCCTTGGGCTGCGGGGGCATGGTGGCATCCTCTAACGGACGAGCGGCAGAACCGATCGGCCATGGCAGAATGGTCGTCGGGAGTCTATCACAAATCTGGCCGGGAAACTCCCAGGCAACTGTGGTTGTCCCCTAACGCAAGCAGCCCGATGAGATGTTCATCGGGCTGCTGCTGGGTCAGCGTCGTCGCAGTGGGACTACTTCTTGTCCGCCAGCGCCGCCTGGGCCGCGGCGAGGCGGGCGATGGGCACGCGGAACGGCGAGCAGCTCACGTAGTCCAGGCCGGCCCCGTGGCAGAAGATCACGCTGGCCGGATCGCCGCCGTGTTCGCCGCAGATGCCGATCTTGAGGTCCTTCCGCTTCCCGCGGCCCTTTTCCACGCCCATCTTCATCAGCGAGCCGACGCCGTCCTGGTCGATCGTCTGGAACGGATCGTTGGGAACGATGTCGGTCTCCTTGTAATGGTTGATGAAGCCGCCGTAGTCGTCGCGGCTCATCCCCAGCGTGGTCTGCGTCAGGTCGTTGGTGCCGAAGCTGAAGAACTCGGCCCCGGTGGCGATCTGGTCGGCCACCGCACAGGCGCGGGGAACTTCGATCATCGTGCCGACCAGGTAATCCACCTTGATTCCCTGCTCGGCAAAGACCTTTTCGGCCTGTTCGCGGATCACCTTTTCCTGGTGCTTGAACTCGGTGATGAAGCCGACGAGCGGGATCATCACCTCGGGCTTCACGTCGATCCCGGACTTCTTGACCTGGCAGGCGGCCTCGAAGATCGCCCGGGCCTGCATGGCCGTGATTTCGGGGTAGACGATCCCCAGCCGGCAACCGCGGTGCCCCAGCATCGGATTGGCCTCGTGCAGCTCGTTCACGCGGCGGACGATGTAATCGAGCGGCACGCCGATCTTTTCCGACAGGGCGAGTTGGGCGGCGTGGTCGTGCGGCAGGAACTCGTGCAGCGGCGGGTCGAGCAGCCGGATGGTCACCGGCCGGCCTCCCATCGCCTTGAACAGCCCGGCGAAGTCGTCCCGCTGGAACGGCAGCAGCTTGGCCAGCGCCTTCTCGCGGGTTGTCACGTCGCCCGCGAGGATCATCTCCCGGAACTCGTCGACATGGTCGAAGAACATGTGCTCGGTCCGACACAGGCCGATCCCTTCGGCTCCGAACGCGACGGCTTCGCTGGCCTGCTGCGGGGCGTCGGCGTTCGTGCGGACCTTCAGCTTGCGGTACTTGTCGGCCCAGCTCATCAGCTTGGCGAACCGCTGATAGGTGGGCGATTCCTCGGCCTTCAGTGTCTTGGTGATCAGCACCTGGATCACTTCGCTGGGCTTGGTCTGCACCTTCCCCTCGAAGACTTCGCCGGTGAACCCGTCGATGCTGATGTAATCCCCCTCCTTGAACGTCTTGCCGTTGACCGAGAGCGTGGCGGCCTCGTAGTCGATGTGCAGGTCGGACGCGCCGACGACGCAGACTTTGCCCATCTGCCGGCTGACGAGGGCCGCGTGCGAACTCGCGCCGCCAAACGCCGTCAGAATCCCCTTGGCCACCTTCATCCCGCGAAGATCTTCCGGCGTGGTCTCGCGTCGGACGAGGATCAGTTCGATGGTGGGGTTCGACAGGTACTTCTGCTCGGCGTCGTCGGCGTGGAACACAATCTGCCCGGTCGCCGCGCCGGGGCCGGCGTTGATCGCCTTGGTCAGCAGCTTGCCCCCCTGCTGGGCCGTCTTCTTGCCGGCCTGGTCGAAGACCGGCTGCAGCAGTTGGTTCAGGTCGTCGGCGGGAACGCGCTTGGCCGACAGCGCCTCTGCGTCGGTGATCTTCCCTTCATCGACCAGATCGACGGCAATCCGGACGGCGGCGAACCCGGTCCGCTTGGCGTTGCGGGTCTGCAGCATCCACACCTTGCCGCGCTCCACGGTGAACTCGATGTCCTGCACGTCCTTGTAGTGGTTTTCGAGGATCGTGCCGATGTTGTTCAGCTCCTCATACGCCTTGGGCATGTCCTTGGCGAGCGTTTCCTCGATGCGCTTCGGGGTGCGGATGCCGGCGACGACGTCCTCTCCCTGGGCGTTGATGAGGTAGTCGCCGCAGTAGCCCGGGGTGCCCAGCGCGCCGTCGCGGGTGAGGGCCACGCCGGTGGCGCAGTCATCGCCGAGGTTGCCGAACACCATCGCCTGCACGTTGACGGCCGTGCCCCATTCGT
>Ga0073934_10009760_pt1 | contig 12167 bp, 11 predicted proteins | sample LarsenN4metaG_FD_76834 | JGI IMG/M metagenome (GOLD analysis project Ga0073934, IMG submission 76834) | Hot spring sediment bacterial and archeal communities from British Columbia, Canada, to study Microbial Dark Matter (Phase II) - Larsen... ... | reverse complement strand
TTGCCCGCGGCCTGCCACTCGCGCCGCACAACTTCCGGCTCATCGAGCACATCTCGCAAGCCGAGAACGCACCGAGTCGCGGACCGCAACCTAGCATGGTCCAGCGCGGCGTCGAGCTCGTTGAGCGCGCCGCGAGGCAGCTTATCGACAATCAGCAGATGCGGCTGAAACTGTTCGACCGCCGTCCGGATGACTTCGCTGCGCAGGCGGACAAGGTGCCGAAGATCTAAGTGCAGGCTGCGCGATCCGTACCGGCCATTGAGGTCCTTGGAAAACGACGGCAGCGTCAGACAATCCAACCCGCTGGCCAAAGGAAACAGGCCCGCCTCACGCGCTCCGGCGATAAGCAGCACGGTGGCGTGAAGCGGAGCATCGGCCAGGGCGCGGGCAATGAGCTGATTGCGCCGCAAGTGCCCGATCCCCATCGCGTCGTGGGAATAAAGCGCGATGCGCAGAGGCGAGGCCTGGCGCCCTAGGCTCTCGTCAGAGCCTGCCCCCCAAGGCACGCCGTTTCCGTTGGTGCCGTTATGCTCCGTCATCCCCACAATCCTCATGGAGGTGAGTAGGTGAGTACCCGAGTAAGTAAGTAGGTGGCGCTCTCCTCTTCGTGCTCATGTGGAAGCTTCACGCACGACTTAACCACGAGCACGAAGACTCGCCTCGCTCCCTCGCACTCACTACTCCCACTCATGCCTTTTCCAGTTTCTTGAGAGCGGCGGCGGCCGCTTCCCGAACTTTTTCATCTTTGTCCCTGAGCGCCTTTTTCAGCGCTTCAGCGGCCGCCTTGGCCTCAGGTCCGATACTCCTGAGCGTCTTGACCATGTAGTATCGGCCTTCTTCGCTCTGCGGCTGGTTGAGCACGTCAGCCAACGTGGCGACGGCCGGCTTGGCCTCGTCCCCTATCTCCGATAGGGCTTTGGCGACGTAGTAGCGCACCTTGGGATCAGCGTCTTTAAGCGCCTCCGTCAGCTCGGACAGAGCCCGCTTCGCCTCCGTGCCGATCTTCGACAGCGTTTTGGCGGCGCGGTAGCGCACCTTGGCATTACTGTCCTTAAGCGCTGCGGCCAGTTCCTTCACGGCCGGCGCCGCTTGAACGCCGAGATCTTCGAGTTCCTTGATGGCGGTGTAACGCACGTCGGGATCGGCGTCCTTGAGTTGGTTCCCGAGTTCTTGCACGCGATTTCCACCGCAACCCGTCAGCGGCAAGAGCAGCGCGCACGCGATCGCGGCACGCATGACCATCAACGCGGCGCCCGAACGGACCTCCTTTAACCTCAATCTCATGAAAACCTCCTGAAAACTACACATTTTTGCGATGTTGTGGCCGTCCATAGGACAAGGGCTGCCGGGGAGACGGTCTTCGCCGGAGTCGCAGTCGTTTGACTGTCAGATGGAGATGGACCCGCGCCGCTACCACGAGCCTAATGCCTGGCCGTCGGCGCGTGCCCCCAGCCGGGCGAAAACATCCTGGTCGATACCGAACGAAATGGGATGAACGGACGCGTCCGCGAAGGCCGCGTTGATCACATTGGGATGCGAGGAGCCGAACAGCTTCTCCCCGTCGCCATGGGCGGCGGCGTAGTCCCGCTTGGGCCGCTCGGTCGTCTTGCGGATCGTGTCTTCATTCCAACCAACGGTATATCCTTCGTTGTCGTCATCCTGCTCCTGTCCGAGGTGGGCCAGATTCAACCGCTTCTCGGACACGAGCAGCGTGCTGGCCGCGCCGTCCAGAATGGCCCCCAACGTCAGCGGCTCGAATCGCTGCAGGGGCCCGGTCTCTTCGCGATTGGAAGCGGCGTAGTCGCACAAAGCATGCTGGATGAAGCCGCCGTTGAGCGGCGGCACGTACTTGTCTCGCCGCGTGATGGTTTGCGGACCGCGGCGAGTTGGACAAAAGAAGACAGGATGGGCGGTCTGCACAGCGACCAGGGCACCTTGCCGCCAGGTATTGGTGCCTTCCAACTGTGGCAAGATCTGAAAGCCCCAGCCCGCCCGTTGGGCGGCGCCCACGGCTGGAAACCCCTGGTGGTAAGTGGGCGGTCGGTCCCAGCTCCACCCGCCACTCGGCAGGAAGCGGTGCACGTCGTGATGCAAGTGGAACGCCAAGGCGATTTGCCGCAGATTGTTCTGGCACTGCGATCGCCGGCCGGACTCGCGCGCCGCCTGCACAGCCGGTAAGAGCAACCCGATCAGCAGGCCGATAATGGCGATGACGACCAAAAGCTCGACTAACGTGAATCCTCGGTCGCGCCGACAAGCCCTATAGATAGAGTCAGCCTGGCGAGAGTGCTCGCCGAGATGGTGTTGCGCCATAAACACCTCCGTGAGCTACTTCAGGCGATTGCCCCGCTGATGGCCCAGTAGCGAGCAGGGTCGCATTCTAGGTTCTTACGCGGCCGATGCAACCCCCCGGCTTGAACCCAACTGCCCTGTTTATCTCCGATGAGCTTTCCTCTCCAACAAGGTCTCAATGACTCAGGGCAGCCCGTATCCGATCAGTCAGGTCAATACAAGGCGGCGCCAAGCGCGAGACGCAAGGCTCGGCGCTTAAATGGCCGCAGGTCGCGACGAAGCGGCCCTGCTGTTTCCTTTGAATCCTTGTTGGCAGCCAAGGAGATAGTGGAGCGGATTGGTGTCCGAGCCCCAGAACCTTGGCTGCCCTAGAACGTTACAGTAGCCACTGACGGCCCGCGTGCGGCACCGTGTATTGGATCAGCCGCCACAGCCCCCTCGGGGAAGTGCCCGCGGCGTTTGGACCAGCCAATAGGATGGAGCCGCGCTACGTCAACCTGCACACCTTCTCTGCCGCGGTGTCGATCCCGACTGGCTTGTACCGTAGCGTGAGCATTCCCTTCTTGATTGCCGCCAGCGTGTAGCCGGGGCGGAATTCGGAGAGGTTGTAGCCGGGAGCTTTTTGGCGCGTCAGGCCGCGGTCCTTGTTGTAGAGGGCCGAGGGGAAGACGATCTCGTGAATCGTCTTGCGGTCGTCCCAGCCGCGCAGGCCAGCATGGAAGTGGCCGTGCAGCAAGGCCAGCACGCGCTCTCCCCGTCGCTTGAGGAGCTCGTCGAGCTTCGTCTGGCCGTGCTCGGGCTTGATGTGCCAGCCGACGTCCGGGTGCTTATTGTCGTGCGCCGGCACGTGCATGCAGAGCATGGCATATTGTCCCTTCCGTTCGGTCTGGCCGAGCTGGTCGGCTAGCCAGTCGAGCTGCTCGCCCGTCAGGAAGCCGTCGTGCGAGTCGCGGCGGGCGTTGCCCAGCAGGAGGAAGCGGAGCCACTTGTGCTCGATGGCTGTATCGATCGGCCGGCGGAGGTGCTTCTCGAAGGCGGCCGGCTCGTCGTGGTTGCCGGGGATTTCGTGGACCGTCTTGCCGATGCGCTTGCGCGTCTCCAGATAAACCGGGTACTGGGCCTCGCGGCCGCCATCGACCACGTCGCCTAAGTGCAGCACGACGTCGCCGGGGGCTCTAGTGATCTCGTCGGCCGTCTTGGTCCACTGGTGGGCAGCCCCGTGGGAATCGCCGTAGCCCAGGTGGGTGTCGCTGATCACGATGAAGGAAAGCTCATCGAGTGCAGCGGCCTCGCCTTGTAAGTGGCGCGGGAAGAGCGGCAGGCTGCACACGCCGGCAGCCAGCGATTGGACAAACGTGCGGCGTGAGACGGAATGCGGCATGTTGGCTACCCTCGGATGCGAGAACTTAGGTTCGAAGATCGAATAACATCTGAACCTCAAGTGGTCCCACCGAGCTTTGCTCGGTCCGCATGATTGTGAACTAGTGGCAAGAAAGCAACAATCGCTTGGCCGCCACCTCGCCGTCCGGTGGTGCCGGCGGTGCCTCAGCCTCGATCCGCTGACACTTTCGGTCGAGGAATGTCACCGTCAATGGCGCGACTCATTGGCGAGTGTGGTGCCGGCATTACCGAACATGGCATCATCATGGCCGGCTGAAGGGCACCGCGAGGCGCATTGCCACGACCCTGGCCAGTCCGTATGGGAGGAGCGGATACAATCTAGCTCTGGCCGCGACTCGCGCGGCTGAAGGCTCCGGCGCGCTGCCCGTTGAACGTTACGGTCGCAACTTGTCGTGGTCACTCTTGGCATCCGTGAGGCTATTGCCCTCGAACAGCACGCGCTGACTGGGTTGGCCGGCGATCTCGACGGCCTTGGGCCGCACGCCGGCAAAGAGGTTGCCCGAGATGGCGATATCCGCCGTACCCTCTAGCTTCAGCCCCGCGGCGGCCAGATCGTCCTTGCCCCGCTTCAGTTTGTCGGCCCCGACGTAGCTGTTGGAGAAGTTGTTGCCCGTGACGGTGATTCGTCCACTGCCAGGGCCGATCCGCAGGCTGTCGGTCGCGTTGATCGTGAAGGTATTGGCGCTCACGGCACAGCCGTGGGCGTCTCGCAGGTCGATCCCGGCGCCGTTGTGGCCGATCACGTTGGCGCTGAGCGTGATCCCGTAGCAGTCGCGATCCAGGATGATCGCCGTCCCCTTGCACTCCTCGATCATGTTGCCCGACAGGACCGAGCCGTAGGTGTTCTCGATCACAACGCCGTGGCCCAGATGATCGTCCAGGCAGTTGCCCGTCATACACAGGTTGAAGGCATCGGTGCAGCGGAGTGCGTCCTGGTTCTCCTCGAACTGGTTGGCCGACACGACGATGTCGTGGCAGCCGGGGAGATTGAGGCCCGTCCCCTTGTTGTAGGTGATGAGGCAACTGGTGACGCGAGGGTCCTCGTAGCAGCCATCCAGCCGGATCCCGTCGCCGCCGTGGTGGCTGACGGTCAGGCCGGTGAAAAAGACCTCGTTCACCTGGGCCGCCAGGATGCCGTGGCCGCTCTTGTCGTTGCCACTGACGCGCAGGTTGGCCAACTGGACGCGCCACAGTCGCTCGGCTTGTTTGGCCTTGGTGCCCCGAGGATGCTGGATCAAGATGGCCGGTTGACCATCGGTGTTGACGTTGTTTATGTGCGTGGCAGGGCCAGAGCCCTCGACGAGGACGTCGGAGCGGCGAATGACCAGCGGCTGCCTGACCTCGAAGGTGCCGGGCGGGATCCGAACTACTCCTCCTTCCGCAGGAATCGCATCCAGCGCCGCCTGCAAGGTGGCATAGTTGGCTGCGTCGATCACGGCCAGCGCGCCGGGCAACTGTGAGTCACTCGTTTTTTCTAACCGCCCGGCGGCGTTTGCACGGAGATTGCTCCCTGTATGCCAGCCGATGGCGAGCAGTAGTCCGCCGAAGACCAGGATGAGGCCGAGCGTGAGATACTTTCTCATGGGTCGCCCTTTCGTTGAACCCGACGAGGTAGTGTGCCGGGGCTAATCCCGGGTGGCTTCGCCGACCCCTAGACCAAACGCTCGCATCATAGTCGTGCGCTTCGTTCACTGCACCGACTCGCTGAGCTGCCGCCCCAGTAACCGGCCGCTCGTGATGGCCCAAGCGATATGGAGACCATGGCCCCATAGGATCTGGCCGCCCAGGCCGTTTTGGCCGACGGCATACAGCCCGGCGATCGGCTGGCCAGTCTCATCCAGCACCTCGAACCGCTGGTTGATCGCTGCTCCGCCCTCGGTCGTGGTGAAATACGCCTTGGCGGGCCCCAGCAGGACCCAGCGGTTACCGGAGAGCGGTGGCTGGCTGGCCGCCGCAGCTTGGGCGTTCGCCTGAGCGACCGTCTCGCGCAGCGTCCCGGCCGGCAAGTGCCGCTGCCGCGCCAAGTCATCGAGCGAGGCGGCTTGGACAGCAATGTCTCGTCGGAGGCGTAAGTAGTCCGCCACGTAGGCATAGGCGATTTTGGGCGCGGTGGACACGAAGTGCGGCCAGCGGCTATAGCGGTCCACGAGTCGCTCGTCCAGCAGGATGTAGCAGACCTTACCAGGCTGCATGGCCGCAGCCAGCTCCCGTGCTGGCGACAGGGTCTCGTCGCAGAAACGCTGCCCCAGCGAGTTGACCAGAATCGCACCGTCGCGGAACAAAGCATCTTCCGGATGCCGCCACGTGACCAACAACCGGCGGATCAGGGCACCCAACACAAACCGGGGCACGTGAGGCAGTGTGCGGCTGAGGAGCCAGGCCAAGGGTCCCCGGGCCGGCAACACTTGCTGCCAAGTCCGGCCTGGTGGCGGAACGAAGCGCAGTTCCGGCCCGTAGGTGATGTCCATGTTGAGCAGCTTGGCGCCGGCTTGTTGGGCGAGCCGGTGGCCATCGCCCGTCGCCCGCGGATTGATGCCTTCGACAACTGTGAACTCTTCTCCCTTGAACCGAGCGATGAGGTCGGCGGCGCCCGCATAGTCTCCGGCCGCGAGCACCACACCTCGACGGGCGGTGAATAACTGTCGGGAGCCGTCGATCAGAGCCACAACGCCCGTCACGCGGTCGCCTTCCTTACTCAGCTCAACGACCGAGGCGCTGCAAAGGACCTGGCCTCCGAGCCGCAACAAGCGGGCGTGCAGCGTGGCGATGTAGGCCTTGGCGCCTGGCACCACGTTGTGCATCCGCGGCTGGCGGTTTGGCGGCTCGGGGTAGGGGCCGGAGAATCTCAGCCCCATACCCTGGAGCCAATCGAGCGTCTCGGCCGAATGGGCCAGGAAGAATCGCCTCAACTCGGTGTTGTTGCGCGCCTCGATGGCCTCCGGGGCAAAGCGACCGGCGTCCTCGACATGGTGTTCCAGCTCGTCCTGGGCACCGGCCCGCCGCTGTAGCTTGGTGACGCACGCGGTGAACGAACCCACAGCGATGCCGGTAGTGCCGCCCAGTTGCCGCTGCTTTTCCAGCACGAGCACCGAGGCACCGTGCTCAGCGGCGCTTACCGCGGCAGCCAGCCCGCTGCCTCCCCCGCCAACCATAATGGCATCGAAGATTGTTTGCATAGACTGCTCGGATGCCAACTGGGCCTTGCGGGATCTCGAGGAGCAGCTCTTAGCGATCCGCGAGGCGCCGGGTCGGGACGAGTTTGAACGGTGGCCGGCTGACCGGGAGCCCAAAGAGTACCGCGAGCTCGACCGTCAATACACGGCTGCCTATGACGACCTGTCGTGTGGCTGCTTCGGCATCACGGGGAGCATGACGTGGCCCGCTTGTTTACCCACGATCGTGCCGAATTCGATCGGCGCCACGAGGTAGGGCGGGTCTTCTTCCACGGCTCGCGTGACAACGGCGACGAGAAGCCCAACTGGCGAACGTACCGGTCGAGCTGGTGGGCGACTGCATCGACGTCGAGAGCCCGGCCACACCGCTCGGGGTCCGGTGCTCATCGGCGGAGCCGCCGACGGCGAGATCGTGACGCCCGGCTTCACGTTTAACCTGGAGCAGCTACGCGAGGCCTTCACGCGGCTCGATGCGTTTGGCTGGAACGCCCTGGGGCTCCACGATCAGGACGGCCCTCACGTCTATCTCGAAGGCGACTTCATGGCCCACGAGCTGCTTCTCCGCGTCCTGGCCCCAGGCTCCGCAGGATGAGGGGCAGGGGCAAAGCTAGGTGTGTGACGCGGTCTTTGGGAGTCGTCGAGCAGCATATCGGATGGTGTGGCGCCGGCCATGCGTTGGTACTACCCGGTACTATTCTGTGCCTCCGATACTACTATCGTTTGCTACTCTTTTCGTCGAGTTGCGACGGATTGCAAATGGCCTCCATTTCGACTAAGTTCCGGCACCGGTACTCACTTTGTGGCTTTTTGGCGAGAAGCGCAGCCCCGCTTTGCAAGCCGGGGGTTGCCGGTTCGATCCCGGTCGTCTCCACTGCGTTTCGCATTCACGGGAGGAAGACCCATGGAAGTCGGCGCTCGCAACCAGCTCGCCGGAAAGGTCACCGAGATCAAGCGCGGGGCCGTCATGTGCCAGGTAAAGGTCCGTGTCGCCGGCGCCGCCGAGGTCCAGTCGGTCATGACCCTCGACTCGCTGGACAGCATGAAACTGAAGGTCGGCGACGCCGTGCGCGTCGTGGTCAAGGCAGTCAACGTGCTGCTCGTTAAAGAATGATGCGGGCCGCGCTGTAGAAGCGCTCACGACTCTCTCTGTCCGCTAGTTCAATATGGTGAGAAGGGAGTCGGGGTGCGGGGCATTTTGCGACCGCTCGAGCAAACCGGCGGCTTCACTCTTCATCCAAATCGATGCCCGATTCTTGCTTGATGGCCCGCCTCACCGTGCGGCCTAGGTAGTAAATAGCCGCCGCGGCCACGAGGAGGCCGCCGATACGCATGCCCCATTGCCAGGCAGAAGCAGGCTGGTCCTCGCCGGGTCCTGCCGCGAGCGCTCCCAGATAGCCCAGGTAGGCCACCACGCAGATTCCCGGCAGTGTGACGGCGATCGTCGTAAGCAGGTAGGTCCAGAATCCGACCGGCGAAGCGCCGAGCAGGAAATTCTGAAGGCCGAAGGGGAGCGCGTGCGATAGTCGGACGGCCGCGACCAGCTTCCAGCTGTCCCTGCCTTTGAGGGTGTGATAGACCGCATTCAGCTTAGGATAGCGCTTGACCAGCCGGCTCGTTTTGCGGTGGGCCATGCCGCGGCCAATAAGGAATGAGATCGCGGCCGCCGCATTGGAGGCGACAATCGTAGTCGCCGCGCCGATCAACGGCCCAAAGATCGCGCCGGCCGCCACATTCAGCGGCCAGCCGGGCAATAGCACCACGGTCAGGCAGATAAAGAGCACGACGAATACCAGTGGCGCCCAGGGTCCCAGGGCGTCGGCCTGGTCGTTCAGCCACACGAGCGCCCGATCCAGAGGCAAGAAGCGCAGCGCAATTGCTATGCCCAGCAGCAATAAGACGATCAGCCCTGCCCGGACCAACCGGCCGTGGCGGGCGGTGATTTCTCGCAGTCGGGCAAACATCAGGCGGATTGGGGGATTGCAAAGGTTGCAGATTCACGTGCATTAAGGGCGGTCTGATCCGCAGCTCGCAAGCGGCTCACGGGCAAGTCGTATGCCGCGGCCCGCGGTAACCAGCTCGGTACGCAGTTTGCTGTGCGCCACTGTGACAATTGTCATCGCCGCGCCGGCTAACAGGGAATGATTGCATGATTCCCGCAGATGAGCCGCTGGCTACCACAAGCGGCGGGCCGGCAATCTACAAAGCCTGGCAGGTGTGCTCTTGGCAGGAACCGACGGCAACTCCGCACCAACCTCTGGCCACGTCCACCTGCGCGTCATGAGTTACAACGTGCATCGGTGCATCGGGGCCGACCGCGCCGCCTGGCCAGGGCGGATCGCCGCGGTCATTTCACACTACGCGCCGGACGTCGTGGCCCTACAAGAACTCGACGTCGGTCACGCGCGCAGCGGGCACGCCGATCAGCCGGACCTCTTGGCCGAGGCGCTGGGCATGCACTATTGCTTTCACCCGGCGATGGAAGCGGCCAACGAGCGTTACGGCGATGCCATCATGAGCCGGCTGCCGCTGGAGCTGGTTAAGGCCGCGGTCTTGCCGACGCTGCCTCACCGGCCGCTCCTGGAACGACGCGGCGCCTTGTGGGTCACCGTCACGGTCGGTGGGCGGCGAGTGCAGTTGCTCAATACGCACCTCGGGCTCGTGCGCCGCGAGCGGCTGGCCCAGGTGGAGAGCTTGATCGGCGACGCCTGGTTGGGCGACCCCCGATGCACGTCGCCGCGGATCGTCTGCGGCGACTTCAATACCTGGCCCGGCACGCTGGCCTATCGACACCTGCGGTCGGTCCTGCGCGACGCCCAAGAGGGAATCCCTTTCAAGCGACGGCGCGGCACGTATCCTTCGCGGTTTCCCATGCTGTCGATCGACCATATCTTTCATAGTCCCGACGTGCGCGTCACCGCCGTCCGCGTGCCGCGTACGCGGCTGACCCGCTGGGCCTCGGACCACTTACCCGTCATCGCCGATGTTCTCCTGCCATGAAGCAAAGCCAATCGGCGACGACGAGCGCCATCCTACAATCGGGGCGGAATTGCTGGACCATCGCCAATGTGCGGGCCTCAGGCCTGCTGATCGACGCGGAAAGTTACTATCGGGCGTTCTACGAGGCGGCCCGCCAGGCGCGGCGATACATTCTCATCGCGGGCTGGCGTTTCAACAGCGACGTGCGTCTGCTGCGCGGCAAGGATGCCGAGCGAGCCGGCACGGAAGCGAAGTTCCTGCCGTTTCTCAATCGCCTTTGCGACGAGAACCCGCAGTTGCGGGTCTACATCCTGGCCTGGGACTTCAGCATCATTTTCGTGCGCGAGTGGGAGCTGTTTCAGGAGCGGAAGTTCCAAAGCGCTCCACACCGCCGGCTGCTCTTCCACTTCGATAGCCAACACCCGGCGGGGGCCAGTCATCATCAGAAGTTCGTGGTGATTGACGGGCAAGTGGGCTTCGTCGGAGGCCTGGACTTCAACGCCGACGACTGGGACGACCGCCGCCATCTGGCCGAGAACCCGCTGCGGGCCGACTCCGGCAACCCGCCGCACGAACCCTACCATGACGTGCAGGCGTACGTCGTGGGCCCGGCCGCCAAGGAACTGGCTCGGTACTTTCAGACGCGCTGGCGATTGGCCGGCGCGGGAACGTTGCGTCTGGGGACTGCGCCGCGCCAGACTTGGATCGTGAAGCGGCCTACGCTATCGCTTCCCTTTCGCCGGGTGGCGCTCAGCCGGAATGTGGCTCCTACGGACAGCAAACCAGCCGAGGTGCACCAAATCCGGGAGCTCTATGTCGATGCGATCCATGCGGCCGATGAGCTGATCTACATCGAGAATCAGTACTTCAGCTCGCACGCCGTGCAGCAGGCTTTGCTCGAGCGGATGCGAGCCGTGGGGCGCCCCCGGCTGGAAATTGTGATCGTGCTGCCCAAGCGCTTTCCCTCTTGGGTCGAGGCCGCCACGGTCGGACCTCCGCGCCTGACGTACCTGGACGAACTGCGAGCCGTCGCGGAAGAGACCGGTCATCGATTCGGCGCCTACTCCAACGTGGCTGCGGACAGCGGCAAAGAGGTCCCCGTCATCGTGCACAGCAAGGTGTTGATCGTGGACGATCGCTTCATGACCGTGGGCTCATGCAACACGAGCAACCGCAGCATGGGCCTGGATACGGAGCTGAACGTGGCCTGGGAGAGCCGCGCCAAGGCGCCCGCCATTCGCCGCGCGCGGGTAAGCTTGTTGGCCGAGCACTGCGGCGTGCTGGGCGAGTTGGAAGCCCGTCGGCGCCTCGCCCGCAGTGCGGGACTTGTCGAACACCTCGACGATCTGGCCGATCAGCGAAGCTGCCGCTTGCGCCGCCTGACCCGCGACACCTTGTTGGAAGATCACCAATGGGTGGCTTACTTGGAGCGCTGGGGGCTGTCGTTCGACCCCAGCAAGCCGCTGATGGAAGAGATGTACGATGCGCTGCTGCCAGGTTGAATGAAGAGCGGTGTCTGCCTTGATGATCATTCCTCTTAGCACGACGGCGCAAGTTCTTCTTGGGAAAGCGTACCGGATATAGCGACGGTGTTGCCGCGAGGCGACATTTTTTTGCCGCCGTGGGCCAAAAGTCGACGCCCGGCGCTTGTCGGTCCGCGGCCGGGCAGTAGGGTTCTCATGAGGGCTCCTCGAAAGCGGAGCACGTTTCGAAACGTACCCGGCGCGAGGCGCCCGGCGATGCTCGACGAAACCGCGGGTAGAGGAATGAACATGAAGCGAACCATCACTCTAGCCTTGATGGCTTTGATCAGCGGCCCAGCGGCCGGCTGTTGTTGTCTGTGCCACGAGGATCCGTGTCCGACGCCCATTTCCACGCAGTACCCTCCGGCGCCGCCATGCCCACCGGCCGGCGCCGCGGTCGATCCTTGTGCCACTCCGACGCTCGCGCCGGGGGCCACGTTCGCACCCACGACGGAGCCTGCGCCGGGCGCCTATGGCGCCGGAATCGCAGGGCCTTATGGCCAGGGCGCGCGGTCACCCCTGGCTGGCTACGCAGCGCCGGCACCCCAGCGTCAGGCCTCTTCCAACGCGGCGAACTCCGGCGGTTTCATGGTTCGCCCCGTCAGCAGCATGTTCCAGCGGCTGCGGTCGTGGACGCAGTATGCCCTGGGCGGACCGGCTGGGTCGACCACGGCTCCGTAATGACCGCCTCCGCGGGCGAACCCGGCACGAGGCCGTTAAGCGGACAGGGCTTCATCGCCGATCTCATTCACCCCAACCCTCTCCCCATGCGGGAGGGAATTATGAAACCGTTCCTCGTTGC
>Ga0073934_10009759_pt1 | contig 12167 bp, 12 predicted proteins | sample LarsenN4metaG_FD_76834 | JGI IMG/M metagenome (GOLD analysis project Ga0073934, IMG submission 76834) | Hot spring sediment bacterial and archeal communities from British Columbia, Canada, to study Microbial Dark Matter (Phase II) - Larsen... ... | reverse complement strand
CTCCTCGCCCAGGTCGTCACGGCGAAGTACGCCGACCACCTCCCGCTCAACCGCCAGGTCGACATCTTGGCCCGCCACGGGGTCGAGCTCTCCCGCCAGACGCTCTGCGACTGGGTGGCCGCGGCGGCCGATCTCCTCCAGCCGATCTACGCGGACCTCAGGGCCGGTGTGCTGGGAAGCCGGGTGATCCACACCGACGACACCACGGTTCCGGTCCAGGATTCCACGCGGACTCAGACCCGCGACGGCCGACTCTGGGTGTACGTGGGCGACGGGGAGCCCGCCGACATCGTGTACGACTACACGCCGACCCGGAGCCGCGCGGGGCCGATCGCGTTTCTGGGCGACTTCCGCGGGTACCTCCAGGCCGATGCCTATGCCGGGTACGACGCGCTCTACGCGACGGGTCGCGTCATCGAGGTCGGGTGCTGGGCCCATGCGCGCCGGTACTTCTGGGAGGCCAAGGCCACGGACGCGCCCCGCGCCCTCACGGCGCTGAGCGTCATCCAGGCCCTCTACCGCGTGGAGGCCGAGGCGAAGGCCCTCGACCCCGACGCCCGGCGGGCCCGGCGGCAGGCGGAGGCCCGGCCGGTGCTGGAGCGCTTCCGGCCCTGGCTCGACGAGCAAGTCGGCGTGGTGCTGCCGAAGAGCCCGATCGGGGAAGCCGTCACCTACGCCCGAGCCCAGTGGACGGCCTTGACGCGGTACCTCGAGGACGGCGCGCTCGCCATTGACAACAACGCCGCCGAACGCGCGCTCCGGCGGGTGGTCACGGGCCGGAAGAACTGGCTCTTCTGTGGGAGCGATGTCGGGGGGACCCGCGCGGCGATCCTCTACAGCGTCGTGGCGACCTGCAAGGCGCACGGGGTCGATCCCTGGGCCTACCTGCGCGACGTGCTCGAGCGGATCCCGACCCATCCGAACCGTCGCCGCGCCGAGCTCCTGCCCCGGGCCTGGAACGCGGCGCGCGCCGCTCACCCGTAGGCCCTCCCCCCCCCAGCCACCTCGGCCGTCTCCTGAGGGGAGGCGGTCCCCCTTGTCCTGATCCTGAGACCACGCTCGGGGCCGTCACGCCGCCACCAGCCATGGGGACCTGCACTTCACCGGACGCTTACGCGTCCCGGAGCACGCCTTCCGGCCCGCCCTGTAGGCGCCTTTCGTGCTCCCGCTGGTCCCGCCCGAAATGGTCCATCAGAAGTGCGGAAAGTAGGACCGGGGTACCCTGTCCGGCCCTTATGACCGAAGCCGGCAGCGTCCTCACCCGCCACGACCGTGCCCGTCTGCACAGGACTCTCGAGCCGCGCCCGCATCCGTAGGCTACGGACGCCGAAGCTCTTGCCCGCGCATCGGCGCGGCGTTACAGTCCCGGTGCAGAGCGCAGGGGGCCGGCTGAAGGCTGTGGGAGCGTCGGGTCCGGATCCAAGGCACAAGGAGGTGTTGCTCCGTTGAGGCAGCGCGCCGTTTTCCTGGACCGCGACGGGGTCCTGAACGCCGTCGTGCTGGAGGACGGCGTGCCCCGTGCGCCCTCCAGCCCGGCGGCGCTCGAGATCCTGCCCGGCGTCGCGGACGCCCTGCGCCTGCTCCAGGCCCACGGCTTCCTGCGCATCGTGGTCACCAACCAGCCCGATGTGGCGCGGGGCGGCGCGACCCGAGAGGCCGTGGAGGCCATCCACCAGCACCTCGTCGCCACTCTTCCCCTGGACGCCATCTTCGTCTGCTACCACGACGACGGCGACGCCTGCGCCTGCCGGAAGCCGCAGCCGGGCCTCCTCCGCGACGCGGCGGCCGCCTACGACGTGGACCTGGCCGGGAGCTTCCTCGTCGGCGACCGCTGGCGGGACATCGAGGCTGGCCACGCGGCCGGGTGCACGACCTTCCTGATCCGGCGGACCTACAGCGGGCCGTGCCGCCCCACCCACGAGGTCCACGACCTCCCGGAGGCTGCGCGCCGAATCGTCACGCTCGCCGGCCATCCACCCCTGCGAGCGCCAGGATGAGTCGGCTCGGCCCCTCGCCCCGATCCCCCGACCCCCGCGTCCTGGTCGTCGGGGGCAAGGACGGACGCTGGCGAGCGAACGGGAAGACGCTCGACGAGGCCCTCTCCACCGGCGTCCAGAGCTGGGTGTACGCCTTCGACGGCGCGTATGCGGGGCCTCGCGATATCGCTGCGACTGACCTTCGCGAGTACGACCTCGTCATCGCGAACCTGAACCGCCCTCTCGGACCCCTCGCCCGGCTCGCCCGAGAGCGGCCGCCCTCCGTCAAGTGGGTCAGCCTCGTCGAGGGCTCGGCCACGGACTACTTCCTCCCTCAACCCGAGCTCAAGGAGCTCCTGGACGCGTCCGACCTGGTCAACGTGATCAACGCTCACGCCCTCCCGCTGTTCAGGGCGATGACGACGCGCAGGGTCGAATACATCGGCATGCCGTATCCGGTCGACGGCGTCCGCAAGTTCACCGTCCCCGTCGGCGCTCGAGCCCGGCGGGTTTTCCTCTGTGCCCATCTCTCCAGACGCTGGAACGAGTATCTCGCCGCCAGACAGATCGGCCTGCCTTCCTATGGCTACGAGGTGGTACCGCCACGCCCGAGCCCGCTCTCGCGCCTGACCCGGCTCATCAGGACCGGGGCCTTCGCCTGGGACACCGCCGCCACCATTGAGGAGGCCCGCGCCCTGTACGACCAGCTCTACGGCGATCGGTCACTCGGCGTCATGGCCTACACCAAGGACGCGCACCGGTACTTCAGCGAGACCAGCAACTCGTATTTCTGGATCAGCCTCGACAGCCGCTATACCTGGTCCCGCTTCGTGCTCGACGCCGCCGCCCTGGGCATGCCGCTCATCACCACCGCGTCGACCCACCATGGCGCCGTCTTCTTCCCGGACACCACCTTGCCACATGCGATGGCCATCGACCGCGCCATCGAGCTCGGCCAGCGCCTCATCACCGATCGGAACTTCTACGAGCGCGTCGCCTCGTATCCGGCCGCCAGGATGGACTTTCTTCGGGCCGAGCCCATGAGGCGAGCGCTCCTCGACGCGCTCGGCCCCCGTTGACCGACGGTCCGCGACACCCAGGCCGACGGGCAATCCTCCGCCTCGGGCGCCCCCGGGAGACCCGTTCCGTTCGACCCCTCTACAGCAGCGAACGCGCCAGCGCGACCAGATGTCCGCCGAAGTGGCGGCTCGTCCATCGCTCCTCGATGAGCCGGCGAGCCGCCCGCCCGATGCGTTCAGCCTGCGGAGCATCGTCCCACAGCTCACGAATCACCCTGCGTAGCGCCTCCGGGTTCTCCGGCGGCACGAGTCGGCAGGTCTCCCCGTCGCGCATGAACTCTCGATCCCACAGGCCTGGGGTGTCGGACAGCACGACCGCCTTGCCGCACGCCATGGCCTGGACCGCCACGCTGTGCCCGGAATCCCTGCGCTCGTTCTTGATCGGGACCACCACAAATCGGCTCTCCTGGTACAGGCGGCGCAGGCCCAGGTCGTCGATGTCGCTGGCGACGCGAACCGTGGGTGTGAGCAGGGATGCCGGGAGCTCCAGCCGCGTCACGATGCGCAGCGGCAAGTCGCCTACCGCCCGTAGCAGGGTGGGGAAGTCCCGCAAGTGGTCCGAGCCGACGCTCAGGATGGCGTTGTTCGAGGGAACGTCCTCCGGGGTCCAGAAGTCGTGATCGGCTCCGAACTGCACGACCGCGACGAGCGGCAGCCCGAAGTGCCCCAAGCAGTCTTCCACCGCCTGCCCGTCCCCCTCGCCCAGCACGATCAGCTGGGACGCCTCTCGCAGCAGCGAGGCAAGCACCCGCACGCGCACCAGCCCCCCGGGCCGTCGCTCCAGCGCGCGGATGCGCTCATAGATGCCCTGAGTGATGGCTATCACCCGGCCCCGCAACCAACCCATCCGTTTCAACACCAGCAGGGGAAAGGTCGTCCCGTCCGTGGTGCTGATCACGATGTCGGCATCACGAATCCCTCCCCAGTGCGCCACGCAGGTGCTCAAGGGGAAACTGATCCCCAGGAAGGTCGCCGCCGCGCGCTCGCACGGCCTCAGCAGACGCCGGAACCCCAGGCTGTCTCCGGTCGAGCACTCCGCGAACGCCGTGGCCCAGCCTGCCTCGACGAACGCATCGTAGCCGTAGAGGAACTCCCGCGGCGCCACGCCGCCAGCGATGCGCCTGAGCAAGTCGGCGCGCCCGCCGCGGAACAGATAGACGATCCGTGCCATCAGCGCAGCGCGGTGCGGACCCCACGGCTCACGTCGAACCCACCTCGCGCGGCCGGCGCTCAGAGGACCCGTGTCATGAGCGCTCGGAGCCGGGACCCTCACCGAGCCCGTGGCGCGCGCCGCGGCCTGGAGCCACCGGCCGAAGCAGGCTGTCACCACGCGATCGGGCACCATGTGGAGGTCCTCGACGAACCCGTAGCTGAAGTCGGGGATCGGCAGCGGGGTGTCGAGCAGCGGGAGGACCTCCCCGCCGTCGAACCCGAGCTAGCCGGCCGTCCGCAGGCCCATCGCCCGCGCCAGCTCGGCCGCCTTCACGACGTTCGGGGAGTGGCCGCTGCCCGTGATGACGATCAGCAGGTCGTCCCGGCGCGCCAGCACGGCGAGCTGCTCGGTGAAAACGTGCTCGTAGCCAAGATCGTTGGCGACGGCCGTCATCAGCGGGACGTTGTCCGTCAGCGACGCCACCCGGAACCGCCGCTTCCTGCGGTCCGGCCTCTTGCCCAGCACGGTCTTCCCGAGGTCGCAGGCCATGTGGGAGGCGGTGGCAGCGCTGCCGCCGTTGCCCACGATGAAGATCTGGCGATCCTCCCGGTACGCGCGCTCGAGCTCCGCGACGAAGGCCGCGACCTGGCTCGTGTCGACCCGGTCCATCACCGCCTTGAGCCCGGCGAAGTACTCGCGCGCGAAGGACGCCGCGTCAAGCTCCGGATGCGTCATCCCCCTCCCCTCCACGGCGCGCCGGGGGTCCGCCCCGCCGCCCCTCTTCGATCAAGACGATCCCCTGTCCTGCGGCTCCGGCACAGCTCGGGCGGAGCCGCGCAGATCCCGGCGTGGTGATGCGGGTGCGTATGCCGTCATGATACAGGTTTCGGGTCGCTGCCACGCACGAACCCTGCCACGCCCAGCACAATGAAGATCGGATCGAACGGCGTCCGGTAGTACACGTTCATCGGCGTCGAGGCGTACGTGACGACGACGTGCACCAGGCCCAGCCCGGCCAGGAGCAGGAACAGGGGCCGGCTCTCGTGGCGGCTCAGCAACCCGACCCCCACCGCGCCGATCAACAGGAAGCTCAGGATCGTCGGGTACAGGGCAGCCACCGCCCGCATGATCATCGCCACAGCGTGGGAACCGTCCCGGACAGGGAGCCGGAACTCCTCGGGGGGAATCGGCCATCTCGACCGGGTTCCTGCGGCGCTGACATCGAGGGTTGCCGCCGTCGAACGCCCTGCCGGACCGGACGCCAACCAGTCGTGGGCGCTGTACGGGAGAAGCCACGTGTGGTAGCCGGGCCCAGGACCCCCCCAGCTCGGGACGCGCCGGGTGCCGAGCTCGGGAGAGGGGCCACGGGAGGACGCCGGCCCGCCGGCGGGACGGTCCGCTCGGTGAGGGTCGAGTACAGCGTGGCGCCGACGCCGCCCAGGTAGGCGCCCGGACGGCGCCGGATCGCCTCGAGCGCGACGGCCCGGAGCATCGCGTGGTCGCGGTGCCAGCCCCACACGCGGTCGGAGAGGGCCACGAGATCCGCCCATACACGGGGATCGGCCGAGCCCAGGACGGTTGCGACGTCCAACCCCATCGAGCGGTACGGTTCGCGCTCGATGAGATCGTGCTCGATGGCGCGGACAAGCTCCCGCGTCGCGGGCCCGTTGTCGGGATGGACGATCCGGTCCACCACGAGGACCCGGTAGAACGGGACCACGGCCGGGCCGTACCGGGCCACGGTGAAGTCCTGATACCGGACGAGGTTGTAGGTCGCGTAGAGGAGCAGCAACGCCGCGACCGTCCCGCCGAACGCGGCCGAGAGCAGGCCGCGCCGCCACAGGTCGAGCCGGCGACGCATGATGAACGGAAAGGCGGAGAACAGCAAGAGGGTCTGGGCGCTCGGGTGAGTCATGACCAGCAGGAACACCGCCACACCGTGCCCGAGGAATCCACGTAGGCTTGCCGACGCCCGCCAGTGGCATACGGATGCCATCCAGAGCACCACGCCGCAGGCGAGCAGCGGATCGGCGTTCAGCAGGTGGAACGTCGAACCATAGGTGGGATAGCCAGCCGTGAGCAACGCGCCCGCCCAGGCGACAGCACGGCTCCAGGTCGCCCCGATGGCATACACGGCGCAGATCGCCAGAACGAAACAGACACCGAGGGTCACCTCGATCAGAAGCGGCCCACCCAGCTTGTGCAGCCCCCCGATGACGAACGGCGCGACCGGCGTGCGGACGACCATCAGCGTCGGCAAAGCCGGGGCACTCTCCCAGAACTGGTTGAAGTACGCGAGGTAGGTTTCGAAATCCCGGCCCCTGGTCAATGGCCACGCTGTCGCCTGCAGAACGAAGATCGCTGCGGCAGCGAGAGCGACGACGAGCAGGTCCCGGCGGGCCGCCGGTACGGCAGCGCCCCACCCAGTCGACTGCCTCGAGCCCGATCGCCCCCGCCCCGCGCCGAGCACATCCACGCCCCGCTCCCTACTCGATGAAGATGATCCGGCTGCCCTGCGGCTCCAGCGCGAACGGCATCGGTCGGAGCTCGGGCAGGGCCGCGCAGATCTCCGCGTGGCGGCCGGGGTGCGCGTAGAGCAGCAAGAAGCCCCCGCCCCCGGCGCCGAGGAGCTTGCCTCCGATCGCGCCGTAGCGTCGCGCCCGCCCGTACCACTCGTCGATCGCGGCCGAGGTGATCCCCTCCGCCAGCGTGCGCTTGAGCATCCAGCCCTCGTGGAGCACCTCGCCGAAGCCGTCGAGCTGACCCGCGCACAACCGCTCCCGCAGGGCGTCGGCGTAGTCGCGCATCTTCTGCAGGACCGCGAAGGTCTCGCCGTCCTTCTCCGTGTTGCTCTGCTGCGTGCCCAGCACGCCGTCGCCAGCGCGCGCCAGCCCCGTGTAGAGCATGAGCAGCCGGCTCGCCAGCTCGCTCCGCAGCTCGCGCGTGCACGGGATCGGCTGGATGAACACGCTCTCGTCGGGGTGGAACTCGATGAACTGCAACCCTCCGTATGCGGCGATGTACTGGTCCTGCTTGCCGATCGGCCTGCCGCAGATCTCGATCTCGATGCGGCAGGCCTCCGCCGCCAGGCGCTCGGCGCTCACGAGCCGGCCCGTGAAGGCGTAGAGCGCGTTGAGCAGGCCGACCGTGTAGCTGCTCGAGGACCCGAGCCCCGTCCCCTGCGAAGGCACGTCGGAGATCGACGTGATCTCGACGCCGCCCTCGATTCCAACGAGCCCGAGCGCCTCGCGGATCAGCTCGTGCCGGAGCTCGGAGGCGCGGTCCACGATCTCGGTCACCGAGTAGCTCGCCTGGACCCGGTGGTCGAACTTGCGGTTGACGGTGATGTAGATGTACTTGTCGATCGCGGCGCTGAGCACGGCGCCCCGCTCGCGGCCGTAGAAGGCCCGCAGGTCCGTGCCCCCCCCGGCGAAGCTCACGCGGAGGGGCGTCCGGGTGATGATCACGCCGCGTAGCCCTCCGGGTGCGCCTCGCGCCAGGTCCAGGCGGTCGCCACCATCGACTCGAGATCGCGGAACCGGGGCACCCAGCCGAGGACCTGCCGGCTCTTCGTCGGGTCGGCGATCAGCGTGTCCGGGTCCCCCGGACGCCGCGGCGCGGGCACGACGGGGATCCTGCGCCCCGTCACCTTCTCGACCGCGGCGATGACCTCGCGGTTCGAGTACCCGCGGCCGAGACCCAGGTTGAAGGCGCCGGACGGCACGACCCCGACCCGTCCGAGCGCCTGCACGTGGGCCGTGGCGATGTCGACGACGTGGACGTAGTCGCGGACGCACGTGCCGTCCGGCGTCGCGCGATCCGTGCCGAACAGGCGAAAGACCTCGCCGCGGCCCTGGGCCGTCGCGAGCAGCCGCGGGATGATGTGGGTCTCCGGCCGGTGGTCCTCGCCGTGCGCGCCCGTCGCGCCGCAGGCGCTGAAGTAACGGAACGAGAGGTGCCGCAGGCCGTGGGCCGTCTCGTACCAGCGAAGCGCGCGCTCGAACGCCCACTTGGACTCGCCGTAGCTGTTGCAGGGATCGCCGGCCAGCTCCTCCGTGAGCGGCGTGCGCGCCGGCTGACCGTACGTCGCCGCGGTGGAGGAGAACACGAGGCGGGTCGAGCCTGCCGCGACCATCGCGTCGAGCAGATTGAGACCCCCGACGAGGTTGGCGCGGTAGAAGCGGCCGGGGTCCCGCATGGAGGCGTCCACGAGGGCCTCGGCGGCCAGGTGGACCACGGCGTCGGGGCACGCCGCGCGCATCGCGCCCCGGACGGCCTCCCGGTCGAGGAGGTCGACTTCGACGAAGCGGGCTCGCGGATCGACCGCAGCGCGGTGCCCGGTCGCGAGGTTGTCCCACGCCTCGACGTCGTGGCCGGCGTCGCACAGTAGCTCCGTCACGACGCTGCCGATATAGCCGGCCGCCCCCGTCACGACCACCCGCTCGGCCACCGCTCGGCGATTCAGGGGACTCCGTCCCCGGTCACGCCCGCCGCCACTCCCGCTCGGCCCGGGCGTAGCTCTCGGGGGTGCCGACATCCACGAGGAACGTCCCGGCCGGCAGCGGCCAGCCGTAGAGAGGGACCCCGTCCGCGAGCCACGCGGGCAGGACCTCCCGGCCGAGGTCGCTGAACCGCCCCGCCGGGATCCTGCCCAGCAGGGCACGGTCGAGGATCATGACGCCGGAGTTCACCCACGGCGAGCGGATCTCGCCGGGACGGGGTTTCTCGACGAACCGGCGGATACGCTGGTCGGCGTCGAGCTCGACGACCCCGACCTGCGCGGTGTCCGCCCGCCGATCGAGGACGAGCGTGGCGTGGACGGCGGTCTCGGCCGACCGGTGGAACGCGCCGAGCGCCCCGAGGTCGAGGTCGGTCAGGACGTCCCCGTACACGACGAGAAACGGGTCCTCGAAGAAGCCCTCGAGCCGCTTGACGCCGCCGGCGGTGCCGAGCAGCACCGGCTCCTCGGAGTAGCGGATCTCGACGCCGAAGCGGGAACCATCGCCGAAATGGGCCCGCACCGATTCCGGCCGGTGATGCAGGTTGACCGCCACACGGCGGACGCCGTGCTCCCGCAGCCAGCGGATCGTGTGCTCGAGCACCGGCCGGCCCCCGATCGGGACCATCGGCTTCGCCAACGTCTCCGTCATCGGGTAGAGCCGGGTCCCTTTGCCGGCCGCCAGGATCATGGCGTTCATCACGCCGGCCGGAGGCTTCGGCGGATCTCCTCGGCGAACGCGGCCTGGCCGGTCCACGCGAGAAACCGCAGCGCCTCCTCGTGGAGCTGCCCCTGGCGGAGGATGCCGCTCCAGAACATCGGGTACGGGCCGTTGCCGTAGCGCTGGTAGGGCAGGACGGCGGCGTCGACCACCGCCGCGGCCCGGGGCCCACCGAGCCGCGCGGCGCGGCCTGCCAGGCGGATGAGCTGCCGCGCGAGGGCGCGCAGGCGGCGCGACTCGAACCAGCGGCTCCGCGCCGTGAAGCCGTCGCCCCGCACGCGGTAGGTCCGCTCCAAGAGCCGCGGGTCGAGCCTGTGGCAGGCGTCGTGCAGGGCCCCCTCGAACTGGCGGGGGGAACGAACGTCCGGGGCGCTCGCGCGCAAGGAGTCCAGCATCGCGCGCAATGGTAGCACACGCCAGAAACCCGGATGCAGGCTGAACTTCCACCGGAACGCGGGACTGTTGCGCTGCCAGAAGAGGCGCTCGCGCCCCAGCACGACCCCGTCCTGCGGCTGGTACTGGTCCCAGCCCAGGAGATTGACCTGGACGGCGTCGAGCGCCGCAGCGTTCTCGGGCACGCGCCGGTTCAGATACTCAGCGTTGCAGGGCCCGAGCGGCGGGTGGTCGTCGAGGATCAGGTAGAGCCACTCGATACGCCGCTCCTGGAGGCATCGCACCGCGTCCAGCGTGACGGCGACCCAATCGCGAGAGTCGGCGGTCAGGGGAAGCAGCTCTCCGGCGGGCAGCGCGGCTCCCGGGAGCCCGCACACGAAGACCGGCGGGTGCCCCGGCCAGCAGATGTCGAGCCGCCGGAGCGTGACGCGGGCCACCGGCGCGTAGGCGTCGCAGGTCGACAGCAGGATCGCCGGGCTCATGCGCGAGACCGGCCCGGCAGAGGGGGGTCACACGTCCGCGGGACCGTCGACACGGAAGGCGCGGATGTCCTTCTCGACGAGAGGCCCCCGCATGTAGTAGTCGCGCTTGAAATAGGGAATGTCCTCCCGGCCAAAGAACGAGAGCACCCAGGAGCGCAGGTTGAAGCCCCAGTGGCTCGTCTCGCCGACGCCCTTGCGGATCCGGACCTTCTCGCCGCGCCGCAGGTCGACGCTGCTGCGGTGGGTGAAGCAGAGGTGCAGACAGCGCAGCGGTGTCCGGTCCCAGTCGAACTCGTGGTGCAGCGCGCGCACCGAGTGTTCGCCGAAACCGGGCCGATAGGTGATGACCCCCCCGTGCAGCCGCTCCGGGCACGGCGGCGGCCAGGCCTCGATGGCGTTGAAGTTGTACAGCTTCACCATGCTGCGGCACGGCGGGGCGAGGTACCCGTGCGCCACCTGCCGCGCGCGGTCGAGCCGTCGCACGTTGAGCACGTTGCCCAGCAGCTTGAACGTCCCGTCGTACTTGCCGGCGAGGAGCTCCGGGCGCAGCCGGCGGAGACGCTCAGGGTCGTACACCTCGTCGCCGTCGACGCCCATGACCCAGGTCGGGGTCCCCGCGTACCCGGCGATCATGTCATGCGACGCCGCGGGGTGATCGACCACGTGGTACTCGACCTTGGGGTGCTCGGCGGCGAGCCGCCTCACGATGGCCGGCGTCGCGTCGGTCGATCGGTGATCGGCCACGTGGATCCGGTCGCAGAACTCGAGGATGTTCCCGATTACCGACTCGATGAAGAGATCCTCGTTCCTGATGAGGACGACAGCGACGATCCGCGGCTCGCTCCGACTCACTGTCCCGCCTCGTCGGCCAGGGTCCTCAGCATCAGGTGCTCGTCCAGCCAGCCGCGCCGGCGCGCCTCCCGGAGGCGGGCCAGGGCGTGGCCGTGCTCGGGCCGGCCCCGCAGCCCCTCGAGGAGCGACCGAACCCGCAGGTACTGAAAACCGACGGCGTAGCTCCCTTCCTTCCGCGCCAGGACCGTCAGCTCGTTGGTGGACCAGCTCCGGAGCCCCGGGACCCGCTGCAACCCCCGGCAGACCCCGAAGAGCCGCGTCACGGCCCGGCCGGCGCGCTGTCTGCCCCGGAACGCACGGATCATCACATCGCTGGGCAACCCGAAGTACCCGCGAGCGTCGTCGATCACCGTGAAGCCGTTGAGGAAGAGGTTCGTCTGGAGAAAGCGGAAGTCCCAAAACCGGACGTGGTGGCCCTCCCCGAACGGCCTCCCCCCGCTCAGCCAGGAGTAGAGCCGATATCCGCCGAAGGCCATGTTCGGGGTGTTGACGAGCAGGAGGCCGCCGGGCTTGAGGACCGTGTGGCAGAAGCGCAGGAAAGTGTCGGAGTCGAAGACGTGCTCGATGGTTGCCAGCGAGACGACCAGCTCGAAGGTCCCCGCCCTGGCCGCGGCCGCCCGGTCGACCTCGGGAGCCGCGGCGTCGAGATCGACCCTCAGGGTCTCGAACCCCAGGGAGCCCTGGTGCTCGAGATGGGCCGGAGCGTAGTCGGCGCAGGTGACGCGCATCGCGAAGCGGTCCCGCAGGACCTCGGAGAACTCCGCGGTGCCCGCGCACAGGTCGAGGCACGTCAGGCCGCGCAGGCCGTGGCGCTCGAGCACGCGCTGGGCGCTCCGGTACCAGGGCCGGTCGGGCTGCCGCGCGGCGGCGCGCAGGACGGCAACCGCGGCGTCGTGTTCCTGCTTGCTCACAGCCGGTCTTCGCGCGACGTGGCCCTGATCCGCCGGATCACGACCGACCCCCACATGTCGGCGAGCTCGACCATCCCTTCCGGCTTGTCGGCCATGAACTCG
>Ga0073934_10009758_pt1 | contig 12171 bp, 11 predicted proteins | sample LarsenN4metaG_FD_76834 | JGI IMG/M metagenome (GOLD analysis project Ga0073934, IMG submission 76834) | Hot spring sediment bacterial and archeal communities from British Columbia, Canada, to study Microbial Dark Matter (Phase II) - Larsen... ... | reverse complement strand
TTTCAGCGCCCAACCGATGAACTATCAGGAATTGCCCGAGGTCATCCCATGGGCACATCAGCTCGGAGCACGTGTGCTCAACGTCTTTTTCATGGTCTGTACCGGACGGGGCGAAGAATTGACGGACATCACACCGGCCCAGTACGAAGAAGTGCTTGGTTACCTGGTTGAGTGTCAGGATAGTTACAAAGGCATGCTGGTCCGCGCCCGCTGCGCTCCGCATTTCAAACGGCTGGCCTATGAGAAAGACCCCAACTCTCCGATCACCAAAGCCACCGGCTACATGGGAGGAGGATGCCTGGCAGGTACCAACTACGCTCGGGTCACGCCAAACGGTGAGCTGACTCCTTGTCCCTATATGCCGCTGTCCGCCGGAAATCTACGTTCCCACAGTTTCGTCGATCTATGGGAACGCTCGGATGTCTTCAATTCATTCCGCTATCCACAGCTCAAGGGGAAATGCGGCGATTGCGAATACAGCGACATCTGCGGCGGCTGCCGTGCCCGCCCCTATGTCGACCACGGCGACTGGCTGGACGAAGATCAGTGGTGTCTCTACACCCCGAAAGGTGGCGAGAAAATCAAAGTCGCGTTCAACATCTCGGAAGAGACCGACGTCACATGGGACGAAGCATCTACGCTCAGATTGAGCCGTATCCCTTACTTCTTGCGCGCCATGGTGAAAAAGGGGGTGGAGAAACATGCCCGAGAAAACAATGTGCGGCTCATCACCGTGGAATTGATGGAGGAACTGCGCAAGAAGCGATTCGGCAATGACGCTCCTGTCTTTAAATTTTAGTACCGAATCCAACTGAAGGGATAGCCAATGTCGTCCTTGCCCGTTACTCTGCGCGTCACCTTCCGTCTTCAGCGCTAACACCATGGATGCCCTTGAGAGTATCGCTACAGATCTCAATATCCTCATTCCGATCGTCAACCACTGGTTTCACCTGCTCTCGGCCATCATTTGGATCGGCGGCTTAGCGTTTCTCGTCATGGCGGTGACACCCGGACTACAGAAAGCCGTTCCAAAAGATCAGATCAAGCCCATCACCGACATTTTTTATCGATACTACAAGAAAGTTGCCGGCATTCTCTTAGTCGTCCTGCTGTTCACTGGTGGTGTAAATCTCCACTACGTCAATCAGGTCATCATTTCACAAACGGGGACCGGGGTCCAACACCATTCCAAATACCTCATGGTCTTCATGATCAAGCTGCTTCTCGTGCTGGGTCTTCTTACCCTCTTCCTCTACACAGTCATCTTCAAATCAGACGACGAGGCCAACGAGGGAGAGGACTATGAAGCCATTCCCTTTCAGCGAGCCGCCCTCTGGATGGGGTTCTTCATCATTCTTTGTGCAGCTGCCATGAAGCACCTGCATCAATAGTCCTGCCTCGCGTCTCGGAACAGGCCACGAGACAGTTTCACTGTCTCAAACGAGACAGCCGCTGTATCAGATCGATACAGCTCCGCACATCAGACGATCCTGCATTTCCAAAAATACGACAAACAATCAACTACTTCGACTCACATCTCTAGGTCAGCCTTCCGGGAATGGACGTTGCTTAGACTACCAGTGCGGTCACAGAGCATGTTGGGTTATCTCGTAACCACTAAACAGCATGGAGCACGGTATGGAGCTGGCAGTCACTCAAGTGGTAAGGAGGCCTCCCTCTTCCTCACCATCTGATGCCCCCTTTGGATCATGTCCATCCAGAACAGCACTATCACTATTGTCTGTTGCCCCCTCCGCTGTGCCTCCTTTTGGAAGAGGCACAGCCCGGCCTGATGATGCTCATACCAGTGCCACGAAACGGAGCGAGCCGGTTCAGGCAGTCTCCTTCTCTCTCGATTCTGAGACGAATCGTCAGCAGCGGGCGTCAGCCTCGGTTCAAGAGCTGGGTCCAAATACGAACGCGAGGGTCGAACCGAGAGCCGCGCGTTCCGTATTGGTTGTCGAGGATGACCCGGATATCACGATGGCTTTGCAAGACTTACTCGAATTCGAAGGATTCCATGTTGACTGTGTACAGACCTGTCGCCAGGCCTTCTCATGCATCGAGCAGAATGTTTACCATGCAGTCCTCCTGGACCTCGGACTGCCTGACGGAGATGGCTGCTCGATTTTGGAGAAGCTCCGCGTTTCTCATCCCTCACTTCCCGTGATCGTGTTAACGGCTTCGAATAGGGACTTCGGGACTCTGCGCCCCTATGCCCGCTTGGCCAAACCGTGGGAACGAGGAGAGTTATGCAGGATACTTCACCGTGCCGTCGGCACAACGATGCCTTCGACGGTGAGTTGAACCGGAACGGCGATCAAGTCAGAAGCGGAATTTTCATCACTTGGATCGGTTGAGCCCCAGCGCCCGCTTGAAGACCGTGGCGAAGCCGAAGTAACCGAAAGAATCTTTAAGGTTCGAGTACAGCCGCTTGACCGTGCCCATCTCGGGATTCGTGACATATTCCATGGTCAGCGCAATCCGCTCTTCACCCTCTCCGAGAGGCGTGACCGCATGCCAGAGCTTGTCCCCGTTGAAAATCACCATGTCTCCCGGCTCGGTCACCAGCTCAAGATGGCGCGGTTGTTTGGTCGGGTGATCTTTGAAGAGTTCGCACACCAACTTGCACTGCGTTGACCGATCGACAAGCCCCATCAAGATCGTGTACCGAGCCCCCTTGTAGTATGACGTATCGTAATGGAACCCAATGTGGTCACCAGGTTCGGTGTAATAGTAGAGGGCACAGGAATGGGGATCGTCGTCCGGACAGAACATCAGCTTCGCCTCGACGAGCCGGTTCAGGAATGTCCGGAATGACTCAGACCGGTAGAGGCCGAGAAAACGGGGAGCTTTCTCTTGCACGGTATAATAGCTGACGCTCCCACCTTTCTTGTGTCCGGGAATGTAATTGCGATTGAGCTCCGCTTTGACACCCTGCGCCTGGGGAACGAACACGTCCTCTACGAAGGCACGGGGCAAGAATTGTTTGATCACCAGGAACTCGTTTTGTTCCCAATATTCCTGGTGAAGTCGGTCAAAATCCAATCTTGCCACTGCTTGATCAACGGCTTCGACCACGGTGCCCATTTCAACTGTCATGTCTCAATCACTCCTTGAGCCCAGTGTCGCCCCTCACTCGTCAGGCATCCATAGGAGCATTCTCTCCTCTGCTATCATTGACGCTTGACCATTGACGTGTGACACGGTCGTTTTAAAACTAAGGCCCGTTCAATACCGGAGCCCTGACGACTTCCACATCCGGAGGCGTCTTGAAGTCGAACACCTCATTACCTAATCCCAGGTTTGGTTTCAAGTTCGAAAATTCAAAGACGGCGACGTTGCCGCTGATCTCATGGAGGGAGACCGTGCGGATAAAATAGGTCTTGGGGAAAACCTCGACGACGATTTTCTGAAGATTCTGGGTGGATTCCTGCTCCTTGGCTTTGGGTATCAGCGTGATAAGCGGCATACCGCCGACTCCGCGATCTTTTCCTATGGTGGGTTCAATCTCAAACGACTCATCCAATTTGGCCGCTCCCTGCAACAGCTCCAATGGCGCTTTGGAAGCAGCCATTTGCGTCAGTTTCCCGACCAGGACCTGCTTATGTTCAGGAACGTAGACCTTCACATCGTCTTGGTTCACATAGATTTGCTCGGTGGCCGGATCCAGATAGTCCCACCGTAAACGGCCGGGCTTTTTGATATACACCTTACCTGCCGAGGTGACTGGCCGCTCAAACCCCTCAATCTTGGTTTTCTGAGAAAAATCGGCCTGCATATCGTTCATTTTCTCGTATCGTGCTTGCAGCTGTTTGACGACCTCGCGAACCTCTTGCAACGCCTTTCCATCACTCGGCCCGTCCGCCGCCCAGGCCGACAAGACGAACACGATACTGAGCGGAGCTGCAAGCCACCATCGCATCATGCTTCCGCCGCACCGACCGGCCCGCGTCGACCGAGCACCTCCCGGCGCCCATCACGACCCGCCGCCCCCACAATACCTTCCGCTTCCATCTGTTCGATCATGCGCGCCGCCCGAGGATAACCGACGCGTAGTCGACGCTGAATCAACGAGGCCGAAGCCTGTCCGGTCGACAACACCAGATCTTTGGCCTGCTCGTACACTTCATCTTTTGCCTCTTCCTCCGCTGCTTCCTCTAACTTGAGCGACTGCAGTTCTTGATTATAAACAGGAAGCGCTTGCTTTTTTACGAACTCCACCACCGCACGAACATCGTCATCCGACACAAAGGACCCATGCAGACGTGCAAGGCGGCCGGTACCGGAGGCTAAGTACAGCATATCGCCTCGGCCGAGTAGAGCTTCTGCTCCGTTCGCATCGAGAATGGTTCGTGAGTCGGTTTTTGAAGAGACTTGGAACGCGATCCGTGCTGGGAAATTCGCTTTGATCAAGCCGGTCAGCACATCGACCGATGGTCGCTGAGTGGCCAGCACCAGATGGATGCCGGACGCCCGTGCCATCTGTGCAAGTCGGGCGATCTTGTCTTCCACATCTTTCGGAGCCACCATCATCAGATCCGCCAGCTCGTCGATCATGACGATGATAAACGGCAGCGGCTCCGGCGGTGTCGGTTTTGGCTGCATGCTACCCCGTTCGCCTTCTGGGATCGACGTTTCCCCGGCAGAGAGGCGTTCTTCCTCCGTAAGGAACTTCATCGGAAGTTCGGTCTGTTCGATGCTTGGTGCGTTGTTTTCAGCAAACGCCTCATGCAAACCGGCAACCTTGCGATTGTACGCATCAATATTTCGCACACCGGCTTCGGCCAACAGCTTGTACCGCCGTTCCATCTCAGCAACGACCCACCCCAGCCCTCTCGCAGCCGATTTGGGCTCCGTAATAACCGGTCGCAACAGATGGGGAATGCCTTCGTACGATTGAAACTCGAGCATCTTCGGGTCAATGAGCAGGAGTTTTACTTCACTGGGCTTGGCGGAAAAGAGAATACTGAGCAACATCGTGTTCAAACTGACACTCTTCCCAGCACCGGTCGCACCGGCCACCAAGAGATGCGGCATCGTCTTCAGATCGGCCGTGATCGGGGCACCGAAGATATCCTTGCCCAACGCCAATGTCAGCCTGGATCTTGCCCGACGAAAGGCATCGCTCATGACGACTTCCTTCAGGGACACCGTCTCTCGAGACCGGTTTGGCACTTCGATGCCGACCACTGATTTCCCCGGTAACGGCGCAACGATTCGTAGACTCGTCGCTTTGAGAGCCAAGGCAAGATCATCAGCCAGGTTCACAATACGGGCCACCTTCGTGCCTGGTGCCGGCTCAAACTCATACATCGTAACGACAGGGCCCGGCCTCACCTCCGTCACGATACCTTCGATGCCAAAACTCATCAGCGCTCGTGACAACACCTCGGACTGTGCTTTTAGCTCCTCATCTGACATCCGATCCATCGGTCCGGAGGGATCGCTTAACAGCATCTCCGGGTCAGGGAGCTGATAGTCCTCGAACCCAGCCGTCGGAACAACTACTTCCGGCTCAGTCGTTTGGGTTTCCACTGTTGGAGCTGTGACAGGGAATGGCTGGATGACCGGGGCTGGCGGGATCGGGGTTGGAGGCAGTTCTGATTCTTCGATCTTTTCAACGGTCGTCTCCTCTTCAAGGGCGAGGGCCGTTTGTTTTGAAGATCTAGTCCTTGACCGTCGGTTGCCCGCCTCCTTCTGGACCGCAATCGATCGCTCAGGCATCACCGCGGATATTCCTTCGCGGAGAGTGACCCAACGTTCCGGCATTCGGCGCACGGCTTCAGCCAGTGAAAGGGGCGTTGTCAGCAGGAGAGATACAAGAAATCCTGCAATAATCAGAATATGAGCCCCGGTTCCAGCAAAGACGGCCCGGAGCCCCTCGGCGATTGTTTGGCCGACGACACCACCGGCCATTCCGCGGGAAATCATCCCGCTGGTCATCGTCGGAATCCCCGTCGTTTCAAGATGCAGAAACGCACTCAAGAAGAATACGGCGGCTAGGGAACTGGCGGCCGTCCGCAGCCTCAGACTCACCGATGCTTGAAAGAAACAGCGAAATCCCAATCGTCCCAGGAGCAAGGGAAAGAGATAGGCCGCTCCGCCGATCCCATAAAAGAGTCCACCAGCCAACAGAGCGCCGAAGGAGCCAATGAGGTTTCGAGGTGGATTTGCTATCGGATCCCCAGTTGCCACAATCTTCGCCTCCCCCGGCACAAACGACAGGAGGCTCAGGAGGGTGAGCAGGCTCAACGCGATCAGAATCACGCCGATTACTTCGCGCTGAATATGAGAAGGGGGAGACGGGGCACGGCGGGTGACTCCCCGCTTAGCCGAGGTGATGACGCCCATGGAGCGGATGCTAACACAGGGAAAGGGTCATTTCAAACAAACCCACTTCTGTATCACCAGAATGAATTGTGTCTCCATTCTTGAATGGAACACGAATTGGAGTTCACAAGGAAACGGGGGGGGCCGTGTGGCGAATGATCTTTCCTTCCACTAAATAGACCACAAGTTCAGCGATGTTCGTGGCATGATCGCCTACTCGCTCGAGAGACTTGGCGATAAAGCTCAGCCGAATGGCACGGGAAATCGTGTGGGGATTTTCGACCATAAACGAGAGCAATTCGCGAAACAGTTGTTCCATCAGATCATCGACGAAGTCATCGTCCATGATCACTTTTCGAGCCAGCTTGGCATCCTCCTTCACGAAGGCATCGATGCTTTCCTTCACCATCACCCGCGCCAGGTTTCCCATCCGCGGGATATCGATATAGGGCTTGAGCTGAGGCTCTTCGTTCAGTTCGATCGCGCGCTCACAGATACTCTCTGCCAGGTCGCTGATACGTTCGAGCTCAGTGGACAGTTTCATCGCTGTCGTCACCAAGCGAAGATCGCGCGCCGCCGGCTGGTGAAGCGCCAATAACTCGATGCAGGCTTCGTCGATCTCCACATCCATCGCGTTGACTTTATGATCCCTCTCAATGACGCGACACGCCAGGGCTGAATCTCGGGTGACCAGTGCGGTGAGCGCCTTGTCGATCTGATCTTCTGCGAGGCCGGCCATCCGTGCCAGCTTCGTCTTTAATTCGGCGAGCTCTTCGTCGAAATGCCGTTGTATCATAGGCTCACCCGAATCGTCCGGTGATGTAGTCTTCGGTCTGTTTCTTCACAGGGTTGGTGAACAGTTGCTTCGTCAGCCCAAACTCCACCAATTGGCCGAGGTACATGAACGCGGTGCAATCGGAGACCCGTGCCGCTTGCTGCATGTTGTGCGTCACGATCACGACGGTCAACTCCTTTTTCAGCGAAAACAGCAATTCTTCGATGATCCCCGTGGCTATGGGGTCCAACGCGGAACAGGGTTCATCCATCAGGAGGACATCCGGCTTGACGGCGAGGGCCCGCGCAATGCAGAGGCGCTGCTGCTGACCGCCGGACAAGCCGAGTGCGCTCATGTGAAGTCGGTCCTTCACTTCCTCCCACAGGCCGGCTCCTCGGAGACTGTATTCGACGATCTCCTCCAACGCCGCTCGATTCTTCATGCCTTGAAGTCGTGGGCCGTAGGCGACATTTTCAAAGATCGATTTTGGAAAGGGATTGGACTTTTGGAACACCATGCCCACACGCTTTCGCAGATCCGTGATATCGATCTTCGGGTTAAAAATATCGACATCATCAAGGAAAATATTTCCTTCATGTCTCGCCCCCTCGATGAGGTCATTCAAGCGGTTCATGCAACGGAGCAATGTTGATTTTCCGCACCCGGAAGGCCCAATGAAGGCAGTCACGTGATGTTCGGGAATATCCAGATCTATCTTGAACAGCGACTGGACCGGCCCATAGAAAAAGTTGAATCCCTGTACTCGAATCTTCGACTTCCCTTTCGCACTGGGCTGAGGCGGCACGTTGGAATCATGAGGATCCATGCTCTCCATCTCCAGTGAGGAAACAGCGGGTAAGAGGGTAGGGATACTGGACGTCACGTCATACTGCTGATCCAGCATATTTCCTCCTCATTCGATTTCGCAAGAGGATGCCCGTGAGATTAAGCGTCACGACCACGAGAATCAATACCAACGTGGTCACATAGACCATGGGCTTGGCAGCTTCAACATTCGGGGACTGGAACCCCACATCGTAAATATGGAAGCCCAAGTGCATGAATTTTCGGTCCAAATGGATAAACGGCCAGGTCCCGTCGATCGGCATGGCAGGCGCCAGTTTTACGACGCCCGTCAACATCAACGGAGCGACTTCGCCGGCCGCACGAGCCATGGCGAGAATCAGTCCGGTCAGAATGCCTGGAAGCGCCGTGGGAAGCACGACTTTCCACATCGTTTCCCATTTGGTTGCACCCAACCCGATCGACCCTTCCCTGTACTCCCGTGGCACTGCGGCCAGTCCCTCCTCAGTCGCGACAATCACGACAGGAACGGTCAAAAGCGCCAACGTCAAGGAAGCCCAGAGGATCCCTCCTGTTCCGAACGTCGGAGTCGGCAATCGATCAGAAAACCAGAGTGCATCCAGACTCCCGCCGACGCCATACACAAAAAACCCTAATCCAAACACGCCGAAAACGATTGAAGGAACCCCGGCGAGATTGTTGACGGCGATGCGGACCGTCCGCACGATGGCTCCCTGGCGGGCATACTCCCTGAGGTACAAGGCGCCGATGACACCGAAGGGGGTGACCACGAGGCTCATGATCATTACCATCATGACCGTCCCGAAAATTGCCGGGAAGATCCCTCCCTCCGTGTTGGCTTCTCGTGGTTCCGTCGTCAGCACCATCCACACGTTGCCGAGATAGACCCAAACCTTCTCCAAAGTGGAAAGTTGGTTGGGTCGCAAGACCCGCATGACTTGGCCAAGTGATAAGGATTTTTCTCTTCCATTGGCATCGACGACGAGCAGGCTGTACACACTTTCCGTCTCGCTCGATTCCGCATGCCGAAGAAGGAGCGGTAAAGACTGCCATACGGCTTCCGGACCTTCGGCCACGACTTTGTCCTCCTTGACAAGCGTCCGTAGCCGTCCGTAGAAGTTGCCCCACTCGCGCCGCTCCACCATTACCAGATCGGCCGGCGTGGCCCGTTCGACGATCTGATCGGTGTTGATCCACCGATAGTCCAGGCCATACAGGTCACGATTGCCGATTTTCATTTTGATGCGCGGAATGCCTTTTGGACTCACTTCTTCTCCGGCCAACTGGCCAATCACATGTTTTCCGTCTTTGAGGGTCAATTCGACAAGGTCAGCCGGCCAGAAATATCCGAACCCGTTGAGGAGGATGAGCACCAGAAGCCCCCCGATCATGAGGAGCGAAATGGATAGCCCGGCTCCGCAGCTCCAAATGAAAAGCTCGCCGCTCGCCATGAAATGTTTGAACCAAAGTTTCATCGAATCAGTCTTGAGCCAGCCTTGCCAGATCTTCGTACGATCATTTGCCAGCGCCTCCAGCCCGGGCCTTCTAGGAATCCACTCAGACTAGAATTGGCTGTATTTCGTTCTTAGTCGTTGTCGAATCAGCTCCGCTGCCGTGTTGAGGATAAAGGTGGCCACAAAGAGGAGCAGCCCCGCCAAAAAGAGCGTGCGATACAACGTCCCGCCATGTGGCGCTTCGGGAATTTCCACCGCAATATTTGCGGAAAGCGTTCGAAATCCGTTGAACAAGCTCCAGTCCATGATCGGTGTATTTCCGGTTGCCATGAGCACAATCATGGTCTCTCCGACAGCCCGGCCGAATCCAATCATCAGCGCTGAGAAGATGCCTGGACTGGCTGAGATCAGGACGAGGTGAGCGAGGGTTTGCCACCGCGTGGCGCCGAGGGCCAAGGACCCGGCGATGAGATTCTTGGGAACGTTTGACAAGGCTTCTTCCGAGATGCTGTAGATGATGGGAATGATGGCACACCCCATGGCCACACCGACAACAATGGCATTCCGTTGGTCATAATTCAGACCCAGATGCACCTGTAACCACTGTTTAAAGTGGCCATCGAACAAGAGGGCCTCCCACCACGCATTGGCCTCAAGACACCCCCAGACAACGGCCACGATCACCGGCATCATGAGCAAGGCCTCGACGCCCGGTCGTACATGGCGCTTCAGGGAGGCGGGCAGCACGAGAAAGAGCCCCGTCGAAATGACAATCGCCAACGGCATCACCAAGACCATCCCCGTCATGGCGGGAAAATTTCGCTCTAGAACCGGCGCAAACCAGAGCCCCGCCAGAAATCCTAGGACCACGGTGGGCAGCGCCGCCATGATTTCAATCGTGGGTTTGATCTTGGCCCGGAGATTAGGATGCATGAACATGGCGGTATAAATCGCGCCCAATACCGCCAACGGAACCGCTAACAGTACGGCATAGACGGTACCTTTGATGGTTCCAAAGATGAGCGGGGTCAAGCTGAACTTGGGTTCAAAGTCGTCCGACCCGCTTGATGATTGCCAGACAAGTTTCGGTTGATCATACCCCTCGTACCACACCGGGAAGAACAAAGTGGCCAACGTGATTTCCGGATAGGGATTCCAAATTTGATAATGGACCAGTCGATTATTTTCGGTTAGACCGACCAGGCCATCCGCCTTTGGAGAAAAATAGGTATTGCGGAGCACCCCCTGTTGCGGAGCAAGTGTCAGCAACGTTTGTGCAGAGGTCGAGTGGTGCAACCGAATTTCCCCTCCGGCATCGATGGTGATGAATCCCTTATCGCGTTGGGAAATCGTGATGTCGGTCACCGTGCTCTGATGAGGAGCAAACCGGTGGATGGCTGCCATATGGGTCTTGTTGGTTCCAGGATGTTCCCGCAGAGGCATCCATACGGATACCCGCCCGGCCGCATCGCCGACCACGAGACTCCGGTCACCCATCAAATATGCTAGCGCAGTAATAGCCTTGCCTGGTTCGGAAGCCTGGATCGTCTCAGCAAGAAGAGGCTTTGCCGAATCCTGAAGATCGAAATTGTACACCTTTCCCTCTTCCGTACCGACAGCGAGAAGCTCTCTACGACTCGCGAGCGTGAAGGCCGTAATGTGACCGAAGATATCGGGCGTCAGATCGACCTGCGTGATTGAAGTCTCGGTGTCTCCATCAGGACGGGATATGGTTCGATTTGTGGTCAGCCAGAGGTGCCGGTCTTGAAGTAGTGCGGCGATCCGAACATCAGACTCTGTGCTCTGATATGCCATCTTGGTGATTGGTTGCGGAGTTGGGGCGGCCATTATCGAGGGCCCCACTCCGACCGAGGGAGAAATCGAACGTTCCTTGCCTTCGAAATCCTGAGAAAACTCGATCGCTACCGGAATCACACGCCCATCTGCGGTGCCCATGGCCAGGGAGTGACCTTTCCCGAGGGCACGAGCGACAGCCGTCACCGATTCACTATCTAACAGCGTGCGGGAGGGGATGCTCGGAGTTGCCGGGGTCGTGCCTGCCAAATACATGAACTCAAGCGAGCCACCGCGTAAGACATAGGCAAGTTCTTGCTGTTCCTCGATTCCAATAAGCGCGACAGAAAACGGAGCCTCAGTGGCCGAAAGAGAAATCGGCTCGGTGGAAGTCGCTCGGGACGGTTGAAAGAGCGGGACGACTTCCTTGACGAGAAAGATGCACATCCCGAGAATGCAGAGGATAATGCCGATCCCGCCGGTCTTAATGATGGAGCTGGTGACCCGATCTGTGATTAATCTCGTTTGGCGGCGACTGAACAGACCGACTATGGCCTGGGTCGGAAATGAACTCCCGCCGGACGGCGGCCCCTCCTGAAATGCCGGTGTCGAAGTGGATGGCGGTACGTTCATGCTCTAACCGTGGCTTCGCTTCCTGAGGTTGTCGCATCGCCATCCGTCGTGTACCTCTCCTCCCGAAGTACACGACTTCAACCTTCGCTGCTGATTCACTTTTTTGGACAGCTCACGTGAAACCTATTCGACCTTTACCAATTCTTTCTCAATCACCGATTGTGGGAGAGGGAAAAAGCCGTCCTTGATTACGATGGCTTGTCCCTCTTTGCTATAAATGAACTTGATGAACTCCTTCACGAGCGGATCAAGCGGCTTGTTCGGCGCTTTATTCACGTACACCAGGAGATGGCGCCAGAGCGGGTAGGACCCATTCATGGCATTTTCCTGCGTAGGAGCCATAAAAGGTCCTCCCTC
>Ga0073934_10009757_pt1 | contig 12173 bp, 10 predicted proteins | sample LarsenN4metaG_FD_76834 | JGI IMG/M metagenome (GOLD analysis project Ga0073934, IMG submission 76834) | Hot spring sediment bacterial and archeal communities from British Columbia, Canada, to study Microbial Dark Matter (Phase II) - Larsen... ... | reverse complement strand
GCGCGCCGCCGCCCGCGTCCAGGAGCAGGCCCGCCGGGTCGCCGCCGAGCTCCTCGAGGCCGCGCCGGACGACGTGGTCCTGGCCGACGGGCGCTACCAGGTCAAGGGCGTCCCGGCCCGGGGCCTCACGCTGGCCGAGATCGCGGCGCGCGCCTACGGCGCCGACCTGCCCGAGGGGATGGAGGCCGGGCTCGAGGCGACCGACTTCTTCCGGCCGCCCCAGCTCCTCTATCCCTTCGGCGCGCACGTCGCCGTCGTCGAGGTCGATCGGGTCACGGGCGAGGTGGCCGTCCGCGCCTTCTTCAGCGTCGACGACTGCGGCCCGCGCATCAGCCCGATGCTGGTGGCGGGGCAGGTCCACGGCGGCGTGGCCCAGGGGATCGCCCAGGCGCTCCTCGAGGAGCTGGTGTACCACGCCGACGGACAGCTCGTGACGGGGTCCCTCATGGACTACGCGCTGCCGCGCGCCGGCGATCTGCCCGCGTTCGTGGCCGACCAGACGGTGACGCCCACGCCGTTCAACCCTCTGGGCGCCAAGGGAATCGGCGAGGCGGCCACCATCGGCTCGACCCCCGCGGTCGTCAACGCCGTCGTCGACGCCCTCCGGCCCTTCGGCGTGCGGCACCTCGACATGCCGCTCCGCCCCGAGCGCGTCTGGCGCGCGATCCACGGGGCGACCCCGGGGACCCCGGCCGCCCAGTAGGATGGCGCGCGGATCGGTCATGGGGCTCCTCGAACGCTACGACCGGCGGCGAGGTCTTCAGCCTGTGACGAACGAGAGCCTGGCGCGGAGCTACCTGGTCAAGGCGCGGGGGCTCGGCTTCGAGGCCGTGTGGGGCACCGCGGTGGCGCTGGGCGTGCGGCGCACCGTCGCCGTCCTCTTGCTGCGGGAGGCGCAGCCCGCGACCGCCGCGCGGCACGGCGCGTGACGCGGCACCGGCTGATCCCGCCCGCCTACCTGGCGCGGTTCGCCGACGAGGCGGGCCAGGTCTTGGTCGAGGCGCGCGACCGGAGCCGCCGGCTCCTCGCCTCCGCCGAGGCCGCCGCCGATCGGGCGGGGACCTTCGTCGTGGCGGGTGGCGGTGCGGCGCCCGCCGCGGTCGAGGCGCTGCTCGAGCGCGTCGAGGGGCGGGGGGTCGCCGCCATCGAGCGCCTCGGCGCCGGAGCATTCCCGCCGACGGGCGAGGACCGCGCCAACGTGGCGCTCCTCGTCGCGCTCCTGCTCTTGCGCGGGCGACAGCACCAGGCCGGCGTCGTCGCGGTCTCCAGCTACCTCTCCCAGGCCCTCACCCAGGGCACGCCCGCGACGACCGGCGGCGCCGCGGCGCCGGTGGTCGCGGAGCTCCGATCCCGGCCCGATCCGGTGCGCCTGGTGCTGTCGACCGTTCCCGAGCTGGCGCGCCTCCTCTCCGCCCGGACGTGGCAGCTCGTCGTCTTTCCGCGGCGCGTCTTGTTGACCGGCGATACGCCCGCGGTGCTGTGGACGCGCGCCAGGGCTCCCCTGCCCTTCGGGATCCGCCTCGGGGTCGCGGACGAGATCCGGGTGCCCCTCTCCCCGCGGCATGCGCTGATCCTCGCCCGCCACGCGCCGGCCGGCGAGGTCGTCCGGGAGCTGGGCGACCGCCACGCTGCGGCGCTCAACCGGACGGTGGCCGAGGCCGCAGAGGAGTGGATGTACTACCACCCGGCCTCTGACCCGATGGAGGCCGTGGAGCTCAGCCCACCCTGAGACCCTCGGGGAAAGAACACACGACGGAAGAATCTACGCTGACCCAGGGAATGACGGCCGCGCGCTGCCGGACATCGACGCGTTCCTCCTCTCCGGCCCTGACATCTGTCGGAGGTTGGGCTGGGCATTTCGGCATGCAGGTGCATATGCCCGCGCGAGGCGGCCTCGAAGTCGGGTCCGCCCGGCGGGGACGATGGCTCCCGGGCCGGCGGGAGATTGGTGGCGGAACGTCGGAAAAGACGTGGCGATCGACTGCTCCTCGACCGGTGGGGCTGGCAGGATACCGGGTGAGTGGGGCGACGTCGAACCCGAATGGCACAGGTCTTGCCGCCAGAACGAGCCAGGCGGTCGCGGCGTCACGCGACGGGTCCGGCCCGAGCAAGCAGGCTGATCGGCCTGGAGGTGAAGGATGCCTGGGAGTTGGCGAACAACTCGGGTGAAGTATCTGTGTGTCGGGATGATGAGTTCCGCGGCGGTGCTCGCGGGCTGCGGGGGTGGCGGCAAGAGCGCAACCGGACCGAGCCAGAGCGCGAGCCTCCGGCGCCTTGAAGTCGAGGTGGTGACGCCCGGGACAGCCCGGCTGTCTGAGCCCTCGATGCTAGTGCGCCTCGCCGAGCTGATCGGGTGGCCCCGCCGAGCCGAAGCCGCGGGACTGCCGGGCTGCACGGTGAGCGTGCCCGGTCTTCCTCCGGCGACCACCAACGCCAGCGGCCGCGCGATCTTGACGAACGTTCCCGTGCCGAACACCGTCTCGGTCAGCTGCCCGAACGGACCCTCAGGGACGTTTCCCGTGGACGGGCCGCCGGGATCCGTCGTGACGTTCAGGGTCGAGGCGAGGGCAGACCGGATCGAGGTCAGGGGACGGAACGAGTCCGTGTCGCCGTCGGTCTCGCCGCCGAGCCCCCCGAGCCCCCCGAGCCCATCGGCAAAGCCCAGCCCATCGCCCAGTCCGCCGAAGACGTCCGGGTCCTAGCTGCTCGGGTGGCCAGGATGCGGGCCGGCGGCCCTGGCCACCCGTAGGGCTGTCGTGCTGAGAGCGGGAGTAGGCGGCGAGGCTGTTTGGCGCGGCGCCCCGTGGATCCTGGGAGTGGTGGGGGCCGCCCAGGTGGGGTTCGTCGTGCTGAACATCTGGGCGCCGACGTGGCACTGGGTCAACCTCGACAAAGAGCACAACCTTCCTACCTGGTTCCACTCGGCGCTCCTGGCGACGGTGGGGCTGCTTGCCCTCGAGGTCGGGCGCCTCGAAGCGCGCCTGTTCGGACGTACGGGCCGCGACCGGCGGTGGGCCATCGCATGGGTCGGCGTGTCGGCCGGTTTCGCGTATCTGGCGGCGGACGAGAGCCTGGTCATCCACGAAGGCTTCTACACGCGCGAGCTCCGGGCCTGGCTCGCTCCTTCGTCACCGCTCCAGCTCACGCTGGCGTGGCTCCTGGTGTTCCTTCCCGCCATTGTCGGGGCGGTCGCGTTCTTCCTCGCATCGCTGGGCGCGCGCGCCCGGCTGAGCCCGAGCCTCATCGGCTGGGCAGGCGGGGGGCTCGTCCTGTGGGTCGTGGCGCTCACGCTGGAGGGCACAACGAAGTCGTTCTTCATCCCGCGAGACCTCTATCGTCTCGAAGTGATCCTGGAGGAAACGGCGGAGAGCGCGGGCACGACTCTCTTCGCCGTCGGGGTCTGGCGGTATCGATCGGAGCTGTGGCGATGGCTCGGGGCCGCGCCGGGCCGCGAGCTGCCGCGCTTCAGCGTGCCCTGGCGCTGGGTCATAGCGGGAACGCTCGGGCTCTCGATCCCGGCGGGAATCGTGGGCGTGTCGGTGCTGCTGAACCTGCATGTCTTGCACGGCTACGCGGGCGACGAGCATTTCCGATCGGGTCGTCTGGACGACGCCAGCCGCGCGTACCGTGATGCCGTGGCAGCCGCACCCGAATACGTGCGGGGATGGACGCTGCTCGGCGTGACGGAGCTGCAACGAGGTGACCCGGAAGCCGCGGAGCGGGCGTTCGCGGTGGCGGAGCGGCTGGCTCCACGGGCCAGTCGGACCTTGAACTATCGGGGGGTGGCGCTGTTTCGCCTAGGCCGCCACGAGGAGGCGCGCGCGACGTTCGCCCGGGCGACCGCCGCCGACCCTGCGGACGCCGACGCCCACCGGAATCTCGGTCTCACCTTGCGGCATCTCGGGCGTGAGGCCGAAGCGAGGGAATCGCTCCTGAAGGCCCAACAGCTGCGGCCGGAGCGCCTCCGGCTGACGTCCGTCCGAATCAGCCTCCCGACGGAGCTTCCACTGCTGTTCGCGAGCGAGGCGGGCGTCGAGAGCGCGCTTCGCGAGTCGCTCGCCGGGCGTCTCGCCTCCGCGGTCGAGGCGTATCGGCGCCGTGCCGCGGAATCGCCCGGCCTGGCCGCGGCTCATCTGGGGCTCGCCAACGAGCTGTTCCGGATTCGGGTGGCTCGCCGCATCGTCGCGACCGACACGACGAGGATCCCGTCTGTCCAGGACGCCGCGCGCCACCGCCCGAGCGCGCTGTTCACGACGTGGGTCAGCCGCAGTGGCGTTGCCCGGGACGAGGTCGAGGTCATCGTCGAAGCGGACTCCTTGCCCCAAGAGGTCGCGGCGTCCGTGGAAGAAATCCGCCGCCACTACGAGCGTGCCATCGAGCTCGGAGCCAAGGCGCCCGCTCACTGGGGGCTCGCCCTCCTGGCCCGCGAGACCGGCGATCTCGCAGACGCCGAGGCTCATGCGAGGGAGGCGCGGCGACTGGATGGGACGCTCCCGGCGCTGCCGGACAGGGCCGAGGGCCAGGCCGCGGTCCTGCGCTAGCTAGAGCCCGAAGGTCCCCCCGGGCCGTAGTACAGAAATACGCGCCACGGACGAGGTGGTGAGGGAGCTGGCGATCCGCGCGGCGAGGATCCTGCTGACCGAGGACACGGGGTCGACCACTTCAACGGAATCGTCGTCATCGAGCGCCTTCGCCGGCTCCGGCGGGAAGGCCTCGCGATCGGCACGTGACCCGTTGCCGCGGCGCCGATGCGGCCGGCGGCGGCGACCGTCTTACGCGGAGAGGATCGTCAGGAACGCCCGCGCGTCGACGATCCGGATGTCCCGGTACCGGCCGAGGATCAGAAGATCCGCATCGCCTGTGACGAGGTAGTCGACCCCTCCTGCCGCCGCGCAGCCGAGGAGGCGGTCGTCGTCGGGATCGCGGCACACCCCCGCGGGGGGCGCGTCGGGCAGGAGCAGGCCGTCGGCGTGGAGGAGCGCGACGAAGGCGTCTCGATCTCCCGAGGAGATCGCGTACTTCCGCGCGATCTTGGGGCGACGCAGCACCGCGGTCACCTCCTCGAGCTGCCGGGGCGCGAGGCAGAGAAGGAACGTCCGGCGGCGCCACGCGTCGAGGAGCTGGCCCTGAAGGCCCTGGGCGCCCAGGAGGCTGCTGACGAGCTGGTTGGTGTCGAGGAGGACCCTATGCACGCCGCCGGCGTCGCCGGATCTGCGTCAGCGCCTCCTGGACGTCCCGCTGGACCTCGGTCTCGGGCACCCGCGGCAGCCGGCGCCGGATCCGGTCGACCACCTCGAACCGGACCTCGCGTTCGGCGATCAGGCGCTGGAACTCGTCCGCGCTGATGATGCCGACCATCGGGACCCCGGCCTTTTCCACGAGGACCCGGATCTGGCCGCCCTGGACCTCTTTCATGATCTGGCCGAGCTGGGTTCGCGCCTCGAGCGCGGGGATCGTCTTGACTTTGGCTGCCACAGGTTCCCTCCTGTCACCACTCATGAGCGCTCATCAGCGCTGATCATAGCCGTCCCATGGAACCGACGCAACCCCCTCCCGGAGGGCGCCCGGGTGCCCTGGGCTCACGTCAAGGGAGCGGTGACGGCGGCACCGTGCCCGTCCGGACGAACTCCCGGAGGCGGTCAGGCGGCGGGGACGGGGCGGTGCGGCGGGGGCTCGGCGGCGAGCCCGAGCGAGAAGCGTCACACGGCCAGGTACTTCCGGACGACCTCCTCGTTCGCCCACAGCTCGTCAAGCCGGCCCGAGTACCGGATGCGCCCCTTTTCCATGATGTAGCCGCGCTCGGCGACCCGCCGGGCGAACTTCAGGTTCTGGTCGGCCAGGAGCAGCGTCACGCCCTCCTCGCGGATCGCGCGGATCGCCTGGACCAGGGCGCGCACCAGGAGCGGGCTCAGGCCCTCCGAGGGCTCGTCGAGGAGCAAGAGGGCGGGGTTCCCCATGAGGGCCCGGCCGATGGCGAGCATCTTCTGCTCGCCGCCCGAGAGGCCGCTGCCGTGGTGGGTCCGGAGCTCCCGGAGGGCCGGGAACAGCTGGTAGACCCGCTCCATCGCCCACTGCCCCTCGCGGTGCACGACCCGACGCGTGATCTCGAGGTTCTCCTCCACCGTGAGGCCGGCGAAGATCCGCCGGTCGTCGGGGACATAGCCGATCCCGAGCCGCGCCATCTCGAACGGCTCCCGACCGGCGACCTCTCGCCCGTTGAAGCTGACGCGCCCCGCCCGGGGCGGCGTGAGCCCCATGATGCTCCGGAGCGTGGTGGTCTTGCCCGCCCCGTTCCGGCCCAGGAGGCAGACGGCCTCGCCCGCCTGCACGTCGAGCGAGATCCCGTGGATCACCACGCTCAGGCCGTAGGCCGTGACCAGGTCGCGCGCCTCGAGGATCACGCCAGGACCTCCTCCCCCAGGTAGACCTCGCGCACCTGGCGGTTCTCCCGGATCTGGGAAGCGGTGCCTTCCGCCAGGACCTGGCCGCGGTTCATCACGACGATCCAATCCGCCAGGGAAAAGACCACGTCCATGTCGTGCTCGACGATGACGAAGGTGGTCTGTCGCTCCCGGGCCAGCCTCCGCACCAGCTCCAGCACCGTCGCTCGCTCGACCGGGGTGAGCCCGGAGGAGGGCTCGTCCAGGAAGCAGAGCTCGGGCTCGGGGGCCACTGCGATCCCCAGCTCCAGCAGGCGCTGGTCGCCGTGGGAGAGGGCACCCGCCGGCGCGTCCCGGTGCTCCTGGAGGCCGATCTCCCGGAGGATCCGCTCACCCTCGGCGACGGCCTCGCCCTCCCCCTCGAGGCGGGAGAAAGGGACGCGGGTCCGCCCCCGGCGGGCGAGGACGGGGAGGAGGACGTTCTCGAGGACGGTGAGGCGCGTGAAGATGTTCATGATCTGGAACGATCGAGAGAGCCCCTTCCGGACCCGGTCGTGGGTCGCGAGGTGCGTGATGGCCTCGCCCTTGAATCGGATCGTCCCCGTGTCCGGGGTCAGGGCCCCCGTGGCGAGGTTGATGAGGGTGGTCTTGCCGGCGCCGTTGGGGCCGATGATGGCCGTCAGCCGCCCGGCGGGGAGCGTGAGCTCTACCCCGTTGATGGCGGTGAACTCGCCGAAGCGCTTCCTGAGGCCGCTGACCGTCAGCAAGTCGCTCATCGCACCCGCGCCGCTCGCCGCGCCAGCAGGCGACCGAACAGGATGCTGGCCACGCCACCGCGGAACCCGAGCACGAGCGCCACCACAATCGCCCCGAGCCAGATGAGCCAGTATTGGGTGAAGCGGACGATGACGTCCTTGATCATGAAGAAGAGGAAGGCGCCCACGATGGGGCCCCCGAAGATGTGGGCCCCGCCCAGGAGCGTCGCGAGCACGGGCTCGGCGGAGGTGCTCCAGTGGGCCTCCGGGGGCGTGATGGTGGCCTCGAGCGGGGCCAGGAGCGCCCCGGCCACCCCGGCGTAGAGCCCGGCGATCGTGAAGGAGACGAGGCGGTAGCGCTGGACCGGCACCCCGGCGAACTCCGCCCGGCTCTCGCTGTCCCGGATCGCCTGGAGGGTGAGCCCGAGCGGCGAGCGGACGAGCCGGTACATGGCCCCGATGGCCAGGAGCGCGACCACGAGGACGACGTAGTAGTAGCGCTCCATGGTGGCGAGGCTGAGCGAGACGAGTCCCGGAATCTCCAGGGGGGCCCGCGGGATCCCCACGAGCCCGTCATCGCCGCCGGTGAAATCGCGCCACTTCAGCGCGATGGAGAAGATCATCATCCCGAACGCCAGGGTGAGCATCTTTATGTAGATGCGGGTGTGGCGCACCGAGAGGATCCCCAGAAGGAGCGCGGCGATGCCCGCCGCCAGGACCCCGCCCAGGAGGCCCAGGAACAGGTTCGGCACGGCGAGGAGGATCTTGGCGCAGCCGTAGGCCCCGACCGCGTAGAACCCGGCCTGGCCGAACGAGAGCAGGCCCGTGTAGCCGAAGAGGAGGTTGAAGCCGAGGGAGAAGACCGACAGGATCAGGATCCGCATCGCGAGGTAGAGCGGGTAGCGGCCAGCCAGCCAGGGGAGGGCGAAGAGGACCAGGACGAGCACCATCAGGAGCGCGGCGAGACGGCGGGGCATGGGAGCCCTTATCGAGCGAACAGCCCCTGGGGGCGGACCAGCAGGACGACGGCCATGATGACGAAGATGAAGAAGAGCTCGAACACCGGGAAGAAGAGCGTCCCGTAGGCGCTCAGGATCCCCACGATCAGCGAGCTGACGAAGGCCCCCTTGAGGTTCCCGAGGCCGCCAATTACCGTGATGATGAAGGCCTGGATGATCATGGTCGCGCCGATGCCCGGGGCGACGACGCGCACGGGGATCCCCAGGGCGCCCCCCAGGGCGGCCAGCATGGAGCCGAAGACGAAGACCCCGGAGAAGACCCGCGGCACGTTGACCCCGATGGCGTTGGCCATCTCCCGGTCGGAGGCGGTGGCGCGGACCGTCCGGCCCCACCAGGTTTTCTCGAAGAGCGCCCAGAGGCCCACAGCCACCGCGAGGCCCACCCCCAGGATGAACGTGTTGTACACGGGGAACGGGCGGCCGAAGACGGGCCAGGCGCCGTCGAGGAACGCCGGGATCGGCGGGATCCTGAACACCCCGCCCCAGATGATCTTCACGGCGTCGTCCAGGATCAGGATGAAGCCGAAGGTGAGCAGGAGCTGGTAGGCCTCGTCGATCCCGTAGATGCGGCGGAGGAACCCGCGCTCCATCACGAGGCCGAGCAGACCGGTGCCGAGGAGGCTCAGGAGGATGGCCAGCCAGAAGGGCAGCCCCAACTGGCCGTAGAAGGTGAAGGCCAGGTAGGCTCCCACCATGAAGAGGCTCCCGTGGGCAAAGTTCACGATCCTGAGCACGCCGAAGATGATCGTCAGCCCGGCGGAGATGAGCCAAAGATACATCGCCAGGGACAGGCCGATGAGCCCCTGGAAGGCGATGGTGTCCATGGAGGCGGGAGGAGAGGGCCACGCGCTGGTGGCCCTCTCCCTCACGGACGCCTACTTCGTCGCGGCGACGGGGGTGAAGGGCGGGTGCCGGTAGTAGTCCTTGGCGTCGAACACCCGGAGGTCGCCGAGCACCGGGATTGGAAACTTCGGGTCCAGGACGACCCGGCCGGCGGGGACGTTATAGATGAACTGCTGGTCCTCGGCCCGGAAGACCCGCCGGCCCGCCGGGGTCTGGATCTGCATCCCCTTGAGGGCGGCGAGTACCTTGTCGGTGTCCAGGCTTCTGGCCTTCTCCACCGCGGCCTTCATGATGAGGAACGCCGAGTAGGTGGTCTCGGCAGAGTAGTTGGGGAGCCTGACCCACCGCTTCCTGAAGCGCTCGATGAAGGCCTTGTTCTCCGGGGTGTCGGGCCAGTTGTGGATGTAGCGGGCCGTGGCCCAGAGCTTGCCCTTGAACCGGTCGCGCTGGACCTCCGAGGCGACCCCTTCCAGCACGTCCACGGAGCCCCCCATGGCCTGCCACCACGCCTGGACCTGGTCGAAGACGCCCTGGATCAGGGCCTGGCGGAGGAGCTGGACGGCCTCACCGGCCCACGGGGTCGAGAAGATGCCGTCGGGCTTCTGGGCCATCACGGCCGAGACGTGGGGGGAGAAGTCCAGCGTCAGGAAGGGCGCCCAGGCCGCCGCGACGAACTCGGCGTCCGGCCGGTACTTCCTGAGGGTCTCCTTGAACAGGTTCCAGGCCACGTACCCGTACTCGTAGTCCGCGCCGATGGTGGCCCAGCGCTTGATCTCGGGGCGGTCCTTGAAGATCAGGGCGGCGACGATGGCGTCCTGGTAGACGGGCACGCTCACCCGGACGATCTCCTTGATCTTCTTGTCCGCCACCAGCTCCTCGGTGAGCCGGTGGGTGGCGGCGTGGGTGAAGAAGTGGATCCGCTTCAGCTCGGCCAGGACGGGGCCCAGGGCCATGGCGACGCCGCTGGAGTCCGTGCCCATCATGAAGTGGGCGCCGTACTCGGCCACCAGGTACCGGGCGTTCTTCACGCCCGTGGCCGCCTTGTTCTCGTCATCCATGAACTTCATCTCGAGCTTGCAGCCCAGGATGCCGCCCGCCACGTTGATCTCCTCGATGGCCATGGTGGCGCCCATCTCGATCTGGCGACCGTAGTCCGCGTGAGGACCGGATGCCGCCCCTTGGACGCCGACCTTGATCACCGGGACGCCGAGCTGGCACTGGGCCCCGGCGGGCGAGACCGCCAGGAGCAAGCCGAGGACGAGCACCGCGACACCGATCACGCGCGTGAGTCTTCCGCTCATGGAGGCTCCTCCTCTCATCTCGTCCGGATGCCGACACGCTGCTGGAGGGGACGGCGCGGCTGCCTGAGACTATACCCCAATCGGCGAATCTTGGCCACGCGGATGCCGCCGATGCCGCCGACCCGCAGGGCCTGCCGCGGCGACCGGCCCCACCGTGCTCGCTCCCGCCACCGGGGCGGCGGATCCGAGGCGACACGCTGCTCGGCTGAAGCCGCCGCGCCTCCCGGGGTCAGCCCATCGGGGCTCTCAGACCCTGACGAGCCTCACGTGCGTGTCGTGGAAGACCGCGCTGGCCCCCACGGGGTCCGTCAGGCACGTGTTGGGCAGCGTCGGATCCGTCCGCATGGCGGCATTGGCGTGGAGGCCCGTGCCCCGCCGCCTGTCCCCCGGGACGAGCCGGCCGTCGATGACCACGTCCTGGCTGCCGTAGGCCCAGTGCCCGTGTCCGAGGGAGAAGCTCACGACCCCCGGGCGGATCCCCTCGACGACCTTCAGCACCCCCACCATGGGCTTCTTCTGGCCGTTCCGGAGGTCCCAGACCCCCTCGGGGTTCGTGGCCGAGACGACCCGCACGCGGTCGCCCTCCTTCAGGCCGAGCCGCTGGGCGTCCCGGCGGCTGATCAGGAACTCGCCCTCGGGGAGGAGGCCGAGGAGCCAGTAGTTGCCGATCGTCCGGCTCTTGGTGTGGGCCACCACGCGGTGGGTGATGAGCCGGAGGTCATAGCCGGCGTCCGCCACCGGGCGGTCCAGGAGGTCCCGAGGCGCCGGCGTGTAGTTGCCGACGCCGAGGTAGGGTTTCCCGGTCATGGCGCTCTTCGTCGTCGCCGTCTTCTCCTGGTAGAAGTTGATGAGGGTCCCGTACTTGTGCCGGAGCTGCTCGCCGTCGTAGGCCTTCGCGAAGTCCTCGAAGCGCCCGCCCCGGTTGAGGACGTAGACGACCTTCCGCCACCACCCGTCGCCCACGACCCGGGCCCAGCGCCCGGCGTCGAACACGGTCCCGCCGAGATGCCGGCGAGATCGCACGAACAGCTCGACCTCCCGGTCGTCCGCGTCCGGGACCGCGTCGGCGCCGTCCGCCCGCTCCCCGGCGGCCACGTTGGCCACCATCCGCAGATAGAAGTCCTCGGGCCGGAGGAAGTCCTGGCCGGGACCGAACCCGTCCTTGCCGAATCCCGGCAGGCCGAGCTTCTCGGCCACCCCCAGGAGCAGGGCCTCGAGCGTGCACGGCACCTCCTGGCCGAACACGCGGACGCTCTCGGTGAGAGGGGCGATGACGGGCTGCCGGATCGGCTGGACCTTCCAGGGGATGGAGGGGTGGGTGCCGGCGAACTCCCACCGCTCGAGGTAGGTGCAGTCGGGGAAGATGTAGTCGGCGTACATGGAGGTCTCGCCGATGACGATGTCGCTGGCCACCACGAGCGGGATCTGCCGGGGATCGGCCAGGATGGCGATGTTGGTGTGGCCGGCGGGCAGCGAGTACGCCGGGGTCCCCATGTAGAGGATCAGCGCCTTGATCGGGTACGGGTAGGCGTCGGCCGCCGAGGGGATCGCCTCCTGGTAGATGTCGCTGGCGAGCGGGTACCACTGCCGCTTCGCCGGGTAGCCCGCGAAGAGCGTGCTGTCCTCGTACTTGTCGCCGTCGCGGATGATCGAGAGGCCGAAGGCCGTCGTCTTGCCGGGATGAAGCTTCCCCAGCGGGAACGGCTGGCCGGGCTTGCCGCCCCCGGCGTCGTAGCTCGCCCCGCCGGCCATGCCGCCCTTCCAGTCGAAGCTCCCGATGAGGAGGGGGAGGGCGAACCAGGCCGTGCAGTTGTAGAGCCCGTTCGTGTGCTGGGAGACGCCCCGGTGGATGTCGACGGCGGCCTTCTTGCCGTG
>Ga0073934_10009756_pt1 | contig 12174 bp, 10 predicted proteins | sample LarsenN4metaG_FD_76834 | JGI IMG/M metagenome (GOLD analysis project Ga0073934, IMG submission 76834) | Hot spring sediment bacterial and archeal communities from British Columbia, Canada, to study Microbial Dark Matter (Phase II) - Larsen... ... | reverse complement strand
GCCGATCTCGGCGCGGCCCTCGCCGCGGGTGCGGCGAGCAGCGTATCGGCGGACGGCGAGGTGGAAGCCCCGTTCGGCGAGATCACGCTGAGCGGCGCGGCTGCCACTCCGGCTCCCGCGGGCCGAGAGCCCGCAGTCAGAGAGCCCAAGGGGAAGGCGTCGACTCCTGCGGACCCCTCGTTCTCGATGACGACGCCGGGCGACCTCGACCTCGGAATCGTGGGCGGGCAGGAAGAGGAGGAAGAAGAGGGTGTCGAGCTGCCGATGATGAGCCTCTCGGACTCGGACGCGGGCGCCGGAGGAGAAGAGGAGGCCGGCGTCGAGCTCCCGATGATGAGCTTCTCCGAGGCGGACGCCGACGCGCAGGAGGACGAGGGTGTCGAGCTGCCGATGATGAGCTTCGAGCTGCCGCAGGAGGAGGAGCCTGCCGCCGAGCTGCCGATGATGTCGTTCGAGCCCGAGCCCGCGAAGGCCGAGCCTTCCAAGAAGATCGAGCGCGCGATGGAGGAGGCGAAGCCGGCGTCCGCCAAGCCCGCCCAGCCGGCCGCTCCGGCGAGCTCAGGCGGTGGCGAGGGCTATATCGACCTCGGGGCGATGATCTTGGGGGGCGGCGATCCCAAGACGACCCGCTTCAGGGTCGCGTACGAGGAGCCGACCGGCGACGAGGATGCGGACTTCTCCAAGATGCTCTCGCAGTTCAAGGAGAAGGTCGCCGAGAACATCGACTCGGGCGACGTGCGCGCGCACTACGACCTCGGGACGGCGTACAAGGAGATGGGTCTCCTCGAGGAGGCCATCGGCGCCTTCCAATCGGCGCTGCGCGCGTCGGCCAACCATCTGCCGACGTACGAGCTGATGGGCCAGACCTTCATCGAGATGGGCGAGCCCGAGGCGGCGGTGAAGACGCTGCAACGGGCGCTTCAGGTGAAGGCCGGTGTCGAGGACGAGCTCGTCGGCATCTACTACTATCTCGCCAGGGCCTACGAGGCGCTCGACAAGAAGGAGTCGGCGGTCGAGTTCTACGACCGGGTGTTCTCCCTGGACATCAACTTCGCCGACGTCACCGAGCGGCTCCGCGAGCTGCGCTGACAGTCTGCCTTCCCGCGCGGATGGAGATCTCGGTTTGACGCGGGCGCTCAGGAGCCAGCCCCCGGAGCTGTCCGCGATCCAGGCGTCGGTGCGCGACGCGCTCGATCGAGTCGGCGACGAGATCAAGCGCATCGTGATCTCCGACTTCGCGCAGATCGAAGAGGTGAACGAGCACCTCCTGTTCATGCGCGGCAAGCTGTTTCGCCCGACTCTGCTCCTGCTGTCGAGCCGCGTCGAGGGGGAAGCGCACGACGATGCGCTCACCATGGCGGCCGTGGTCGAGCTCGTGCACCTCGCGACTCTGGTTCACGACGATGCCGTCGATCACTCGGCGCTCCGGCGCGGCCTTCCCACGGTCAACGCGCTCTGGACGCACCAGGTCGCGATCATCATGGGCGATTACCTGTACTCGAGAGGCGTCGCGGAGCTCGCGCGCGTGGGCCGACTCGAGGCGCTCGCCGTACTGGCGAACGCCGCGAACGAGATGTCCGTGGGAGAGATGCGGCAGCTCACCTCTTACGACGCGCTCGACTTCTCGGAAGAGGACTACTACCGGCTCATCGCCGCGAAGACCGCGTCTCTGATGGCGGCGGCCTGTGAGATGGGCGCGCTCGTCGGTGCACCGCGCTACCGCGCCAGCCTGGCGAGATACGGGCACAACCTGGGGATGGCGTTCCAGATCGCCGACGACCTGCTCGACTACACCGGCACCGAGGCGGTCACGGGGAAGCCGACGGGACACGACCTCCGCGAGCGCAAAGTCACCCTGCCGTTGGTCGGAGCGCTCGAGCGCGCCACTCCCGCCGAGGAGCGGGAGATCCGGGCCTTCTTCACGTTGGTGGACCCCGACGACGAGGACATCGCACGGGTCGTCGGGATCGTCGCCGAGCGGGGCGGGCTCACCTACGCGCACGCGCGCGCGGCACGCTACGCGGACCAGGCGCAGCTGGCCCTCGCCGAGCTGCCCCAGGGCGTACCGCAGGCGGCGCTGCAGGACGCGATCACCTACGCCGTGGACCGCCGACGCTGAGACCCCCCGCCATGACGCCACTCCTGCCCACACCGGTCCATGCTCGTCGATAGCGGCCGTCGCGGGGTCGTTCGCTTCGTCTGGACCCTGATCCTGGGCCTGTTCCTGGGGGGGCTCCTGACCAAGCTGGCGGAGATGACTCTTCCCGAGGGAGCGGCGCCGCGTGAGTTTCTACTCACCTCCGTCAGTGCCTCGGTAGGGCCGCTGTCGGTGGATTTGGTCGCGGTCGCCTTCGCCTTGGGGCCGGTGACGCTGGAGTTGAACGTGTTGACGCTGGTGGGCGTAGCAGCCGTGGCGTGGTTCGTACGCTCGTGGATCTGATGGGCCACGAGATCGAGGGGCAGGGTAGCCCCACTGGAGGATATGAGAGATGGGCCTAGGTGGATTCGGAATGGGGGAGATGATCTTCATCTTCCTCATCGTGCTGCTCCTCTTCGGAGCCAAGCGTTTACCCGAGATCGGCTCCTCGCTCGGGAAGGGGATTCGGGAGTTCAAGAGCTCGGTGAAGGACATCGAGCGCGAGCTGACGGTTCCGCCCGAGAGGACGAATCAGATCCATCGCACGAACGCGCCCCCTCCGCCCGCGGTGCAGCCTCCGGCGCAGCCCGCTCAGGCAGACGAGGGCGAGCCGCGCAAGCTCAGCGGCGGCGTCACGACCGCCACCGAAGAGCGGCCGGGAAACGCCAGCTAGCTAGAAGCCGAGCGGGAGCTGCGGCTGCAGCGGGGCGTCCTCGTCCAACGGCACGAGGACTTCCGCGCGGCGATCGACCACGCGCGCGGTGGCGCGCAGCGCCGCGAGCCACTCGGACAGGCGGGCTCGCTGAATCAGCGTCACCGCCTCGGCCCGCTGCTGCGGGAGCTGCGCCAGCCACGCCGTCGAATCCGCCTCGGTGCGCGACAGGACCTCGATCACGTACTGATTGTTCGCCGTCGCGATCACGTCGCTCACTCGTCCGACCGATAGCCCGAACGCGGCGCCGATGACGGCGTTCTGCCGTCCGATTCCCGGGACGAAGTCGTTGCGCGAGAAGGGGCCGGCCGGCCGAGCCTCCAAGCCCATCTCCGCGGCGACGTTGGCGAGCGGCGTACCGGCGCGAGCCCGGTCGACCACCTGCTGCGCCTCGGTGCGGGCACGCTCCATCTTCTGCTCGAACCTGATCGTCTCCTCGATCGCCGCGCGCGCCTGCTCGATGTCGAGAACGCCCGCCTCCGCGGACGAGAGGACCTCCAGGGCGTAGAACGCCGTGGTGGTCTCGAAGACCGGGCTCACGTCACCGACGGATGCCTCCTCGAAGACCCAATCCGCCCCTTCCGTGATCTGACCGACGCCGGCGAGGAAGGGGAAGTCCTGCGTGATCTCGCCGCTCTGCGTCGTCAGCCCCAGGCCGCGGGCCGCCTGCTCGAGCGGCATGCCTTCGGCGAGGTCCTCGAGGGAGTCGGCCCGCTGGAAGAGCGACACCTCGCTCGCATCGGTGCGCGCCACGGGCACGAGGATCTGGCGAACCCGCGCGCTATCCGCACCCCAGCGCTCCATGACGTCGATGATGTGGAAGCCGAAGCCGCTCTGCACCGGTCGAGGCAGCACGCCCGTCGGGCCCGAGAAGGTCGCCGAGTCGAACGAGGCGATCATCTGGCCTTTGCGAATGACGCCCATCTCCCCGCCACTGGGTGCGGTGGCCTGGTCTCCCGATTCGGTCCGGGCGAGCTCGGCGAAATCCTCGCCGTCCCGGATGCGCTGGTGGATGGAATCCGCCCGCGCGCGCGAAGCCGCGGTGTCGGCGGCGGTGGGTGTCGTGTCGATCACGACGTATCGCACGTTCGCGCGCGCGGGAACGGCGAACTCGTCCTCGTGGGCCCGGGAGTAAGCCTCCACCTCGTCTGCGTCCACCGGGAAGTCGGCGTCCGGGTAACGCGTGCCCGGGTTGAGCGGTACGTAGCGGATCTCGGCCAGCTCGTGCAGGTCGCGGTACTCACGCCACAGCCTCGCATCGGGAACGTAGATGCCCGTCGAGATCTGCCGGAGCAGCTTCGTGCGGGGGATGACGTCGCGGTAGTACGCCTCGAGGATGATCAGCTGCTCGGGGGGCAACGTGGCCAGGAACGACTGATAGGCGGAGAGGTCGAGACCGCCGTTCTCGTCCGCGAACTGCGGGGCGAGGTAGTCCGGCGGGCTGAACTGTGCTGCCTCGCTGATCTCCTGGTCGGTGACCGTGATGCCGCGCCGGCCGAGCTCCTGGTTGATGAGGAGCTGTGTCACGACGTTCTCGAACGCCTGATCCTCGATCTCCTTGTTCTGCTGCGAGCCGATCATCTCCTCTTGCTGGCTCTGCGCCTGCTCGTAGAGCTGCCGGTACGTCGCCATGTAGGCGTCGTAGAGAACGGCATCGCCGTTCACCCGGCCGATCTCGCCCATGCCGCCGCTGGTGCGGCCGGTGATGTCCATCCCCCACTGGAACACCATGAGGGCCACGAATGCGACAGCCGACGCGATCATGATCGGCTTGGTGGCTTCCCGCATTTGACGCATCATGGCGCTGACTTCTCCTGCGATCCTGCCGGGGGGAACGAGCCGAAAAGAATAACGCCCGGAGGGGGGCCTCTCAACGCGGGCCGCCCTCGCCGGGGCCCAGGAGATACGCGGAGAACGGCCCCCTGTTCCGCAGCGACAGGCCGCAGAATTCGTTGACTCCCTTTCCGCGCGATCCGTAGATTCGGCCGAACATCCGCCGGGAGACTCCTCCCTCCCGCATTCCCTCCGGAGCTCGCGTGACCGAGGCACTCCAGCTCGAGATCAGGACCCTCCGCGCGCTCTTGGACTCCGAACGTGATCCGGCGGGCCGCGCCTTCGCGCCGCTGGCGGATGCGTACCGGCGGGCTGGGAAGATCCCCGACGCGCTCAAGATCCTGCGGGAGGGGATCGCCAAGCATCCGGACTTCGCGACCGGACACGTCGTCGCCGCCCAGCTCTACGTCGAGCAGGGACTGTCCCACGAGGGAGCCCTGGCGGCGCGCCGGGCCCTCGAGCTCGATGCCGAGAACGTCCTCGCGCTCAAGTCGCTGCTCCGCGCCCTCGACGAAACGGGGCAAGCCCAGGAGGCACGGAGGGTTCGCTCGACGCTCACCTCGCTCGAGCCCGACTTCGTGCCCGACTGGGCGGTCGCTTCGCCGCCGGCGCAGGCGGTGGCGCCTCCCGCGGCGCCGGCGCTCCAGCTCGGCTCCACGCCGCCCGCGCCGGTGTCGCCCGAGCCCGATGGCATCCCGATGATCGAGGCGACGGGGATGATCGACCTGACGACCATCGGGCCGATCCCTTCGGCGGACCTGCCCGTTTCCCCGTTGGCGCCGGAGCCGCCCCCGCTCGCCACCACGTCCAAGGGCGTGGGGCTCGGGTCGGGAGAGATGATCGACCTCGACCTCATGGACTTCACGTTGGGCGGCGACGAGCCGGCTGCCGATCTCCCGACGGTTGCTCCACCGCCCGAAGATCCGGTGTTCGACCTGCCGCTCCTCGATCCCGAAGCGGCCGCGGGAGAGCCGGTGCTCGACCTGCCGCTCCTCGAGCCCGAAGCAGCCGCGGGAGAGCCGGTGCCCGACCTGCCGCTCCTCGAGCCCGAGACGGCCGCGGCTGAGCCGATGTTCGACCTGCCGCTCCTCGAGCCCGAGGCATCCGTTGCATCGCCGGCCGCGGAGCTTCCGCTCGTCGATCCGGAGCCGACGGTCGAAGAGCCGGTGATGGAGCTCGCGGCGCTCGCCACGGACGGGGAAGAAACCGTCCTGGATGTCGGCTCGCTCGCACCCGAGTCGGTCGAAGAGCCGGTGATGGAGCTCGCCGACCTCGCGCCATCGGCCGCGCGAGCGGACGAGACCGTCGTGGAAATGGCGTCGCTCGCCCCCGACCCGGCGGACGACGAGCCCGTCATGGACGTCGCAGCGCTCGCTCCCGACGCGGAGGAGGCCGTAGTCGACGTGGGCTCGCTGGCGCCGGACGAGGTCGAAGAGCCGGTCATGGAGCTGGCCGACCTCGCGCCATCCCGAAATGCGGGAGCCGACGAGGCCGTCATGGACGTGGCGGCGCTCGCGCCCGACGCGGCGGACGAGCCGGTGATGGACGTCGCGGCGCTCGCTCCGGATCCGCGTATCGACGACGAGGCGGTGGTGGACGTGGGATCTCTCGCCCCGGACGCGGACGAGGCCGTTCTGGACATCGGCTGGTTGGCGCCCGAGGCGGCGGAGGAGCCGGTCATGGCGCTGGCCGACCTCGCACCCGAGCCTGCGGACGAGCCCGTGATGGACCTCCAGATGCTCGCGCCCGACCCGGAAGAGACGGTCGTCGATCTCGCTTCGCTCGCGCCGTCGCCGGAGGTCGAAGAGCCGATCTACGAGCTGGAGGCGCTCGCGCCTGCCGCCGTTCCGGCCGGCCAGCCGGTTGCCTCGGGCGCCCCGCTGCCGCAGCGCTTGGTCCCGGACGACGAGCCGGTGTTCGATCTGGACACTCTGGCCCCCGCGCGTGTGCAGCCCGAGCCGGACGCGGGGGCGGAGGCGGGCAACGGCCAGATGTCGGTCGAGGAAGCGGTCGAGATCGGCTTCCTGTCACCGGACGAGCCGGATGCGGTCGTCATCGATCTGGACGAGCTGCGGCCGGACACCGCGACGTCCACGGCCGCGTCGGGCACGGCGTCCCCGCCGAGTGTCTCCGTGGCCGCCGCGGACGTCGCGGATTCGGCGGTAGGCTCGGAGGAGCCGGCGGAAGACCACGGAGCGCCGATCTACACTCGCACGCTCGCGGAGCTCTACGCGGCGCAGGGAGCGTCGAAGCAGGCGCTGCGAGTGCTGCGGCACCTGTTGAACGAGAACCCACAGGACGCGGATCTCGCCCGACGCATCGCCGAGGTGGAGTCCGGGACGCCGCGCCAGCCCGTGGCGCCGGAACCGCAGCACGAGGAGGAGGTGGACACCCTCGCGCGTGAACTCGCGGAGAGCGGGCGCGGCTCGCAGGAGGTCGACTCTCCGTTCACCTGGTCGGGGCAGGAGGCCGAGGGTCCGGCGAGCGTGGGCGGTCCGACCATCCGCGAGTACTTCGAGGGGCTCCTGGATTGGCAGCCGCGGGAGGACACGTGAAGGTCGCCGTCATTCATGGGCCCAACCTGCGCCTGCTCGGCACGCGTGAGCCCGAGGTGTACGGGAAGGATACGCTCGAGGACATCAACCGGATGCTGGGCGAGGCCGCCGCAAAGGCCGGTGGCACGATCGAGACGTTCCAGTCCAACCACGAGGGTGAGATCCTGGACTTCATCCAGGCCGCCGCTCAGCGGGTGGACGGGTTCCTGATCAACCCCGGCGCGCTCACGCATACCTCGATCGCACTGCTCGACGCCTTCCTGAGCGTGAGCAAGCCCTTCGTCGAGGTGCACCTCTCCAACTTGGCCCGCCGGGAGCACTTCCGGCACCACTCGTATCTCGCCGGCGCGGCCTCCGGCGTGGTTTATGGCTTCGGAGCCCAGAGCTATCTTCTAGGCTTCCAAGGCCTGGTGGCCAAGCTCTCGAAGCGCTAAGTCAGCCACGGGCACGGCACCCCCAAACCTGCGGGATGCAATGGCCAGCACGGCCGAATTCCACAACGGCATGGTCCTCGACATCGAGGGCGCCCTCTGGTCGATCGCGTACTTCCAGCGCGTTAACCCCGGCAAGGGCGCTGCATTCGTGCGCACCAAGCTCAAGAACGTGCTCACGGGGGCGGTCATCGAGCGCACGTTCCGGTCGGGGGAGAAGGTCCCTGACGTGGAGCTCAGCCGCCGCCCGGTCACGTACAGCTACACGGACGGGCACCTCTACTATTTCATGGACGACAACACGTTCGACCTGATACCGTTGGCCCCCGAGGTGGTGGGCGAGAGCCAGCTCCGGTACCTGAAGGAGAACATGCCGTGTGAGGGTCTGGTCCACGACGACAGGATCATCGCCGTGGACCTCCCGCAGTTCGTGGAGCTCGCGGTGAAGCAGACGGACCCGGGCGTGAAGGGCGACACCGCTTCCGGGGCGTCGAAGCCCGCGGTGCTCGAGACCGGGGCCGTGGTCCAGGTGCCGCTGTTCATCGAGGAAGGGGACGTTCTGAAGATCGATCGTACCGAAGACAAATACCTGTCACGGGTGAGCGCATGATCGACCTCGATTTCATCGAGCGGTTGATCCAGGTGTTCGACGACAGCGGCGTCGACTCTCTCGAGATCGAGAGGGGCGGAACGCGCGTGAAGCTCTCGAAGACGCCGCCGAGCGTGGGTACGCCCCTCGTGCTCCCCGCCGACGCCATGGCGCCGCGAGCGCCCGCAGCGGCGACTGCTGCCGCGACGCCCGACGCCCCGCCCCGCGCGGCGGAGCGTACGCCGCCGTCACCCGGGCGTGAGCTGCTCGAGATCACGTCGCCGATGGTGGGAACGTTCTACCGTGCGCCCGCTCCCGACGCTCCCGCGTATGTCGAGCCGGGCAAGCGCGTATCCCCCGGGGACACGCTCTGCATCATCGAGGCGATGAAGCTCATGAACGAGCTCGTCTGCGAGGTGACGGGCACGATCACCGAGGTTTGCGTCGAGAACGCGCAGCCCGTCGAGTTCGGACAGGTCTTGTTCCGCGTCGACCCGCGGTAGCGAGTTCGCCGGCTCGTGTTCAAGAAGGTCCTGATCGCCAACCGCGGGGAGATCGCCCTGCGGATCGTGCGGGCGTGCCACGAGCTCGGCGTGCAGACCGTCGCGGTGTACTCCGAGGCGGACCGCGAATCGCTGCACGTCCGCTTCGCCGACGAGGACGTGTGCATCGGGCCGGCCGCGGCGAGCGAAAGCTACCTGAACATCCCCCGGATCATCGCCGCGGCGGAGGTGACGGGCGCGGAGGCGATCCATCCCGGATACGGGTTCCTCGCCGAGAACGCGGAGTTCAGTGAGATCTGCGCGCGCTCGGGAATCACGTTCATCGGGCCGTCGCCGGACCAGATCCGCGCGATGGGGGACAAGGCCACCGCGCGGCGCATGATGATCGCGGCGGGCGTGCCGACGGTGCCCGGCACACCCGACGTCATCGACGATCTCGACGAGGCGCTGGCCGCCGCCGAGGAGATCGGATATCCGATCATGATCAAGGCCTCCGCCGGCGGCGGAGGCAAAGGCATGCGGATCGCCGAGGACGAGCAGTCGTTCGCGAAGTCCTTCTCGACCGCACAGGCCGAGGCACGCGCAGCGTTCGGCAACCCGGGCGTGTACCTGGAGCGTTGCCTCCTGAGGCCGCGCCACGTCGAGATCCAGGTCTTCGGGGACCAGCACGGCCGCGTGATGCACTTCGGCGAGCGCGAGTGCTCCATCCAGCGTCGCCATCAGAAGCTGGTGGAGGAGGCGCCCTCGCCGGCGCTCACCCCGCAGCTGCGCGCTGCGATGGGCAAGGCCGCCGTGAAAGCCGCGAAGTCGATCGAGTACGTGGGCGCGGGTACCATCGAGTTCCTGCTCGACCACGACCGGTCGTTCTACTTCATGGAGATGAACACGAGGATCCAGGTCGAGCACCCGGTCACCGAGGTGACGACGGGATTCGATCTGGTCAAGGAGCAGATCCGCGTGGCAGCGGGAGAGCCGCTCGCTGCGCCGGAAAACGTCACGCACCGCCTGCACGCGATCGAGTTCCGCGTGAACGCCGAGGATCCTTCCCGCAACTTCGCTCCGGCCCCGGGCAAGATCACGACGTTCCATCCCCCGGGCGGACCGGGCGTGCGCCTGGATACGCACGTCTACGCAGGTTACACCGTCCCGCGCCACTACGACTCGCTCCTGGCCAAGCTCATCGTCAGCGGGAATACGCGCGCCGAGGCGATCGTGCGGGCACGGCACGTGCTGGATCAGTTCATCATCGAGGGCATCCCGACGACGTTGCCGTTCCTGCGCCGAATCGTGGACGACGAGATGTTCGTCCGGGGTGAGGTGGATACGGGCTTCGTCGCCCGCATGATGGCTGAAGAAAGCGTGCGCGCGTGAGCGGAATGAGGATCGACACCTACTTCACCGTCGAGGAATTCGACCCGGCGACGCTCGACGGGGCCGTGGTGGCCGTGGTGGACGTGGTGCGGGCCACCACCACGCTGGTCGAGGCGCTCGCGAACGGCGCGCGCGGCATCTACCCCACGGCCTCGACGGAGGAGGCGGTCAAGCTCGCGCACTCGCTCGGGCGTGAGGACACGCTGCTCTGCGGCGAGCGAAAGGGCTCGAAGGTGGCTGGCTTCGACCTCGGGAACTCGCCGCGGGAGTTCACTCGCGAGGCCGTGCAGGGCAAGCGCCTCGTGATGAGCACCACCAACGGGACGAGGGCGCTGACGAAGGGCCAGCACGGTACACGCGTGCTCCCCTGCGCCTTCACGAACCTGAGCGCGGTGGCCCGGTCCGTGGGCGACGCGGATCGGCTCGTCGTGCTGTGCGCGGGACGCGAGGGCCGCTTCACGCTCGACGATGCCTTATGCGCCGGCCATCTCGTGCGCCGCGTGCACGGTGAACGGGAGTGCATCCTGAACGATGCGTCGCAGGCAGCCGGCGCCTGGGCCGGATTCCGGAAGCCGACGCGCAAGTTCCTGGAGACGACCGAGGGTGGGCGCGCGCTCGTGGAGATCGGGCTCGGTGACGATCTGGAGATCTGCGCGGAGGTCGACCGGCACGACATCGTCGCGGAGCTGCGGGACCAGGTCATCGTTCGCGCGGGCGACTGAACGGCCATGGTGACCGAGGAGCAAAGACGCGAGATCGGCGGTGTGGCGCTGCTCGCCGTGGCGTTCTTCCTGATGCTCGCCTTGCTGCCCGCGTCGCTGCTCGGCGACCTCGGAGCGGCGTGGTTCCCGTCGGGGAACATGATGGGCCCCGCGGGGCGGCTGCTGCGCGCGGGCCTCGAGCTCACGTTCGGCGCGTCGATGTTCCTCGCGCCCTGGCTCTTCGCGGTCGGCGGGCTCAAGGCAGGCGCGTGGGTCGAGCCTGGGCGCGCCTCCAGGCTCACCGTGCTCGTTGCCGGCCTGCTGGTGCTCGTTCCCACGATGGTGTGGGTGGTCGGCGCCGAGGAGGCGGCCGGCTGGCTGGGGGAGGGGCTCGGCGCACCGCTGCTCGGGATGGTGGGCCGCTTCGGCGCCGTGCTCGTGACCAGCGTCGGGCTGACCGTGCTCTCCGTGGGAACGCTCGGATGGAATCCCCTGCGCTCCCTCGTCCGGGGCATGCTGGCGGGCGGGGACGCCGCGGGCCGTTCGGCTCGTGCCCTGGCCGACACGCTGTCGGAAAAGGGAAAGGTTCTGGCGGGAGCACGCGTCGCGCCCGTCGCCGTTCGCGCCGCGGCCGACGCATCGGGGACGGTGACGCCGCTGCCCGGGCTCGAGCCGGAATGGCTGGGTGAAGAGACGGAAGAAGCGGAAGAAGAAGAGGAAGAGGAGGCGGTCGCGGCGGACCCGCCTCCCGCCCCCGTCGCCGCTCCCCCTGTCGCCGTCGTGCACGACCCCGTGCGAGAGGACGTCGCCCCCATCGCCGTGGCGAGAGGCTCGGGGCACCACGATGCCGCGGTCGAGGGCGATCCGCAGATGGCGCTCTTCGATCACGAGGTGCCGCCCGTCGACCTGCTGAGCGCTCCCGAGCACGTCGATCGCGAGAGCATGGACCGCCAGCTCGACGAGCTCGGCAGGATCCTCGTCGAGAAGCTCCGCACGTTCAACGTCGAGAGCGAGCTGGGCGGCAGGACCACCGGTCCGATGGTCACCCAGTTCGAGGTCATCCCGGCGCCCGGCGTGAAGGTGAACCGGATCGCGAACCTCGACGCCGACCTGGCGCTCGCCATGAAGGCCCACGCGATACGGATCGTCGCGCCGATCCCCGGCAAGGGAGCGGTAGGTGTCGAGATTCCCAATCCGCGCCCGGAGATCGTGAACCTGCGCGAGATCCTGGAGACGCCGGCCTTTCGGAGCGCCAAGGGCGAGCTGCCGCTGGCTCTCGGCAAGGACCTGAACGGACGGCCCTACGTGGCGACCCTCGAGGCGATGCCGCACGTGCTCATTG
>Ga0073934_10009755_pt1 | contig 12175 bp, 10 predicted proteins | sample LarsenN4metaG_FD_76834 | JGI IMG/M metagenome (GOLD analysis project Ga0073934, IMG submission 76834) | Hot spring sediment bacterial and archeal communities from British Columbia, Canada, to study Microbial Dark Matter (Phase II) - Larsen... ... | reverse complement strand
CCTGGCCATCGACGATCCGCGGTTCGCCCGGGAGGGACTGCGGGACACGTTCGAGCAGTCGGCGGAGGCCATCAACCAGGAGTTGGCCCGGCAGGGCAAGCCCCCCATCCCGTTCCCGCTGCCTCCCCAGACCGAAGGGGGGGGCGACGTGTCGCCGCAGAAGGCGGACGAATACTTCGACCAGCTCCGCCAGCAGGTGAACACATACCTGGGAAGCGCAGGAGTCCCGCCCATCCACGTGGATCAGCCGCTGCTGGCCCATCCGGAGCTGGACCTCTATGTGAGCACGGATTCGCCGCACCCGGTGTCCAAGATGGGCTGCACGTCGTGCCACGAGGGCGGCGGATGGGAGACGGACTTCATCCTGGCGGCTCACACGCCGGCGGACCCGGAAACCCGGGAAGAATGGGAGCGAAAGTACCTCCGCCCGTATGGGGCCACGGACTTCCACACCGTGGACCACTACTGGGACTACCCGATGACGCCGCCCAAGTACGTGGAGTCCAATTGCGTCAAATGCCACAGCCGGGTGGCGGACATGCTGTTCTACGGGAACGAGCCCATCGCCCGGCGGATCAACGAGGGGCGGCATCTGTTCGCTGCGGTGGGCTGCGCGGACTGCCACCTGGTCAAGGGGCTGGAGGACGCGCGACGCGTGGGTCCGGACTTGCGGCACGTGGGCTCCAAGTTGTCCACGGAGTTCATGCGGGAATGGGTTTACTTCCCCAAGATGTACCGCCCTTCAACGTGGATGCCGCACTTCTTCCAGCAGGAGAACAACGACGACCTCAGCGAGCGCCTCCAGGACTCCGACCCCGTCGGCCGGACGCAGGCCGAGACGGTGGCCATCAGCTTCTATCTGGAAAAGGTCAGCCGGCCGTTCGCCCCGGAGCCGATCCCGCCCGATCTGAACGGGGACGTGGAGAACGGCCGGGAGCTGTTCGGCAGTCTCGGTTGCCTGGGGTGTCACAGCGCGCTGGCTCATCGGATGGAGCCGGCGGGTCCCACGCTGGGCCAGCGCTGGATCACCGACGATCTGATCATGCGCGAAGGGCTGTCCGCTGATGAGGCCGGCGACCGCTGGGCGGCCATGACCCATCAGGATCAGGTCATGTACGCCATGAAGCACTTCAAGAACGAGCGGGAGGCGGTGTTCGATCCGCAGGCTGTGGGCCAGACGCCGGTGTTCACCCGCTTCGCTCCGGAGCTGTCCAGTCTGGCCACCAAGTTCAGGAGCCCGGAGCAAGGAAGGCAGTGGTTGTACGACTGGCTGCGGAACCCCCGGCACTATTCCAGCTACACCAAGATGCCCTCGCTGCGTCTGACGCCCTCGGAAGCCCTGGACGTGGCCAGTTATCTGATGACGCTGCGGGCCAACGAATCCTTTGATCGGAGGGTGAAGGACAGGGCCCTGCAACTGGACGAGGCGTGCCGCGAGCGGCTCGACGGGCTGATGGAGCTGATGCTCGGCGGTCAGAACTCGGCCTCCCGCACGCGGGACATCATGAACGACGTGGGCGGTGAGCTGAGTGGGATGCTCGTGTCGGGCCTGCGGAAGTCCCTGGGCGACCAGGAATCCGAGGGATTGGTGGCCTCGTTGGACGCTGCGGACAAGCGGGTGATGTACATGGGGTCCAAGATGATCGGGCACTACGGCTGCTACGCGTGCCACCTGATCCCCGGCTTTGAAGACGCCACCCGTCCGGGGACGGAGCTGAGCGATTGGGGGGTCAAGCCGCTCAGCCAGTTGGACTTCGGGTTTTACGACCCGGCGTTCGACGGGCAGCGGGGCGAGGAGTTTGACAAACTTTACCCGCCCGACCGCGAGGGGCTGATCCACTGGACGAACCAGGAGAATCCGGACCAGAAGATCATGCACAACCGGGCCAGCTTCGCCTGGCACAAGCTGCGCAATCCCCGCATCTGGGACCGCAAGAAGATCAAGGATCCGCTGACCAAGCTGAAGATGCCCAACTTCTACTTCACCGACCAGGAAGCCGACGCCCTGGTGACCTTCCTGCTGTCTCGCCGGCCGACGATGATCCGCGGTTCACTGAAGGTGGACTATGAGAACACCGACAAGGGACCCATCGCCGCGGGCCGGCTGCTGGTCCGCGAGCTGAACTGCGTGGGCTGCCACAAGATCGAGGCCAACCAGGCCCCCATGCACCAGTTCATCTACGCGGAGGAAGCCGGGGAGCGCGTCTTCGTGGAGACGGACGCTCCGCCGTGGCTGCGGGGCGAAGGGGCCAAAATCCAGCACGCCTGGTTCTATGAGTTCCTGCAGAACGTGGAAAGCCTCCGGCCGTGGCTGAAGGTCCGCATGCCCAGCTTCTACCTGACTAACGAACAGGCCACCACGCTGGTCAAATACTTCGCCGCCCTCAGCAACGAGGAGAGTGAGTGGCTGACCGAGCAGCTCGAGCCGGTGGCCAAGTACATCCAGAAGGCGTATGAACAGGCAGGCGGCGCCGGGCCGGTGGACATCGCCCGCCTCGAGCGGGACGACGACGAGTATCAGGCCCGCCCCGGCGACGAGTGGTACGGGGAGCGGTCGCTGGAGCGGCAGCGGGACGCGCTGCTGGGCTACGCCGTGGAGAACCGGCTCCTCCACCCCAGCGAGCTGGAACCGTCCGACCCCCAGGACCCCCAGGACGTGCGCCGCACGCTGAGCAGGGCCCACCGCAAGATACTCTTCCAGGCGGCGTTCCTCCGCGACCTGTATCGGGTGGAGTATCCGTTCGCGTTCGCCGGGGTGCCGGAGATGTCTGGGGAGCGACTGGAGAAGGGCGAGAAGCTGCTCTATGAGCTCCAGTGCTTAAGTTGTCACGTGTTCGGCGACCCGACCGTACCCGGAGCCCACCCCAACCCCACCGCACCGAACCTGAACCTGACCCATCGCCGACTGCGGCCCGAGTGGGTGATGGCCTGGTTGAAGGGTCCCGGCCGCATCCAGCCGGGCACCAAGATGCCCGTGCTCTGGCCGGGCGGGAAGAGTGCGTTCGCCGAGTTCCCCGAAGCCGACCGCGCCCAGTTGCAAGGCGAGTACGGCGGCACGGGGATCGAGCAGATGGAGCTGATGAGGGACTTGCTGTATCAGGCCGGGCGGCAGAGCCGCACGCTCGTTCCGCCGGGAGCGGCCGAGCGGCAGGCCGCCGCCAAAGCCGCCAGCCAGGACGAAGAGATGGAAGAAGAGGAAGAGACGGAGGAGGAGGAAGAGGAGGAGTAGCGACGCCAAGCGGCGGCCCCGCGGGGCGCGGCATGGGCGTTTGCCTCAGTGGGACGGGAGCGAGGTTGGTGTAGACCGTTAAGCATAAAGGTCGGGGCTTGCGGGGCCGATGGAAGCTGACTATAGTGCCCCCCCGACGCCGGCGGACGGGCCGGAGCGCGTGACAACGAATAGCTTGATGGACCGGGCCTTGGTCGGCCCGGCGGCGGATTCGGGTTCTTGGCCTCCGAGCGTGGTGTTGGTGCAGGAAGGAGTGAACTGATGTCGAGGCCCATGGTGTGGAGTTTGGTGGTCTGGCTGGTGCCGTGTTCGCTGGCCCTGGGGGAGGGTTCGATCGCCGGAAAGGTCAACTGGGACGGCAAGAAGGTGCGCATGAAGCCCATCAAGATGGAGGCGGACCCCAAGTGCGCGGCCCTGCATCCCGATCCCGTGCGCTTCGAGACGGTCATCGTCAACGACAACCACACGCTGAAAAACGTATTCGTGTACGTCAAGAAGGGGCTGGAGGGCAAGAAGTTCGACGTCCCCGCCGAGCCGGTGACCATCGACCAGAAGGGGTGCACGTACGTCCCTCACGTGTTCGGCATGATGGCCGGTCAGAAGCTGCTCATTCGCAACAGCGACCCGCTGCTGCACAACATCCACGCCCTGCCCAAGAACAGCCCGGAGTTCAACTTCGGGCAGCCGCGCCAGGGGATGGAGGACGACAAGCGGACGTTCAAGAAGGCCGAGGTGATGGTCAAGTTCAAGTGCGACGTGCACCCCTGGATGAGCGCGTACGTGGGGGTGCTGGACCACCCCTTCTTCGCCGTGAGCGGCGACGACGGGACTTTTGAGATCAAGGGGCTGCCGGCGGGAAGCTACACCATCGAGAGCTGGCACGAGAAGTACGGGGTTCAGGAGCAGCAGGTGACCGTCGCCGACGGAGCGCCCACGACGGTGGAGTTCACCTACCGCAAAGCCCAGAAGGAAGAGGAAGGGGAGCAAGACTGACGCCGGTCCGGGCGGCCGGACCTTGTCGCCCGCCCCGCCCGGAGGCCTGCTTCGCGCCGGGCGGGGTGCGGCGCAGACGGCGGGGAAGACGGTCTAGCTCGGTCACCAATCAGGGAAACAAGTGATGGACGAGGTTGCAGGTGGATTCGGGGTCTGGTTGCCGATAGATATCTCCACCCACGGGGCGGGCGTTGATCGGCTGATCATTGTCCTGCACGCCTTCATGGCCATCCTCTTCGTGGGCTGGGCCATCTTCCTGGTCTACTGTCTGGTGCGCTTCCGCAGCCGCGGCGGGTGTCCGGCCCGCTACGAGCTGCCCAAGGCCAAGCCCTCCAAGTACGCGGAGATCGCCGTGGTGATCATCGAAGCGTTCCTGCTGATCGGCCTGTCCATGCCCGTCTGGGCCAACGTGAAGAACGAGATTCCGCAAGACAAGGAGGCGACGTTGGTTCAGGTGGTGGCCGAGCAGTTCGCCTGGAACTTCCACTACCCCGGGGCGGACGGGCTGTTCGGCAAGACGCACAGCAAGCTGATGGGCGCTGAGAACCCCGCCGGTCTGGACCGGGAGAAGGACCCCCAGGCCCGGGACGACATCGTGACCATCAACCAGTTGCACGTGCCGGTCAACAAGCCCGTGCGGCTGCAGCTTCGCTCCAAGGACGTGATCCACAGCTTTTCCATTCCCGTGCTGCGGGTCAAACAGGACGTGATCCCGGGCATGGATATCCCCACCTGGTTCCAGGCCCGGCAGACGGGCAAGTTCGACATCGCCTGCGCCCAACTCTGCGGCCTGGGCCACTATCGGATGAAGGGCCAGATCACCATCGAGTCGCCCGAGCAGTTCCAGGCCTGGCTGGCCCAAGAGGCCGCCTGGATGGAGGGCAAGGACGAAGAGGAAGTAGAGGAATGAGCACGGAGCACCATCCGCACCCGCACCTACCCTTCTGGCGGCGATACATCTTCTCCACCGATCACAAGATGATCGGCATCCAGTACGCCCTCACGGGGATGGTCTTTCTGCTGGTCGGGTTCGGCCTGATTATGGCCATGCGACTGCAACTGGCCTACCCCAAGTCGACGTTCCCCTTCCTGGAAGCACTCTTCGGCAGCGTGAACGTCCCGCAGGGGATCATGGCTCCGGAGTTCTACAACCAGCTCGGGGCCATGCACGGGACGATCATGATCTTTCTGGGCGTGGTGCCGCTGATGGTGGGCGGGTTCGGGAACTTCGTGCTGCCGCTGCAGATCGGGGCCCCGGACATGGCCTTCCCGCGGATCAACATGGCCAGCTACTGGGTGTACTTCGTGGGCGGCGTGATCATGCTGGTCAGCTTCTTCGTGCCGGGGGGTGCGGCCAACTCCGGGTGGACATCCTACGCTCCCCTGTCGGTCATCGCCACGGCGGGTCAGACGCTGTGGCTGTTCGGCATGGTGGCGTTGATCACCTCGTCGCTGCTCGGAGCGCTCAACTTCATCACCACGGTGATCCAGCTTCGGGCCCGGGGGCTGACGTTCTTCCGGCTGCCGTTTTTCGTCTGGGCCCAGTTCGTGACCGCGTTCCTGCTGCTGCTGGCCTTTCCGCCGCTGGAGGCGGCAGGCGTCTTGCAGCTCATGGACCGTCTGGCACACACCAGCTTTTTCATGCCCAGCGGTCTGGTGGTCAGCGGGGAAATGCAGGAGCAGTTCACCGGCGGGGGCAACCCGCTGCTGTGGCAACACCTGTTCTGGTTCCTGGCCCATCCGGAGGTCTACGTACTGATCCTGCCGGCTATGGGCATCGTGGCCGAGGTGATCGCCGCCAACACCCGCAAACCCCTGTGGGGCTACAACTGGCTGGTGGGCTCGGTGATCTTCGTGGGCTTCATGTCCTTCATCGTCTGGGCGCACCACATGTATCTGACGGGCATGGGCACCACACTGAGCACGTTCTTCCAGGCCACGACGATGATCATCTCCGTCCCCTCGGTGGTCATCCTCACGGCCCTGGTCCTGAGTCTGTGGGGGGCCTCTATTCGCTACAACGTGCCCATGTTGTTCGCCCTGGCCTTCCTGCCCATGTTCGCCATCGGCGGTCTGACCGGACTGCCCCTGGGGCTGACGGCCTCGGACATTCACCTGCACGACACCTATTATGTGATCGGGCACTTCCATTACGTGGTCGCTCCGGGCACGCTGTTCGCCCTGTTCGCGGGCGTCTATTACTGGTTTCCCAAGGCGACCGGGCGAACCATGAACCCGCTGCTGGGCAAACTCCACTTCTGGCCCTCCTTCGTGCTCATGAACGGCATCTTCATGCCCATGCTCTTCCAGGGGCTGGGCGGGGCCAACCGGCGGTATTTCGACCCCACCATGTACGAACACACGCTGGCCGTTCAGGGTTGGTCGGTGGTCATCTCCTGGTCGGCGTGGCTGCTGGCCGTGGCCCAGATTCCGTTCATCATCAACCTGTTGGTGAGCCTCTGGGCGGGGCGCAAGGTCTCGGACAACCCGTGGCAGGCGACCACGCTGGAGTGGGCGGCGCCGTCGCCGCCGCCGCACGGCAACTTCGCGGCCGTACCCACCGTATATTGCGGCCCGTATGAGTACAGCGTGCCGGGGCGGGTCAGCGACTTTTGTATGCAACACGTGGCACAGGAGGCATAGGCGGTGTCGGAGGAGATTCCCTATACGGTCCAGCCCCACCCATTGACCGGCGTATTCAACGGCAAGATGGGTATGTGGCTGTTTCTGGCGTCGGAGGTGATGCTCTTCGGGGCCTTGTTCAGCTCCTACGTGCTGCTGAGGATGGGAGCGACCCACTGGCCCAGCCACGAAGAGACCCATCTGAACGTCCCGCTGGCCACGCTCAACACCATCGTCCTGATCCTGTCGAGCGTGACCATGGTGATGGCCTGGGCCTCACTGAAGATGAACCAGTTGGAGCGGTTCCGCCTGTATCTGGGGGGGACGATCCTGTTGGCCCTGGTATTTCTGGTGGTCAAGTACTTCGAGTATTCGGCCAAGTTCAGCCACGACATTTTCCCCGGAACGAGCACATTTTTCGCCATTTACTTCACGCTGACCGGGCTGCACGGGCTGCACGTACTGGGCGGAATTCTGGTCAACAGCTATCTGGTATTGCCGGGTAGCCGGATGTGGAAGACGGAGCCGGAGCGGTTCACCAACCGCATCGAATGCGCCGGCCTGTACTGGCACTTCGTGGACCTGGTGTGGATCTTTCTGTTTCCCGTACTGTATTTGCTCTAGGAGAAGGGTATGGCCGGTTCGGCTGAAGAAGTACGCAAGCACGTCAAGGTCTATCTGATGGTGCTGCTGGCTCTGGCCGTCCTGACGGTGGTGACGGTGGGGGTCTCCTACCTGCGTCTGCCGACCGGTGCGGCGATCCTGGTGGCTCTGGTCATCGCCTCGGTCAAAGGGTCGCTGGTGGCCTGCTATTTCATGCATCTGATCTCCGAGAACAAGGTGATCTACTCGCTGCTGGTGCTGTGTTTCCTGTTCCTGGCGGCCCTGCTGCTGCTGCCGGTGGCCACGTCCAATCACTTCTGGTTCCGGTAGATGTCTTTGAAGGCGTTCCATATATTCTTCGTGGTGGTCTCCGCCCTGATGTGCGTGGGCGTGGGGGTGTGGTCATTCCGAAACTCTCTGCAGACGGGCCGGCTGGGCCCGCTCGCGTTCGGGGCCGGCTCACTGGCGGCGAGCGTGGTGCTGATCTGGTACGGAGTGTGGTTTCTTCGGAAACTCAAAGGGGTGAGCTTCCTATGAGACGTCGCCGCACGCTCCGCGGTTTGGGGGTGTCTGCGGCCATGGCCTTCGGGGGGCTGAGCGTGGACGGCGCGTGGGGCTGCTCGGTCTGCGGGGGCGACCCGGCCTCACCACTGACGCAGGGAGCCCTCAGCGGCGTCCTGTTCATGGTCATCCTGACCTACGCGGTGGTTCTGGGACTGGCGGCGGCGCCAATCCTCTGGGCGGTGCGGTCGCGCCGTCTCCGCCGGCGCCAGCCAAGAGAGGGCGAGGCGGAGGCGGGGAAAGAAAACCCATGACCGGGGGCGGCGACCGACCAGTTTGGGCGGAAGGAAACCCGCCGGTCAGCGGAGGACGACGCGGCCCGCAGGCGGCGCTGTTCTACGGCTTCGCCGTATGCCTGGTCATGTGGGTGGTCGGCTTCCTGGTCAAGATCGACGGCGAGTGGCTGCCCAACGGGGTGCTGCTGGCCATCCTGATGTGCATCCCGCTGGGGGGAGGCTTCTGTTGCGGGCGACGGAGCGGAGAGCCGGCGGCAGGCGGGGCGGCCGCGGGGCTGATCGCCGGCCTGGTTAATCTGCTGCTGATCGTCTCGGTGGCCCGCGAGGGCGGTGGCCGGCTGCTGTGGGTCCCGGGATCGCTGCTTCTGCATGTTCTTCTCGGGGGGCTGGGCGGGTTTGTGGGCGGCTTTTTCAGGAGGGCGTGGGACGCGGATTGGCGCCTGTGGTTTGCCGGGCTGGTCTGCCTGGCGGTGCTGTTTCTGATCCTGCTTGGCGGACTGGTGACCACGCTGGAGGTGGGCCTGGCGGTTCCCGATTGGCCGAACACCTACGGCTACATGATGTTCCTGTACCCACTGAGCAAGATGGTGGGGGGCATCTACTACGAACACGCCCACCGGCTGTTCGGGAGTCTGGTTGGTCTGATGACCATGGTGCTGGCGGTCTGGACGTGGCGCCGGGAGGCGCGGAGTTGGGTGCGGTTCTACGCCGCGGCCCTGCTGGGGCTGGTGGTCGCACAGGGCGTGCTCGGCGGGTTGCGGGTGATCCGCCTGGAGACGGAGCTGGCCGTCGTGCATGCCGTGGTGGCTCAGAGCGTCTTCACCGTGACGGCGGCCATGACCTTGTTTCTGACGAGGACGTGGCGGACGGGCCGCTCCGTAGAAGGGGCGTGGGCGGTGCGCCTGCGGCTCTTGTCCGTGGTCCTGACCGTGACCGTGCTGTTGCAGGTCGTCTCCGGCGCCGCCCTGCGGCATTTCGGGTGGGGACTGCACCTGCACCTGCTGTTGGCGGCAGCGGCCCTGTCGTCGGCGGCCATCCTGGCCCAGAAGGTGCTGGCCCAACCGTCCGGCGTGCCGCTTCTGCCGCAACTGGGGATGGGACTGCTGATGCTGATGGTCTGCCAAGTGATGCTGGGCATGGGGTCGTGGATGTTCTGGAGAGCCGACTCGGGGTTGCAGCCGCCCCTGTCCGCGGTCCTGGTGACCACCGCCCACGTGGTGCTGGGTGCGTTCATCCTGGCCACGGCGACGTTGGTCTTGCTGCTGGTTTTCCGGTTTACGGCCGCCTCCGCGGCGGAGCCGAGGCAGGCGTTGCGGACACCGGCCCCGCTTTGAGAATCCATGTCTGATATCCTGGTTGCAGCTTCATCGCATCCCCTGGCCGCCGAGCGCGGTCGGTTGGCGGACTATCTGGAGCTGACCAAGCCGCGTCTGACGCTCATGGCCGTGCTGACGGCGTTGGTGGGCTTCTATCTGGGGGCAGGCGAGCTGCTGGACGGCCGGTTGCTGGCACACTGCCTGGTGGGCACAGCGCTGGTCGGGGCGGGCGCCGGGGCGCTGAATCAGTTCCTGGAGCGCCGGGCGGACGCCCGAATGGCGCGGACGGCCGGGAGGCCGCTGCCGGCGGGGCGACTTGCGCCGGCCGAAGGGCTGGTGTTCGGAATGGTTCTCGCGGGCCTGGGCGTGGTGGAACTGAGCGCGGCGGTGAATCTGGGGACGGGGGCGCTGGCGGCGTTCGTCTTGCTCAGCTACCTGTGCATCTACACGCCGCTCAAGCGGACCACGCCCCTGTGCACGCTGGTCGGGGCGGTGCCGGGAGCCCTGCCTCCGGTCATGGGGTACGCGGCCGCCGGCGGGTCGTTGGACGCCACCGCCTGCATCCTCTTCGCCATCCTGTTCTGCTGGCAAATCCCGCATTTTTTGGCCATTGCCGTCTTGTATCGAGACGACTATCGAGCGGCGGGGATGCCCGTGCTCCCGGTGGTCGATGGCAACGGGCGCCGCACGGCCAGATGGATGACGGTCGGCTCCGCCGCCCTATGGGCAATGAGCCTGCTGCCGGTCTGGGCAGGTACCTGTGGTCCGGCGTATCTGGTCGGCGCCGGGTCGATGGGAGCCGCGTACGCGGCCCTGTGCGTCGTTGCCGGCGTACGACGGGATCGGGCGTCGGCCCGCCAGGTGTTCGTCGCCTCACTGATTCACCTTCCGTTGTTGCTGGCGGTGATGGCGTGGGACAAGCTGTCCTAGCCGCCGGCGCGACCCGTCCATAGAATCTGCCCGGTCAACCGGTCCGGAGAATCGATGGTGAACAGATGCGCGGTGATCCTCTTGCTGTCGGCCGGCGCGGCTCTTATCTGCGGCTGCCGCCGCGAAGGCACGCCGAGCGGATCGACCGGCGGTGGGCCGAGAGCAACGCCAACACCGGCCCAGCCGCAGGAGCCGGCCAAGCAGCGGACGATCGACCCGGCCACGGTGGCGGCGATCAGCGGTCGGGTGGACTTGGCGGGCACTGCCCCGGCGATGCCGGCGCTGCGCATGAACGCCGACGCCTATTGCCTGTCGGCCCATCCTCAACCGGTCCTGGCGGAGACGGTGATGGTCAATCCCAACGGCACCCTCAAGAACGTCTTCGTGTACGTCCAGAGAGGGCTGGAAGGATACTCCTTCCGGCCGCCCGAGGCGGCCGTCACCTTGAATCAGGTCGGGTGCATGTATGTGCCGCACGTCTTCGGGGTGATGGCCGGCCAGCCGATCAGCATCGTCAACAGCGACGCCACGCTGCACAACATCCACGCCATCACCACCCAGAACGTGCCCTTTAACTTCGGGCAGCCGCGGGGGGGCATGAGCGAAACCAGGGTGTTCCGCAAGCCGGAGGTGATGGTCAAGCTCAAGTGCGACGTGCATCCGTGGATGAGCGCGTACGTGGGGGTCGTGGATCATCCCTTCTATGCGGTGACCGACGCGACCGGCGGCTTCAGGATCGCGGGGCTGCCCCCCGGCGAGTTCGTCCTGGAGGCTTGGCACGAGAAGTACGGCAAGCAGACGACGAATGTGACCTTGTCGGCCGGCGAGGACAAACAGATCACCTTCGTCTTGGGGGAATGAGTCCGAGGGGGCCGGAGGGGTGCTGGTGAGCGGCGAGCGATGAGCGCCCCTGAGGCGGTGCGAACGATCGACCTGACCCACCGGTACGGGGACCGCACGGCGCTGGAGGGGGTGAGTCTGACGGTCGAGTTCGGCCTGGCCTTCGCCCTGCTGGGTCCCAATGGCGGGGGCAAGACGACGCTGTTCCGCATCCTCTCGACGCTGATGGCCCCCAGCGCCGGTACGGCCGCCGTTCTGGGTCTGGACGTGGTGCGCGAGCAGTCGGCCGTGCGGCGCCGGATCGGGGTGGTGTTTCAGTCCGCCAGCCTGGACGGCAAGCTGACGGTGACGGAGAACCTGCGGCACAGCGGGCATCTGTACGGGCTGCTGGGCAGGGAACTGCGGCGGCGCGTGGAGGAGGTTCTGTCGCTGGTGAACGTCTCCGACCGGGCGCGAAGCCGGGTGGAGACGCTCTCCGGGGGTCTGGCACGCCGGGTGGAACTGGCCAAAGCCCTGCTGCACGGACCGGAGCTTCTGCTTCTGGACGAGCCGACCAGTGGTTTGGACGTGGGCGCCCGGCGCGATCTGTGGAAGCACCTGGAGGAACTGCGCGCCCGAGACGGCGTCACCGTGGTCATGACCACGCACATCCTGGACGACGCCGAGGCCGCCGACCTGGTGGCCATCCTCGACGCGGGCAAGCTCGTCGCCGTGGGCGCACCGCAGTCACTGAAAAGCCGGGTGGGCGGCGAGTGCGTGACCGTGCAGTGCGAGGATGCCGCGAGCCTGGTGGAGGAGGTCCGCCGGCGGTTCAACGCCGAGCCCCGGCTGGTGGACGGCGCCGT
>Ga0073934_10009754_pt1 | contig 12175 bp, 6 predicted proteins | sample LarsenN4metaG_FD_76834 | JGI IMG/M metagenome (GOLD analysis project Ga0073934, IMG submission 76834) | Hot spring sediment bacterial and archeal communities from British Columbia, Canada, to study Microbial Dark Matter (Phase II) - Larsen... ... | reverse complement strand
CCGCGCGTCACCGGCGACGACCACTACGGCCATGCGCGGGCGACCGACTCGGCGATCGTCGAGTTTGCCGATCCAACCGGCCATGGCACGCACTACGAGAAGTTCCTCTTTTATCGTGGCCTCGGCAATTTCGATCAGCCGGCGAAATTGACCGCGCAAGGCGCGGATAAGTTCGTCTTACAGAATTCGGGGAGCGAAAACCTGACGCACGTGTTCCTCCTGGAGATTGACGGCCACAAGGTGCGCTACAGCTACTATCCGGCGGTGAAAGCGAATTCGCAGCTCGACATGCATCTCGCCACGGAGACGACCACAGTCGACGACCTGGCCGACGCGATGACCAAGTCGCTGATTGAGTCCGGCCTGTTTAAAAAGGAAGCCCAGTCGATGGTCAACACCTGGCGGAGCAGTTGGTTCGGCGAGTCCGGCACGCGCGTACTGTACACGTTGCCGCAAGCCTGGACCGACGCCTTGATCCCGCTCAAGATCGAGCCGCAACCGGAGCAAACGCTGCGCGTCATGGTCGGCCGGTTGGAAGCGATGACGCCGGAAGTGGAGAAAGAGTTGGCGTCGCTGATCACGTCGGGCGCCGAGGCGGAGGCGATCGTCGCCGCCGCGCCCAACAACGCCTTCGGCCGCCTGGGCCGCTTCGGCAGCGCGGGGGCCTACCACATCGCGCGAAAGATGCCGACCGAGGAACTGCGAGATCGCGCCAACCGCGTGGGCAACGGCCTCCGGGCGGCGGAAGATGACCGAGAGGCCCAATTCGCCTCGCGGTAGCGATGGAACCGCGAAACACGCGAAATGACGCGAAAAAGGAAAACAGCCTGGGCCGAGCTACCGCTCGGCCCTTCTTTACGTTTGAGGACTTGGTGGACAGCGTTCGTTATCATGGATTCCATGAAACGAATACTGGCGTGCCTTGGACTGATCGTGCTAGCGGTAGCAATCCTGGCGTTGCTTGACGGTACGCACGGCGGTAACGAATACGTGCTCCGCGCGGGTAACTTATCCGTACTGAGCCACGCGAGCAACTCGCGCCGGTGCGCTTTCAAGAAGCATGGCGGCGCCGAGGTGGACTTCTTTCGTTTCAAGATCGCGACCACATTCGTTACCGCCAGCAACCAACCAAGGATCTCCGGCTTGCGACCGGGACGTCGTCCCGTTTGCGCGCGTTCGGCTGGTTGCTCAATGGCACGGCCGGCTTGACCAACGACGCCGAAAACGTGCCCGCTACGGCACTTCGCCCCATCCTTGGGCCCTCCGTCGGTCGCGGGTTTCTGTCGCAACAACAACAGTCCAATTCGCGGAGGCACTTGTGCCTACATCCATTCAATTCAAGGACCGCCTCATTTAGTTCGCGACTGCGACTCAGATTCCGCGGCTGATCCCGTTGGTTCCGCGCCAGCCGCGCGCATGGCCTGTTCGATGGCGTTGATTGTGTCCGGCGCCGGGCGGAAGTTACCGGGGCGATGGCCTTGGGCAATGTCGAGCGGCGTCCAGCCCCAGAGGTTCTTTTGATTCCAAATGTTCACATCCGCGCCGCGTTCCGCCAGCAGCGCAACCACTTCCGGGCGGCTTTGGTAGGCCGCGCCATGCATCGCCGTTTCGCCATGGTCATCGACGGCGTTAACGTCCGCGCCCTTGTCTAATAAGAGCTGCACGGTTTCGACCGCCTCGGCTTCGGTGCCAGCCGCTTCGTCGCCGTCTCCCAAGGCGCCCACGCCGGCCGCGGCCAGTAGAGCGGTTGTGCCGTCTGAGTTCGTCAGCGTGGAGTCCGCGCCAAGTTCCATGAGCAGCCGCAGCAGCGTTACGTCGGACGCGCGCGCGGCCAGCACGAACGGCGTCGATCCAGTGGTCGTAAACCGGCCGCGGCCCGATTCACCACGCGCGAGTCGGGCATTGACATCCGCGCCGTGCGCGACGAGCAGGCGCACACAGTCGAGACTGGTCAGTTTTCCGGAACCTTGCGGCGGCGGATCGCCGTCTCCGCGGATCGGCTTGCGGACCCAGGTAATCGCATGGAGTGCCGAGTATCCGGCGAATTGATCGTTGGGATCGGCGCCGGCTTCTAGCAACGCCGCGGCGGTTTCGAAGTGCCCATTGATCACTGCCAACGTCAGCGGACTTGGCCCTGGATAGTCTACTTTCCGCATGGCGGCGGGACGCAATGGTTCATTGACATCCAGACCTGTCGCCAGAAGTCTTTGGACCGCCTCCGTGCGACCCTCGCGAATGGCAAAGAAGAATGCGGTAAAGCCGGAATCCAGCGTGATCCGCGAATCCGCTTCCGCCTCGAGCAGCGCATCGATAACTTCGATGTTTCCCTCCGCGGCCGCCCACATCAGCGCCGTTTGCCCACGTAGTTCGCGAGCGTTAACGTCCGCGCCGTGTGCGAGCAGCGCCTGCACCGCGCCAAGCCGTCCCGTCCGAGCGGCGGTCATCAGCGCCGATTCACCGCCTGGCAAAGCCGTATCGGCATCCACGCCTTTTTCAAGCAAGAGCGTGACGATCGCTTCATTGCCGTTCAGGCAGGCGAGGCTCAAAGGAGTCACTCCGTAGCGCGTGGCTGTCTCCACGTCCGCTCCGTTGGCGATCAGCGACCGCGTTAACTCGACGTCGTCGTGATAGACGGCCCAGTGGAGGGCCGTCATGCCGTCCGCTTGCGGCGCGCCCACGACCGCGCCCTCCTTGAGCAGCGCGGCGGCGGCCGCGGAGTCGCCGCGCTCAACCGCGTCCGCCAACGGCGATCGCGATTCCGCATGCGCGGCCACCGATGCGAGCAGAACCGCGACGCAAACAAAGCCAATCGCTAAAGCGGGTTTCATGCGATTGTTACGCCTGCTCACATGGTCAACGGTTCGAACAACTCATCGACGCGGCCGTTGCTATCCGCGAACGAGTCCAGTTGAACGCCGACTGTATCCAACAGCGTCAAGTGCAGATTTGCCAGCGGCGTCGGCGAGGCATACTTGAGATGTCGTCCGCCGCGCAAGCGTCCCGCCGCGCCCCCGGCGACGAGAATCGGCAGATCGACGTGGCTATGGACGTTGGGGTTGCCCATGCCGCTGCCGTAGAGATACAGCACGTGGTCCAACAACGAGCCGTCCCCCTCGGGCGTCGCCTGGAGCTTTTCCAGAAATTCCGCGAACAGCGACACGTGAAAGCGGTTGATCTTGGCGACCTTGGCGATCTTTTCCGGATCATTGCCATGATGCGTGAGCGGATGATGCGGGTCCGGCACGCCGATTTCCGGATAGGTGCGATTGCTTGTTTCGCGGGCCAATTGGAACGTGATCACGCGCGTGATGTCTCCTTGCAGCGCCAGCCGCTGCAAGTCAAACATCAGCCTAGCGTGGTCGGCGTACGCCGCAGGCACGCCGAGCGGACGATCGACGTCCGGGAGCGGATTGTCTTTCGCGTTCGCCTCCGCCGCCTGAATCCGTCGTTCCACGTCCCTCACGGCCTCCAAGTAGCCATCCACGCGCTGCTGGTCCCGCGGACCGAGTTCGCGCCGCAGGCGCCGCCATTCGTCCGCGACGCTATCGAGCAGGCTGGCGCGCGTCCGGCGCGCGGCCATGCGCTCGACGGCCGTTCCACCTTCGCCGAACAGCGCGTCGAACACGACGCGCGGATGCGCTTCGGCCGGCAGCGGCGTCGTCGGCGACGACCAGGAGAGGCAGTTTTGATACACGCACGCGTACCCGTTGTCGCACTGGCCGACGACCGACAGAAGATCCATCGACAGTTCCAGCGATGCCAGCGGCGTATCCTGGCCGATTTGTTGCGCCGCGATTTGATCGACCGTCGTGCCCAGATGGTAGTCCGTACTTTCGGTGCGCTTCGCGGTCGCCGCGCTCAAGAAGGCCGCGTTCGATGTGGCATGCGTGCCAGGATAGGCGTTGCGCAGCTCCAGATTCGTCAGCACGGAAACATGCGACTTGATGGGCGCGATCGGCTCCAGCGTGCTGGACAGTCCTTCGAGCGCCTCGCCGCCCGGCGGCGTCCAGCGCGTGATGTCGCAACCCATCGGCATATAGACAAAGCCGAGCCGGCGCAGGCGCTCCGCCGCCGCCGGCGTGGCCGCCTGGGAGGTGAGCGCGGGCGACATCGCGTCCAATAGCGGCAAGGCCAGCGTGGCGCCCATGCCGCGCAAGACGGTCCTGCGCGACAACGATTTCTTGACGACGATCATTCCGCACTCCTCATTCGAAACGGGGTGCTCCGGACGATGCCGAGGACAAGGGACGAAAAACGATACTTGTCCGGCCGCGATTCTCGTAGTATCCGGCGGACCGCCGGCGCATCGCTCGACTCGATGCCGCGTCCCAACGCGAACGTGAGCAGTTTCTCGGTCAGCGTCTGGACGAAGATTTCAGGCCGTTCGCGCAAGGCGGCTTCCAGCCCCGCCACGCCCACGAATGAGGCGTACCCTGCCATTTCGCCGGCGGCATCGACCGGTCGCCCTGCTTCCAGGTCGCGCCAATGTCCGACGGCGTCAAAGTTTTCCAGCGCGAAGCCGATGGGATCGATCCGCGCATGGCACTGCGCGCAGGCGGCGTTCGCGCGGTGCGCGGCCAACCGCTCACGGACCGACAAGTTCGCGGCGACGGTGTTGTCTTCGAGCGCCGGCACGGTGGGCGGAGGAGGCGGAGGAGGACTGCCAACCAAGTTTTCCAGCACCCATTTGCCACGCAAGACCGGTGAAGTGCGCGTGGCATAGGAAGTAACCGTGAGCATGCTCCCGTGACGCAACAGGCCGCCGCGCCGTTGCCCTGGTTCCAGGGCAACTGGGCGAAATCGGCTGCCGAACACGTGCGGCACGCCGTAGTGCTTCGCTAAGCGCTCATTCAGGAATGTATCTTCGTTATTCAACAAATCGACGACGGAGCGGTCTTCGCGGATCATGCGCTCGACGAGCAGTTCCGTTTCCTGACGCATCGCCTGTCGCAGATTGTCGTCAAAGTCTGGAAACAAACGCATGTCCGGCGTCACGGAGTCGAGGTTGCGCAGGTGGAGCCATTGCGCGGCGAAGTTTCCCACCAAGGAACTCGACTTCGAATCGGCGAGCATGCGCCGCGTCTGTCCTTCGAGGACATCCGGCTGGCTCAGCCGACCTTGTTCCGCCAGGTCGAGCAATTCATCGTCCGGAATGCTGCTCCACAAGAAAAACGACAGCCGCGAAGCCAGTTCCACATCGCTGATGCCGTATGCGGCGCCTGGGCCAACTCCAGGCGGATCGCGCTCCACGCGGAAGAGAAACTGCGGGTTGACCAAGATGGAACTGAGCGCGAGCTCGATCCCCAGCTCGAACCCTCCGTTGGCGCGCCCTTCGCGAAAGTATCGCAGGGGCGCCGCCAAATCCGCCTCCGTGATCGGCCGGCGATAGGCGCGGCGCGTCAAGCGGGACAGGATTTGCAGCGCGCACGCTTCCTCATCTGCGGTAGTCGTCGGCTGAGTGACATGAATCATGCGCCGGCTAGGCGTATCCCCAGGTCCGGTGGCCTGGAATGGTCCCGTGATCGAGAGCTGATAAACGGCCGGACCCAGCCGCGGATGACGATAGTAATTGAAATGCACGTTCAGCGGCTGACGCAGCGTTTCCTGCAGCGACCTAGGCTGCTGGCGAAACGTCACGCCAACCAGATGCGGGCCGGCGGAAACGCGCGCGCGGACCTTGAGATCCGCATCGACCGACTTATCACTCTCACCCCGCCGCGGAGGAGCGATCGTCCAACTCGTAATCGTCTCGTCATCGACCAGCACTTCGAGTTCGTGCGCTTCCCGAAGTCCCTCGAGCTCCTCGTTCCGGTCACGCATCAGGTGAACCTGAAACTCGTACTCGCCATCCTGGGGAAACTGAAAGTGAATCGCTGTCCCGCCACGCGTGCCCAGCGGCAGGCCCTCCAGATGCACATCCTGCGTGATATCCGCGCGGACGCGAAACGTCTCGCTCCCGGGCGCGGATCCGCTCCGACCCAGCGCCAGGGCGCTCAGCTTGCGAGCCGCAATCAGGTAGCGACTCAATAGCGCCGGCGACAGCTCCGTTACGGTGATGTTGTCAAAACCATGACTTGCCTCGTCCGGGGGCAGCAGTTCCGCGGCGTTGATCTCGAGGCCCAGTAGATCACGCATCGCGTTTTGGTACTCCGTCCGTGTCATGCGGCGGAGGGATTCCGACCTGCCCGGTTGGGGCTGTTCGGCCGCCGCGCGGTCTAGATGCGAGGCGATTTCGCTGGTCGCCGCAAGATACTCCGCCTCGCTGGGTCGCGACGCCTCGCCCGGCGGCATTTCACGACGATCAAGCCGGCGAATCACCTTTTCCCAAACGCTCGCATTCCGCTCCAGGTCAACTGACAGCGCTTCGTCCAGCGCCAGGTCAGCCTCGGCTGCATCGCCGCTGTGGCAATCCAGGCAATAGGCGCGCACGAAGGGAGCGACGCCTGGTGGATGAAGAGACTCTGCCGCTTCCTCTCCGCGGACGCACGGACACCAGCAGATGAACGTCAGCCAGGCGGCGAATGCCACGGATTTGCGAATATGGCCTGCCATCGCAGCCGCCTGGAGAATGGCCGTTCACGAAGTTCGGTCGAGCGCCCCTTATCGACCAGATTGGAAGTCATCCTAGCCTAGAGAAACTTGGAAGTCACTATGCTAGAGGCCTTGGGTCCTCGCCATATTGGCCGTCTGCTTGCCAAATCGGCGGCACGATTCGCATTCAAGTCGTCGCGCGGCCCCCCGTCGAGACGTCTCCGTCGATCCTTTGTTGGGTGGCCAGCCAGCGGCAATCCTGAGAGAGTTGCCGCGTGTGGATTTCGCGCTTGGGACGATTTTTGGCGGAACGGCTATCCGGTAATTGCGACTTTTTGTGACGCTTAGAACTCGGTGGCCTGCGGTTTGCGACAATCGTGCCTGCCGCGCGGAGGCGCCTGTCGAGAAGTTCGCCTCGAAACGCACGCGGCTCGACGAGTTGTTCGCCGCGCCGCGGAAGGACGGCCAGGCGCGGCGGTTGATCAATCGTTCGCGATGCCGTCGCGATCAATTGGTTGACGTGCCTCGACCATCTCGACGCGCTATGCGACGACCGCGCCGGCGAGCGCGCGATTCTCTCCGCCGCGATCATCCGCACGTACAGCTACGCCAACCGCGGCCAACGCGGCGCCGTCGCCCAAGCCACCATCACCCTTCCGCATAGCCGCCGCAACGGCTGCTGGTACGAAAAGAGCTGCCACACGGTTAACCCTTGAGCCCGTAGAGCGGGGCGAATTTGCCGCGCAGGTGGGCCATGAGGTCGGCGTGGCCCAGCGGGCGGCCAGTGATGCGCTCCACGAGTTGCGCCGCGGAATAGCGTTTGCCTTGCTCGTGGATGTTTTTGCGCAGCCATTCGCGGAGCGGCAGGAATTCGCCGCGGCGGAACTGCGCGGCCAGATCGCCCAAGTCGCGCTCCGCCGCGCGGAAGAACTGCGCGGCATAAAGATTGCCCAGCGAATACGTGGCAAAATAGCCGACCAGCCCGGCGCTCCAGTGAATGTCTTGCAGCACGCCCTGCGTATCGTCGGGCGGAACGATGCCAAGATAGCCGCGGTACTTTTCGTTCCAGACCGACGGCAGGTCGGCGACCGGCAAATCGTCGTTGATGAGGGCCTGTTCCAACTCGAAGCGCACCAGGATGTGCAGGTTGTAGGTGGCCTCGTCCGCCTCGACGCGAATGAGCGACGGCCGCACGTCGTTGATGGCGAAGTAAAAGTCCTCGAGGCCAACATCGCCGAGCGCCTCGGGGAAGGCCCGTTGCGCGTCGCGGTAGGCGTGTTCCCAAAACGCATGACTGCGCCCCACCAGGTTTTCCCACATCCGCGATTGCGATTCGTGGATGCCGAGCGAAATCGACTCCCCTGGGGGCAGGCCGTACTGTTCGGCGCGCAAGCCTTGCTCGTAGATGCCGTGTCCCGCCTCGTGCAGGATGCCGAAGAAGGCGCCGGGAAAATGCTGCTCGTTGTACCGCGTGGTAATCCGGCAATCGTGCGGGCCCATCGTGGAGCAAAACGGGTGGACGGTGACGTCCAATCGCCCGCGGCTAAAGTCGAACCCGATGCGCCGCCCCATTTCCGTGCCAAATTCGCGCTGCCTGGCTTCCGGATAGTAGCCCGTGAGGATTTCGTGTCGCGGCCGGCGATTACTGGCGGCGATTTCGGCCACCAGCGGCACGAGTTCCTCGCGCAGCCCGGCCAACACGCGCGCCACATTCGAGGTCGTCTCCGCCGGCTCGTAATCGTCCAGCAGCGCGTCATAACGGCATTCCGTGTACCCCAGGCACTCCGCTTGTTGTTGCTTCAGTTCGATCGTTTTCTCTAAGAGCGGCCGGAACGAGGCGAAATCGTTCTTCGCCCGCGCCTCGACCCAGGCCTGTTGCCCCAAAACGGCGGTCCGCGCCAACTCCTCGACGAGCGCTTGGGGCAGCTTCGTCTTTTTTTCGTATCTGCGCCGCAATTCGCGGACCGTGGCGCCCGTGTCGCTGTGCGGGTCGGCGGCCAGCGGGCTGTCGCACAATTCGTGCAGCCATGCGCCGATGCGCGGATCGGTCTGGCGCTGGTGCGCAAGCGCCGAGAGCAGCGTGATTTGCTCTGCCCGATACGGGCCGCCGGCTTGGGGCATCAACGTCCGCTCGTCCCATTCCAGGAGATAGCCGACCGATTCCAGCAGCGCGGCTTCGCGCGCATGTTGGCACAAGAGTTCGAACGTTTCACGAGCCGCCATGTGAACTCACCATCACTCCATGCCGAGACGTTGCTCGATCGCTCGAGCGCGATCGCTGAATCCGAACGTTTTTCCCTGCTCGCGATGCGCGGCGGCCAATTCTGACGGTGTCAGAACCGGGGTTTTGCGCTCCACTTGGTCGACCTCGGCGGTCAGCCCGGGCGCGAACGGCCAGGAAAAACTCGGAACCCGCGATTGTCGGCATCCGGCCAGCGCGACGCAACCGGCCGCGGCGCAAACGAATGCGCCGGCCTTGAACTTGCATAGGCGTGAGAGAGTCCGCCGACCGTTCCCCATGGCGGGCGGGAGTTTGGCAAAATGGGCCGAAGAGGTCCAGGGCAATCGGCGACGACGCCTCGGAACTTGTTGCGCCGACGAAACGCAACAGCGGCCAGCGGAGTTGAAACCCCGCCGGCCGCCGTGATTGCAATTGAATCGACCTTCGTGGCTGCTGCTATGGCCGCTTCCGGCGAGCCACCCAACCGAGTGCCAACGCACCGCAGGCGGCCAACGCCCAGGTCGACGGCTCCGGCACCGCATTGGCGCCCCCTGGCAGCGTCGCGCCGAAGTTGTTGCGGACGTTGTTCAGGTCGGTGATGTCGACCGTCCCATTGCCGTCCGTGTCGCCTAGGCCGATGGAGCCGAAGTTATTGCGGACGTTGTTCAAGTCCACAATGTCCACGACCCCGTCGTCGTTGGTGTCCCCCAGGAGTCCCGGCGTACTGATCGGCTCGTAGGAGACGATGCCCTGGCGCAGCTCACCGTTCGAGCTGTACTCGAAGACCAGATCGCGCAGTTCCTCCGCCACGCCGCCGGGGATCAGATTGCCAAGCGTCAAGGAAGCGCCGACGTTGACCGTCGCCGACCCGAGCAGGTTCAACTGGCTGATCGCACTCGGCGTCGGCGAGGCGTTCTGCCAGCCGGCGCCTAAGCCAGTGAAAGCGCCCGTGAGCAGATCGTTGTCCGACAAGATGCTGTAGCCGTTCAGCGAGATCGAGGCGCCGACGACGTTGGTGATCGCGGCGTCGCCGGAGTCCGGATCAACCACGAGGACCAGCGTGTTATCAACCTTCAGGTTCGCCGAACCGTCGCCGTAAACGACGCGATACTGCAGGCCTTCGGCCAAGGCGGGGGCCGCGCTCGTATCCAGGCTGGTAAACGTACCGCTCATGGTGGCGGCGTCGACGACCGCATATTCCGCCCCGTACGCCGGCGTGAAACCGGCGCCCTCCACCTTGAGCGTGGGCGTGATCAGGTTGGCGTGATTGCTGACCACGATCGGGCTGTAGCCGCTCGGGCTCAACTCCGCGATCAGCGTGCCGCCCAGGTTCAAATCCGCCGCGGTGAAATTCACCGACGAACCGGAGATCTTCGTAGTCTTGCCGAGACGGGCGATCGTTTCCACCACCACGGAGCCATTACCGCTCACATTCAGTTGGCTGTTCTGACCGCCCACACTGAGTTGATGGGCCGCGAAGGTTCCCCCGGGCAGCACGTCAACAATGCCCGTGCCGAACTGGCCGACATAGGCGATGCCATGCTCCGGTTCGCTTTGCCATTGCTCCTGTACCACGCTCAGCGTGCCGCCGCTGCGGATTTCCACTGCGCCGGTTTGCCCTGCCGCGCGGCCTAGAATAATGCCGGCCACGGGTGGCGTTGAAACGCTGTCATCGATGAACGCGCGGCCGCCGTTGGAGATGACCGCGTACTCGATCCCGAAAAACGGCTCGGCCGCCGTCTGGTCGGGAATGAACTGGGGATTCCAGTTCTCGGCGACGTTCCAGTTCACGGCCGCCGGACCGCCGGGCACCCAAAGGTACTCCTGAACGTCCTGGGCCGAAACCTCGCTGGCAGCGGCGAAGGCGCAGGCAATCGGCGCCAAGCCCGCGACCATGCGACGCGCAGCGCGGCGATAGCGCACCGTCAACAGGATGCCGCCGGCCAGCGTCGCCAGGGCCCAGGCGCTCGGCTCAGGCACCGTGCGCAGCGGCGCCCCGTTGGCCAACTCGTACGACTTGCGGAAATCGATGAAGTCCGCGAGGTCGACGGTGCCGTCGATGTTGATGTCGCCGTCGGAATAGAGGCCCGGCTGTCGAAAATTGTTGCGGAGAATGTCGTAATCGATCGTATCGACCACGTCATCGCCATTGAAGTCGCCGGACGCGGCGTTGATCTCCGTGTCGATATCGACCAGGTAGCCCACTCGCAGGCCGTTGCCGCTGGCAGGAGTAATGCTCAGCACCTGTTGAAGGATGGCCCATGAGGCCTGGTTCTCGTCCAACTGCCGCGTGCCGGCCTTAATGTCGACGCCTCCCGCGTACTCATCGGTCACATCGTCCACTTGCCCGCGGCTATAGGCGATATAGGCCACCTCCGGCACACTGGGATCAAACGGGTGCGGACCAACCAACACGCCGGTGTCGGCCAACACAAAGGCCATGTTCGCGATCGGGACGCCATCGTCGGCGAAGTAGAAGTAGAACCCGGTCTCATAAAAGAAGGGCGTATCGCCGGCCGCGGCGCCCGACCAGTCAATTCCTTTCAAGTTGAAGCTGGACTGGGAGAAGGGGGCGTCCGAAACAAAGGCGCCATCCTTTGTGTCGAAGGAAAACTCCAGCACCTCGCCAGGATTTTGCCACTCGGGCAAGTCGAAGGTCGTTTGGCCGTCGATACCGGCCACATTCACGGCCGTAATGCCGAACTTGCCGGGCCAGACCACGGCGCGCTCGTTGACCATCATTTGGCCCGCGTCCTCCGCGATGCCGTCAAACGTCAAGGTGACATCCGGAGTGCCAAAGTCGAAGACCTGCCCCGTTTCCGGTTCGGACACGACGCCGAAGCTGTTGGGAAAATTCTCGGCCGAGAAGCTGTACGTGTCCCCATAGGGGCCCGGGTGCCCCCAGGCGGAGACGGCGGTAAGGCAGCACAAAGCCAGCGTGCCCGCGCTCAATCGCAGATGTCGCAAAATCATGGATCCGATCTCCGAAACGCCGCCCAAGCGACGTCCTCATGCCAAAAACCACCCCCAGTCCAGGTACTCCGCGTCCCCAGCTACCCAACGGGTGGCGCCTCATTGGTCCAGAATTCAGCCTATCAAAGGCAAGATTGGTGGACAACGAAAATTATGCGAATTCTCCCTTTTTTGTCGATGCTAGCCGCCTCTCAATGTAAGTCAGGCTTCCAGCCTGACACCATCGGCGCCGACGCTGCCTGGCCCGCAACGTCGTCTCCGTCAGGCTGGAAAGCCTGACCTACACGGGCTCGAGCACCGCTCGCGGTTCGTCTGGGTAACTCGTCGGTCGGGGGGTACAATTCCCCCGCCGCCACGGCGAATGGACCTTCGCTGCTCGACTGGCATTCCTTCAAGCGGGGGGCGGGAAGCACGATGACGCGCGTGGTTTCGTTTGTGGCGTTGATCGGG
>Ga0073934_10009753_pt1 | contig 12175 bp, 11 predicted proteins | sample LarsenN4metaG_FD_76834 | JGI IMG/M metagenome (GOLD analysis project Ga0073934, IMG submission 76834) | Hot spring sediment bacterial and archeal communities from British Columbia, Canada, to study Microbial Dark Matter (Phase II) - Larsen... ... | reverse complement strand
TGGCTGTTCTGCCCGAGAAGCTGATGGGCGAAGCGCAGGCCGTGGCGCAAGGTGGCCATAGCTACAACGAAGTGCTGCCCTTGATGCTGGCGCGTTACGCCGGGCCTGGTTTGCTCGGCTTGGGTATCACGGCTTTGATTGCCGGATTCATGTCTGGCATGGCCGGAAACGTCAGTGCGTTCGCGACCGTGTGGACGTATGACATCTACCGCGCTTTCATGAAGAAGGACGCCCCCGACCACCACTACGTCAACATGGGCCGCTGGTGCACAATTCTGGGAGTGCTGGTCAGCATCGGCACGGCGTATCTGGTGATGCAGTTCCAAAGCATCATGGATTATGTCCAGGCTTTGTTTAGCTTCTTCATCGCGCCGCTATTCGGAACGGTCGTCCTGGGCATGTTGTGGAAACGCGCTACCCCCGCAGGCGGATTCTGGGGCCTGTTGGCTGGGACTGTCTCCTCAATTGCAATGTGGGCTTGGGTAAAAGTGGATCCCACGGCGCTGCGTATCATTGCGTTGTCGCCCAACGCCCGCGACATGGCAGAAAACATGTATCGCGCTTTGTGGTCGTGGCTGATTTGCGTGATCGTTACTTATCTGGTCAGCATGATGACCAAGCCGCTGCCGGACTCACGCCTTGCCGGTCTGGTGTACGGTTGTACTGAGATTCCTCACGAGGGCCACTTGCCTATGTATAAGCGCCCGATGTTCTGGGCGGTCATAGTGGCCCTGATTCTGGTTGCCATGAATATCGCTGTTTGGTAAAAGAGAAACCCATGTTATTTGGCCTAATTACTGGTAATCGCGGCTTTTTCCCGGATCATCTGGCTAAGTCTGGCCGGGAAGAGATGATCGCGACTTTGGAACGCGCCGGTCACAGCGTTGTATGTCCGACGCCCGAACAAACGAAGTACGGCGCCGTGGAAACTCGCGAAGAGGCGCGCCGTTGCGCCGCCCTGTTCCGCGAGCAAGGCGAGAAACTCGACGGCATTATCGTCACATTGCCCAACTTCGGGGACGAAAAAGCGGTAGCCGAGACCATCCGGCAGACCGGCCTCAAGGTGCCTGTCCTGCTGCATGCCTTCCCCGACGACGCAAAGCAGATGACCATCGCCACGCGGCGCGACAGTTTTTGCGGAAAAATGAGCGCGGCCAACAATCTGCGCCAGTATGGCATCCGCTACTCGCTGACGCGCCTCCACACGGAAGCGCCCGGGTCACCCGAGTTCGCCGCCGACCTGGAATGGTTTGCGGCGGTATGCCGTGTCGCCAACGGGCTCCGCCGCTTGCGTATCGGAGCAATTGGCGCGCGTCCAGCGGCGTTCAATACCGTCCGCTACAGCGAAAAGTTGCTGGAAGTGAACGGCATCGCAGTGGAGCCGATCGACCTTTCTGAGATTTTCGGCCGCATCGCACGCATGAAGGACGACGATCCGGCTGCCGTCGCCAAACTCGCCGCAATTAAGGGCTACGTTTCCACCGCCGGCATTCCCGAGGATGCTCTGTTGAAGATGGCCAAGCTTGGAGCGGTGATCGACGGCTGGATGAAGGCCAACGATCTCGACATCAGCGCCATTCAGTGCTGGACCTCGATGGAAGAGTACTTCGGCGTAGTGCCCTGTACCGTCATGAGCATGATGAGCGACGGACTGGCTTCGAGCGCGTGCGAGGTGGATGTGGCCGGCGTGGTCGGCATGCACGCCCTGCGCCTGGCATCCGGCACCCCGAGCGCGCTCCTCGACTGGAACAACAACTACGGCTCTGATCCCAACAAAGCGGTCTGCTTCCACTGCAGCAACCTGCCGAAGCACTTCTTTGCCGATGTGCGGATGGATTATCAGGAGATCATCGCGGGCACCGTTGGAAAGTTGAACACTTTCGGCACCTGCGTCGGACGGGTCAAATCCGGCCCGATGAGCTTTGCGCGGTTTTCCACCGACGATTTCAGCGGCAAGATACGCGGCTATGTCGGGGAAGGCGTATTCACGGACGATCCGTTGGAGACTTTCGGTGGCGCCGGCGTTGTCGAGATCCCGCGGTTGCAGGACCTGCTGCGCTACATCTGCGAGCAGGGCTTTGAGCACCATGTCGCCGCCAACTTCTCGACGTGCGCTTCCGCAGTACATGAGGCCACGACCAAGTACCTTGGCTGGGACGTCGTCTTCCACAAGTGAGCCGGACAAAATAACCAGGAGCGGAAATCCATGGCTGTTGTAGCAGGCGTTGATTTTGGCACGTTGAGCGTCCGCGTCTCGCTGGTGGATAGCGAGCGCGGGCGCATCGGCTCGGGTGTCGCGGAGTACCCGCTGCACCGCCGTGCCGACGATCCCGACCATGCCACGCAGAGCCACGCCGATCACATGAACGCGCTCACCCTGGCAATGCGGCAAGCGCTGGCCGATGCGAAAACGGATGGCAGCGCGATCAAAGCAATCGCTTTGGACACCACGGGATCGAGCGTCGTTCCGGTCGACGAAAAACTTCAGCCGCTGGATGATTACTACCTGTGGTGCGACCACCGCGCCTGGCGCGAGGCCGCGCTCATCACTGAGACGGCGCACCGCGTGAAGTTGCCCAACATCGACTGGTGCGGCGGTGTCTACTCTTCAGAGTGGGGTTTTTCAAAACTTCTCCACTGGCTGCGAAACAACCCCGGCAAGCGCGATCGAATGGCGACTGCGCTCGAGCACTGCGATATGGTCGCGGCGGTGCTCTGCGGAGTTTCCGATCCGGCGGAAGTTCCACGCAGCATCTGCGCGATGGGCCACAAGTGGATGTGGAACCGCGAACTCGGAGGGCTGCCCCCCGAGAGTTTCCTGATCGAAGTGGATCCCATACTCAAGGGTGTGCGCGACAAGATTGCCGCCGGGCGGTACGCCACCTCTGACCAGATCGCAGGCGGATTGTGCGCCGAATGGGCCGAAAAGCTGGGGCTGCGCGAAGGCATTCCAATTCCGGTTGGTGCGTTTGATGCGCACTGGGATGCGATCGGCGCAGGATGCCGGACGGGGGACGTGGTCAACGTGATTGGTACCTCCACCTGTATCATGGCCGTCTCGAACGAGACGATACTCATCCCTGGAGTGTGCGGCGTGGTTTCGGGTTCAGTGCATCCATCCATGGCGGGCGTTGAAGCGGGTCTCTCCGCGACAGGCGACATCTTCGACGCCATCGCGCGCCGCGCCGGATCGACAGTCGCGGCGCTCTCCGAGGGACTCGACCAGTACAAAGCCGGCCAGACCGGGTTACTCCGGCTCACCTGGGATAACGGCGACCGCACTGTTCTCGTGAATCCCGAACTGGGTGGCGTCACCTTCGGCTGGAAACTGACTCATACCGCCAAAGACGAACTCTTTGCGGCGATTGAGGGCACGGCGATGCATACGCGCGTAATCCTCAACCGCATGGAAAAGCATGGCGTGCCGATTCAACGCATCGTAAACGCAGGCGGCATTCCGCGCAAGAACGACGTTTTGAACCGCGTCTACGCAAACGCATTGAATAAGCCGGTGCGCGTGGCCGAAGGCGACACCACCAGTCTTGGTTCGGCCATCTTCGCCTTCATGGCTGCTGGCACGTTCAAGACCATTGAAGAAGCGCAGGATGCGCTGTGCCCGGCGTTCCGCACGGTGGAGCCTGACGTCAAAGCAGCGCGTACATACGCCGAGTTGTTCAGCCTGTTTGAAACACTGTACTTTGGCTTGGGAAGCTCTGGCGCTGACGCTGTGCCAGCCGGCCGCGTACTGCCGGAACTGCGGCGTATCGCCAGCGCGGCCCGAGGGAATCAATAGGAAATGCTCGAAAAACTGCGTGAGGAAGTACTCGAGGCCAACCTCGAAGTCGTGCGCCGCGGGCTCGTTCTCTATACTTGGGGCAATGCGAGCGGCATCGATCGCGAGCGCGGCCTGGTTGTGATCAAACCAAGCGGTGTCGATTATTCGGTGCTCAAACCCGAACACCTCGTCATTGTCGACCTGGACGGAAGGCCGGTGGAGGGCGATTTGAATCCCTCTTCTGACCTTCCCACGCACCTGGTGCTGTACCGCGCTTTTCCGGATGTCGGCGGAATCGTGCACACCCATTCGCGGGAAGCCACTGCCTGGGCGCAATCCGGGCGCGAAATCCCGTGTTTCGGCACCACCCACGCCGATTACTTCCACGGGCCCGTGCCGATTACAGCCGACCTCACCGAAGAAGAAGTGGATCGTGCATACGAAGCCTCAACCGGCGAGGCCATCGTACGTCGCTTTCAAGGTATCGAGCCGCTGGCTTCCCCTGGCGTGCTCGTTCGCGGCCATGCCCCCTTCGCCTGGGGCAAGTCGCCGAAGCAAGCGGCTTTTCATGCCGTAGTGCTCGAAGAGATCGCTGCACTGGCAAGACGAACGGTCACGCTGAATCCGGCCGCAACACCGATTCAGAAATGTGTTCTGGATAAGCATTACCTGCGTAAGCACGGAAAGAATGCCACTTACGGGCAGAAAGGATCTGCATCGCATGTCTAGCCGATCGATGATCAAACTCGCCGCTTGCCTGTCGGCGCTCGTGCTGCTGAGCGCCTGCGCTCCCAAGAGCGAGCCCGTGGTAGAACGGAGTCGCACTACTATGCAACAGTTCGGGACTACTCCCGCCGGTGAGGCGGTTGAGCTCTATACATTGAAGAACGCCAAGGGAATGGAAGCCACTATTTCCACCTACGGCGGCATCGTCGTTTATCTGCGTGTGCCGGATCGCAGCGGCGTGTTCGGCGACGTCTCGCTGGGCTTCAACACACTGGACGGCTATCTGAAAGGCCATCCCTTCTTCGGCGCTTTGATTGGCCGCTATGGCAATCGAATCGGCAAGGCGAAGTTTACGCTGAACGGAACCGAGTACAAGCTGGCTGCTAACAACGGCCCGAACAGCTTGCACGGTGGCGTCGCAGGCTTCGACAAGAAGGTCTGGAAAGCGCGCGAGATCCCCGGCCAGGAAGGGAAAGTGCTCGAACTAAAGTACACCAGCAAGGACGGAGAAGAGGGCTATCCCGGCACGCTCGATGTCACGGTCACCTACTCGCTGACCGATGACAACGAACTGCGCATCGACTACAGCGCCACAACCGACAAAGACACTGTGGTCAATCTGACCAACCACACCTACTTCAATCTGAATGGCGCCGGAGTGGGCAACATCCTCGATCACCAGGTGATGATTAACGCCGACCGGTTTACTCCCGTCGACTCCACATTGATTCCCACGGGAGAATTGAAGCCTGTCGCAGGAACGCCTTTCGATTTCCTCCAACCGCATGCCATCGGCGAGCGCATCGACGGCAAGGACCAGCAGCTTGTTTATGGCAAAGGTTACGACCACAACTGGGTGCTCAACACCGGCGGCGATCTGTCGAAGGTAGCCGCGCGCGTGGTCGCCCCGATGACCGGGCGAGTGATGGAAGTGCGCACCACCGAGCCGGGCCTGCAGTTCTATACGGGCAACTTCCTGGATGGCACTATCACTGGAAAAGACGGCAAGATCTACGGGCATCGCGCCGGGTTCTGCATGGAGACCCAGCATTTCCCCGACAGCCCGAATAAGCCTTCGTTCCCGTCCACCGTGCTGAAGCCCGGCAGTCAGTACCGCACGTCGACGGTATACAAGTTCAGCGTTCAGCAGTAATCGCGATTGCTGTAGAGCGGTCTTCCAAGCTGGGTGGGGCTTTGAGCCCCACTCCGTACAACGCGCTCCCCAGTTTCACGTATCGCATTTCGAACTCGCCTCGTGGCTTTGGAGCTTCCGGCGCGCGTGATCTGCGAAACGGCGGGAGCGTTTCAGGCGGACGAGCCGAACAACTGCGCCTCGGTCCGCCGCAGGTAACCGTCCGTCATGCCGGCGATGTAATCGCACACAATCCGGTGCAGCGGGCTCTTCGACAACCGGCTGCGCTGGCTTTCGGGCATGGCCTCCGGCCGGTCGAGGAAATAGTGAAACAGGCGCGAAACGGAAGCCGAGGCGATCCGGCGTTCCTCAACCAAGCCAGGCGAGGAATAGACATGCTGGTGGAGAAACTGCTTCAGAGCGCGGTTCGCTTTCTCGCTTTCCTCCTTCATCCTCGCCAACCGGCGCGGATGCGTGCGTACCTCGTCAATCGAACCAAAGCCGCGTGCTGCTTCCGCCGTGCCCTCGATCAATCCACTTACCAGAAGATCGATCAACCGGCGCAGCACCTCTTGGAACCAAATCTCTTCACTGGCGTCAGGGAAGGCGTTTCTGGCGCTCGCGAGCATATCGCCGTAGTAGGGCACATGCGCCGCGATCTCCTCCAGCGAAAACAGACCGGCGGAGAAACCGTCGTCGAGATCGGCTGTATTGTAGGCGCATTCGTCGGCCAAATCGATGATCTGCGCTTCCAACGCCGGCTTCATTCCGGGCAGGTACTCGTCAAGCGCCGGATCCTCACCCGGCGCAAAATCCCGTGAATGCTTGACCATCCCCTCGCGCACCTCGAAAGTCAGGTTCAAACCCGGAAAGCGCGCATAACGCAATTCAAACGATTCAACGATGTGCAGCGCATGCAGGTTGTGATCGAAACGTTCCCCGAACGCCTGCATCTGGCGATTCAGTTCCTGCTCGCCTGCGTGCGCAAAGGGCGGATGGCCGATGTCATGCGCCAGCGCAAGTGCTTCCGTATAGTCCTGGTTCAGGTGCAGCGCCGCGGCGACTGTGCGCGCAATCTGCGATACCTCGATCGTGTGTGTCAGGCGGTTCCGGAAATGGTCGTACAGGCGCGCTCCAAAGACCTGCGTCTTATCCTCAAGGCGGCGGAAAGCGCGCGCGTGAACGACACGATCACGATCACGCTGGTACTCTGTGCGGTACGGATGGGGCGGCTCTGGATAGCGTCTGCCCCTTGCGGGCAGGTCCGGGAAACGGAGCCGCTCTAAGCTCACTTGCCTTCGAAGAGTTCGCCGTAGCGGGCGATTGCGACGCGGCTGGCGGCGCCAGACTGTGTCCGCAACGGCTCGAGCAGCTTCTTTGCTTCATCCGGCTTCGACTTCGCAATGGCCGTAGCCAGAGCGATAGTCACCTGGTCCTTGGACACCAATGTGGCTGGGTTGTTCAGCAGTTCGCGGAGCAGTTTTTCGGCCTCCGCCGTCTTGCCCTGCGAAGCGTAAACTTCAGCCAGCGAAAACTTGGCCAGAGCAGCGTACTCGTGTTTGCCGGAATCCGCAGCCGTCTTCAGGTACTTCTGGGCTTCTTCGAGTTTGCCCTTGTCAGCGGCGGCGACACCAAGCATGTAATTTGCGATCGCCGCCTGATCCGAACCAGAGTGCTTGGAGATGATTTCGTTGAACTGCTTCTGTACCGCCGCGTCTTTCTCGGCCTGAGTCTTGAAACTGAGCACGGTGTCGCTGACACTATCGGTGACAGCGGCGTTCGCAACCCGGAAGGCTTCCGCCAGATCGCGCTGGCGTTGTTCTGACTGCGATCTGATGACATACCAGGCCACGAAGGCGACGACGATGAGGCCAGCGGCGATCGAGCCGTAGCGAATGACCTGTTGGCGATGTTCCTCCAGATAGTGGACTGTGTGTCCAACTTCCTGGGCGAACTTATCTGACTTGAGCTCTTTGCGGGTGATGCGATCCAAAGGGATACTCCGGAAATGTCGGGAAACCCTCAGTTTATCACGCGATCCGCCCCCCGGAGCAGGTCAAAACCCAGCCCTAGTGCCCTGACCCGGGTTTTACGGTCTCGTGCGTACTCTTCTCTCCACCTCCCTGTTTGGGTGGAGCGGAGTCGGGAGGCAGGTCGGGCTGTTCGCGGAACCTGACGATCACACTCACTCTGCGATTCAGCGGATTCTTGGGATCGTTTGGCAACCTAAGTCGTTGATCGGCAAAGCCGCGCACCTGCACTACCTGGTCTGCGCGGAGCCCGTGGCCCATCATCACACGGCGCGCGGCGTTGGCCCGGTCGGCAGACAGTTCCCAGTTTGTATATCCATCGTTCGATGAGAATGGATTCGCATCGGTGTGCCCTTCAACGACAATCTGGTTCGGCAGTTTTCCGACTTCCTGCCCCAGCATCGTCAAGACCTCCTCGCCGGATCCAGTGGGCACCGCCTTGCCGCTTTCGAAGAAGAACCCGCCCGCCGTTTCCAGCAACTCGATGCGCAGCCCTTCGGACGTGATTGTAAGTTGCACATTTTCCTTGAGTTTCTCGAAGTTGGCGACCTCCTTCTGCATCGCCGATTCGATCATCTGCTTCAGCTTGTTCATGTCGTCTTTGGCGATCTTCAGGTCCTCTCCGACGCCGGAGTTGGTCGAACCCTGCATCTTGCCTTGCCCAGTCGGGTCCTGAAAGTATCCCCCTACCGCTTTCTTCACCTTCTCACTGCTGCTGAGAAGCCACAGCACAATAAACAGCGCCATCATCGCCGTGACAAAGTCGGCGTAGGCAACCTTCCAGGCTCCCCCGTGGTGCCCTCCATGGCCGGCTTTCTTCTTCTTGATGATGATGATCTGCGGGTTGGCTGAAGTGCTCACGTTCTATCGCTAACTTGCCTTTCCACGGCAAGCAGCCTCCATTTCCTGATAGCCGGGCCGCACGTGTCCCGGAATCGTGCGGCGCGCAAACTCGACCGCGATCAGCGGCGGCGAACCCTTGATGAAGGCCACCAGTCCCTGCCGCAGCACTTGGTAGTACTGACCCTCTTCCTCGTTGATTTTGTTCAGATTCGATGCCAGCGGCCCGATGAATCCGTAACACAGCAGAATTCCGAGAAAGGTTCCCACCAACGCCGCAGCCACTTTGTGGCCCACTTCCTCGGGCGGCCCGCCGATGGCGCCCATCGTGATCACCACGCCCAAGACCGCGGCCACGATGCCCAAGCCCGGTAAACTGTCCGCAATCGTCTGCAGCGCCGCAACCGGCTGGGCTTTCGCGTGATGGTGCGTCTCGATGTCCGTCTCGAGAATCTGGTCTATCTCATGGTGGCTGACGGCTCCAGTGGTTACCGTGCGCAGCGTGTCGCACAGGAACGCGATCGCATGGTGGTCTTTCAGGATCTTCGGGTACTTCGAAAACACCGGGCTCTGATCCGGCTTCTCGGCATCCGCCTCCGCTCCCGCCATGCCCACTTTGCGAATGTGCGAGAACAGATCGTAAAGCAGTTTCAATGTCTCCAGCAAATGCGCTTTGCTGTACGGGCTTCCTTTCAAAATGACCGGCAGTCCCTTTGCGATGCCCATCAGGATGTGAATCGGATTCGCAATCAGCATCGATCCGAGGGCCGCTCCGCCAATGATCACCAGTTCCGCGGGTTGGAAGAGCACCATCAGGTGCCCGTGTTCCATCAGGTAGCCGCCAATGATGGAGCCAAGGACGACGACAATTCCGATGAGCGCGAACATAGCCAGCTAGAAGGGTCCGAAGGCCTCCACTGACCTTATCGGTTCCCGGGGGTGAGGCTTGAAGCGGAAACGGCCGGAATGTGGAAACCGCCGGAGCCCGAGGCCAGTCCATAAAGCGATGCACCGCTTTCTCTTTTCCGCCGTTTTGCTCACCCTTTCCTCACTCATGCCTTTAGCGGCACAATTTCCGCACTTCGGACTGAAAATCGGCACGCGCTTCAACGATTCCATATCCGCCGATAGCTCCTACCGCCCGCAGGATCGCCACCTGACCGGCGGACCGGCGCTGGAAATTGGCCTGCCCGGACCGCTCGCGATTGGCGCGGAAGCGCTCTTCAAATGGTCGGGTTATGAAAGCTCCGTCACGGACTCGCTCGGCGGAACCACGTACTCGCGCGCGCGCCAGCTCTCTGTCGATATCCCGCTGATGGCGAAGCTCTACATGCCCGGCATTCCATTCTTCCGTCCGTTCGCCACCGCCGGCATCGCAGGGCGCTACCGCTATGGCGGAGAACTGTTCCGCCTGGTGCAGCCACGCGACATCAACGGACGCCCGCTGCCGGAATACAGCGAGCGCAGCGATCCGCGTGCCGAATGGGACCGCGGCTACACGTTCGGCGGCGGTGTGCAGTTCCGCCCCCTGTTCTTCCGCGTCTCCGGCGAGCTGCGCTACACCCGCTGGACCAATCTCGACGTGTCCGAAGGCTCGCGCGGCGCCTTCTTCGGCCTGAACCGCAATCAGGTGGAGTTCCTGATCGGCTTCGGATTCTGAACTGTTTTCTTCCGCGCGGTCCTATCCGATGATAGGAGCAGCGCCCAATGGCCCGACCATCTTCCAAGACCAACGCCGTGAGGATTCTCGACGGGCTTGGCATCGCTTACGAATTGCGCGAGTACGAAGTCGATCCAGACGATCTCTCTGCCGCCACTGTCGCCCGCAAGATCGGCGTGCCGCTGGAGCAGACCTTCAAAACACTGGTGACACGGGCGGATTCGAACGAAGTGTACCTGGCCGTGATTCCCGGCGATTGCGAACTCGACTTGAAAGCAATGGCGCGCGCGGCCGGTGAAAAGAAAATCGACACCGTGCCGCTGAAAGACGTGCAGCCCTTAACCGGCTATCTAAGGGGCGGCGTCACCGCGCTGGCTTGCAAGCGCGATTACCCTGTCTGGATCGACGAAACGGCGCAGTTGTTCGATGTGATCTCGGTTTCCGCCGGGCAGCGCGGAATGCAGATTCTGCTCGCTCCTGAGGATTACCGCCGCGCTGTCAACGGGCAGTACGCCGGAATTGGCCGCACGGCGCAGCAAACCAGCCGGCCGCCGGCGCTGTGAGACCAAACCTGCCGTAGCCGGACCAGTGTAAGCTGTACCTACAATGCGCCTTCGGATCACACTGGGACTTCTTCTCGCTGCAGCCTGCCTGCGGGGTCAGCCCGCCGATATCGAAAGCAAGGTACAGCATGGGTTCGCCGAGTCGGCCGGCGGTGTGAAGATCCACTACGCCTCTCTCGGGCAGGGGCCTCTCGTGGTCATGATCCACGGCTTTCCCGACTATTGGTACACCTGGCGCGACCAGATGGCCGAGTTGTCGAAAACCCACCAGACGGTAGCCATCGACCTGCGCGGCTATAACCAGTCCGACAAGCCTAAGGGCATCGAGAACTACGACATGAAACTCCTCGTCGGAGATGTCGTTGCCGTCATTAAACATTTGGGCAAGAGCCGGGCCACGGTCGTTGGACACGACTGGGGCGGCGCCATCGCCTGGAGCGTTGCCATGTACGCCCCCGACGTTGTCGAAAAGCTGATCATCCTGAATCTGCCGCATCCGCGCGCCCTGGCCCGCGAGCTGGCCAGCAACCCGAACCAGCAGAAAAACAGCCAGTACGCCCGCAATTTCCAGGCTGAGGGCTCCCATACAAAGTTGACGGCTGAGGGGTTGGCGGGCTGGGTGAAAGATCCGGAAGCAAAGAAGAAGTATGTTGAGGCGTTCAAGAGATCAGACTTCGAAGCGATGATGGCCTTCTACAAGCGCAATTACCCGCGCGAGCCCTACCGCGAACCGGACGGCCCGACAGTCAAGGTGAAAGCGCCCGTGCTGATGATCCACGGATTGGACGACTGGGCGCTCCTGCCAGGCGGACTGAATAATACCTGGGAGTATCTCGAAAAAGATCTGACGCTGGTCACCATCCCAGGCGCCGGCCATTTCGTCCAACAGGATGCCTCCGAAATGGTGACGCGCAGCATCAAGGCCTGGTTGAACCGCTGACACGCCGCTCCTCGAAATAGGGTCACAACAGCGCCGCGGGGTTGGGCTTCAGTCCGTGCGTGGCGTCTGACGCGCTCAGTCCATGCGCTTGTGGAAACGCAACGCACTCAGCGTGATGATGGTCACGCCATACGCCGCCAGCATCAGCAACTGCGGCCATAATATGTCGGCTCCGCTGCCCTTGAGGAACACGCCGCGCACGATCTCCATGAAATAACGGACCGGGTTGATGTAGGTCAGGTACTGCACCAACTCGGGCATGTTGCGAATCGGAAACGCGAACCCGCTGAGCATGAACGCCGGCATGATGAAGAAGAACGCGCCCATCATCGCCTGCTGCTGCGTCTCCGAGATTGTCGAAAGGAACAGGCCTGCTCCCACCTTCGTCAGAAGGTACAGTATGGACGCAGCCGAGAGAAGAAAAAAGCTGCCGTGAAACGGAATGCGGAATATCAGAAGCACAACAGCCGTTACCAGCACCATGTCAAAGATGCCGATCAGGCCGTAAG
>Ga0073934_10009752_pt1 | contig 12175 bp, 9 predicted proteins | sample LarsenN4metaG_FD_76834 | JGI IMG/M metagenome (GOLD analysis project Ga0073934, IMG submission 76834) | Hot spring sediment bacterial and archeal communities from British Columbia, Canada, to study Microbial Dark Matter (Phase II) - Larsen... ... | reverse complement strand
TGATAACCCTGGAGGGCTTTTTATCACCCATTACAATAACACTCAGTTTGGTGTCGAACATATACTCTTTTTTCAACAGGCTGCATATATCCCTGGGCTGCATGTATATCGACCCGTCATAGCTGAAGTTATCTACCTTTGCTGCTTTGCCGTCTACCGTAACATTTGCTGCATTTATAACTATATCTATTGACTTCTCGCTGGATTTTGCAAAAAAGGTTAGATTGCTTGTCAATATGCATACTGTAATAAATACTGCCACAATCATTCTAATATTTTTGGACATCCATATACCCCCATATTATCAATATGTATGGAACAATTATACAATATTCATCATAATATAACAATAACCAAAGAGGTATTAATTTCCTTAAATAAAAAGCTTTCTTACCGGTGTTTTAAAGATGTTGACCTTACCGTTTACCGGGTAAGCGGATATGTGATTTATCAGAATATCAATTCCAGTCTTTCCAGTCTTTTTTTCATTTCGCTTATTATCCTGGCCTCCTCTTCCCGGCCGTTGGCTTCAAACGTCACCGAAAACCTTAGGTACGCCCCGGCATCATCCCATGGAACTGTAGAAATTAGTGCTTCTCTTAAAATAAATTCCGAGGCTTCCCCGGCATTTCTAAAGACAGTACCTGAGGCTATCCCTCTCGGAGCCCGTACATAGCAGTAAAAGGAAGCTTTGGGCTTGTATGCGTCAAAACCTGTTTCCTTTAAAGCCCTGACCAACAGTTCCAGCCTTCTTGAATACCTTTCACAATTGTCATGGATAATCTCAGGATGATTTAAAGCATATACTCCGGCCTTTTGTATAGCCCTGAACTGGCCTGAATCGGTGTTATCCTTTACAGTACCGTACGCACTTACAGCTTCTTTATTCCCTGCAATGAAGGCGAGCCTCCAGCCGGTCATATTAAAAGCTTTGGACATGGAATGTATCTCTATCCCCACATCCATAGCGCCATCTGCCGATAAAAAGCTCAAAGGCCTGTGACCGTCAAATGTAATTGCGGCATAAGCAGCATCTGATACCACAACAATATTTTTGCCATATGCAAAATCCACAATTTTATTGTAGAAGTCCTTTGTGGCGATTTGTCCTGTAGGGTTGTTAGGATAGTTTATGTAAAGGATTTTAGCTCTTTTCAGAATACTCTGCGGGATACTTTTAAAATCCGGGTAAAAGTTGTTTTCTCTATAAAGGGGTAAGGGATAAACCTCTCCACCCATATAACGCGTATAGGTTGATATTACAGGATATCCGGGAACAGTAGCCAGTGTTATATCGCCGGGGTTTATAAATGCCGTTGCCAGCATTGCAAGAATGGGCTTGGAGCCAATGCCGTGCATAATATTGGAGAACGGATCCAACCCTTTCAGGCCGAAAACCTCTGTAAGATATTTAGCGGCAGCTTCCTGGAATTCAGATATACCATTATCTGCATACCTTCTGTTTTCCGGCTTTCCCGATTCACAGGCCAAAACTTCCACAATGCCTGAGTCGGCCGGTAAATCGGGTTCTCCTACACCCATATCGATTAACGGTATATCCGGGTGTGTCAGCCTTGCTTCCTCTTTGATTTTTTTAATCCGGGCAAACTTGTAAACTTCTGTTGACTTGCCGAAGTTAGCTCCACCAAGACGCTCAGCTATTTTATCCTGAAAGAAACTCACATTTTCTCCCCCTAAAGGACATAATTTTTATTTTAGAAACCAGATTTAAAGTAAAAATCATCGACTGCCAAAAATACATAAAAATAAGCCGTATCAAAATTACAAAACAAAGTTACGCATAAGGTCCTCCAGGGTATCCCTCCGCCTTATAAGTAAATTGCTTCCATCCTGCCTGATTAACACTTCTGCAGGCCTAAGCCTGTTGTTATAGTTGGATGACATGGAATAACCGTAAGCCCCGGCATCCATAATCCCCAGTATATCGCCTTCTTCGATCCAGGGAAGCTTTCTGTTTCCGGCAATTATATCACCGCTCTCGCAGATATTTCCTACAATTGTAGCAGTAATATCTTCCATGTTTGCCCCGGTTTTAGAAGGATACACCTCAATATCGTGATAGGAGTCGTACATAACCGGCCTCGTAAGAACATTGAAGCCCAAATCGGTGCCAATATACCTTATACCGTAATTCTCCTTAACTGAATGTACGGTTCCTATAAGTACGCCGCATTCCGCAACTATGTACCTTCCCGGCTCAATTTTGAACTCAATTTCCTTACCGTAATCCTTGACCCACCGGTTCATTAAAAGGGTCAATTTGTTTCCCAGACTTTCAATATTAAGCCTATGTTGACCATCCTGTTTATGATAAGGTATCCCAAAACCCCCTCCCAGATCGACAAAATCAAGGTCCTCAAACTCGTTTGCAGCCTCCAGAAGCGCCTTTGCACAGGCAATATAAATATCTTCATCCATAAATAGAGAACCGATATGCTGGTTTATTCCGGCAAGCTTCAGGCTGTACTCCTTTATGATGCTTTTTACTTCCTCCAGGTGATCCAGATTGATTCCAAACTTTGTCTTCTTGCCTGCTGTTACAACTTTTTCATGATGTCCGGCGCCTGTCCCGGGATTGAAGCGCACCGCCACTTTACCTCCGGGATTGATAGAGCCATATTGTTTTAGCTGGGAAAGAGAGTCTATGCTTGTCAAAATATTTCTATCTATTGCATACTGCATTTCCTCTCTTGAAACATTATTACCGACATAAAAAATCTCTTCGGGCGCAAAACCTGCTGTAAGCAGTGTATTTATCTCGCCGGGGGACATTGCGTCCCCGCTTAACCCCTCCTGGCGTATTAACCTCAACAACTCAATATTTGAATTGGCCTTTATTGAGTAATTGGCCCTGAATTTCGGATATGAAACCAAACCGCGCATTTCACGGCAGCGTTCCCGGAGAATTGCTTCATTGTAGACATATAGAGGACTCCCGTATTGCTCAAGTAATTCAAGCGGCGTTGCCTTTCCGTAAAAACCCTTTTGTTCTGTGTAATAGTTTTTCATATTGTTCACCTCTTTTTAATTTATACAGCCATAAGTATGGCCCGGTACTGAAGAACCAGTTTATATACCTGCAGCTTTACGTACTGCTCCGGGTAATATCAATAAGCTTGATTTCGTTTGTCAGGGAATCCTTTATCAACTCAACCAGATTTTTATTTCTTGAATAAAGGCAGGTTGATTTGTTCTCACCTGATATCTCTCCCGTAATAACATGTGAGGTATCGGCAATAAGCCTTATCTGCCCCGGTTTTTTATCATTGAAATATATAACAGCTCCATCCAGCACAAACCCGGGAGATGTTATTATAACAACCTTCAACCCTCTTTCAACAGCACATGTTAATTCCGCTTTAATGTTCTCCAGTTCCTCGGGTGTCATTGAAAGATATATTCTCTGCCCGGCTTGATCTATTACATTTTTCAATTTGTTCAAAATATGCGTTTTTCCGGCTATTGTAATAAAAGGATGATTCTCTTCCGTGTTAACCGGAACATTTGCTTCAATATATCCGATAATTTCATTGATCTGACGCCTTGTGTTGGCCGTAAGCTCGGACGGCATAACTGCAGCATAGTTGACAGGGTCTCCGTCAATCTTATATGCTCCTCCCTTTTCCACAAGACCTGCAAGTGCCAGATAAGTGTTCGACCTTGGTATGCCTGATATCTTGGAGGCTTCATATCCTGTAAGCTCTCCTTTCTTGCACAAGGTCAGGTAAAGAACCGCTTCATGCTTTGTAAATCCGATTTTCATCAAACATTCTACCATGTCCATATGATATTCTCCGTTATAGTGGTTTTATTTAGTACCACTATAACTTATAATAATGGAATTGTCAATACAAACCTGTCTATTTTTTAGATTGCAGACTTCGTGTATCCTTACGGATCAATTCATAAATGCCCATAACAAGTAGAAATGCTCCGAAACACTTTTTTAAAGCAGGACCTGAAAGTGTCAAAGCCAGTCTTGATCCGAAAAAAGCCCCAATAAGACCTGAAATAACTATAGGACCGGTCATTTTAAAGTCGATTCTTTTATTTTTAATATGAACGTATAGGGCAACTACTGCCGTAGGTATGAAAAAAATAAGGTTGGTGCTTTGCGCAATATGCTGTCCGGGATTTGCAAAAATGACAAGAGCCGGTATCAATATGGCTCCTCCACCAATACCCATTCCACTTATTATCCCGGATACCAGTCCTATTAAATAAAGAATAAACTATCACCCCTGTAAAACAGTTCATATAATCATTCTGAAAGCTGCCAGGATCATAAAAGCTGCAAATACTTTTCTCAATATACCGGCAGGACAGATATCAAGAATCCTGGCTCCTATATACCCTCCTGCAACACCCCCGATTATCACCTTTACGGTCATATTCCAATCAATGAAACTGCCGCGTATATAAAAAAAAGCACTTAAAACAGTCAGTGGTAAAATAATGAGAATGGCAGTAGCGTGAGCTTTATGTTCCTCCGCTTTTAAAACAAGCACCATGGCCGATACTGCAATGATTCCCCCTCCCGAACCGAAAAGTCCGTTTGCAACGCCTGTAGCAATTCCGATAAAAATGTGCTTTAAATGCTTTTTTACAGTATCGATACCTTTCATTTGCGATGCCCACCTTGATTTTAACTGAGTATAATTAATAAATCCCATTCCTATCATATTTTTGTGAAAATACAGTTTTCTATACGGTTTTGACAGGCAAAAAATTGTGTAAGCTCTCCAAAATGTTGGTATATTTAAAATAGATAATACATTTTGTTTCAAGGTGGGGTTTATATGAAATCACCTGGCTTTTATAAGGTAATTACAGGTTCAACCATAATAATACTGGCGATCTCAAGCTTCTTTGTAAAATAAAAGAATAAAAAACCGGCCTGAAGAATTTACCTTTCAGGCCGGTTTTGTTAAAGTTTAATTGCTTTTTTCTTCCTTATTCTCTTCTGCTGTGGTTTGTTCCGGGCTGATCTCTTCCTTTTCAACCGTTTCAACAGCATCAGATTGCTCCGTTACTTCCACAGCTTCTTCCAAAATATCTCCCGGTACATCCTCCACACTCTGCTTCAAAACCTCTTGTACATTACTACCGGTATTTACGCTTGTATCAATATTCTCACCGGTGCTTTTTGCCTCGTTTTCACCTTGTTCTGCAGATAGAACAGGTTCCTCCTCTATTTTTGAATTATTACCTTCATCAATTTCTCTGTTTTCAGCAATACTTTCCTGCTCGCTATCTGTTTGTATAGCATCGGAAACTCCAAAAGCACTTAATTCTATTACTTTATTCTCAACGGAAGATTGATTGTTGTATTTTTGATCACAGCCAGGAGTGTTGCCGGAGGACGGTTCCTTTTTTATACTGGCCACTGCCCCGGCTATTGCGGCCAATATGACAATGATAATTGCCGCTATTACAATCATGGTTATATACATTAATACCACCCCTTGTTTCGTTATTACTATAAATATATTCCATAAAAAAGGGTATATTACAAATACATAATCCAATACTTCCTGTTATATTGAAAACATACTCAACCCCTGCTGTTATTAAGGACAAAACAACACGCTAATCCAGGCTTACTCCCATATTGCTGATTTGTTCCAGAAGTTTCCGTTCACCAGGAAACAGCTGTTCAATCTGGAAAGAACGTTCCTGCCCCGTTTTACACCACACTGCGAAGTGTTCACAATTACTTTCAAATAGATTATACTTTTTCTCTCCAAGCCTTGTTCTGGCATTTTCAACTGTTTTTTCAGGTGATACCGTGTCAAAACTATTATCCAGATTCAATACATAGTATTCGCCCTCAGGGAAAAATCCCGCCATTTTGGTTTCCCTGATTTCGGCATCCAACGCGGTCCCCAGGGAACTTGTATAATGGATCACCTTCCCGTCACCCGAATATATTCCGTAATGTTCATAAGTATAGGGCATGCCAAGAAATGCTGCAGTACCTGCTCTGCCGATAATATCGCCGTATTCTGCCACTTTTTTCTCCTTAATGATTTTACCGGCTATTGCAAAAAATCTTAACTCCCTGTCACCGGCCATATCAAGCTTTTCTTCGCTAAGAACTCCATCCTTTAAAAGCATTTGTGCCAGGTTCTGTTTTTTTTCTTTAAAGTTAGTCTTCAGAGCATTATATGCTAAATGGACGGCATCATCCTTTAAAAACCCGCGTGAATCCATATCTTCAGCCTGAGCCTCACCAATCAGCCCTATACTAGCCGCCTTTTCTCCGGATTTGTCCCACCGGAAATCACCGGCGCCGTCGCTGTATTCCAAAGCACGCAGAATAAAGGTAATATACTGGGCGGCATCTATTTTCTCATTAGACCCAAAATGGGTTTTATCCACCCCTTTGGTAATGCCTTGTCGGTACAGGTATCCTATATAAGGATCAGCACTATGAGGTACATCCTTAAAAGGATGGGAATAATTTTTTTCCAGAGCCCACTTACCTTTTCCCAGGAGTTTAACAAGCATTAATGCTCCATCCAGTCTTTTCAAGCTTCCGCTTAAGCCATACACTCTGCCCTCCGCATCCAGCAGTCCCAGAGAATCCAGAACCTCCGCCTCTTTCCGGTAGCGTACCTTACTATCTGCATGTACCATTACCGGTGTCAGAGAAAACAACATAGAGATAATTACCATCAGGGACAAAGCCTTGCAATATCTCCTCATCTACCTCACCTCTTTGTGCCTAAAAAATATAATACATGCTAACCTACTATATGCGCTAAAGCAAAGGTAATTTCTTCTATTTCAAATACTCCTTGAATCTGGCTATATCAAGTTTCATGATAAACTGTTGGTATGCACTCTTCTCCAGAAGCGCGGCTCTCAGGTTTTTCTCCATGGAAACAAGCTCACTCCCCTGATTTTTTTTACACATACCGATAAATATGGCGTTACTTTCGTTATCTATAAAAAGCTCAATCATTCCCAGCTCCTTTATGTATTTAAGCGCCGCCCTGACGATACCCTCTTCCACACATAGCCTTGAAGAAAGGTATTCCATCCTCGTCCTGCCGTTCTCGTTGTTTGCAACGTACTTCAGTATACCCATGAGGCTTAACATAAAACCATTGAAAGAATAATCCGGGGAAGCGGAGAAATTAATTATGATATTTTCCGGATTCACCCTGGAAACAACCTCCCTGAATATTCCCGTACCGGCAGGAGTGGACAGGAATACCAGGTTTTCAGCCGTACTGATATTGTACCTGTCAAATGTTTCCTCAACAGGACACTTTGATGCCAATCCCTCATAAAATATTACAGCATCCCTGAAGTTTGAAAGTATATCATTTACATTATACATTCTTGCGTCTATAAGAATACCCTTGAACACCTCAACGGGCTTGCCGGATATTTCAGATAAATACCCTACCGTAAGCTGAAGTTCATTTTTTCCTCTGTACGTATTTATACCAAGCTTGTATACGACATCAAACACCTTATCCTGCAGACTCTCATCCCCGCCAAACCACTTTACGGCGGGGACCCTTTCACCGTTTTGACCTGCTAAAACCATAATGTGATGATTTTTTGCAGTTTTCCTGTCGCTTACTACGGTAATATTCCTCGATAAAAATAATGGCTGCTCAAAACCTTCACCATAAGGACCAGCCCTCTCCAGCCTTGCAAGCAGTTCTTCACTTGCATCACCCAGTCCCAGCTCCATATCGACATCGACCTGTACGGTATCTTTAATAAAATAAAGCTCTTCCGCTTTGGTTTCGATCTCCCCGGTAAAAGTATCTATATCTTCCTTCATAAGGGATAGTCCTGCAGCTTTGGCATGTCCGCCAAATTTTAAAAGCCTGCTGCCGCACTCCTTAATCAGCTCATATATGTCTATGCTGTCGGTAGACCTTGCAGAACCTACAACAGTTTGACCGTCTTCCTTCAAGGTTAATAGAATTGCCGGTTTCCTGTACGTTTCACAGATTTTACCCGCAGCAATTCCTATTATTCCGTGGTGCCAAAACTCATTATACAATACCAGTACCGTTTTGTTCTTCTTTATTTCTTCTACCTGCTTCACAGCCTGCTCAATAATCTGCTGCTGTGTTTCTTTTCTGCTCTTGTTTAACAGGTCAATCCTTCTTGCCATCTCACCTGCAGTCAGCATATTATTACACAAAAATAATTCAACCGGAAGCCGGGCCGATTCCATACGGCCTGCCGCGTTGATTCTGGGAGCTATCTGAAAAGCGATATCCTCTTCATTTTTAAGCTTGCTGTCCTGCTCTATAACTGCAAAAAGCTCCTTCAAGCCTGTACGTTTGGTGCTGAAAAGAGCAGGTAAAGCCTTCTTCAACAGGTATCTGTTTTCCCCGTTAAGACTTACAACATCGGCAACCAGTGAAAGTGCCAGCATATCAAGCAGTTCATGCGCTTTTTCCTGCATTCCCGCTTGTTCCAAAAGTGCTGCCGATAAAAAGTATGCCATACCGCAGCCTGAAATATTACGGGCTTTGTGACCTTCTTCAAGCAATTTGGGATTGAGGATGACATTAGCTCCGGGGAGAGTATGAGGCAGATTATGGTGGTCGGTAATAATCACATCCATACCCAGTTCACGGGCCATCTGCACCTCTGCATGATTTGAAATGCCGCAGTCACAGGTTACTATCAGGGATACTCCCTTTGCGGGAAGCCCGGATATTATATCAATATTCATACCATAGCCTTCGGCAAAGCGATCGGGCACATGGTATCCCGCTCTGGAACCAAGAAATCCAAAGGTCTGCACAAGTGTCACGGTGCTGGTTACTCCATCCACATCGTAATCACCGTATACAAATATCTTCTCTCCCGTATTTATAGCGGCTTGTATCCGGTTCACAGCTTCCTGCATGCCAGGGAATTCATAGGGCTGCGCAGGGGTATACAGTCCTTCGTGGAGCATCTGTCTTATGGTATCGGCATTCCTGTAGCCCCTGTTATGGAAAATCCTTACAAGGAGTTCATCGCCATCGGCGGCATCCACAAGTTCCTTAGGTATATTTACATTACTGTTCAGGACGTTAATTTTTATATTCATAGGGTTATACCCTCTCCTCCACGCTGTCCCAGTCAAGCATGTCCATAAAATCATCCTCCCGGGCAACAGCATTGAAGTCTACCCGCTCATTGTTGCAGTACCAGTTGAACTCACAGTGTTTGCAGTGTTTACTGTAAAGTGACTTATCAAAACCTGAATAATCGTAATTCAGAATAAACTGCACCTTACCCTCCAGAGCTTCTCTGAATCTGTTGTGCATACTGTCGCTATATGCAATTTTGGTTATTATTCTGGGTGGACTGGGCTGCCAGTAATACATGCATATTTTACTGTTTTCCACATCAGTACCCGCAACCAATCCGGCTTGCTCCTTCAGAACAAAAAGGTATACCATGGTTTGCAGGCTGTTTTCCAGTCTTTTAGCTTCTGCCGCCCCTTTTTTGGCATTACTGTTGCCATGCGTTTTCCAGTCCCATATTTCAATTGTATCTTTTCCAACCGCCAACAAATCAATATTGGCCTCAAGCTTAAGGCGCGATGTTATCATTCTGAGTTTGTATTCAGGCAAATACCGTATTTCAGAGTCTTTCTTAAAACTTTTTTTCAAGTTATCAATCCATTCGTTCAGTTCGCCATATTCCTCGGAAAATTTCTCAAGCCCGGTATCAATGCCCATGAAGTACCTGTAAGCCAATAAATGAAAGTCATTGCCCATTTCCAGCCTTTTTTTCATATCCTCGCTAATGGAACCATCCCATTTGAGATTTTCCATATATCTTTTCTTAAACTTCAGAGGGCAGTTTTCAAATGTGGCAAGTGAATACTGTGTAAATAAAAAATAGTTTTCATGGCGTATATCATTCATTTACTTTACCTCGTGTCAGAATTTTTTACTACACTCTTCAACATACCTTTTAATCTCAATGAGATATACGGAAGGCAATATCTCGTTTTTCCGTCCCTCATTGGCATGAACACCCGAAAGAAACAGGTATTCTCTGGCCCGTGTAATACCTACGTACAGAAGCCTGGCTTTTTCTGAAATGGTCTCCAGCTTGGATTCCAACACGGGGTCACCACTGCTTTCTCCTTCCAGAACGTGCTCCAGCTGTGCTTTTACAAGGGCTTGTGGGTTCCGGTATTCCGGTTTCAGGAACCAGTATTCACCCTTGAATTTGTCGTTCAATGTCACGGGAAAATCCTCATAATTCAACCCGGCAAGGAAAACCGTATCCCATTCAAGGCCTTTTGACTTATGGTATGTACATACGGTTATTACACCTGGTTTAGGTTCATATCCCCTGAGGTCCCAAACTATACCTGCAAAAAAATTGAACATGTTTTTAGGACTCAGCAGTTCAAGCGCCAGGTCGCTTAACTTCCACCGCGGATTCTGGCTCATGAGATATCTGACATCTCCCGCCACCTTTTGGGCTATTGCTCTATCCTCCCTGCCGAAGTTCAGTTTTTCGGAGATATAAAGAATAAGCTTTTCAACTACTGTAGGCGGAAACTCCAGCAGTTCTCTGACCAGCTCAAGCTTGTCGGTAAAATCACTCCATATAGCGGATTTTATAAGTTCCTCTGGAATTTCCGACCGCTCAATCTCTCCCGCTGCAGGATATATAAGCCTTTCTGTGGGATACTTTTTCAAAAAAGCTTTGAGCATTTCCCTCTGGTTTGACGTATTCTTATTTTCAGCTGTTTCCTCACCGGATACCTCCTTATCGTAACTGCCGGTAAGGAAACATTCATTCATCATGACGGCCAGCTTTTCTCCGTTTTCAGGAAGTGCAATAAAATCAATTACTCTCCCTAAAACCTTTAATGTCTTATTTCTTTCACCCGATGTATTATCCAGCAGTTCAAAGGGTACATTTCTTGCCTCAAGTATCTTCACTACAAGGCCTATCTTCCATGAACTGGGTATCAATACCGATATGGTTTTTTCAGGATGATTTTTCATCATATGAATTGCCTGTGTAACTACTGCTGCCGCCTCCTCCTCCCAGGACTTGAAAACGGCAGCCTTTATCCCGTAACCGGAGGTTGCAGGATTTTTTCGTTCATCGTTTTCATCAACAGGTTCTATGTATTGGGGCAGTAAGCTTTCCCTGCAGCTTTGCACCGGATGGCTTTCTCTTACATATTTTACAAAGTGGTTTGCCAGATTAATAATATCTATGGTATTGCGGCTTGATTGTGTTATACGGTAAACTTTTGTTTCAGGCATTTCGCAAAACGTCTTGAACAGAGTAAAATCACTATTGCTGAAGGTACCGCAGATAGCCTGGTTGCTGTCGCCTACACGCAGAAGATTTCCATGAGAGATCATGGTAAGTATCTCATTCTGAATCATATTGGAGTCCTGCGCTTCATCTTCACAAACAAAGGAATATCTTTTCCTGTAAGTTTCAAGAAGGGTTTCGTCCTCGGAAAGCATGCGTTTTGCATTGTATAACATATCGTCAAAATCAAGAAGGCCGCTTATTTTAAGCTTCCTGTCATATATTTCATATATTTCGGATGCCATTCTGAGCAGTGACTCAGCGGGAAGGTCCCTGCACCTGTCCACCGCTTCCCCCGGAGCAATCCCTTTACACTTGAAGCCCCCTATTGCACCGAGTACCACACTGCAAAACCTGTCATTCCAATTTTTATATATTTCCGAAAGTTTACCGGCATTAAAACTCTTTTCATCAATATAACTCCTGAACCTGTCTTCGTTGCGCCTTCTCCACTCATCAACAGCATGGCTGATAAGATGTATTTTATTTACCTCATCTATTATATCGAACTCCTCATTGGCAATAATATGGTCCGGTTTCTCCTTTATTATCTGCATGCACAGGCTGTGGATGGTACAGACAAAATAGTCTTTTCCTCCTGTAATACCCCTTTTCTGCAGTTCGCTCGATATGCGCTGCTTAAAGTTGTTTACGGCGGTATTCATATATGTAACAATGAGTATCCTGCCCGGCTTGTGAAGTCCCTGGCATATCATTTCCACCGCCCAAAGAGACAGGCAGTGTGTTTTTCCTCCTCCGGGAATGGCCGGTACGGCACAATACCCGCCCCTGTACTGTTCTACTAGCTCCTTCTGACCTTTTCTTAATG
>Ga0073934_10009751_pt1 | contig 12176 bp, 10 predicted proteins | sample LarsenN4metaG_FD_76834 | JGI IMG/M metagenome (GOLD analysis project Ga0073934, IMG submission 76834) | Hot spring sediment bacterial and archeal communities from British Columbia, Canada, to study Microbial Dark Matter (Phase II) - Larsen... ... | reverse complement strand
TCCGCGGCCGAGTAGCCGTACATGCGCATCCACGCCGGGTTGACGAAGCGAAAGCGCCCTTCCGCGCGGGTGGTGATCGCGATCGCGACCGGAGCGTGCGCGAGGATCGCCTCGACGCGGGCGTGCGCGGCGTGCGCTTCGGCGCGCGCGTGCTCCAGCTCGGTGACGTCGTGCAGCGCGGTCAGCATGCAGTCCTCGCCCTCCCAGTCGAGGAGGACCGCGGAGACGAGCGCGACGCGCGGCTCGCCCGTACGCACGCGCAGGCGCGCGAGGCGGTCGCGGACGATGCCTTTTTCCCTCAGCTCGGCGATCGTCGCGGCGCGCTCGGCCGGGTCGAGCCACGTCGGCGTGCGCGTGGCGCTCGATCCGATTGCCTCCTCGCGGGTGAAGCCGGTGAAGGCGAGCCAGGCCGGATTGACGAGCAGCCGCACGTCGTCGCGCAGCCGCACGAGCGAAAGCGGCCAGGGCGCGACCTCGAACAGCCGCGCGAAGCGCTCGCCGACTTCCTGCGCCTCGCGGCGCGCCGCCTCGGCGTCGGTCAGCTCCTGCACCGCGGCGACGAGCGCCTCCTCGCCGGCCCAGCGGATGCGGTCCACCGAAAGGAGGCATGGCGCGATGCGCCCGCCCGCGAGATGAAAGCGCGCGCGCACGCTGCGCACCGTGCCGTCGCCGCGGGCGGCCGCGACCAGCTTGCGCCGCTCCTCCGGGTCGGCCCAGACGCCCAGCTCGGCCGTGGTGCGCCCGAGCGCGCGCTCGCGCGTCAGGCCGTAGAAGCGCAGCCAGGCGTCGTTCGCCGCGAGGCACCGGCCGTCGGGCACGGTCGTGATCGCCATCGGCAGCGGCGAGACGCGGAAGGCGAGCTCGAACAGCTCGGCGACGCGATCGGCATCCGGCACCGGTGCCGCCCCGCCGCCGTGGTCCGAGCCGGAATTCACGCGCCGGCGCTAGTGCAGCGTGGCGCGGCGCCCTTCATAGATGCCCTGCAGCAGGCGCAGCGAGCCCCGGCAGATCGCCTCGTGGGTGAGGGCGTGGCCGAGATCCTCGATGATGTCGAGCGTCACCGGAACGTTGAGCCCGGCGAGCACGCGCGCGGCGCGCTCGGCGTGCACGCGCGAGACCACCGAATCGCACCCTCCGTGCACGAGGTGGATGCGCGAGCCGATGCGCGTGCCGGGGCGCGGCAGGCGCGCAAAGCGCGCCGAATAGGCGACCACCGCGCCCACGAGGCCCGGGTACGCGGCCGCCGCCTCCAGCGCCACGGTGCCGCCCTGGGCATAGCCGATCAGCACCGTGCGCTCGCGCGCGACCCCGGCGTTGGTCTGCTCGCGCCGGATCATGCTTTCGATCCGCGGCAGAATCGCCGACACCCGCTCCATGCGGTTGTCGTCGTTGAGGTTGCGGGTCGAGAACCACTGCGCGGCCGGTTCCGCCTCGCCGCCGCCGTACAGCGAAAAGCCGCTCGGGACGACCAGCGCCGCGCTCGGGAAGCGCGCCTGGAACTTGAACGCCGCCGGGATCATCGAGCGGGCGTCGGTGCCGCTTGCGTGCAGGAACACGAACAGGTGGTTCACACGGCGCTCGGGGCTCGGCCCGAAGCGGTAGACCTGCTGGTGCATGGGACGATTCTCGCCCCGCGGCGGCCGTTCTGTAAACTGCCCCCGCGGGCGCAGGCGGCGCCACGGAGGATGATGCGATGCAGAAGAAGCGTTTTTTCCGGGCGCTGTGGGCGCTCACGCGGCCGTACTGGACATCGAGCGACCGCGGCCGGGGGCTCGCGCTCCTCGCCGCGGTGGTCGGCCTGTCGCTGACGCTGGTGTGGCTGGAAGTGCAGTTCAACACCTGGAACCGCGACTTCTACAACACGTTCGAATCGCGCGACCAGGCGGAGTTCTTCCGCCAGCTCGGGCTGTTCACGCTGCTCGCGGTGCTCTACATCATCACCGGCGTCTACCGGCAGTACTTCCAGCAGATGCTGATGATCGAGTGGCGCGGCTGGCTCACCGAGCGGCTGCTCGCCGACTGGACGCGCGACCGCGCCTACTACCGCCTGCAACTGCTCGACAAGGGCACGGACAATCCGGACCAGCGCATCGCCGACGACCTCAACATCTTCGTGGATCTGACGCTGTCGCTCGCCCTCGGGCTGCTCTCGGCGCTGGTGACGCTCGTCACCTTCGTCGGCATCCTGTGGACGATCTCCGGGCCTCTCCCGCTCGACGGGTTCGCGATCCCGGGCTACATGGTGTGGGTGGCGCTCCTGTACGCGATCGGAGGCACCTGGCTCACGCACGTGATCGGCAAGCCGCTCATTCGCTTGTCGTTCGACCAGCAGCGCTACGAGGCGGACTTCCGCTTCGCGCTGGTGCGGCTGCGCGAGAATGCCGAGGGCGTCGCCCTGTACCGCGGCGAGGCGGGCGAGATGCAAAACTTCCGCGCGCGCTTCGCCAACGTGGTCGCGATATGGTGGGCGAAGATGCGCAAGCAGAAGCAACTGGGCTGGTTCACCTCGTTCTATTCCCAGGTGGCGATCATCTTTCCGTTCCTGGTCGCCTCGCCCCGGTTCTTCTCCGGCCAAATGCCGCTCGGCGGGATCTTTCAGATCGCTTCCGCCTTCGGCCAGGTGCAGGGGTCGCTTTCCTGGTTCATCGGCGCCTATACCGCGTTTGCCAACTGGAAGGCGACGGTGGACCGCCTCACCGGCTTCGTCGAGGCGCTCGAGCGCGCCCGCGCCGAGGCCGAGCGGCTGGACGGCGACAGGGTCGAAGGCGAGGCGCTCGAAGTCCAGGACCTCGAGCTCGCGCTCGCCGAAGGTCGCAGGCTACTCGCGCCGACGACGCTGCGCTTTCGTCCGGGCGAGCACGTCCTCGTCACCGGGCCCTCGGGGGCGGGCAAGTCCACACTCTTTCGGTCGCTCGCCGGCATCTGGCCTTATTGGCGCGGGCGCATCACGATCCCGCGCGGGGCGAGCCTGCTCTTCCTGCCGCAGAAGCCGTACCTGCCGATCGGCACGCTCAAGCATGCGGCCTGCTATCCAGCCGACGCCGCGCGGATCTCCGACGACGAGGTGCGCGAAGCGCTCGCGGCGGTGGGGCTTGCGCACCTCGCCGGCGAGCTCGCGCGCGAGGAGAACTGGGCGCAGGTGCTCTCAGGCGGCGAGCAGCAGCGCCTCGCCTTCGCGCGCGCGCTCCTCAACCGGCCCGACTGGCTGTTCCTCGACGAGGCGACCTCGGCGCTGCCCGAGGAAGATCAGACCGCGCTCTATCGCCTGCTGCGCGAGCGCCTGCCGCGCACCACGTTCGTCTCGATCGGCCACCGCGCAAGCCTCGCCGCGCTGCACACCAAGGTCCTCGCCTGGCGCGAGGCGCCGCAGGGGCCGGTGCTGGTCGGAGCGTAAGACGACGACTCGATCACGAGTGCCGCGTGTTGTCCTGCGCTCGCGCTAGTAGTGCCGCCAGAGCCCGCTTTACGAGGTGCGGACGTTAATGTGGCGCCGGCAATCCGGCGGCGCCCCGTGTCCAGCGAACTTCGACGCCGCCGTTGCCCCTCGGGCGGTTGTATTACGATGCTCGGCGTGCGGATGATTTATCGCTTGTACCCGGTGGCGGTGAGTGCCTCATTCGAACCGATCGATGACTTCGGCGAACCAGCACAACAGTGTGTCCTGCCTCTTGTCGCGAAAATCCATGACCTCATCCAGCCTGTTGGCACCGGGTTCGTTCTAAATCCCAACGGGCTTTTCGCAACTGCGGCTCACGTACTCGAGGCGGCGGCCAAGTTGGCGGTTCGCCGTCAGCGTGACGATGGTTCTTGGTACAACCACTATGAGCTCTACGCCATATACATCAGTAACGAGCCTATCCCCGACACTGAATATACAGTCGGCGGTTTGCTTCCGGTCGAGCGCATATGGGCACCGACCGGCCTGGACATCGGATTCGGATGGTTGGATCTTCCGCGTCGCGTGTCCGATAACTCCCCGCCCTTGCTCAGACCGGTTTGTATCAGACCAGCGCTACCTGCGGTTGGCACAAAGATCGTAGCGCTCGGCTACTACAACATGCGCGGCACCATTCGAGACGGCGATCCCGCAGTTATCGAGTACGCTCAGCACACGGCCAGATCAAAAGGCGTAATTCAGGAGGTTTATCCCGAGTTTCGTGATCGGGGCATGCTGAGTTTTCCCTGTTTTCTGACAGATGCCAGATTCGACAGCGGAATGAGTGGAAGTCCGATTTTCGACGAATCCGGCGGCGTCATTGGGGTCGTGTGTTCGAGCACAAAACATTCTGAATCACCTTTTCACATGTCTTACGGTTCGCTCGTTTGGCCGATCTTTGGGTGTCGCATTGATGTCGCTCCGGAGACACACTCTTCACCTGTACCCACGCTGCTATATGACCTCGCCCTTCAAGGCCGGATCGTCGTGGACAACACAATCAATCGCGTAAAGATCGAACGCTATGAAACCGGCGAGTGCAAAGTCTCAGTTTTCATACCGAACAAGTAGCATAGCAGCCCGCCTTGATACCGCAGCATTGCGCCATGAAACGGCTGACATCTTTCGGCATGTCCGCGTGCACGGATCGGCTTGCACGGTGTAACGGGTCAGCGGTTCTGAGCTATACATACCCCTGACAAGGCAAGCTGCCGGCGGCCTCCGTCTGGTGTGGCCGGCTTAGCTGACGCCTCGGCCAGCTGCACGCCGCTTGGCGTCCGTCGCCGTAAAAATGGCAGGCTACCGGCCTGTTCCGGAGTTCGAGTTGGAGAGACCATGACGTTGACACTGGAGTTTTTCGAGTTGGAAGCTCTGCAGCTTTCCGCCTTGGACCGTGCGCGCCTGATCGGCCGCCTGATCGCAAGTCTCGACATTGATCCCGAGGCCGAAGAGGCTTCGGCCGCTGGGATGGAGTGGCTAACGCAGAAATTAAGAGCGACGCGATTTCCCTGATCCACGGTCCGGACGCGCTCGCGGCACTGAAAGCAGAGTTCCGGTGAAATACTGGCTGCATCCCGAGGCATGGGATGAGCTTCGGGAGGCAACCGGGTTCTACCGCAAGCAGGCGGGTACTGCGCTGTCCCAGGCTTTTCTCGCCGAGTTCGAGCGCTCGATGGAGCTTCTTCTCAAGCATTAGCGCCTCGGGGTCATCTGGCAGCGTGGCAAGCGCCGGTTCCTCACGAGGTGTTTTCCGTTCGGTATCGTCGACACGGCTGTGGAGGACCAGACCCGCATCCTCGCGGTGGCGCGTTTTAATCGCTGCCGGGGGTACTAGCGCGGCGGAAAGTAAGCGGGCCGGTGCGACGACCCCGCTGGCTGTCAACGTTGCGGTGCTGGCACCGAACGCCGGCCGCCGTTCGTCCCTTGCGCTTCTCACGCCTCGACGCCCTCCGGCTGCGCCGCCGCGTGGTGCTCGAGCACCCTCCGCAGATGCCGCCCGGTGTGGCTCGCCTCGCAGCGCGCGATGTCTTCGGGGGTTCCCTCGGCGACGATGCGCCCGCCCTCGTCGCCGCCTTCGGGGCCGAGGTCCACGATCCAGTCGGCGGTCTTGATCACGTCCAGGTTGTGCTCGATGACGAGCACGGTGTTGCCGGCGTCGGTCAGCCGGTGCAGGACGTGGAGCAGCATGCGAATGTCGTGAAAGTGAAGGCCGGTGGTCGGCTCGTCCAGGATGTAGAGCGTTCGGCCGGTGTCGCGCCGGCCGAGTTCCTGCGCCAGCTTCACGCGCTGCGCCTCTCCGCCCGAGAGCGTGGTCGCCGACTGCCCGAGCTGGATGTAGCCGAGCCCCACCTCGGCGAGCGTATCGAGCTTGCGCCGGATCGCCGGCACCGCGGCGAAAAACTCGGCGGCCTCGGCGACCGACATCTGCAGCACCTCGTGGATGTTGCGCCCCTTGTAGCGGATCTCCAGCGTCTCGCGGTTGTAGCGCCGGCCATGGCAGACGTCGCAGGTGACGTAGAGATCGGGCAGGAAATGCATCTCGACGCGCGTGACGCCGTCGCCCTGGCACGCCTCGCAGCGCCCGCCCTTGACGTTGAACGAAAAGCGCCCGGCGTCGTAGCCGCGGGCGCGCGCTTCGGCGACGCCGGCGAAGAGCTCCCGGATCGGCGTGAACACGCCGGTGTAGGTGGCCGGGTTGGAGCGCGGCGTGCGGCCGATCGGGCTCTGGTCCACGCTCACCACCTTGTCGATGTGCTCGAAACCTTCGAGCACGTCGTACGGCGCCGGCTCGGCGGCCGCGCCGTGAAGTTCGCGCGCGAGCGCCGGATAGAGGGTGTCGTTGACGAGCGTGGACTTGCCGGACCCGGAGACCCCGGTGACGCACACGAACAGTCCGAGCGGAACGCGCAGCGACAGGTTCTTCAGGTTGTTGCCGCGCGAGCCGCGCAGCACGAGCGCGTGGGCGCCGGCGGCGCGGCGCCGGCGCGGCAGCTCGATGCGCAGCCTGCCGGAGAGGTACTGGCCGGTGAGCGACGCCTCGCAGGAGAGGATCGCCTCCAGAGGCCCGGCGGCGACGACGCGCCCGCCCGCGGCGCCCGCTCCCGGGCCCATGTCCACGATGTGATCGGCCGCGCGGATCGCCTCCTCGTCGTGCTCGACCACGATCACGCTGTTTCCCAGGTCGCGCAGGCGCCTCAGCGTCTCGATGAGGCGCACGTTGTCGCGCGGGTGCAGGCCGATCGTCGGCTCATCGAGCACGTACATGACCCCGGTGAGGCCGGAGCCGATCTGCGAGGCGAGGCGGATGCGCTGCGCCTCGCCCCCCGAAAGCGACGCCGCCGGGCGATCGAGCGCGAGGTATCCCAACCCGACGTTGACGAGGAACTCGAGCCGCACGGCGATCTCGCGCACGATGCGATCGGCGATTTGCGCGCGCGCGCCCTCCAGCGCAAGGGAGCGAAAGAACGCGAGCGCCTCGCGAAGCGGCAGGCGCGAGACCTCGTAGATCGCGCGGCCGGCAAGGCGCACGTGGCGCGCCTCGCGCCGCAGGCGCGTTCCCTCGCATTCCGGACAGGCGCGAACGCTGCGGTAACGGGCAAGCTCCTCGCGCACCGCGACCGACTCGGTCTCGCGCCAGCGCCGCTCCAGGTTCGGGATCACGCCCTCGAACGGATGGCGGCGCACCTCGCTCCTGCCGCGCTCGGCCGGATAGCGAAAGGCGATCGGCTCCTCGCCCGAGCCGTAGAGCACGACCTGGCGCGCCCTCTCCGGCAGCGAATCCCAGGGCGCCTCCGGGTCGAAGCCGTAGTGAGCGGCGAGCGACTGCAGCATCGAGAAATAGAAGTGGTTGCGCCGGTCCCAGCCCCGGATTGCGCCGGCGGCGAGCGACAGCTCCGGATGCGCCACCACGCGCCGGGGATCGAAGAACTCGATCGTGCCCAAGCCGTCGCAGCGCGGGCAGGCCCCCATCGGGTTGTTGAAGGAGAAAAGCCGCGGCTCAAGCTCCGGCAGCGCGTAGTCGCACACCGGGCAGGCGTGGCGCGCCGAGAACCGGTGCTCCTTGCCGGAGTCGGGCTCGACCGCGAGCGCGCGGCCGTCGGCGTGGCGAAGCGCGGTCTCCAGCGATTCGGCGAGGCGCTGCCTCGCTTCCGGCCGCAGCCGCAGGCGGTCCACCACCACCTCCACCGTGTGCGCGCGTCGCGGCGCAAGGCGCGGCAGCGCATCCAGTTCGTGCACCGTGCCGTCCACGCGCACGCGCGTGAAGCCCTGCGCGCGCAGCTCGCCGAAAAGCTCGGCATGCTCGCCCTTGCGTCCGGCGACCACCGGCGCGAGCACCATCACGCGCGTGTCGGCGGGAAGCGCCATCAAGTGGTCGAGCATCTGCGCCACCGTTTGCGCCTCTAGGGGCACCGCGTGCTGCGGGCAATACGGCGTGCCGGCGCGCGCATAGAGCAGCCGCAGGTAGTCGTGGATCTCGGTCACCGTGCCCACGGTCGAGCGCGGGTTGTGGCCCGCGGACTTCTGCTCGATCGCGAGCGCGGGCGCGAGCCCCTCGATGAGGTCCACGTCGGGCTTTTCCATCAGCTCGAGGAACTGCCGGGCGTAGGCAGAAAGCGACTCGACGTAGCGGCGCTGGCCCTCGGCGTAGAGCGTGTCGAAGGCGAGCGAGGACTTGCCCGAGCCCGAAAGGCCGGTGAGCACCACCAGCCGCCCGCGCGGCAGGTCGAGGCTCACGTTCTTCAGGTTGTGCGTGCGCGCGCCGCGGATGCGGATCGCCGGAGGCTGTTCCAAGGCTGGAGGGGCGAAGGTCAAACTTGCTACTATATTCTTTTCGGCCGCGTCGTCTCCACTTTTCATGCGGCACGAACGGATGAGCGCATCCGGGCTGCGCGGGGGCGCAAGGCCTGCCCGAGTGTTCGCACCGGGGATGCGCCGGCTTGATCGGATCCTTCCGCGCCTCGCCGGGTGCGACTCTCCGGTGCCGCCCGCCGGGGTCAACGGCGGCGCGGGCCCGGCGTTGGAGGGAAAGCACGCAACTGCGAAAGAGGTGCGCATATGGCATCGGTCAACAAGGTGATCCTGATCGGCAACCTCGGCGCCGATCCCGAAACCCGCTACCTGCCGAGCGGCGAGGCGGTCACCAACATCCGCGTCGCGACCACCGACCGCTGGAAGGACAAGCAGACCGGCGAGATGAAGGAGGCGACCGAGTGGCACCGGATCGCCTTCTTCGGGCGCCTGGCCGAGATCGCCGGCGAGTACCTGAAAAAGGGCTCGCAGGTGTACGTCGAGGGAAGCCTGCGCACCCGCAAGTGGCAGGACAAGGACGGGCAGGAGCGCTACACCACCGAGATCCGCGGCGAGGTGATGCAGATGCTGGGCCCGCGCGCCGGTGGCGGCGCCCCCGAGTCGCGCGCAGCCGAGCGCGCACCGAAGGCGGCGGAACCCAAGCCGGCGGCGAAGAAGGCGTTCGACGACCTCGAGGACGACATTCCCTTCTGAAAAATCAGGGCGATGCCCTATAATCCCGCCCCCGGGGAAAAGCGAACGCGATGCCGATCTACGAATACCGTTGCGACGACTGCGGGCACCAGCAGGAGTTCATGCAGAAGGTGACCGAGCCCCCGGTCGCGGTGTGCCCGGCCTGCGGGCGGAGCAACTTCCGCAAGCTGCTGTCGGCGGCCGGATTCCAGCTCAAGGGGACCGGCTGGTACGTCACCGATTTCCGCGGCGGGGGCAAGCCGGCGGCGAAGTCCGAGGCGAAGGGCGAGGGCGAGAAGAAGTCCGAGTCGAAGTCCGACGCATCGGCGGACGCGAAGCCGGCAGCCTCGACCGCGAATTGAGCGCCCGCGACGGGGAGCGCGCGCGCTGAGCCGCGCGCCGACGCCGGCGCGCCGCCGGCGGATGCGGCGGTTCCTTCCTGACAGATGAAAAAATACCTGATCACCGGGCTGCTGGTCTGGATCCCCCTCGTCATCACGATCTGGGTGCTCAAGCTCGTGGTGGACGCGGCCGACGGCGTGCTGCTGCTGCTGCCGAACGAATTCCGCACCGAGAACTGGCTCGGCTTCCACGTCCCCGGCATGGGCGTGGTGATGACGCTGGTGATCGTGTTCCTCACCGGAGTCCTGGCGACGAACTTCCTCGGCGCCCGCCTGCTCACGCTCTGGCACGAGGCGCTGCACCGCATCCCGGTGGTGAGCTCCATCTACTCCAGCGTCAAGCAGATCTCCGATACGCTGTTCTCGCCCCGCGGCCAGGCGTTCCGCAAGGCGCTGCTGGTGCAGTGGCCGCGCGAGGGCATGTGGACGATCGCGTTTCTCACCGGCGCCCCGGGCGGCGACGTGGCGAACCACGTCCCGGCCGACGCCGTGAGCGTGTACGTGCCGACCACGCCCAATCCGACGAGCGGCTATTTCATGATCGTCGCGCGCAAGGACGTCATCGAGCTCGACATGACCGTGGACGAGGCGCTCAAGTACATCATCTCGATGGGCGTGGTGCCGCCCGCGCCGCGCGAGCCGCGCCGGCAGGCCGCGGCCGCGCGCTAGCGCGATGCGCTCGCACACCACCGGGCAGCTCGGGCCGGCGCTCGTGGGCGCCTCGGTCACGCTCGCCGGCTGGGCGCATCGCCGGCGCGACCACGGCGGCATCATCTTCATTGACCTGCGCGACCACGAGGGGCTCGCCCAGATCGTGTGCGACCCGGACTGCCCGCAGGCGTTCGCGCCCGCCGAGCGGGTGAGGAGCGAGTTCGTGCTGCGCGTCACCGGCACGGTGCGGCTGCGCCCGCCGGGCACCGCCAACCCGGCGCTGCGCTCGGGCGAAGTCGAGGTGCTCGCGCGCGAGCTGGAGATCCTGAACGCGTCGGCGCCGCTGCCATTCCAGCTCGACGAGGAGAATCTCTCCGAGACCGTGCGGCTGGAGAACCGCGTGCTCGACCTGCGCCGCGAGCCGATGCAGAGGAACCTGCGCCTGCGCCACCGCGCCGTGCGCGCCGCCCGCGCCTATCTGGACGCGAACGGCTTCGTCGAGATGGAGACGCCGGTGCTGTACCGCTCGACGCCCGAGGGCGCGCGCGAATTCCTCGTGCCTTCGCGGCTGCACGACGGGCACTTTTACGCGCTGCCGCAGAGCCCGCAGCTGTTCAAGCAGATGCTGATGATCGCGGGCTTCGACCGCTACTATCAGATCGCCAGGTGTTTCCGGGACGAGGACCTGCGCGCCGACCGCCAGCCGGAGTTCACGCAGATTGACGTCGAGACCTCGTTTCTCGACGAAGGCGCGATCCGTTCGCTGATGGAAGGGCTGCTGCGGCACATGTTCCGCGAAGCGCTGGGGGTGGCGCTGCCCGACCCCTTCCCGGTGATGCGCTACGACGAGGCGATGCGCGACTACGGCACCGACAAGCCCGACCTGCGCGTGCCGCTCAAGCTCGCCGAGATCACCGACGCGGTGAAGGATGTCGCGTTCAACGTGTTCGCCGGGCCGGCGAACGAGCCGGGCGGGCGCGTCGCGGCGCTCGCGGTGCCGGGCGGCGGAGCGATGACGCGCAGCGAGCTCGACGGCCTCGTCGAGGCGGCGCGCGCACTCGGCGCCAAGGGCCTCGCCTGGATCAAGGTGAACGAGCGCGCGCGCGGCGCCGAGGGGCTGCAGTCGCCGATCGTGAAGAACCTGCACGCGCGGGCTCTGGCGGCGATCCTGGAGCGAACGGGGGCCAGGGACGGCGACGTGATCCTGTTCGGCGCCGGCCGCGCCGAGACGGTGAACGCGGTGCTCGGCCACCTGCGGCAGAGGATCGGCCACGAGCGCGGGCTCGCCGAAGACGGCTGGCGGCCGCTGTGGGTGGTTGACTTCCCGATGTTCGAGTACGACGAGGAGGCGAAGGAGTGGCGCGCCCGCCACCATCCGTTCACCAGCCCCAAGGACGGCCACGAGGCGTTTCTGGAGAGCGCGCCGGAGAAGGCGTACGCCAAGGCCTACGACCTGGTGCTGAACGGCTGGGAGATCGCCGGCGGCTCGGTGCGCATCCACCGCGAGGAGGTCCAGCAGCGGGTGTTCCGCGCGCTGCGCATCCCGCCCCAGGAGCAGCAGGCGAAGTTCGGTTTTCTGCTGCGCGCGCTGCGCTATGGCGCCCCGCCGCACGGCGGCATCGCCTTCGGTCTGGACCGGCTGGTGGCGCTGATGGCCGGCGTGGAGGCGATCCGCGACGTCATCGCATTCCCGAAGACGCAGCGCGGTCAGGATCTGGTCACCGGCGCGCCCTCGCGCGTGAGCGAGCAGCAGCTGCGCGAGCTGCATATCCGGCTGCGCAACCCGCCGCGGGAATGAGGGCGGTTGCGCTGCTGGCGGCGGCGCTGGTCGCGGGCGCCGCGCTCGCGCGGCCGGCGGTGGGCGAGGTGCGCATCGCCGAGCTGCCGCCGGAGGCGCGCGAGACGATCGCGCTCATCCGCCAGGGCGGCCCGTTTCCTTACGCGAAAGACGGCTCGGTGTTCGGCAACCGCGAGGGCCTGTTGCCGAAGAAGCCGCACGGCTACTGGCGCGAATACACGGTGAAGACCCCGGGGGCGCGCGACCGCGGCGCGCGCCGCATCGTCGCCGGCGCCGGCGGCGAGCTCTACTACACTGACGATCATTACCGGACCTTCCGGCGGATCCTCCAATGAGCGGCAAGCTGCTCGCAAGGCTCCTCGACGCCGCGCGCTCGGGCGTGTATCGCGCCCCCGAACCGGGCGCGGTG
>Ga0073934_10009749_pt1 | contig 12178 bp, 8 predicted proteins | sample LarsenN4metaG_FD_76834 | JGI IMG/M metagenome (GOLD analysis project Ga0073934, IMG submission 76834) | Hot spring sediment bacterial and archeal communities from British Columbia, Canada, to study Microbial Dark Matter (Phase II) - Larsen... ... | reverse complement strand
GGGATCAAGATCTGTTTGAATTAGATATTATTCTATCACCCACCAGCGCCATGGCTGCTGCCGGCCAAGAAGATGTTCAAGTTTCGGAAACGCTTGATGTTGGTCAAATTGCGGCTGAATGGCAGCATATCGATCCCGAGGTTGATCGTTTTATTTTGCTGGCCGAACTTTACCGCCGGGAGAGACGCCGGGAATGTCTAACAATTCCGTGGCTTGATTGGCAATTGCCGTTATGTCCGACCGAAGAGACATGGGTTCCTACAGGCGTCACTCAAACAGTTGATGTCTCCAATGCCGTTGATGTCCGTGATGACGTTCTAGGAGCGCAGGGAGCAGCCAATATCAGCAATTTGGAAAGCGTTCTGTGCGGTGGTCGAACCCCGGCAGAAAATTATCTTATCCGTTACCAGATGCGGGCTGAGAAGGATGGCCAGCCGGCTACCCCACCCCGCAGTAATACGGTTGATGTGAGATGTGTGTCCGATACATTACGGACAGAGATACAAAATCGTCCATCGGTCGATGAGGTTGATAATTTAAACGATAATATCGGCAATTAGATTATAGCGCCTCTTGTGCCGAAACTGAGTTTCGGCACGAGAGGCGCCACAACAGATTTAATCCATCTATCTTATGATCTGGTAGGTACCTGACGAGGGCCCGGTGTTAAGGCGCCGCTGTATTTGAATATCGCGGCCCCATACTGTCACACAGCTATTTGATGAGAGCGGGATGGTTCGTTCGCTATCAATCACCACAAATGGATAGTGGGTCACATTATTAAGATGGCTTAAATCATCGGTGCAAATACGAACCTGAGCCAGATCGGCATTAGGAACCGGAAAGCTGAGCTGATCGCCGGCCAGCGTCCACCGTTCGGGGTTGCCTACAGGTGGGGCGCCCCCTTGAGTTGCCAGTTCCAGGCGTACTGAACGCAAGCCGCTATTTGCCAAAGCCGTTAACTCAAGTTCTAAGAAGTAGGTATAAAACCTGTTATCGACAACTTCATTCGGGACAGTTACCGGGCTGGTTTCAAATTGACCAAAAGCATAATTTAAAGTACTGCTGGTCTCGGCGAGGATAACACAACGAGCCTGGCTATGATCGCATCGTTTGAGGCGAAGCCGGATTTCACCTTGACTGTCAAAATCTTCACCAAAAACAGTTAAAGCTAATAATTGGTTTCTATCCGTTAAGGTGAGAGGCGCTACAAAAATAGTACTACCTAAATTTGGACCTATTAGACTTAAAATTTGTCTCTGGGTATCCTTGGTATAAGCAATATTTAGCTGGGCAGGTTGAAAGGCCAGGGCGGAAACACTAACATATTGGGGCGTTGCCGGAGATTGAAGGCTTACTGCCTCAATGGGCAAAGGCGCTGCCGTAGCCTGCTTCCCGAAAAGAAAAGGTGCGGCTACACTATTCGATAAAAAAATCCAGAGACCTGACACAATACAGATAAGCAAGATATTTCCCTTATTCATTTTTCCCACCATTTTCTAAATTTTATACTGGGATAAAGTATCATCTTAATGTAACATGCTTTGCATCCTAATTCAATCAGGTAAAATATATATTTCAACTTAACCGTATTTTGTTCTGTCACTTGAGTTTGCAGGAAATTAGAGTTATTATTCTAACTCAAACGAGTAGAATTTCTTTAATTAACTTGAGGGAGCTCCTTGCATGAGCTACAATCATCCATCAGCTTTTGAACCAAATTATTCGCCGGAGCCAGAGCCACGTCTACAAGTTGTTGTCCATGCCGGACCATTAGCCGGTAAAGGATTCCCTATTACAGGTGACTTGATGACTTTTGGACGTGATCCCGAGAATGATATCTCTTGGGATGACACTTTGGTTTCCAGGCGGCATGCCCGCCTGTTCCGTCGAGAGAATCAGCTTGTTTTAGAGGATTTAGGCAGCACCAATGGAACCTTAGTCAATGGCAAACCGATTACCGGGGAGCATGTTTTACAGCCTGCCGATATCATTAGCATGGGGTCTTCAATATTTGGGGTAAAGGGATTTTCTGCCCCCAGTACAGTTGGTGTAACCCAAATTTCACGAGATCGATTGACCCTGCCGCCAGCTTTGGCCAAGACGGCGGCGCCTGCCGTCCCGCCAAGACCGGCCGGCTCACCTCAACCTCGACCGGCAGTACCCGTCCAGCCAGATGAACCGCGATTAAACTGGCTCATCATTAGTGGAGTCGTAGCTTTAATTATTATTGTACTGAGCATTGCCGCGATTACTGCTTACCTTTTATTTCAAAACCGGAAAACCCCGGTAGCCCAAATTCCAACGGTCATTATTACCGCCCCGGTAGCAGGTAGCGAGGTAACGGCTAATGAATCAGTTACCGTTCAAGCCACGGCCTCTGATCCGACCGGCGTCGTTCGACTAGAGTTATGGGTCGATGGCGTAAAAACGGCCGAGGCAGCCAGCCCTGTTCCGCAGGGCCAGTCTACTCTGACTGCTTCGTTGCAGTGGGCGCCTCTGTCGACCGGGAGCCATACTTTAGAAATTAAAGCCTATAACCAGGAAGGCCGGGTAAACGAACCTACCGCCGTTGTGGTTACGGCAGTAGATGATTCGGCTACGGGTGGCGGAACCCCAACGCCTACACCAACTTCAGGTACACCTACGGCTACAGTTTCGACTCGACCTTACCTAACGACCAAAACTGACCTCAACGTGCGGGCCGGTCCCGATACCATTTATGACTTGTTGGGGCTATTACCGGCCGGTACAAATGCCGAAATTGTGGGGCGAGATGAAACCCGCCAGTGGTGGCAAATTCGTTTTGAGCCATCCCCCAGCGGGATTGGCTGGGTTTCAGCCGATCCTCAATTCTCAAGTACATTCAATGTAGAGAATTTACCCATCAGCGCCGCTCCGCCAACTCCTACAGGCACGCCGACCTCTACACCGACCAGTGTACCACCTACACTTACCCCAACTCCCATACCACCGACCGACATCCCAACCGCCACGCCTGTACTGCCTACTGAGACGCCAACGCCTACACCTACTCTGGAAGGCCCCACTGTTGATTTTGAGGTTTCTCCCGATAGAATCCAGGGAGGTCAATGCGTAACCGTGAGTTGGACAGTTACCGGTGTAAGAGAAGTCTATTACCAGGGCCAGGGAGTAGCCGGGATTGGCGATAGGGTCGAATGTCCAGCCAGAACAACCACCTACCAGCTAAGAATCGTAAGGTTAGATGGAACTGAGCAGGTTTTAGATCGGACGGTTGAAGTTACCGATCCGGTTTCTTCTGCCGGAAGAATTACCATTAGCCCTGATGAAACAATTGATCTGGATGCAGGAGAGATCCCCGGAGATGACTTTAAATGGGAGATGGAAGATGACGGGATTAGACGGTTTGAAACCCGGGGTGATACAAGATTAGCGATCATGGGGCAGATTGGCTCACTTGATAATGTGAGTGAGGAGGATTGTGAGGATGCCGATTATGGCAGATTTGATTTTGTAGATGCCAGCGACGTCATTGAAAACTCGGAGAATGCCCTGCGGGATGGTTTGGCCATTTGTTACCAAACCAGTGAAGGGCGATTAGGAAAGTTACGGTTTCCTCAATATAGCACCCGTGATTTAAGGCTTGAATGGGTTACCTGGAGATAACAATTACGCTCATGTCCCAGCTCAAGTAAAAGTTGACAATGGTACACCTTGTTTGCTAATATTTCTGCTTGCGAATCAGGAGGATAAAATGGCAATGTACGATGATGAACCAACCATGATGGGGCAGGGTCGCCCCTCAGGGATGTTGGTCATTCGACAAGGGCCCCAAGCCGGTATGAGTTTTCCCTTGGTTGGAAACCAGATGATTATAGGCCGGGAGGAAGGTGTGGATGTCGTTTTGCAAGACCCGGAGTCTTCTCGGCGCCATGCTCGGATCAGTTGGCAAGCTGGGCAATTTTTTGTAGAGGATCTGGGAAGTACAAATGGCACTTTTGTAAATGGGGTTCAAATCACTGCGCCCCAGATGCTGAATTCAGGAGATACCATTGGCATAGGACAAACTGCCCTTGTTTTTCAGATGGCCAGTGTACCAATGGGAACGCCTCAATATCAGCCTCCACCGCCGCAAGCGGCTTCTTATGGCACATCCTCGGTCGGCCGCGCTGTTACAAGTAATAGCAACAAGATTCTTCAATACACTTTATATGGATGTGGTTGTCTGCTTTTAATTTGTATTTGTGGCCTGTTAGCCATTGCTGCCTGGGCCTTGCTTGATCCTATTTCATTTGAAAGTTTCTTTGGAATTTGATATTCCTTTTTATTATAGATCATGAGGATTATCAAGCGATAAGATAACTTCAAATGTAGTGGCTATACCTGGCTGGCTCGAGACCTTAATTATCCCCCGATGACGTTCAATAATCATATGAGCGGAATATAAACCCAACCCTAACCCTTTACCAACAGGTTTGGTGGTAAAAAATGGCCGAAATAACTGATCGAGTGCTTTTTCAGTAAGACCAACGCCATTATCAGTGATGGCCACTTTAACCTCCCGATCTGAGACTGTTTGGACCGAAATGATAATTTTAGGATCAGTTGCGTAATTTACAACCGCATCACGCGCGTTGAGCAATAAATTAACCCAAACTAATTTAAGGTGGCTGACGCTCGCCCAGATGATAGGATGATCCTGATAATCTTTAATAAGCTTGATATGAGCTTTGTTTAAAGAGCGAATGACCAGAGCCAGGGCCCCCTCGATCGTCTCAATCAGATCAGCCTGGGCAAAGAAATAATGTTCTTGATTGGAGAACTCTAATAAATTAGTGACAATATTTTGAATTCGCTCGCCGGCTTTAAGGATACCTGCGGCCAATTCATGGAGTTCACTCTCCGGATCGGTATCAAGCATAAGCAGTTGGCTGTTGGTCATCGTAACGGTAAGCGGATTATTGATTTGATGAGCTACGCTGCCCGCAAGCTGGCCGACAGCCGCCAGATTGGCCGACCGAAACAGCGAAGCTTGCCAACGCCGGCGTTCTGAAACATCTTGAGCAAACACAACCACTTGCTTTGTTTGGGCGATACGGTCACGGATAGGATAGATACGAAACTCTCTATCTTTGAGATAAGGGTCACTCTCATTTTCAGTCGATATCCAGGTCGTTTCGTGGCCTGTTTTGAGCGATGCCTCAATCTGGTTTAACAGGTCAGGAGCAGATTGGGTCCAATTCAAAAACAAGTAACTTTTGCCGATCAATTCCTCTGGTTTGTAACCCTGCCGTTCAGCTTCCACCCGGTTCAATACATGAATGGTCAAATCCTGATCCAAAATATAAAGACCATCGGTCACTGCATCAAAAACGACCTGGAGCGTGTTACGGCTATGGAGGATCTTTTCTCGACTTTGAGCCAAATCAATATAAGCAGCCGAGAGATCCTGGAAGAGACGAGCGTTTTCAATGGCAATGGCGGCCTGGCCACAAAAAACAGAAAGCCACCGCACATGGCTGGTTGAAAAGGCAGTTGGCTCCTGGCTGGCAAGGGCCAATACAGCTATCAGTTTCTCTCTAGAAAGAATGGGAATAAACAAAGCCGAACCAATAGATTGTGGTAATGGCTCTATTTCCAGACCTTCCGGTTTTGAAATAATTTGACGAGCAAAAGCGGCCTGCTGGGCTAAGGCAAAAATCCGTTCATCCTGATCAAGGTCATTGGCTAACAATGTTTTGGTGAGAGAATCATATTGGTTTAAGTGATCAGTTTGATCGGTTAAATAAATTTTTACCAGGTCGGCGCCGGTGATTTGGCGAGCTTTTGCCAGAACAATCTCCAAGACGGTATCGAGTTGTAGGGTTTGAATAATCTGCTGGGTTGCTTCACCCAAAACGGACAGGCCATCATTTTTAGGGGCAGCTTCAACTAAAAAGCCAGGATTTTGATCGAAGGGCTGATATTTTAGAAGCCGATGGATTTTTAGGAGTAACTCCTCAGGTTCTACAGGTATCAGCAGGTAATCATCCACACCTTGCCGGAGCTGTTTTACCGCCTGCCGTCGCTCCGATTCCGCCGCCAACAGGATGATACTGGTTTGAGGAGAAACAGCTTTAACATTTACAAGAAAAGATGGTTCTCTTAAGTCGATTAAATCAATGAAGAGCAATTGATATGATCGTTGAGCCAGAAGCGAGAAAAGTTGGGCCTTATCCGCTAGCAACTCAACGAGAAGTTCGCTTTGGCTAACAGTGGCCGAAATGAGCTCTTGTAGCTCTTGTCCCAGTGCAGAGACGATAAGAATAGCAGTCGGTTTATCCATGCGATGTGCAACTTTTAAAACTTAACGGTATAATTATAAATAGATTTTTTCTTATCCTACTATAACGAGTTGCAAGATCATTGTCAAAGAAGAAATTTGAGGCGACAGCATGACAGTTTTGGGACCGGCGAAAGAGGTTGATGTAGCTTTTCTTGTTTTTGTCGAGCGATACGCCACAGATTTAATAAAGTGGGATATATTAACCTTATTTGGTCATAATCCTGATCTCTGTTCGCCAACTTCGCAGATCGCCGAACAGCTTGGCCGGAGCAGCCGCTCTATTCGGCCAGAATTGGGCGACCTGGCTTTGCTTGGCATTTTAGAAAAAATTCATAGCCCGAACGGCAAAATCTTGTATCAACTTACAAAAGATCCTCAGTTAAGAAGTTTAACCTTGAAGTTTGCCAGTAGCCAACTGGCCGCTCGACGCTCAGAAGCCAATTAAAAAATTATAGGGATTATGTATACTTCCAATTTTTATCAAGATATGGTAGAATTAGCTATTCAATGAATTTCTATCATTTCTCATTCAAAGAAAGCCTGTAAACTGTTATGGAAATAATTTGGTACGGTCACGCCTGTTTCCGCTTAAAGGATCGGAACTCAACAGTGGTGACAGATCCATTTGATAAAAGCCTGGGCTTGCCGCTTCCACGCCCTAAGGCCGATATTGTAACCATTAGCCATCAATCGCCTCACCACAATTATATAGCCGGAATAAAAGATGATTTTAAGGTGATCGATGGGCCGGGTGAATATGAAATCGGCGGCACCTTTATTACCGGTATCCGGATGATCTCTACCAAAAAGAGCGCCAACGGCGCCTTACCCAACAATGTCTTTGTATTCTATATGGAAGATTTAGCCATTTGTCACCTGGGTGATCTTGATCAGATTCCAACCCAGAGCCAGGTAGAAGGCATGGGCAGTATCAATGTTTTAATGGTACCGGTTGGCGGCAAACAAGCGCTTAATGCAGCGCAAGCGGCTGAAGTTATTAGCCTTATCGAGCCTGATATTGTCATTCCCATGCATTACCAGCTACCGGGGATCACCATTGACCTGGACCCGGTTAGCAAATTCTTAAAGGAGATGGGAGTGACTAAAGCTGAGCCGGAGAGTGTTCTCAAACTGACTAAGAGCAATCTTCCAGAAGAAACACAAATTGTCTTGCTGGATCCCAGGACTTAACCCATCAATGGAAGATAACCACGACGCAATCGTCGATAATGAGGTCAGGAAAGTTGGTTTAAGTTGGCGTATTCTCGTGGGCCTGGTCGCCATCGCCATCATTGGCTTTTTAGCCTATCCTTTCCTTCAAGAGCAGCTCAATCGTAGCGCCTCTCCTTCTGGTCAAAGCGATTCGGATTCCGCAGAATCACAATTTAATACCGGCAACGCCTATTATGAAGCTGGAGATTGGGAACAAGCCATTCTTGCTTACAAAAGAGCCATCGAGCTTGACCCCAGTTATCAGGCTGCTTATGCTAATCTGGGGGTTACTTATTATCAACAACAAAAGTTTGATCTGGCTGCTTTACAGTACCAGAAAGCGCTAGAGCTTAACCCTAATGATGGCGAGGTTGCCTATAATCTAGGGGCGCTTTATCTACAGCAGGCTCTGTCTCAATCTGAATCGCCTGACCCTGTATTGATCAATCAGGCGATTGAGCAACTTAACAAAGCAATGGAAATTTCACCCAACCTGGCAGAACCTCATTTCTCCTTGGGGGTAGCGCACATGGCCTTAGGACAACAGGAAAAGGCCATAGAAAACTTTGAGACTTATTTAACTCTCGACCCCAATAAAAGTTCTCAAGCTAGCCAGGAAGCGCAGCGCTACCTTCAAGATTTACGCGCCCAGTAACCCCATCCTCGAACCAGATCAATAATTTGACCATTGTAGGGCCGGGTGGCCCAATTTTTCGGCGGCTCGGCCTGGATAGCCATATCCAGGCTCTCTCTCGCCGAAAATCTGGGACAGACCCTAGTGGCTCATGAGTGCGTTTGTGACTTTAGGGAAGCAGACCAAGTACTTTATGACATCGGTTTATGAGACCTTTGTCCCTACCGGCTGGTCATGTTTTGTTGTATCCTAAATATGGGCGGTGAATAGGTGGCCTCAGGCTCGAATCTGTCAAATCATCAGCTTATCCCGTATCTTTTCTTAACAACACAAGACTCTATGCTTGAGAGAAAGCTTCTTGAGAATGATCTCAAGCGTTGAAATAGCGATTCACCTGTCCTTAAAATTTCGTTACCTCTACTGGATAAGGATAAAGGATGAAAAAGAATAAAATATTCCAATTCCTACTTAACCATAAAGGGTCCCAACTGGCCCTGGCCTTGTTCTTTGCTTTCGGATTACTTTTTATCCCTATCACGGCTAAAAGCTTTACAGGCGTACCGGCGCCCGCTCAACTTTACCCCTTATCAAGATTGCACCCGTCCTCATCCCAACCCCATCAAGTCGAAATGGCAATCGATCTGGCCCGGCCTTTTGGCGTACCCCTGCTTCAGGCCACCGCTGGTTTAACCATAACGAAGTCGGCTCCGGCAGAGGTTGATCAGGGGGGGGTATTGACCTATACCCTGATTGTGACCAATCAAACCGGTAGTAATATAACCAGCGGTTTTGTCATAGACCCTTTACCGGAAGATGTCATTTGCGATCCATCCAATAATCCAGATCCTGCATCTGATTGGCTAGCATTTAGTTGCAATGATGCTGCTGCTTTTTTTTCAGTATCCGCCCCAAGTTCTCCATTTGTTAATAACAGTACAGTGGAACTTATCTATACAGTTAATGTCTCCCAACCTCTAACGGATGGACATCCGATTATCAGTGATGGTTATTTTATTACCACTACAAATCTCGCCCTACCCATCTTTGGTCCTCCGGTTACAACTATTGTCAGAGCGCCTCAATGGGCCATTACCAAGACCGTCTCCAGCAGTTCGATCGAACCTGACGAAATTCTCATCTATACCATTACCGCAACCAATATTGGCCACCTGGCGACCAGCGGCGATTATGAGATTAGCGACACGGTACCCAGCCTGACCACTCTGGTCGAAGCGCCGGGAGCTACGGGAACCGATACTTTAACCTGGACCTTTAATAACTCGCTGGCAGCTCTGGGTGGTTCGAGAACTGTCACCTATTCGGTCAGAGTAGATTCACCTTTGTCAACCGGGACCGAGATTGTTAATGAAGAGTATACAGTTTCGGGTGGCAACGCCTACGCCACTGCCACCAATGCGCCGGTCACGGTAACGGTCGATTCGCCGGCCGATTTGAGCATTAGCAAGACGGCCAGCGCCGATCCGGTCAAGATTGGACAGGTGCTGACCTATACCCTGACCGTGACCAACACCTCTTCAACCGGCCAGGCAGAAAATGTAGTCGTTACCGATACTCTGCCTGCTGAGGTCACCTATCAATCGGCCAGTTTTTTAGGGGGGGTGCAGGGAACGATTACGACAACCGGCAACAATCCCATTATTTGGTCGCTGGACGATCCGCTGGGTCCCAACGACCCGGCCCAGATGAGGGTCGTGGTACGGGTTAATCCTATCTCTGTCCCCTTTACCATCACCAATAACTATGAAGCCTCCGCCAGCAACGCTGTAGCCGTATCAGACTCGATGAATGTCCAGGCAATTGCCGGCGATCCCGACACATTAACAGTCACTGCCGCTTCAAACACCTTAGATATTTGTGAAGCCATCTCGGCTACAACAATGGTACTGGATGTGGCGGATAATCCGGTTCCGAATGTACCTGTCGCGCTACAGGTCCTGAATTCTCCTGCCTCGGCGACTTTGTTGCCGGCCTCAGGCATGACCGATCAAAACGGGATGTTCACCAGCACATTGAAGGCGGTTAATGGCCCGGCAACTATTCGCATTTTGGGCGAGAGCGGCTCTATCAACAATTTCCCGCCGCCTCAAACTATCACCATCAGTTCAGATGCCATTCCCGATCAACTGGCTTTAACCGTTGCGCCTAACCCGCTTTACGCCGGCGGCGCCACAGCCGTGGTAACCGGTACCCTCTCCACCTGTCGAGGGGATGGGGTTGTCGGGGAAACGATCAACTTCGATCTCGGCGACATTAGCCTGGCCTCATTTCCCGGTAATTCTGCCTCAGCCAGCGATATAACCGATAGCAATGGCCAGGCCATCGCCACGCTTACCTCTACCCCTGTCGAAACCGCCACTGGAACTGTACCGATTACCGGGACCTTTGGCGATTTAGAGGATGTTGTTATCCTGAATGTCCAGCCTGAGCCAACGCCGGTACTGACTCTGACCAAAACCGCCAATCCGGTCAATGGCACGAATGTTACACCCGGAAGCACTATCAGCTATACGATTCTGCTGACCAATACCGGCGATGCCACGGCCACCAATGTCGTGCTGACCGATACGCTGCCGGCTTCGGTCGGGTTTGTCAGCATCATCAGTTCGACCACCGGGGCCGGCGCGATCAGCGGCCCGGCCTTTCCGGGCGGCAATCGTTTAAGACTATCCATTTCCCAATTAGAACCTAACCGCAGAGTGGCGGCCACCATCCAGGTAACGGTAACGGCAGCGATATCCGGGACAACGCTCAGTAACCAAGCCCAGGCGAGAAGCAACACGACGCCTGAGATCACCAGTAACATCGTCAGACACACGGTTATTACTTCGACCATTGGTAACATTTATCTGCCACTGGTCTTGAAATAAGAGATCGGCCTGGTTTCCGGGCCAAAAGTCAACTCCATAGGGTTTCGCCGATGAGAAACAAAGCTAACAGATTGCAGCATTCCCGTAAAGTTCGATGGTCTCGCCTTGGTTTTTCGGTTATGTTGGCTATTGGCCTGGCCTTCATCTTGTTATTTATACCACTCAAGGTAAGAACCGTCTCTATTCTTGTACCGGAACAAACCCTACCGGCTGTCCTGATGGGCAGGGCGGGGCAGACACTTGATCTCGACCTTTCCTTTGGCGTTGCCCTGGTCCATGCTACCAATGGCTTAACCATTACCAAAAGCGCAGCCCCAACAGTTAACCAGGGAAATGTCCTAACTTACACCCTAACACTTCAGAATGAGACGGGTGAGGATTTAACCAGCGCTGTAGCAACAGATACAGTCCCGGTTGAAACAACTTGTCTTAGAACATTTGCTCCACCACCGACTTCACCCAATCCTGTTTGGACTCATAACTGTGTTTCTCCATCTCAAGCTGAGTGGATTTTAGTATATTTTCCACCTTTTGCTCCAATACCTTTAGCAAACAATACGACAAATATTTTTACCTTCACTGTCAGAGTTGATGAACCGCTGCCAGATCAATTTGAGCTTGTCAATGATACTTATTCCATTGCTGCCAGCGGTGCGATAGATTATTTTGACGCAGGTTCACCCGTTACAACCATTGTCAACGCCCCCAATTGGGCAATTACCAAGACCGTCTCCAGCGAAACTATTCAGCCCGGTGAATTTTTGACCTATACCATCACCGTCATTAACGACGGCCATCTGGCCACCAGCGGCGTTTACACCATCACCGATCCGCTGCCGGATCATACCGTTCCCGGCTCGGTCTCGATCCAAGCGCCGGGCTTTCTGGACGGAACCACCGTGACCTGGGTTCTGTCCGATACCCTGGCGCCCCTTGGCGGAACGCAGACGCTTACTTATGCCGTTCAGGTAACGACTCCCTTAACCAATGGCGAAACGATTGTTAACGAAAATTACAGCGTCACCGGCGGTAACGTCTTTAGCCCGGCGATTGGCTCGCCGGTTACCGTGACCGTCGCCTCGTCGGCAACTTTGGTCATCACCAAAACGGCCAGCCCCGACCCGGTCCAGGCCGGCG
>Ga0073934_10009748_pt1 | contig 12178 bp, 11 predicted proteins | sample LarsenN4metaG_FD_76834 | JGI IMG/M metagenome (GOLD analysis project Ga0073934, IMG submission 76834) | Hot spring sediment bacterial and archeal communities from British Columbia, Canada, to study Microbial Dark Matter (Phase II) - Larsen... ... | reverse complement strand
GACGTCGGAATCCTCAAGCAAGACGTCGGAATCCTCAAGCAAGACGTCGGAATCCTCAAGCAAGACGTCGGAATCCTCAAGCAAGACGTCGGAATCCTCAAGCAAGACGTCGGAATCCTCAAGTACGAGGTTAGGGAATTGAGGCAGGATCAGAGCACCCTCAGGGAAGAATTTCAAGCGTTCAAGCAAGAGGTCCTGAGGCACTTTGACGCCCTGAACGGAGGGCTAGAAGCCTTAAAACAGGAGTATTATACCCTGACAGAGGGGCTAAAACGGGTTGAGCGGGCAGTTGCGGAGCTCCAACAAACGGTGAGCGGACTCCAGCGAAGGGTGGACGGGCTCCAACAGACGGTAGGTGAAATCAAACAGGCCGTCGTTGAACTCCAAGAAGAGCGCCATGAGCGCGAAGCGCTCAAAGCGGAGGTTCGGGCGTTGAAGGAAAAGATGAGGGACTTTCAGAGCCGGTTAGAAATTCTGGAAGCCCGGCTTAATCAGAGCTGAAGGCTTCTTGTAACCTCCCCGGCCCCCGAGCTATCTCATTGACAAAGGGGCCTTTCCTAACTACCTTTAAAGATAAGAAGGCTTTCGAGAATCGTTTAAAAATAAAAAAGGGAGGTTTCTAAAATGAAAAAAGCGGCTCTCGCTTTTATGATTGGAATCTTTTCTTATCTAAGCGGTATGACTTATACCGTTTTGGAAGTGTGGGCGCAGGCAAGACCGACCTCACCTCGTGGGGTACAAGCCCAGGCGGTTCAGCCCCAGACGCCTCCGCCTCCTCCGCTTCAACCCGTTGTGCCTCGAACTTCTCCGTCCACGCCCCTCCAGCCGGTCGTACCCGAAGCCCCTTCGTCTTCAGCGCTTCAGCCCGTTGCGCCTCGAACTTCTCCGTCCACGCCCCTCCAGCCGGTCGTACCCGAAGCCCCTTCGTCTTCAGCGCTTCAGCCCGTTGCGCCTCGAACTTCTCCGTCCACCCCCCTTCAACCGGTCGTGCCCCAGACGCCTCCATCTTCAGCGCTTCAGCCCGTCGTCCCTCAAGCCCCTTCGTCCGTTCCCTTTCCATCGGTTGTAGTACCGGGGATTCAGGTAGCTCCGGGGATTCCTGCGAACGTTAGGTCCTTACTGGCTCCGGTACGGGCAAACCTGCTTCAGGCGCGTACCAGTTCCAGAGGCGGAGATCTCGGGGTGGCCGACCAACATCTTCGATCGGCCATAGCCGAATTGACCCAGCTCCAACAGCAATTCCCGGATATAGCTCCGCAAATTCAACAAGCTCAAAGCGATTTGAGCGAAGCGCTAAGACTTCTGGATCGGAACAGGGTCGATGAAGCGGCAAGAACCATCGGACAGGCTGAGGAAGACCTGGGATCCCTTCTGGGAGGAAGATAGTCGTAGAACATGAATTCTTATCAGTACCTGGCTAAAGTTTATGATCAATGGGAAATCATGATGGGAGCTTCCTTCAGCATGCTCATGTTTCCGAGATTGAAGGAAGCTCTGGAGAAAATAAATCGCTCCATACGCAGCATGGGAGATCTCGCCTGCGGAACCGGAACCCTGGCCATTGCCATGGCAAAAACAGGGGTTCAGGTCCTGGGAGTCGATCACTCGGAGGGCATGCTGAGCCAGGCCAGGGCTAAGGCCAAAAAGGCCGGGCTCTCCATTACCTTCCTTCAGCAGGATATGCGTACCTTTCAACTCCCGGAAAAGGTAGATCTCATTACCTCTTTTTACGATAGCCTCAATCACCTGGGGACCCTGGAAGGCCTTCAACAAACCTTTGACGCCGTGGCCAACAACCTCAACCCCAAGGGTTTATTCATCTTCGACGTAAATAACCGCAATTGTTTCGAAAAACTCTGGCAGGGAACCTCCGTGTTCCATCACGAAGAATTCACCCTCATTCTGGAGAACACCTTCAATGAAAAATCCCTCAAGGCCCAGAGTCTAACGACCCTCTTTCATCGCCGGAAAGAGGGGATTTTCTTTGAAAAATTTACGGAACTTTGTGAGGAGCGTTGCTACTCGGATGAGGAAATTTACACCGCGCTCAGCTCGGTAGGCTTCCAGGTCTTGACCAAGGAAGATTTCAATCCTTTTCGGGAGATTACTTCCATAGGACCTATTAAAGGATTTTGGGTGTGTGAAAAGGGGGGCCCTTAAAACTCTTCTTCGGCCACCTCTTCCCCGGCCAGGGCTTCTTGGGCCTTACTGAGCTCTTCTTCCCGAAGAACCTTTTTCAGAATTTTACCGGTGGGGGTTTTAGGCAGAGAGTCTCGGAACTCGAAATATTTAGGGTTTTTGTACATGGCGATCTTTTCATGGCAAAAGCGTCTGAACTCCTTCTCGGTGGCTACGACGCCCGGCTTCAGGGTGATAAAGGCCTTGGGAACCTCTCCCCTTTGTTTATCGGGAACCCCGATGACCGCGCATTCCGCGACTTTCGGATGGGTGTAGAGGATTTCTTCGACTTCTCGAGGGTAGACGTTCATTCCTCGAACGATCAGCATGTCCTTTTTGCGGTCTACGATGTAGATATACCCCTCCTCATCGATCTTGGCCATGTCCCCGGTGTATAACCATCCGTCCCTCAAAACCCTGGCCGTCTCCTCCGGCTGGTTATAATAGCCTACCATGACCGTATCCCCTTTAACCGTCAATTCCCCCACTTTATCGGTCTCTACAGGATTTCCATCGTCATCCACCACCTTAACCTGCACGCCTTTAATCGGTAACCCAATGGACAAGGGTTTTCGTTTCCCATGGAGGGGATTCACGCTGACCCCGGCAGAAGCTTCGGATAGGCCATACCCCTCCAACAGGGGGACCTTAAATTTCTTTTCAAACTGTTTGAGAACCTCCGCGGCCAGGGGAGCGGCCCCTGAGATGCACACGCGAATCGGATTAATCCAGTGGAAGAACCTGGGAATTTTAGCGCTCACCAGGGCATTATAAATGGGGGGAATGCCCACCAAAATGGTGACCCTTGAGAACAAGATGGCGTTAATAACCCGCTTGAAAGGCTTCACCGAAGGCAACAGAATAACCCGGGCCCCCTGGCTGAAGGTGGCCAGGGTGCAGTTAATGAACGTGTAGGCATGAAAAAGGGGGAGAAAGACCAGGATGCGATCTCGCTGGCTAATTTTAATGGCATCGGTATTGCCTTCGATGGCCGCCAAAAGGTTTTTATGGGAGAGCATGGCTCCCTTGGGCTTTCCCGTTGTACCTGAAGTATAATGGATCACGGCAATATTTTCCGGGCGGACCTCCGGTTTTTCTTCAAGCTCCGGACGTTCTTTATCAAATCCCTCAAAGGGAAGGGTCCCTGCGAGGTCACCTCTTCCATGGACGATCAGGATATGCTTTAGCTTTGGCAAATCGGATCGGATCGGTTTAATCACTTCAAAGAGCTCAGGGCTGGTGATGAGGGTGGAAACCTCACAGTCATTTAAAATAAATTTAACCTCCTCGGGAGATAAAAAGGTATTGATAGGGACATTAATTCCCCCCAGCTTACAGACTCCCAGGTAGGAAAAGATAAACTCCGGGCAATTGTGGAGAAAGAGGCCCACCGTATTACCGGACCGAACTCCCAGTTTGCTCAAACCATTGGCGACCTGGTTGGCCCTCTGGTTCATGGCCCGGTAAGTATACGTGTTACCTTCCGAGACCAGGCCCTTTCGTCGGGGGTATTTCGCAGCGACCCCCTCTAACATTTCACCTAAGCTCATAGGAAAACTCCTTAAAGTTCATTCAGCTTCCTTTTCAGGATCTTACCTGTGGGGGTTTTAGGTAAAGATTTTCTGAATTCAACGTAGCGAGGTATTTTATATTTGGCCAGCCTTTCCGTACAATATTGCTTGATTTCCCCCTCGGTGGCTGAAGCCCCCTCTTTCAAGACGATAAAGGCTTTGGGCACCTCGCCCCGGTGTTCATCCTTTACCCCGATCACGGCACACTCCGCCACTTTGGGGTGCGCATAGAGAACCTCTTCGATTTCCCTGGGATAGACGTTGATCCCGCGGACGAGCAGCATATCCTTCTTGCGATCCAAAATGTAAAGGTACCCTTCTTCATCCAGTTTCCCGATATCTCCGGTCAGTAGCCAGCCCTCTCTGAGGACATCGCGGGTCGCTTCGGGCGAACGGTAGTAGCCCAGCATCACGTTGGGGCCTTTAACAGCAATCTCTCCTTCCCCTCCGATGGGAAGATCATTTCCTTGAGAGTCCACGATCTTGACCTGAACTCCGGGGATCGGTAACCCGACCGATCCGACCTTCCGCACCCCTTCTAAGGGATTTACAGAAACGACCGGAGACGCCTCCGATAAACCATATCCTTCCAGTAGCGGGGCTCCAAACTTCTCCTCGATCTTCTGGATCGTCGCCGCCGACAAGGGCGCGGACCCCGAAATAAAGGCGCGAATTGCATGGATATATTTGACGAATCGGGGGATTTTTCGATCGGCTAAGATGTTAAAGACAGCCGGCACCCCCACGAAAACGGTGATGCGGTCCCATAAGACGCTCTTTTTTATTTCCTCTAACGACCGGGCCGACTCCAGCAGAATAATTCTTCCACCCGCATACACGGGGGCCAGCACACACACGGTAAAGGTAAAGGCATGGAAGAGCGGTAAGAATAACAGAAACCGATCCCTCTGGGTCACCTTAAACGCCTGGGTGCTGCTCAGTACGTTGGAATATAAATTTGTATGGGACAGCATAACCCCTTTGGGATGGCCTGTAGTTCCCGAAGTATAAAGGAGAACGGCCAAACTCTCGGGATCCACCTGTGTCCCCGGAGGGGTTGTCGGTTCAGCTTCCACCCATTTACTGAACGAAAGAAACTCCCCGGTATCGACACCGACCAGGATGGTATACTTTAAAGACAGTACTTGAGGGAGGACAGGTTGAATAGTTTTTAAAAATTTTTCCGAGGTCACGAGAACTTTGAGCTGGCAATTATTCATAATGTAAGCCAACTCCGCTCCGGACAAAAAAGTATTTAAAGGAACCACCACGCCCCCCACTTTGAGGGTCGCAAAATAACTGATAATATATTCGGGCTTATTCTCAAGGAGTATGCCGACCTTATCCCCTTCCTGAACCTCCAGTTTAAGGAGAGCTTGACTTGCCCGATTGACCGCGTCGTTCAGCTGCCGAAAAGTTATTTTCTGCTTATTAAATTGGATAGCCACCCGTTGGGGATGCCTTCCGACCGTTTCCTCTAACATTTGACCTAGTGTCATGGTTATTCATACTCCATTTATAAGGGTCTTTCGTGTCAGGATATTTAGATCCATCTAGGATGAACGATTAAATTTAGAATCCCATAAAATTAGAAGAAGTCAAGGATAAAATGATCTCTATAAAAAACCATTGACTTGACTCACGCTTTTTGTTAAATTAATACCCTAAGATTCGTTTTTTAGAGCGTCTTCCCACGAACTCTGCGCACGGATGGAACTCCTATGTTAGATATTAAATTTATACGAGAAAATGTAGACAAAGTAAATAAGAAGTTGAAGGAGAGGCGGATCGAGATAGATCTTCACCAGATCCTTAAAATAGATGAAGAGCGGCGGGAGCTGCGCCAGATCTCCGAGGAGCTCAAGCACCGGCGGAACGTGGTTTCAGAGGAGATAGGGCGGTTAAAACGGGAAAAGCAGGACACTACGGAGAAGCAAGAGGAGATGCGAAAGGTCTCTCAGGAGATCAAAGAGCTCGATCAGCGTCTCAAAGCTATTGAGGAGAAGCTCCATCAGTTATTGCTCTGGGTGCCCAACTTGCCCCATGACACGGTTCCGGTAGGAGCCGGCAGCGACGATAATGTGGAGATCAAGCAGTGGGGGGAAATACCTCGGTTCGATTTCCAGCCTAAAGCCCACTGGGATATCGGGGAGTCCTTGGGGATTCTGGATTTTGCCAGGGCAAGTCGGATGGCCGGCGCGCGATTTAGTATGTTTGTGGATGCCGGAGCGTTGCTGGTCCGGGCCTTGATCAATTTCATGTTGGATCTTCATACCAAGGAACACGGTTATATCGAGCATATGCCCCCGTTGATGGTGAACGCCGAAGCCATGACAGGCACCGGACAGCTCCCGAAGTTTGAGCAGGACTTATTTAAAGTCGTGGCCACGGAAATGGTCGAGAATAAGGAGAAGCAACAGAAGCTTTTCTATCTAATCCCCACCGCCGAGGTGCCCCTCACCAATATCCATCGGGAGGAGATTTTAGAAAAGGAGCAGCTCCCTCTTTATTATACGGCCTATACGCCGTGTTTTCGAAGCGAGGCCGGTTCGTACGGGAAAGACACCCGGGGTTTAATCCGGCAGCACCAGTTCGACAAGGTGGAGCTGGTCAAGATCGTAGAGCCGGCCACCTCTTATCAGGAACTGGAGACTTTGCTGCTCAATGCGGAGGAGGTTCTGAGGAGACTAAACCTTCCCTATCGGGTGGTCGTCCTTTGTACAGGGGATTTAGGCTTCGGCTCGGCTAAAACGTATGATATTGAAGTCTGGTTACCCGGACAGGGGGCGTATCGGGAGATTTCCTCGTGCAGCAATTTCGAGGATTGGCAGGCCCGTCGGGCGAACATCCGGTATCGGCCTGCGCTCAAGGCGAAGCCGGAATTCGTACATACTTTAAATGGATCGGGACTTGCCATAGGGCGCACCGTCGTGGCCATCCTGGAAAACTATCAACAGAAAGATGGCACGGTGGTGATTCCAGACGCGCTCAGGCCTTATATGAACGGGATGGAACGAATTTCCCGCTAGTTTAAGGGGGAAGGGGAGGATTCTATGGGAGAGGTGCCGGAGTGGCCGAACGGGGCGGTCTTGAAAACCGCAGACCCTTTACGGGGTCCGGGGGTTCGAATCCCTCCCTCTCCGTTACCCCGGTCTCCTGGTCTGCTAGCGGCTTCATGAAAGGTCTCCAAGGGGTTGAAATAAAGGTTGCAGGCGGGCGCACCGGTGAGTATATTGTAAGGGTGCGAGCTTAAAAATTAAGCCTTATGGGAGAGGTGCTGGAGTGGCCGAACAGGGCAGCCTGCTAAGCTGTTGTACGCCGCAAGGTGTACCGGGGGTTCGAATCCCCCCCTCTCCGTTTACAGAGGTTTCGTCGTGCGCCCATAGCTCAATTGGATAGAGCAACAGACTACGGATCTGTAGGCTGGGGGTTCGAGCCCTCCTGGGCGCATTTTTTATCCACCCGCGCTGCCGAAGGTTTCAGCCTTCGGCAGCGCGGGTGGATAAACTTTGTGGGGGGGCCTTATCACGAAAAGTTCATGGAGCTTGCCCTCCGGGAAGCTGAATGGGCCTTCAAAGCAGGGGAGGTGCCCGTAGGGGCGGTCGTCGTCCTTCAAGATGAGGTGCTGGGAAGCGGTCGTAACCGGCGGGAAACGCTCCGGGACCCCACTGCCCACGCGGAGATGATCGCCCTCCGGGAGGCCTGTCAGAAGTTAAATTCCTGGCGCTTGGTAGGTGCCACGATGTACGTCACCCTGGAACCCTGTTGTATGTGTGCCGGGGCGCTGGTTCTGGCCCGGGTCGCGCACCTGGTTTACGGGGTCTCAGATCCGAAGGCGGGGGCCGTCGGTTCTTTATATAATCTGGTACAAGATCCTCGGTTGAATCACCAACTCCAGGTAACCTCCGGGATTATGCAGGAAGCCTGTGGGGAGATATTGCGGGCTTTTTTCGGAGAGCTTCGGAGGGAGAAGCCCCGGAAAGGCTGTTGGTAAAGGGAAAACGGGTTTCGTTCCAAAGATTCCCCCACGGAGAGGTGCCGGAGCGGTTGAACGGGATGGCCTCGAAAGTCATTAGGGGCTTACGCCCCTCGGGGGTTCGAATCCCCCCCTCTCCGTTTAAGCTCCCTCCAGGGGAGGTCTTCCTTCCGGCTTATCTGTAAGGTAAAGTAAGGGAGGTTTTCCCTTGCGAAATACAAACTTATCGGCTATCTTAATAAGAAGATTTATTAAAAACATAGCAAAATCAACCGGTTTTAGGAAATTTCTGAGGAAGATCTGAGGGGCTTAACCCTTCCAGAGAGCCCGGAGAGGTGCGTGAGTGGTTGAAACGGCATGCCTGGAGAGCATGTGTGGGGGATAACTCCACCGGGGGTTCGAATCCCCCCCTCTCCGCCATGAATCCTGAGGGACTCGAGGTTAGGGGTTGGAAACGGATGGGCCTTCGGTCCCCCACCTTTAGCTTCCTGTTTTGCGAGTCCCCGGCCTCTATCCGTTTTACGGTTGGCCGTGCTAGATGGGGAGGTAGCGGTGCCCTGTACCCGAAATCCGCTTTACGCGGGGTTGAACTCCCGACCTGAGGATGTCATTCTTTTGGTCTGACAGGATGTAAGTGGTGTTGAGGGTTGGGTCCCACGCGACGGGATGCTCCGAACCAGGTCAGGTCCTGACGGAAGCAGCCTTAAGGAGATTTTCTCGTGTGCCGTGGGGGTGCCTGGCCGGAGCTAACTGCGTCCTGTTCCGCAGGGGAGTGGCAAACGACGGTTGGGTGCACGGCCTTTTACCTTCGATATTCCATGTCCTATGAGGTAATTGCTCGGAAGTGGCGCCCTCAAAAATTTGATGAGGTCATCGGGCAGAGCCATATCACCCAGACCTTAAAAAATGAGATCGCGAGCGGACGCATCGCCCACGCCTTTTTATTCTCAGGAATCCGGGGGGTTGGAAAAACAACCACGGCGCGCATCCTGGCAAAGGCCCTTAATTGCCGGAAAGATAATACGCCCACGCCCACCCCTTGTGAAGTCTGTGATGCCTGCGTCGAGATTAAGCGCGGCATCGCGGTAGATGTCCTTGAGATCGATGCAGCCTCCAACCGGGGCATTGATGAAATCCGGGAACTCCGTGAGGGAGTTAAATATGCTCCCGCTAAACTTCGTTACAAGGTGTACATCATCGATGAAGTCCATATGCTCACCCGGGAGGCTTTTAACGCGCTCCTGAAAACCCTCGAAGAACCTCCCCCACACGTCGTTTTTATCCTGGCAACCACCGATGTCCATAAAATCCCCGTGACGATCCTCTCCCGCTGCCAGCGGTTTGACTTCCGAAGGGTCCCCCTCAAAGAGCTCACGGCAAGTCTGCGCCGTATCGTAGAATCAGAATCTGTGCAAATCGACGAACAAAGCCTCGTCGATATCGCGAAAGCTTCTGAAGGAAGCATCCGGGATGCCCAGAGCCTTCTGGATCAGATCATCTCCTACGGGGGACCCCAAATTCGCCAGGAGGAGGTTCGAGCCCTTCTGGGGATCATCGGCCAGGAAACTTTAAAACGCTTCGCAGAGGTGATCTTATCTAAAAATACGAAGGAAGTTTTTCAGCTTGTGGAGGAACTGACCCTTCAGGGGTACGATTGGGGACAGTTTTGCAAGGAACTGATCGCGTACTTTCGCCATTTGATCGTGGTAAAGCTGGTGCCCGACCCTGAGAACCTGATCGAGGAGGTCTCCCTGGATTTAAAGAGCTTACAGGAGCAGGCGCGTTCGGTCTCCTTGCAGGAACTCCAGCAGATTTTTAAATTCCTTCTGGAAACTGAGGCGGAGCTCAAACGGACCTCTTATCCCAGATTTGCCCTGGAGATGGCTTTAGTTCGCGCAACCCAGCTGGCCTCCCTCCAGCCTCTGGAAGTCCTTTTACAGAAAATTTACCAGTTGGAGGAAAAATTGGCCTCGGCGGGCTCTTCCGCGTCCGAAGACCCCCTGGATCTCTTCAGCGGCGTCGGCTCTCGCTCTAGAGCGCCTCAGCCCTCTCCGCCGCCCAACTTTCCCAAGCCCGTGCCCCTTGTGGAAAAGACCTCACCTCCCTCCCAGGAACCTGGCTTCACCTATCAGGTAGCTGAAAATGTATGGAGATCCGACAACGTCGATGTCCCTCCGACCTCAAGAGGGGAAGAAGCCCACGTAAAAAATGCTTCAACGAGAGGACCCCTCCCCGTAGCGTCTAAAATCTCCGAGACTCCGGGAGAAACTCCGGGGGAAGAGGAGCCCGCTTCTGAAGCTACCTCCGCCCCCGGAGGGGTCGAGCCTTCCGTAGATATCTGGCAGCGTATTCTACATGTAACGGAGAGGACGAAGCCGTCCCTCAGTTCCACCCTGAGCAGAGGTAAAGTCGTCCATATCTCTCGGGAGGTCCTTACGATCGGATTTAGCAAGAGCTTTAGCTTCGCCAAAGAAAAGGTTGAAGAATCCGACAGCTTAAAATTTATCAGGGATATCCTTCATAAGGAGTTCAAGATGGCCCCTCAAATTAAAGTGACCTTCCTCAAAGAAGAAGACGATGCGGCCCTTCTGGAAGGGGGAAAATCCCCCCTTACCCCGGGGTCTCCGGCAGAACAGCCTGTAGCTGTTAATACGGATTCGAGGGAATTCAGGCGGCGCTCCTCCCTTGATCAACCACTTCCGGAAGAAAATGAACAAAAAGTCCTTGAAAAGGCCTTACAAATATTTGACGGGAAAATTCCGGAGTAAAGAAAATCAAGCTATCGTTAGATAACGCAGGAGGGCGCAGATAAATTCTTGTGTTTTTTATCTGTGGACATTCTGCGCCATCTGAGGATAAAAGATTATGTTTAAAGGAATGGGAAATCTAGGAAATCTCGGAAACATCATGAAGCAAGTTCAACAGGTTCAGGAACAGATGGCTAAGTTACAGGAAGAACTGAGCGGTAAGACGGTAGAAGGCTCCGCCGGCGGGGGGATGGTCACGGTCATAGCCAACGGAAAGCAGGAAATTAAATCGATTCGTATTGATCCCGAGGTGGTAGATCCCAACGATTTGGAAATGCTTCAAGATTTAATCGTCGCTGCGGTGAATCAAGCCATCGAAAGAAGCCGAGAAATGATGTCCGAAGAGATGTCTAAATTGACCGGTGGAATTAAAATACCCGGACTCAACATGTAAACAGAAAGCAGGAGGCGGTGCGCAGTAGGGAGTAGGGACACGTACCAGGCCCCTTAGCTGCTGCTTTCTGCCTTCTCTGTCTTCTGCCTGAAGTGCCACGTTATACAGAATCTGTTGCAAGATTGATCGATGAGCTGGTGAAGCTTCCCGGGATTGGAGAAAAAACGGCTCAAAGGCTCACCTTCTTTCTCCTGAAGATGCCCGAGGAAGAAGTGAAACGGCTGGCAAAGGCGCTGGTCGATCTGAAGGAGAAGATAAGCTATTGCGTGGAGTGCGGTAACCTTACGGAAAAGGAACTCTGCTCCATTTGTTCAGATCCCAGGCGAGACCGCAAAACGATCTGTGTCGTCGAAGAACCTAACGATCTCTTGGCCATTGAAAAAACCGGAGGGTATTCCGGGGTTTATCACGTGCTCATGGGATCCCTTTCCCCCCTCGAAGGTATTGGACCGGATGATATTCAAATCAAGGGTCTGCTCAATAGGATTCAACGGGAGAGTCGAAATGAGGTCATCCTGGCTACAAACCCTAATGTGGAAGGGGAAGCGACCGCAATGTACATTTCGAAGCTCCTGAAACCCTTGGGAATCCGGGTTACCCGAATCGCACATGGAATCCCTGTGGGAGGAGATTTAGAATATGCGGATGAGGTAACTATGTCGAGGGCTCTGGAAGGAAGACGGGAAGTTTAGCAGGGGGGCCTATGTCTGACGGACCGAAGGTCACGATCCTGAATATCGATGGCGAGGATTCCCACCGCCACCCCATCAGTCAGATCCTTCAAGATGCCGGATTCGAAGTCAAGGAGGCCGCCAGCGGCGCAGATGCTTTACGACTCGTGAAGGAAAATCCTGACCTAGTCCTCCGCCATGTCAACCTCCTGGATATGAACGGTTTCGAGGTCTGCAAGCGGATCAAAATGAACCCTAGGACTTATTGAATTCCGATACTTCGTCTGTCGACTCCTTCATCAGCGCGCTCAGGGATGAGCGCGGCGACGTTGTCGGCCTTCTTGCCGTAATTCGCGATATCAGCGAGCGTAAGCAGGTGGAGGAGAAGCTGCGCCGGCAGAACGAATACCTGACCGCTTTGCATGAAACCACCCTGGTCCTGATCAACCGCCTGGAACTGGCCGATCTGCTGGAAACTATCGTCACCCGGGCCGGGACCTCCCGCAGACCGGCCAACCCCTGGCCGTGGAAGAGGATCGAACTTGGCCCCACCGCCTGCCGGACCCTCGCTTCGAGTCCCT
>Ga0073934_10009747_pt1 | contig 12178 bp, 9 predicted proteins | sample LarsenN4metaG_FD_76834 | JGI IMG/M metagenome (GOLD analysis project Ga0073934, IMG submission 76834) | Hot spring sediment bacterial and archeal communities from British Columbia, Canada, to study Microbial Dark Matter (Phase II) - Larsen... ... | reverse complement strand
TCGATCATCAGGTGGACGTCGAGCGGCTTCGTTGTCACACGGTGGATCGCCCGGACTACCGGAGGGCCGACCGTGATATTGGGGACGAAGTGGCCGTCCATCACGTCCACGTGAATGAGATCGGCGCCGCCCCGCTCGGCAGCGGCAATGTCGCGCCCCAGCGCCGCAAAGTCGGCCGAGAGAATCGATGGGGCGATCTGCACCTGGGGCGCGTCGGCCGGCCTGGGGGTTCCGGGAAGAGGCGAAGCAGGCATCAGCGGCTGACCTCGAGCGAGATGGCATCGGAGGGCCCAAGCTGGAACCCGCCGGCGGGCTGCTGGCGCACGACCGTCCCCGGCGGCACGCCGGGATAGGGTTGCGAGCCGACGATCGTCACGCGAAAGCCGCGCGCCCGAAGCAGCTCCGCCGCGCGGTCCCCGTTCACGCCGATGAGATCGGGCATGACGACGCCGGGCGACGGCTCACCGCGATTGACGAGCACCGAGACCGTCTCACTGCGCATGGCCGGCGGCGGGTCTTGCGCGACGATGGCGTCGGCGGGGTAGTCGGGCGAACGGAACTCCGAGACCTTGCCCAGCACGAGCCCGTCCTGCGCGAGCCGGATCTGCGCGGAGCGGTCCGTCTGCCCGACGAGCGCGGGGACGGTCGTGGTGCGCGCCCCGGCGCTCAGCCAGACGCGAATCGAGCGCTGGCGGCGCGCCTGCACGCCCGGCGGCGGGTCCTGCTGCATGATGCGGCCGGCCGGAACGCGGGCGTCGGTCCTGCGGTTCTCGTCCACGCGCAGGGAGAGCCCGCGCTCGGCCGCCTGGCGGGCCGCCTCGGCGACGGAGCGCCCCACGAGGTTCGGGACGGCGACCTCGCGCGTCCGGAGCGCCACGCGCATGGCCAGCCCCGCAAACAGCAGGTACGTCGCGACGAGTGCGCCGACCAGCAGGAACAGCTTGCCGACGGACAGAACGCGCGTGCCGAATTTCATGGGGAAAATCCATCGTACCACAGGTGTGCCGCGCGTCCGCCCGTGCCGCTCGGGCGCGCGAGCGCTCGAGCGGCCTGCGGAACAGACGCGAACGGAGCTGATGGCTTACACACGCTGAAGCGCCGCGGCGAAGAACGCCTCCAATCCGTGCCGAAAGGGCAGCGTGCGAAACATCCCGCGCGCATCCACGACGGCACGCACGCCGTCCGGAAGCCGGTCCGTGCGAAGGTCTACGAGCGTGAACTCGGGGTGCGCGTTCAGAAAGCGCTCCACGACGTCGTCGTTCTCTTCAGGCTCGCTCGAGCAGGTCGCGTACACGAGGCGTCCGCCGCGGCGAACGACGGAGGCCACGCGATCGAGCAGCGCCAGTTGCGCCGCTGCGAGGCGGGGCAGATCGTCAGGTGTTCTTCGCCACCGGATATCAGGATCGCGTCGAATCGTCCCGAGCCCGGAGCAGGGCGCATCGACGAGGACGCGGTCGAACATCGGCGCGAACGGCAGCGGTCCGGCGGCGGGGACCTGCAGCACCCGGATGCTGCGGGCGCCGCTGGTGCGGACGGTCTGCCGAAGCAGGCCGAGCCGGCGTGGCCGGACGTCGGTGGCCACGAGCAGGCCTCGGTCGTGCATCTGCGCCGCCATCGACGTGGCCTTCCCGCCGGGCGAGGCGCACAGGTCGAGCACTCGATCGCCGGGCTGCGGCGCCACGACGAAGGACACGAGCTGCGACGCTTCGTCCTGGACGAAAACGAGGCCGTCGGACGGCCGGCGCAGCGGATTGCCGTGCACGATGACGAGCCCCTCGGGAGCGTATCTGGCTGGCGCTGTTTCGATGCCGTCTCGCGCGAGTGTCTCGCGCGCGCCGTCCACGGTCGTGCGAAGCGTGTTCACACGGACGGTGAGCGCCGGCGCCTCGTTGTCGAAGCGCGCCCAGGCTTCAGCGGCCTCGAATCCGTACCGGGCGAGCCACCGTTCGATCAGCCATTGCGGATGCGAGTGGGTGATGCCGAGGTACGCGGCCTGGGCGGCGAGGTCGGCTCCCGCCGGCCGGTGTGGCAGCGGCAGCCGATGGCGCTGACGGAGAAGCGATCGAAGCACGGCGTTCACGAAGCCGGTGGCGCCGCGCCTTCCAGCTGCGCGGGCGAGGTCCACGGCATCGTCGACGACCGCCGCCGCCGGCACGCGATCGAGGTGCAGGAGCTGGTACAGGCTGAGGCGGAGGATGATCAGCACCTCGGGATCGATCTGGTCGAGCGGCCGCTGCGCGAAGCGCTCGATCAGGAAGTCCAGGCTCCGCAGCCACCGCAGAGTCCCGGTCACGATCTCCGCAGCCAGCGCGCGATCCCGCTCGTCGTCCAGGGCATGGCGGCTGCGGGCGAGCGCCGCGGGGAGGTCCTCGAATCCGCGGGCGATGCTGCGCAGCGCGCGGTACGCGGCCGTCCGCGCCGGCGCGGTCATGACGGCCCCAGCACGACGCCGGGCACGACCGGCCGCCCGGCGAGGAACTCACGCGCCGACATCGCGCGTTTCCCCTCTGGCTGAAGGCGGTCGATGACAACCACGGCCCCGTCGCCGGCCACGACGGGAATCGCCTCGCGTGAGACGTGGAGCACCGTTCCCGGACGTGGGGGATAGGCTGCCGCGGGCTCGACGCGCGTGCGGAGCACGATCAGCCTCTCGCCCCGGAAAAAGGTGTAGGCGTGAGGCCACGGATAGAGGCCGCGGACCTGGTCGTGGATGGCGCGCGCCGGCTTGCTCCAGTCGATGAGCCCATCCTCGCGCGTAATCTTCGGGGCGTATGTGGCCTGACTGGCGTCCTGCGGCTCCTCGTGGGCGGTGCCCTCCGCGAGCTGGTCGACAACCGCGACGAGCAGCTCGGCCCCGAGTCGGGCCAGGTCTCGCTCGACCGCATCGCTCGTGTCGTCAGGGCCGATCGGCCGCGTCGCCCGTGCGAACATGGGGCCGGCATCCAGCTCGCGGATCACGCGCATGATGGTGACGCCGGTCTCGCGCTCGCCAGCCATGACGGCACGGTGGACCGGCGCGGCGCCGCGATACTTCGGCAGCAACGAGGCATGCACGTTGATCATGCCGAGGCGTGGAACGGCAATCACCTCGTCGGGAAGGATCTTGCCGTACGCCGCGACCACCCCGAGGTCCGGCAGAAACGATCGGAGGAGCGCCACGAACTCCGGCGTCCGGATCCGCTCGGGCTGCAGTACGGGTACGGCGCCTCCGGCAGCGGCCTTCACCGGTGTGTGCTGGACGCGCTGATGCCGTCCCCTGGGACGGTCGGGCTGCGTTACGACGGCAACGACCGGATGGCGGCCCGCGGCCATGAGCGCCTGCAGGCTCGGCACAGCGAACTCGGGCGTGCCGAAGAACACGATCCGGAGGCGGCGCTGTTCGGGGTCGAGGCCGGTCACCATTTCCCGGCGCGCGAGAGCTTCCTGATGCGGCGTACGATCAGGTCTTTCTGAAGGCCGCGAAGTCGATCGACGAACAGCGTGCCGTCGAGGTGGTCCATCTCGTGCTGAAACGCCCGGGCGAGCAGCCCGGTCCCTTCGACCGTCTGCGCCCTGCCCCGGCGGTCGAGGCCAGTGACGACCGCGCGTGCGGGCCTGGCCACCGTCGCGTTGAACCCGGGCACGCTCAGACAGCCCTCTTCCTCGAGCTGCATCCCGTCGCGCTCGACGAACCGCGGGTTCACGAAGGTGAGGAGGTCCGCGGCGTTCCGCCCCACCGACAGATCGACGACGAAGATCCGCAGCGGCACCCCGACCTGCGGCGCCGCCAGGCCGATGCCCGGCGCGGCGTACATCGTCTGGATCATGTCATCGATGAGCTGCTGGATTTCCTGGGTGATCTCGGTCACGTCGGCCGCCGGGTGGTGCAGGACGTCGGCGCCGTAGCGGACGATCGGTCTGATCATGCGGGATGCCGCCGCTAGCGTCTGGGAACGGGGCGCCGCCGGAAGCGCCGGTGGACCTGATCGGCGGTCGCGGCGTAATGCCGCTCGATCTCCTGGACGGAGTCGCCGCCGAACTTCTCGAGAAACGCGTCGGCGAGCACGAGCGCGACCATCGCCTCGGCGACGACGGCCGCCGCGGGCACCGCGCAGACGTCGCTTCGCTCGATCGCTGCCGGCGCGTCGGAGAGCGTCGTGAGGTCGATCGAGCGCAGCGGCTTCATCAGCGTGGAGATCGGCTTCATGAAGCCGGTGATCCGCACGTCCTCGCCATTCGTGACACCGCCTTCGAGCCCGCCGGCGTTGTTGGTCGGTCTGACCGGTTTGACGGACTCGTCATCAGCCGGCGGCAGGATTTCGTCGTGCACCCGCGAGCCCGGCAGGGCGGCCACTTCAGGGCCCAGACCGATGCCGACGGCCTTGATCGCGTGGATGCACATGAGCGCCTGCGCCAGGCGTCCGTCGAGCTTCCTGTCCCATTGCGTATATGACCCGAGGCCGAACGGAACGCCGGAGGCGATGACTTCGAAGGCGCCGCCGAGCGTATCGCCGGCCTCGCGCGCCGCGTCGATGGCAGCCATCATCTGCTGCTCGAGGTCGGGATCGATGCAATGGAGCGGCGAGTCGTCCGGGATCCGTCGCACCTCTTCCACCGACACCACGCGCGACGCGGGAAGGCGGACGCCGCCAATCTGCGTCACGTGGCTCGCGATCTGAATGCCGAAGCAGGCGAGGAGCTGCCGCGCCAGCGACCCGGCGGCGACGCGGGCGGTCGTTTCGCGAGCGCTCGCCCGCTCGAGCACGTCACGCACGTCGTGGTGATCGAATTTGACAGCGCCCGCCAGATCGGCATGCCCGGGCCGCGGCCGCGTCACCGGCGGCCGGCGCGAGCCGGTGGCGTCGGCCGGCATCTGCGGCTCGACGAACATCGTCTGCTGCCAGTTCACCCAGTCCTTATTGCGGACGAGCAGGGCGATGGGAGCGCCGGTCGTGAGCCCGGCGCGAATCCCGGATAACACCTCGGCGCGATCGCTTTCGATCGCCATCCGCCGGCCGCGGCCGTAGCCGCCCTGGCGGCGTTTCAGCTGCGCGTCGATGGCGCCGATGTCGACCGCCAGGCCCGCCGGCATCCCGTCGAGGGTGGCGATGAGCGCGGGTCCATGGGACTCGCCGGCAGTCAGAAATCGCAGCATCCGGCTCCGATTGTATACGAAGAATCTGCGACGTCCGGTGCGGCAACCGGCGCATTTTCAGATGTTCGCGGCAGGTCGGCCGCTTGCACCAGCAGCGCGGCATGACTTCCCTCGAGACACTTCTGGACGTGCTCGACCACGGGTGCGACGGCGAGCCTCGTTCCGTGGCGATGCCGGCCGCTACCGCTGCCGAAGCGGCATCGCTGGCGCGCGCGGTGTCCGCCGAAGCGGAGCGGCGCGGCTATCTGGTGGTCGCTTCGGATCGCTTCGAGGCCATCGCTCGCGCGCTGCCGCCAGCGCAGCGGCACCGCACGTTCGTGCTGCTGGATACCTGCGACGGGCCCGACGCCCGGCATCACGGCGCGCTGATCGCGGCGTGCAGCGTCAACGCGCGGCCGCACGTGCTCGTGACGATTCTGGTGCGGCCGGATGGGATCGGGAGTGCGCTGACGGTGCGCGAAGCGCGCGCCGCATACGTGCCGGCGCCGCGGAGCGTGGAGCTTCCGCCGCCGGCGCAGGACAGCCTCAAGCATCTGTCCCGCGCGGCGCGCGCGATGCAGATGGCGTCTGCCGGACGGCACGAAGCTGCCGTGCGTCTGCTGCGCGAATCGCTGGCGGCCGTGATGCGCCGGCGGGATTGCGGGGCCTCGTGGCATGTGGCGATCGCGCTGGGCCGGCTGCTGCTGGAGCGAGGAAAGCCGCAAGCCGCCGAAAAGGCCTTTGCCGAGGCAGTATCGGCGGCCGAGGCAGGCCCCCGCCTCCACGCCGCGCGGGCGCGCGTCTGGCTGGCGCTGGCCCGCACCGACGCCGGCCGGCTGACGGAGGCGGAGGCGATGCTCCGCGCGATCAGGATGAGCAACGTATTCGACGGCGATCTCGATCGCGCCTGGCTCGACGCCGCGCTCGCCCGCTGCGTGCTGTGGCAGCGGCGAATCGACGAAGCCGAGCACCTCATGGATCGGGCGCCGGACGCCGGTGATGGGGTGGAGGCGTTCCTGCGCGTTCAGGTACTGGCCACGCAGACGCGCGTGCTGCTCGAAGCAGGCCGGACCTTCGAGGCGGGACGACGTGCGCGCGCGGCGCTGGACGACGCGGCGCGCCAGCAGGATCTGATGCAGGAGCTCGTGGCCGGCACCGCGCACCTGCGGGTGCTGGCGGCTGGCGGCGACCTGGTGCTCGCGGGAGAGCAGGCCCAGCGGTTGACTGCGCTGGCTCGGCGCGTTCACGCCCCGCTTCGAAGTCTGCGCGTGCGCGCGATCTGGGCGCAAATGCTGCGCCGCGCGGGCCGAAGCCGGGAGGCCGACCGCGAAGTCCGCCGTCTCGGGCGAGCCGCGGCAGCTGCGCCGCCGCTGCTGCGCCGGCACCTCGAGGAGGTCGCCAGGGCGGGGGAGCGCACCGTGGCCACGACGGCTGTCGCCGGCTCCGGGCCGTTTGCCATCGAGTTGCTGCGCGCGACACAGCATGAGGAGGACGATCGGGCCGCCGTTCGAGCCGTGATGGATCGACTCCTGCTCCAGGTGCGTGCCGCGCGCATCGAGCTGCAGACCGCGGCGGGTGCGGCGTTCTCGACGCTCGTGACCTCCGGTACGGGCGCGGAATGCCATCTCGGTCTGCGGACCTGGGAGGCCGGAATCCTCATCGGGCCAGAGCGACAGAACGGCTGCTGGGAGCTGGCCGCGCCAGTCCGGGCAGGCCATCGCATGATCGGCGTGCTGGCGTGCCGGTGGCCGCTCGGACGCGAGGTCAATCCGGCAGCAGCGGAGTGGGCAGAACTCGCTGCCGCGGTGCTGGCGCCGCGCGTCGATCTTCTGCTGGCGTCGCGCGACGATGCCGCAAGAGCCACGACGGAGATTCCGGAGCTGATTGGGGTCAGTGCGGCAATCGCCGACGTGCGGCAGGCGATCGCTCGCGCCGCCGGGGCGCCCTTCGCGGTGCTCATCGAGGGGGAGAGCGGCGTGGGGAAGGAGCTCGCGGCGCGCGCCATCCATCAGCTCAGCGCGCGCCGGGACCGGCCGTTCTGCGATCTCAACTGCGCCGCGCTGCCCGACGAGCTCGTCGAGGCGGAGCTGTTCGGCCATGCCAGGGGCGCGTTCACCGGCGCGCTGGTCGAGCGGAGGGGGGTGTTCGAGGAGGCTCACGGCGGGACGCTGTTCCTGGACGAGCTGCCGGACCTGTCGCTGCGTGCCCAGGCGAAGCTGCTCCGGACCATTCAGCAGGGCGAGATCCGGCGCGTCGGCGAGAGCTTCTCTCGGAAGGTCGACGTCCGGCTGGTGACCGCGACGAATCGTCCGCTGGAGCGAGAGGTCGCCGAGGGACGGTTCCGGCAGGACCTCCTGTATCGACTCGATGTCATTCGCCTTCGGCTGCCGCCGTTGCGCGATCGCCCGGAGGACATCCTCTTGCTGGCGCGCCGGTTCTGGACGGCCGCGGCCGAACGGGCGGGAACGCGGGCGGTGCTCTCTCATGCGATCCTCGCCGAGCTGGCGCGGTATCACTGGCCGGGCAACGTGCGGGAGCTGCAGAACGTCATGGCGGCGCTGGCCGTCGCCGCGCCGGCGCGCGGCGTCGTGCGGCCGGCGCTCCTGCCGGCGGCCATCACCGGCTCGCTGACCGTGCGGTCGGCGCGGCTGGACGAGGCCCGCCGGCAGTTCGAGCGGCGGTTCATCGAGGTGGCGCTGGCACGCGCCGGCGGAAGCCGCACGCGTGCGGCGCAGCAGCTGGGTCTGTCGCGGCAGGGCCTCGTCAAACTGATGGCGCGGCTGGGCCTTGCCGTCGACCGGCCCGCGGACGCATCGCCCTGATGGCGGCGGGCGTTCGCTGCCAGGCGGGGCAGCCGCGGATCGGCAGCCTGTCAGCGGCCGCCGGCGAGCCCGTCCGCGCCGAGCGTCGTGCGGACGAGTCGCAGCAGCTGCTCGGCCGTGAACGGCTTTTCAAGGAGCGGGAACTTCTCGATGAGGGGCCGGTTCTGGACGTGTGCCTCCGAGTACCCGGACATGAACACCGCGCGGACCCGCCGCCGAGCCAGCTCCTCGAGGAACTCCGGTCCGCTCTGGCCCGGAAGCACGACGTCCAGCAGCGCGAGATCGCACGGTCGCGAGGGCTCGCGCAGGACATTCCATGCGTCCTCCGCCGACGGCGCCTCGATGACCTCGTAGCCGTTGCGCCGGAGCGTCCGCACGACGAGCTCCCGGACGCCGCCATCGTCTTCGACCACGAGAATCGTCTCGCCGCCGCTGGCTCGCAGCGGCGTCAGCGGCTCGAGTGCGGGAGCCGGATGCGGCTGTTTCCCCGTGACCGGGAAGTACAGACGGAAGGTCGTGCCTTTTCCAACCTCGCTGTACACCCAGATGAAGCCCCCCATCTGCTTCACCACGCCGTAGACGATCGACAGCCCGAGGCCGGTGCCTTTGGCCGGATCCTTCGTGGTAAAGAACGGATCGAAGATTCGCGCCTGCGTCTCTCCATCCATGCCGTGCCCGGTGTCGGCCACCGTCAGGACGCTGTACCGGCCGCTCTTCATCGCGGGGTGCTGCCGCGCGTCTTCCTCGGTCAGATCGACCGTGGTGGTGGCAAGCGTGAGCACCCCGCCGGATGTCATCGCGTCGCGCGCGTTGACCGCCAGGTTGGTCAGGACATGTTCGAGCTGCCCGGCGTCGCCAAGGATCGGCTCTGTGCGCGGGTCGATTCGAACCTCGCAGGTGATGTCCTCGCCCAACACCCGTCCCAGCAGCCCGCTCACATTCTCCACGAGGTCCGGCAGGTTCAGCGGCTCGGTACGAAGCACCTGACGGCGGCTGAATGCGAGGAGCTGGCGCGTGAGCGCGGCGGAGCGCTCCGCGGCGGCCCGGATCTCCCGCAGGTCGCCCTCCATGTGCGGGGGTATGTCCTGATCGAGGAGAAGCTGTGCGAACCCGAGGATGGCGGTCAACTGGTTGTTGAAGTCGTGCGCGATTCCCCCCGCCAGACGCCCGATCGCCTCCATTTTCTGGGCCTGATGCAACTGCTGCTCGACGGATCCCAGACGCTCCTGGGTCTCCTGCTCGTCGGTTACGTCCATCGAGAGCACGCAGATGCCGTCGGGAACCGGCTCGATCCGCAGGTCGAACCAGCGATGCTCGCCGTTCGGGTACTCGAAACGATTGCGCAGCCTCGCAGGGATCCGCGTGTCCATCACGCGCGCGAGCGTCGCGAACATCTCGGTCTTCTCGATCCCCGGGTAGCAGTCCTGCATCCGCTGACCGACGAGATCGCCGGCGGTGCGGCGCCCGTGCGCCGCGGCCGTCTCGTTCACGTACAGGTAGCGCCAGTCGTAGCTCACGACCTGTACGCCCTCGTGCAGGTGATCGATCGAGATTCGAAGGTGCTCGTTCATCGACGGCAGTGGTGATCGGCGCGCCAGCTCGACCGCAGTCCTTTGTTCCGTCTCCTCTCTACGCCTATCGGCAGGAAGGGCCGCTGGGTGCGCCACCCTCGTGCAGACCATTGTCCGCCCGTACGCGAGGATGTGCACTCGCGGGAAGTGGCTTGCCACCCCTCCGCTTCAGCTGCGGCACCGGCGTTGCACCCCGCACGTGGCGCTCTCGTCAGAGGCCAGGTGAACGGAGAGTACGTTCGATGGGTGCGACTCAGGATAATCGAATCCCGCAAGAGGGAAATTTTTCGCCGACGCGTTCCAGTTATTTTCTTGCCCTGGAGCGCGCAGATGTGGAGGCCGCACCGCGCGGGATGTACTCGCGCGCGATGCGTCGCGCGTACTCGGAATCGACGGCCTCCGATTGCGGCGGCCGGGCGGCGGGCGACCGTCCGCCGGCCCTGGCCGAGCCAGCCCGCGGCCCGGTGGTATGGGCGGCGTTGCATACCGCGACCCCGAAGCGGCCGCGCCGCAGGGTGCCGCGTGCGGCATCGGCCGCTGTGACGCTTGGCGCGGTCGTCGGGCTGGCGGTCGCCGTCTGGCCGGGAGGGCCCGCCGGTGTGGCGCCGCCGTCGAGCGCCGTCGTTCACCCCGCGGCGATGACCATGCGCCCACCCGAGGCGCCACGAGCCGAGTACGTGCCGATTCCCACGGCGCCTGACGGGACGCCGCGGGCGGCGGAGCCCGTGGCGGCGGTCCATGATCCGGCGGCCCGGAGGATGCAGCCGCGCGCAACCGATGGCGTCCTCGTGGTGCGGTCGGAACCGAGCGGCGCCCGCGTGATGGTGAACGGCGTAGGCTGGGGTGAAACGCCCATTACGATCCGCTACGTTCCGTTTGGGGCGAAAGACGTACGCGTGGTGCTCTCCGGTTACCGCAGCGCGGAACGCCGCGTCACGCTGGATGCGGAGCAGCCGGCCGCGACGGTGCGAGTGAGATTGCAGGCCAGCCGCGTGCGCCGCTAGCGTCCCGGGAGCCGCCCCGCCGGCCGCGATGCGCGCGGCGGGACCGGCCCGGCCGGCCTGAGGCGCAGCTGGAGACGGAGCACATCGGCCACCGCCGCCTGGAGGGCGTCGAGCGGCCGCTCCTCGACGAGGTGACCGTAGTCGGAGAGCGCCTGCTGCGCCGCAGCGATGTCGCCAAAGCGCTCGCAGGCCGCCGCCAGCCAGAGAAAGGCGTCGGGTTCCACCGGGCGCGCCGTGGTAGCCTCTCGCAGCATTCGAAGCGCCGAGTCGACCTGGCCGTCGAGAAAGAGCGCCCGCCCGTAGAGCGCCCGCGTTTCAGCCGACGCATTTCCGCGCGAGGCCGCCGTCTGGAGCGCCTCGAGCGCCTTGCTCAGGGCCACGCGATCGGCGCGCTGCTCGGCCGATTCCAGCCAGACCCGTCCGATTGCCGTATAGACGACCGGCTCTTCCGGGTAGCGTTCGGCAGCGCGGCCGAGCGTGGTGATGGCGGCCTCGGTGCGTCCCAGGCGCGCGTAGGCGAGTGCGACGTCGACGAGGCGCTCCGGGCGCGACGGTTCCAGGGCCGCAATGGCTTCGAGCTGTTCGATGGCCTCGCGGTGGCGTCCGAGCTGCTGGTACAGGTCCGCGAGATCGGCACGGGCGACCACGAACGCCGGGTTCACCGCGAGCGCCCGGCGGAAGGCGCGGATCGCCTCCGGGTTGCGCTTTCGAGCCCGCAGGCACAGGCCCAGGAGGTGGTGCGCCTCGCTGAAGCGGTCGTCCATGCCGATGGCCTGCCGGAGCGGGTCGATGGCTTCGGCCACCTGGCCATGGCGGAATCGGGTGAGGGCCAGTTTGTACAGGACGCGCGGCGAGCGGTCGTCGAGAGTCGTAAACCGGGCGTAGTGCTCCGCCGCCCGGTCGTAGCGTCCCAACTGGACGTTGACGTCGCCCAGCAGCTCCAGCACGCGCGTGGAGCTCGGGTCCAGGGCGGCCGCCTGGCGCAGGTCGCGGACGGCGGCCGCCAGGTCGCCCCGGCGGCGATAGGTGTCGCCCCGTTTGAGGTAGGCGAGCATGGATTGCGGCTGGATGGCCACGGCGCCGCTGTAGGCTTCCAGCGCCTGGGAGGCCTGCTCCCGGGCCAACGCCTCGTCTCCCACGGCTATGAGGCGCCGGTATTCCCGCGCCTGACGGGCCGAATACCAGGCGAGGACCGATCCGGTCACGGCGGCCGAAACGAGGAGGGCCAGGACGACCGTGCGGTTCATGGCTCAGGCGCCAATCCTAGCAGACGGAACTCCCGGCCGTTCCCGGGGTCTAAGGATCGTGAGACCTCTGGTAGACTCCATGCAGACGCCTTTCCGTGGAGAACTGGTGAAGAACGCCGGCGCTATCAGCTGGTCGGAGGTCGATAGCCGCGAGGCGGCGCTCATCGAGCGCTGCGCGGCTGGCGACGAGGCGGCGTGCGCGGAGCTCGTGGCTTCCCACCAGCGCATGGTTTACAACCTGGCGCTGCACCTGCTGGGAGACCGCGACGAGGCGCTGGATTTGTCGCAGGAGGTGTTCCTGCGCGTCTTCCGGACGCTCGCCAGTTTCCGCGGCCAGAGCGCACTGCGGACCTGGATTTATCGGATCGTCGTCAACCAGGCGCGAAACCGGCAGCGCTGGTGGCGGCGGCGTCATCGCGAC
>Ga0073934_10009746_pt1 | contig 12178 bp, 11 predicted proteins | sample LarsenN4metaG_FD_76834 | JGI IMG/M metagenome (GOLD analysis project Ga0073934, IMG submission 76834) | Hot spring sediment bacterial and archeal communities from British Columbia, Canada, to study Microbial Dark Matter (Phase II) - Larsen... ... | reverse complement strand
CGCCGCTGTGAGGGGAGACGCTCCCCCGCCACGAAGCCACTGGCCGAGGCCGGGAAGGCGGCGAGGGAGGGAGCCCCGAGTCAGAAGACCTGTCGCGCTCCCGCTCACCGAAACCCCTCGCGGAAGGAGGATTCAGGTGCTCCGTCTCACCCTCGCTCTCGCTCTCGCGACGGCGGCGGCCTGCGCTGCCGCCGTCAGCGGCGCCGCCGGGAGCTCCACGTCGCCTGCGCAGTTCCCCGTCACAATCGTGGCCTCGAACGGGAAGGTCACCGTCCAGCGCAAGCCGCGGCGCATCGTCTCGCTCTCGCCGACCGCCACCGAGTCGCTCTTCGCCGTCGGCGCCGGGCCGCAAGTGGTGGCGGTCGACGACCAGTCCGACCACCCGCGAAGTGCGCCTCGTACGTCCCTCTCCGGCTTCACGCCGAACGTCGAGGCGATCGCCTCGTACCATCCCGACCTCGTCGTCATCGCCTACGACCCGAAGGGCCTCTCGGGAGCGCTCGAGCGTCTCGGGATCACGGTGATCCACCACGACGGCGCCAGGAGCTTCCAGGGCGCCTACCAGCAGATCCGCCAGCTCGGGCTGGCGACGGGCCACGCCGAGCAGGCCGTCCGGCTGGTCAAGCGGATGAAGGCCCGGATCGCATCGATCGTCAAGACGTCCCGCAGACTGGGTCGCGGCCTCTCCGTGTACCACGAGCTCACGCCCGATCTCTACTCGGCGACCTCGAAGACGTTCGTCGGACGTGTCTACACGGCGCTCGGACTGCGGAACATCGCGGACGCGGCCGACGCCGTCGGAACCGGGTACCCGCAGCTCTCCGCCGAGTACGTCGTCTCCGCCGATCCGGACGTGATCGTCCTCGCCGACACCGTCTGCTGCGGGCAGACGGCGGCGACCGTCGCCGCGCGCCCGGGCTGGGATCGCATCAGCGCCGTGCGCACCGGCTCGATCGTCCGCATCCACGACTCGATCGCGTCGCGCTGGGGGCCGCGGCTCGTGAACTACTTCAGGGCGCTGGCCGCCGCGCTCGCCCGGCTCCGGCAGTAGCCGGTGTCGGTCGCCGCCGAACGGGTCGGGGAGGTCCGCGCGCGCGGGCTCGCGCCCCTGTGGGCCGCGGCTGCGCTCGCGTTCCTCCTCGGCTCGCTCGTCGTCGGCGTCCTCGCCGGGCCGATCGACCTGCCCGCCCGCGCCGTCCTCGAGTCGGCGGCGGCGCACCTGCGCGTCCCCGGCTTCGAGTCCTCGCTGACGGCCACCGAGGAGGCCGTCCTGTGGGAGATCCGGGTGCCGCGCGTCGTCCTGGCCGCCCTCGTTGGCGCCATGCTCGCGCTCGCCGGCGCGACCTACCAGGGCGTGTTCCGGAACCCGCTCGCCGACCCCTACCTGCTCGGCGTCGCGGCCGGCGCGGGCCTGGGGGCCACGGTGGCGATCGCCTACCTCCCGGACGGCCTCCGCGGGCAGCGCATGCTCCCGGTCGCCGCCTTCGTCGGCGGGACGGTCGCGGTGGTCCTCACGTACGCCGTCGGACGCTCCGCGCGCCGCGAGCGGGACGCCGCCACCTTCGTCCTGGCGGGGGTCACGGTCACCGCCTTCTTCACCGCCCTGCAGACGTTCGTCCAGCAGCAGAACTCGGAGACGCTGCAGGAGGTCTACGCCTGGATCCTCGGGAACATCCCCAGCACCGGCTGGTCGGACGTCGTCCTCGTCCTGCCCTACCTGGGGGTCGCCGCGGTCGTGATCCTGGCGCTGCGGCGGGTCGTGGACGTGCTCGCGCTCGGCGACGACGAGGCGGCGAGCCTGGGAGTGGACGTGCGTCGCGTCCGCCTCGCGCTGGTCGCGGCCGCGACGCTGGGGACGGCGGCCGCCGTGGCGGTGACGGGGCTGATCGGGTTCGTGGGGATCATCGTTCCGCACACCGTGCGCCTCCTGACCGGCGTCGGCTACCGCGTGCTGCTCCCGCTCTCGGCCGTGGTCGGCGCCGGCTTCCTCGTCCTCGCCGACGTCGTCGCGCGGACCGCGCTCTCGCCGGCGGAAATCCCGCTCGGCGTCGTGACCGCGTTCTTCGGGGCGCCGTTCTTCGCCCTCGTCCTGCGCACGTCTCGTGGGGGCTCGGCGTGACCGCGCTGGAGATGCGCGAGGTGTCCGTCTGGCTCGGGGGACGGACGGTCGTCGATCGGGTCTCCGCCTCCGTGGCGGAAGGCGAGTGGCTCGCTCTCATCGGGCCCAACGGGGCGGGGAAGACGACGCTCCTCCGCGCCGTCGCCCGCCTCGTCCCGTTCGCGGGCGAGATCGTCCTGCGCGGGACCCCGCTTCGCGCGCTCTCCCGGGCCGAGCTCTCGCGGCTCGTCGCAGTGGTGCCGCAGGAGCCGGTCACGCCGCCGTGGATGACGGTCTCGGAGTACGTCCTCCTCGGTCGGACTCCTCACCTCGGTCCGCTCGCCAAGGAGGGGCGCCGCGACCGCGAGGCCGCCGCCCGGGCGCTCGAGCGCCTCGATCTGGTGCCGCTGGCCGAGCGACCCCTGGGGACGCTGAGCGGAGGCGAACGGCAGCGCGCCGTCGTGGCGCGTGCGCTCGCCCAGGAAGCGGCGCTCGTGCTCCTCGACGAGCCGACGGCGTCGCTCGACATCGGCCACCAGCAGCAGGCGCTCGAGCTGCTCGACGCGCTCCGGGAGGAGTCCGGACTGACGCTCGTCGCCGCGATGCACGACCTCACGCTCGCCGCGCAGTACGCGGACCGGATGGTGCTGCTCGAGACCGGGAGGGTCGTCGCGGACGGTGCGCCCGGCGATGTGCTCACCGAGCAGGCCCTGGCGGCGCACTACGAGGCCACCGTCGACGTCGTATCCGTCGGCGACCGGATCGCGATCGTCCCCCGTCGGCGGGGCGCGCCGAGCGCTACGTCGCGTTCCTCGTAGCCGCCAGTCCCGGGGGTGGGTGCTACGCGAGCACGTGCTCGAGCGCCGCGACCGCGTACTCGAGGTCGAGACGGTCGCCGTGGCCGTTTCGGCTCGTGCGCGCGTCGAGGGCCAGCCCGAGCCGTTCGTTCTGCGCGACGAGCTCGTCCACATTGGAGACGGGCGGCGGGCGCGGGACGGTCGGGCAGAGGACGCCGTGGCGGTTGCGGAAGCGCAGCCTGCCTTCGGCGTCGTCTTCGATCGTGTAGCCGCCCTCGTGCACGAGCCGGTGGTGCCGCCAGCAGAGGAGCACGAGGTTGTCGAGGCTCGTCTCGCCGCCGTGCGCCCAGTGCCGACGGTGGTGGGCCTCGAGGTGGACGCGGGTCTCACAGCCCGGCCACCGGCAGCAGCCCTGGTCGCGGGCCTCGAGCAGGCGACGGAGCCCCGCCGGCACGCTGCGTCTGGCGCGTCCGACGCTCACGGGCAGGCCGTCGCGCTCCACCGAGGTCGCCAGCTGCGCGTCGCACCCGAGCCGCCGGGCGGTCTCGGGGGCGATGACGGGGCCGCCCTCGAGCTCGGAGCGACCGGGGCCGTCCGCCGTGAGGGCCGCGGCGTCGACGTGGACGACGAGCGCGGCGCGGCGAGGCCGGCCGTGCTCGGACGACGAGAGCGCGGTCCGCGCGACGTCCACCAGCGCCTCGACGCCGGGTGCGCGGGAGGGCTCGAGCGCCGCCGTCTCGCCGGTCGCATCGGCGGCTCCGGCGCGCGCTTCGCGACGGCGCTGGCGGATCCGCTCGCGGGCAGCCTCGAGGGCGCGCACGACGAGGGTGCCGTCCTCGGCGGCGAGCCGCGCGCGCAGGTAGAGCGAGCCGTCTTCGGCGAAGTGGTAGTCGACGTACTCGAGCTCGTGCGTCTCCCGCGCGTCCTCGGCGGCGAGGCGCTGAAACGCGCGGAGCGCCCGCTCGAGCTGGGAGGCGGTAAGCATCTCTGCGAGCTCCAGCAACCCCTCCTCGGAGGTGGGCGTCGCGACGCGCACGAGCGAACGGACCTTGGTGAAGGTCAGCTCTCCGCGCGCAAAGGCGCCGCAGATCGCGGGAAGCTCGTCGAGCGCCTCCGCGACGCGGAGGTACTCGCGCGCCTCCCGGGTCGTGATGCCGCAGCGGAAGGCGAGCCAGCGGCCGGCGTCGGCGTCCGCGAGCGCGCCCTGCCGCAGAAAAGACCTGACCAGCTCGAGCCAACGGGCCGTTGCCGCGTTCACGTGCGCGCCGAGCGTCGCCAGCTCCTCCTCGAGGCGGGCGGCAGCGAGCTGCCGCTCCGACACGACCGCTGCTGTTGCCTCCATAGCCAACCACGCTAGCGGGCGCCTCGGACGGACCCGGCGCGACGGCGGGGCTTCGAGGCGCCCCTGCCCATAGACGTTGCGCTCCTGTTGCGGAACCGGCGCACTTCTGCGAGGAAGGCCCGCGCGGGCAGCAACCGCCGGCGCATGCGAGACTGATGCCGTGCGCACGCTCCTCGTCGCCGTGGCGGCAAGCGCGATCGCAGTCCCGTCCTTCGCTCTCGCCGCCGGCACGGCGAGGGTGGCCTTCGAGGACACGGTTCCACGCTCGGGATCGACGTCCGTCACCATCACGACGCAGCGTGCGGCCGCGTTCCGCGTCGTCCTCCGCGTGCCGACGCGGGGACGGGCGAAGCTCTTCCTGCTCGGGAGGACGGCGCCGCGGGGAGGGCCGCTCATCGACACGAGGACGTACGCGTGCGAGGGCGCCGCCGGGTTGTTCTACTGCCGCGGCGCGTACGAGCCGACCCCGAGGGGCCGGTACACGTGGCGGATCGTCTGGAGCGGCCCGCGGCCAGCGCGCGTCGAGCTCAGCGTGCGCTGGTAGCCGCCTCGCGAGCTCGCATCGTCAGCAGGATGCTCGTGACGAGGATCCAGAGCAGGAACACGCCGAAGCCGATGAGCGCCCCGCCGCCCGTCGGCGACCAGAAGCCGTCGCGCGCCCACGCGGTCGCGTTGACGATCGCCCAGACCGCGGCGAGCCCGCTCACCCAGCCCCACCAGCGCGGGAAGAGGCCGGCGCGGAGGCTCGCTGCGCCCACGGCTGCATAGAGACCCGCGATCAGCAGGCCGCCCACGACGTCGATCAGGACGGCGAGGTGGTAGAGGGGCAGGACGAGGTCGGGCCCCTCGTCCGCGACGCTGTAGGCGAGCGTCGAGCGCGTCAGCGCCGCCACGGCTCCGATCGAGAAGACGAGCAGGAAGCTCCCGAACGCCGCCGCCGCGAGGCGGCTCTCCCCGGCTTCGCGCATCGCGTGGACGAGCGCGGCCACGAACCAGAGGATGGCGAGGACGCCGAGGCCCTGGAGGAAGACCGCCCAGAGCACCCGGTCCCGGTTGTCGGCGAAGAAGTCGGCGACCGCCTGCGCGTCGTCATCGACGGTCGGCGGGCTGCCGTAGAGGATGATGGCGACGACGAAGAGCGCGACGCCGACGATTCCGCCGGCAGCCGCGAGCGTGTCCCAGCGCGCCTTGTCCATGAAGCACCTCCTGTGAGGTCGGGCGGAGATTGTGACGCGAAGCACGACGAGGGTAACAGCGCCGACGGCTAGCATCGCCCGGTGGCCGTCGCGACCCCGGAGAGCTACCTCGCCGACCTGAACCCGGCCCAGCGCGAGGCGGTGCACGCGACCGAGGGGCCGCTCCTCGTCGTCGCCGGCGCCGGCTCCGGGAAGACGCGCGTCCTCACCTACCGAGTCGCGCACCTCATCCGGGCGTGCGGCGTGAAGCCGAACGAGATCCTCGCGATCACGTTCACCAACAAGGCCGCCGGCGAGATGCGGGAGCGGCTCGAGCGCATGCTCGGGCAGACCGCGCGCGCGATCTGGATCCTCACCTTCCACGCCGCCTGCGGCCGGATGCTGCGGCGGGAAGCGCAGCGCCTCGGCTACACGTCGTCGTTCACGATCTACGACGACCAGGACCAGGTCCGTCTCGTGAAGGCCTGCCTGGACGAGCTCGGCAAGGACCCGAAGCGCTTCTCGCCGCGCGGGATCCACGCGCAGATCTCGCGCCTGAAGAACGAGCTCGTGACACCGGACGAGTACCACGCGCGCGTCGCCTCCTTCTGGGACCAGACGGTCGCCGAGGCATACGAGCTCTACCAGCGGCGCCTGCACGCCTCGAACGCGGTCGACTTCGACGACCTGCTCATGCTCACGGTGCAGGTGTTCGAGCGCTTTCCGGAGGCGCTCGAGCGCTGGCGCAAGACGTTCCGCTACGTCCTGGTCGACGAGTACCAGGACACGAACCACGCGCAGTACCGGCTCCTCCAGCTCCTCGGCGGCGAGCACGGGAACGTCTGCGCCGTGGGCGACCCCGACCAGAGCATCTACGCGTTCCGGGGCGCCGACATCCGCAACATCATGGAGTTCGAGCGGGACTTCCCGGGCACGCGCGTCGTCGCGCTCGAGCAGAACTACCGCTCCACGAACCGGATCCTGCGCGCGGCCAACTCCCTCATCGAGCAGAACCGCGAGCGCAAGCCGAAACGGCTCTTCTCCGAGCTCGGCGAGGGCGATCCGGTCCGCGTCGTCGAGGTCGAAGACGAGCACGCGGAGGCCCGCTTCGTCGCCGCCGAGATCGCCTCGCTCGTCGACGGCGGCCTCTCGGGGAGCGAGATCGCGGTCTTCTACCGGACGAACGCGCAGTCGCGCGTGCTCGAGGACGTGCTCGTGCGGCAGGACGTCCCCTACCAGGTCGTCGGCGGGCCGCGCTTCTACGAGCGGGCGGAGATCCGGGACGCGATCGCGTACCTGAACGTGCTCGTGAACCCGCTGGACGCCACCTCGCTCCTGCGGATCGCGAACCGGCCGCGGCGCGGGATCGGCGACACCTCCGTCCAGAAGCTCGTCACGCACGCCGAGAACACGGGGCGCACGCTCTTCCAGGCGATGGCCGACCCCGAGGCGGCGGGCGTCACGCCCGCCTCGTCGCGGGCGATCCGCGCCTTCCACGCGACGATGGAGTCGCTCATGGCGCTGGCGCAGGAGCTTCCCGTGGACGAGCTGCTCGAGCGTGTCCTCGAGAAGACGGGGACGCTCGAGGCGCTCGAGGCGGAGCGGACGATCGAGGCGCGCGGCCGGATCGAGAACCTGCAGGAGCTCGTCGGCGTCGCGCGCGAGTACCGGCAGCAGACGGCGGACGCGGCGCTCGCCGGCTTCCTCCAGGACGTCGCGCTCGTCTCCGACCAGGACACGATCCGGGACGACCGCGGCCTCGTCACGCTCATGACGCTGCACAACGCGAAGGGGCTCGAGTTCCGGGCCGTGTTCATGATCGGGATGGAGGAGGGCGTCTTCCCGCACATCCGCGCGATCGAGGAGCAGGGCGTGGAGGAGGAGCGGCGCCTCTGCTACGTGGGGATGACGCGGGCGATGGAGCGCCTGACGCTGACGCACACGCTCTCCCGCTCGCTGTTCGGGCGCAGGACCTACAACCTCGCCTCCCGCTTCCTGGACGAGCTTCCCGCCGAGGTGGAGCGCGAGCGCCTGCGCCCGACGTCCTGGAGCGCGTACGGCTCGCCGGCGGCAGCGGCGCCCGAGCCGCGACCGGCCCTGGCGCTCTCGACGGGCGACGCCGTCCGCCACGGCTCGCTCGGCGAGGGCATCGTCACGGGCCTCGAGCCGGGCGGAGTGGTTACGGTTCGCTTCGCCGCGGACGGGTCGGAGAGGAGGCTGATGGTGGAGTACGCGCCCCTGGAGAAGATCGCGTGACGTTCGAGGTCACGCGCTGCGAGACCCTCGAGGAGTTCACGCAGGCCGTCTACGCGATCGGGCAGTACTTCTCGCTCGACCCGACCGAGGAGCGCATGGAGCGCTTCTCGAAGAACCTCCCGATCGAGCGGATGCACGCCGCGCGCGAGGACGGGCGCATCGTCGGCGGCGCGGGCGCCTTCCCGTTCGAGCTGACGGTGCCGGGCGGGAGGACGGTGCGGACCGCGGGCGTCACCGTCGTCGGCACGTATCCCACGCACCGGCGCCGCGGCGTCCTGCGGGCGATGATGCGCGCCCAGCTCGACGACGTGCACGAGCGCGGGGAGCCGGTGGCGCTGCTGTGGGCGTCGGAGGAGACGATCTACGGGCGCTTCGGGTACGGGATGGCGTCCCATGCCGGCGAGGCGTCGATTCCCAAGGAGTACTCGGCGTTCGCCCGCCCGCTCGAGCGCGAGGGCGTGCCGCGAATCGTGGAGCGCGACGAGGCCCTGAGGCTCTTCCCCCAGGTCTGGGACCGCGTGCGCCGGCGGACGCCCGGCATGCTGGCGCGTACTCGCACCTGGTGGGAGTACCGCATCCTCTTCGAGCAGCCCGGCGGCGAGGGCCCGAAGCGGCTGGTCGTGCTCGAGCACGACGGCCGTCCGACGGGGTATGCCGTCTACCGGCACAAGCCGAAGTGGGAGGACGGCGTCTCCCAGAGCGAGGTCGAGGTCGTGGAGGCGGTCGCGCTCGACGGCCGGCCGCGCACCCTCGCCTTCGACCTGGAGCGCTGGGTCGATCCCGCCCGCCTGGGCTGGTGGTCGGGCGACCATCACATCCACGCCGCGGGCTGCGCTCACTACACCAACCCGACGGAAGGGGTCCACCCGCCCGACATGCTGCGCCACTGCCAGGGAGAAGACCTGAAGGTGGGCTGCGCGCTCACCTGGGGCCCCTGCTTCGACTACCAGAAGCAGTTCTTCACCGGCGCGGTGGACGCCGTCTCGAAGGCGCCTTACCTCCTCCGCTACGACATCGAGGTCTCCGGCTTCGGCTCCCACCAGTCCGGCCACCTCTGCCTCCTCCGGCTGAAGGAGCAGATCTACCCGGGCGGCGACTCGAAGAACCACTGGCCGACCCTCGGCCTGAACACCCTTCGGTGGGCGAAGAAGCAGGGGGCGGTCTGCGGTCCCGCCCACTCCGGCTGGGGCCTGGAGGTGGAGACCGCCGACCTGCCCCACTACACGGTGCCGCCCTTCAACGGTATTGGCGCCAATGAGTACATCGTCGACGTGACCCACGAAGTTCCCGGTCCCGACGGGAAGCCGGTCCCCGCGGTGGACTTCATCTCCACGGTAGACACCCCCTACGTGTGGGAACTGAACATCTGGTACCACACCCTCAACTGCGGCTTCCGCACGCGAGCGAGTGGCGAGACCGACTTCCCCTGCATCTACGGCGAGCGCGTGGGGCTGGGCCGCTCTTACGTGAAACTGAATGGAAAACTGGACTTTGACCGCTGGTGCGAGGGGATCCGGCAGGGGAGAAGCTACGTGGGTGACGGGCGGAGCCACCTGATGGAGTTCCGCGTGAACGACCGGGAGGTGGGGGAGGCGGGCAGCGAACTGCGCCTTTCAGGACCGGAAACCGTGCGCGTCACGGCGAAGGTCGCCGCGCTCCTTAGCGAGACACCCGACCGGGGATTGAAGAACCGCCGTTATACCCAGCAGCCTTACTGGCACCTGGAGCGCGCCCGCATCGGGGAGAGCCGGGAAGTGCCCGTGGAGGTCGTCGTGAACGGCCTGCCCGTCGCCCGGCAGGCAATTCTTGCCGACGGCAAGACGCGGGATCTCCGCTTCGACGTGCAACTCGAGCGCAGCAGTTGGGTGGCGCTCCGGATCCTGCCTTCCTCCCACACCAACCCGGTCTTCGTCCTGGTGGGCGGGAAGCCGATCCGCGCCAGCAAAAAGAGCGCCGAATGGTGCCTGAAGGGCGTCGACCAGTGCTGGCAGCAGAAGCGCCGCTTCATCCGCGAGGGCGAAATGGCGTCCGCCACCGCCGCCTACGACCACGCCCGCGCCACCTACCGGCGCATTGCCGCCGAATGTGACGCGGAGTGACAGCCTCCAGCGACAAAACGGCCCCGCCCTCCTGAGGGCGGGGCCGAAAGAAGCGGGGGACGGGACTCGAACCCGCGACGTCCAGCTTGGAAGGCTAGCATTCTACCACTGAATTACCCCCGCGCGCCGGCGGTCATTGGTCGGGGCGGCGAGATTCGAACTCGCGACCTCCTGCTCCCAAAGCAGGCGCGCTAGCCAAGCTGCGCCACGCCCCGGTACGTCACCAGTATAGCCCAACGCTGAGCGCCCTGTCAAGGAAGTCGGGCCCGTGACGCGCTCGATTCCCCTCTTGACACTCGCGTGCCAGGGAGGTAACATGAATTAGTCTAGTAATCTGATCGACTATACAGAGTATTCGATGGATCTCTCCAGCCGGGGAAAATACGCCACGCGGGCGCTTCTGGACCTCTGCTTGCACGAGGCAGGGGGACCGGTGCAGATCCGCGACATTGCCGAGCGGCAGCAGATCCCGCTCAAGTACCTGGAGCAGATCCTTCTCTCGCTCAAGCGACTCGGGTTTGTGCAGAGCCGCAAGGGACCGGGCGGAGGCTATCTGCTGGCCAGGCCGCCGCACGAGATCACCCTGGGCGCCGTCGTGCGCGCGGTAGACGGGCCGCTCGCTCCGATCAGTTGTGCGAGCGTCTCCGGATACGCGGCGTGCGGCTGCCCCGAGCCCGCCACGTGCGGACTGCGTGCCGTCTGGAAGGAGGCGCGTGACGCGCTGGCTGCCGTCTTGGATCAGACGACGTTCGCCGACATCCGGGATCGCCATCTGCTTCTGCGCTCCCAGACCGGCAGGATGCTGGATTACGTGATCTAGCGAGGCTACCGATGAGCGACAAGCCGACACGGTCGATGGCCGCGCCGCCTTCCCTCCCCATCACGGAGATCGAGGAGGCAGTGAAAAGTATTCGCTTCGGCGTGGTGCAGTTGATCATCCAGGATGGACGGGTCATCCAGATCGACAAGACTGAAAAGATCCGTCTCGCCTGACCCTGAGCGCCGCGCGCGCTCCAACTGAAGAACCGGCCGGATCGGCTGACCAGACAACTGGAGGCCGGGCATCCCCCGCGACGCGGGGGGCCCGGCCTCTCTCGCGTCTGGGAGGACAGCAAGCCATGCGCACACGCTTTCTTGCCCCCGCCTTCGCGGCGGCGCTCCTTCTGGTACTCAGCGCGTTCACCCCGCCTCCCGCGCGGGCCCAGAACGTGACCCTGTTGAACGTCTCCTACGACCCGACGCGGGAGCTGTACCAGGAGTTCAACGCGGCGTTTGCCCGCTACTGGAAGAAGAAGACGGGGCAGAACGTCACGATCCACCAGTCCCACGGCGGCTCCGGCAAACAGGCCCGCTCGGTCATCGACGGCCTGGAGGCGGACATCGTGACGCTGGCGCTTGCCGATGACGTGGACGCGCTCTCCGAGAACGGCGGCCTGATCCCGCCGAACTGGCAGAAGCGCCTGCCGTACAACAGCTCTCCGTACACCTCCACGATCGTCTTCCTGGTCCGGAAAGGGAACCCGAAGGGGATCCGGGACTGGGGCGACCTCGTGAAGCCGGGCGTCTCCATCATCACGCCGAACCCGAAGACCTCGGGCGGCGCGCGCTGGAACTACCTGGCGGCGTGGGGCTACGCGCTGAAGAAGTCGGGCGGCAGCCAGCAGAAGGCGCGCGACTTCGTCACCCGGCTCTACAAGAACGTCGCGGTCCTCGACTCCGGCGCCCGCGGCTCCACCACGACCTTCGTGCAGCGGGGCATCGGCGACGTCTTCATCTCCTGGGAGAATGAGGCGTTCCTCGCGGTGAAGGAACTGGGCCCGGGGAAGTTCCAGATCGTCGTGCCCTCCATCAGCATCCTGGCCGAGCCGCCCGTGACCGTCGTGGATAAGGTCGTGAACAGGAAAGGCACGCGCGCTGTAGCGACCGCGTACCTGAAGTATCTCTACTCGTCGGAAGGTCAGCTCATCGCCGCCAGGCATTATTACCGGCCCCGGTCGGCCCAGGCGAGGGCGCGGTATGCCTCGACCTTCCCGAAGATCAACCTCTTCACGATCGACAGGCTCTTCGGCGGCTGGCAGAAGGCGCAGAAGACCCACTTCGCCGACGGCGGCATCTTCGATCGGATCTACCGGCCCGGCCGATAAAGGCACTGCTCGGTGCTCGGCTCTCGGCCAAGGCGGTCAGTCGGGCCTGGGCTCGTGCAGAGCAGCCAGCCACTGTCCTTGCCGAGAGCCGGGAGCGGGAGCGCAGCGACCATGGCACGGGTTCTCAAGCAGCGGAGCATCCTGCCGGGATTCGGGCTGGCGATGGGGTATACCCTGCTCTACCTCAGCCTGATCGTCCTGGCCCCGCTCTCCGCGGTGTTCATCAAGACGTGGGCGCTGACGTGGCCGAAGTTCTGGGCCACGGTG
>Ga0073934_10009741_pt1 | contig 12185 bp, 12 predicted proteins | sample LarsenN4metaG_FD_76834 | JGI IMG/M metagenome (GOLD analysis project Ga0073934, IMG submission 76834) | Hot spring sediment bacterial and archeal communities from British Columbia, Canada, to study Microbial Dark Matter (Phase II) - Larsen... ... | reverse complement strand
CTAGGCCGGAAGACCGATGGTCTTCGTCTCGAGGTACTCCTCGAAGCCTTGCACACCGTGCTCGCGGCCGAGACCGCTCTCCTTGTAGCCGCCGAACGGCGAGTCGGGACCGAACCACTGACCACCGTTCACGGAAAGCGTGCCGGTGCGGATGCGGCGGGCGACGGCGAGCGCGCGATCGAGTGATCCGGAATTCACAGCACCCGACAACCCGTAACGCGAGTTGTTCGCGATGCGAACGGCGTCGTCGTCGTCCTCGAAGGGGATCACGACCAGCACCGGGCCGAAGATCTCCTCCTGTGCAATCGTCATGTCGGGTGTGACGTCGGCGAACAGGGTCGGCTGTACGAAGTAGCCCTTCTCGAACTGTGTCGCCGGCCCACCACCCACGAGCAGGCGCGCTCCCTCGTCGATGCCCTTGCGGATGTAGGCGAGCACCCGTTCGCGCTGCCGCGCATTGACGACTGGCCCGGCCATGTTGTTGAAGTCGGTCGGATCACCGTAGGGGAAGCTCTCGAAGGCGCTCTTGACGATCTCGAGTCCTTCTTCGTACCGCGAGCGCGGGAGCAACAGGCGAGTCGTGATCGCGCAGCCCTGACCCGAGTGCATGCACACCATGCCGGTCGAGGGCAGCACCGCAGCGAAGTCGGCGTCGTCGAGCACGATGTTCGCCGACTTCCCGCCGAGCTCGAGGAACACGCGCTTCAGGGTGTCGGCCGCACGGGCGGCGATGCGCTTGCCCACGGCGGTTGATCCCGTGAACGAGATCATGTCGACCGCCGGCGACGCGGTGATCACCTCGCCGACCGCGGCCGGGTCGGCGGCTGTCACGACGTTCACCACGCCGGCCGGGATGTCGGTCTCCTCCGCGACGAGCTTGCCGATCCAAGTCGCGGAGTACGGCGTGTCGGGTGCCGGTTTCAGTACCACCGTGCAGCCTGCTGCGAGCGCCGGCGCAAGCTTCGACAGGTTCAACATGAACGGGAAGTTCCACGGCGTGATCGCACCGACGACGCCGATCGGCTCGCGGCGAACGATCCGGTTCGACTGCATCCCGAAGAACTCGTGCACACCGAGCTCGCGCTCCCACGCGTACTCGTCCACGAGGTCGATGTCCCACTGCATGTCGTCGATGCAGCTGTCCTGCTGAATCGCGAACGTGAGCCCGATCGGGGTGCCGGTCTCGGCGACGATCTGCGGGCGGAGGTCCTCCTTGTGCTTGGAGAGCGCGTCGCGCAACTGCTGGAGGCACGCCTTGCGCAGGCCGCGGTCGGTCGACCAGCCGGTTTCGTCGAACGCGCGCCGCGCCGCGGCGATCGCCCGCTCGGCGTCGGCGGGGCTCGCGTCGGCGACCGGGCCGATGACCTCCTCGGTCGCCGGATTGACGTTGTCGTAGGTACGGCCGCCTTCGGCCTCGACGAGCTTGCCGTCGATGAGCATGCGGGACTCGAACGCCAGCGTCATCAGCCTCTCCCTGCCATCGGTCGGCGGCAGCGTACCGCCGCGTATCCTGGCCGCGCGATGCGCATCGCCGCGCTGGACCTCGGGTCGAATTCGTTCCACTTGCTCGTGGCCGACGTACGTCCCGACGGCACCTTCGAGCCGGTCGCGCGCGAGAAGGAGATGCTGCGCCTCGGCGACGAGGTCACCCGGAACCTGCGGATCTCGCCGCCCGCAGCGGATCGTGCGGTGGATGCCGTGCGCCGGCTCGTCCATTTCGCGCAGGCGCTGGGCGCCACCGAGGTGATCGCGAAGGCGACCAGCGCGATCCGCACGGCCGAGAACGGCAGCGCACTCGTCGACCGCATCGAGGACGAGACCGGTATCGACGTCGAGGTGATCAGCGGTCTCGAGGAGGCGCGGCTCATCTTCTTGGCGGTTCGCGCCAGCATCGTGATCGCCCCGGCGCCGGCGCTCGGCATCGACATCGGCGGCGGAAGCGTCGAGCTCATGATCGGCGACGCGGCCGGCCTGCGGTGGGCCGAGAGCGTCCCGCTCGGCGTGGGGCGACTGACCGCCGAGCTGGTGCACGACGACCCGCCGTCGAAGGCTGATCGCAAGGCGCTCGAGCAACGCATCCGCACGACGCTCGAGCCGCTCGCAGCCGAGATCGAGCGACGTTCCCCGAAGATGTGCGTCGGGACGAGCGGCACGATCGGGGACCTCGCGCGGATGGCGGTCGCGTTCGAGTCGTCCGGACACCTCCCGGCGACGTCGAACCAGTTGCACGTCACGAGCGGACAACTGCGCGCGCTGCACGAACGCATCATGCGCGCGAAGACTTCGGAGCGCCGGCGAATGCCCGGACTCGAGGAGAAGCGTGCCGAGCTGCTGCCTGCAGGGTCGATGCTGCTGACCGTGGCGCTCGACCTCTTCGACATCGAGACGTTGACGGTCAGCGACTGGGCGCTGCGCGAGGGCATCGTGCTCGACGCGGTGCAGCAACACGACCCGGCCGACTGGAGCGACGACCCGCGCGCACTCCGGCGCGCGTCGGTCGTGCAGCTGGCGCGGCGCTGCAACTCCGACGAGGCGCACACGGCGCACGTCGCGCGGCTCGCGCTGCGCCTCTTCGACCAGACGCACTCGTTACACGGCCTGGGCCCCGCCGATCGCGAGATGCTGGAGTTCACTGCGCTGCTCCACGATGTGGGTCAGCACGTCTCGCGCAAGGGCCACCACCGTCACGCGGCGTACCTCGTCGAGAACGGCCAACTGCGCGGGTTCTCGCCCGGCGAGATCGCATTCCTCGCCGCGCTGGTGCGTTACCACCGCCGGGGCGACCCGAAGGCCACCGACGCACGGTTCGCGATCCTCGACGAAGAACAGCGTGACCGATTGCGGAAGCTCGCGGCGTTGTTCCGGGTCGCGGACGGTCTCGACCGCGGCCGCCGGGGCGTCGTCGACGACGTCCGGGTCGACGTCGGCACGGACCTCGTCGTGCTGCGGCTGGCCACGCACGGCGACGCCGAGCTGTCACTGTGGGGTGCCAGGCGACGGCGCGAACTCTTCGAAAAGGTGTTTCGGCGCGAACTCGAACTCGTCGTCGCACCGCGAAGCGCGACGGAGCGAGCAGACACGCGCGCGTAACGGCTGAGAACAGAGCAGACGACGCGTTCGCTGTTTCAGCGCGAAGATTCCGCTCAGCCGGTAGGGCGGAACCGGGTGGCTTACCACGGAGAGACTGCATGAGCCCCACGCGTCGAGAGCTCGTCCGGGCGACACGAGCTCGCATCCTCGAGGCGGCGGCGCGCCTCACGCGAGAGCGAGGGCCCAACAGCTACAGCATGGATGTCCTCGCGAAGGAGGCCGGCGTCGCGCGCGCGACCGTCTACGAGCATTTCCGCTCGAAGCGTGCGGTCCTCGACGCGCTCGCGTCGTCGACCGCGCGCTCCGTGACGCTCGAGCCCGCGCGAGCGCCGGAAGGCGACCCGCTCCGCACGCTGCGCGACATGCTCGGCGACGTGTGCCGCCACTGGGCGAACCACGCGGCCGAGATGCGCGAGCTGCAAGCGCTGAACGCGATGACGGGTTCGAACCACTTCGGCGAGGGCGTCGAACCCGAGACGCTCCGCAAACTCGTCGGCGAGCTCTCACGGGCCGGCCAGCTTCGCGCCCACTGGTCGTGCGATGACGCTGCCGACGCACTCGCGGTGTTGACGTCGTTCTCGACCTACGAACGGCTGTGCCGCGAACGCGCACCCGAGCAGGTCGAAGGCGTCCTCGCGAAGCTCGCGGTCGCGATCATCGCGCCGGGCTCCCCACAACCGTCTGGTGGATGATCCGGGCGGTCGTCTCGACGAGGTCTTGCCGGTCGATCCCCATCGGCTCGAGATCGCGGTGGAACGCCGCCATACGTTCGATGAGCGCGACGAGCGCAGCGCCGGCCGCCGCGGGCGAGAGCGCCGGCGACACGCGTCCCTCCTGTTGGGAGACGGAGATCTGGTCGCTGAACCGTGACGTGAAGACGCTCAGCGTGCGATTGCGTACCTCGCGAAAGCGCGGATCGCCCTCCTGCGCGGCGAGGTTGCGCGTTCGCAGGACCGCTCGATGACGGTCCCAGTAGTCGACGAATCCGTCGACGAGCGCGCGCGCCGCATCGAGACCCTGGTCGCCGCGCCATACCGGTTCGAGCAGCTCGGCGAGCGGCACGACCTCGTCGCCGACCTCCCCGGCCAGGGCCAGGACGGCGTCCTCGGCGTCGCGGAAGTACTGGTAGAAGGTCGCGGGCGACGTCCCGACCCGGCGTGCGATGTCGACGACCCGCAGATCGCGCACGCCGTGGGTCTCGAGCAGGCGACGCGTCGCCTCGAGCAGCCGCCGCCGGGTCTCGGTCCCGCGCCGGCCCAGCGTGCGGCCGTCGAGGGCGGCGGGCTCGTCCACGGGCGGGCAGCGTACGCGCGGGCCTGACGGGTCGTCAGACGGGCTCGAAGTCGACGAAGCCGAACTCCTCGGACGCCGGGCGGAACGTGGCGCGTACGCGCATGCCGACGGCAACCGCGCCGGGTTCGACGCCGGGCATGGCCGCGAGGACGCGCGCGCCGTGCTCGTCGAGGTCGACGCTCGCGACGACGAACGGAACTCGTTCGTCGAACGGAGGCACGCCGTTCTGGCGGATGACGGTGAACGAGTACACCGTCCCCAGCCCGCTCGCGGTCACCCATTCGAGGGTCTGCGCCCCGCAGTGCGAGCAGAGCATTCGGGCGTAATGCTGGTGCTCCCCGCAGGTCGTGCATCGCTGGATGCGCAGCTCACCTCGCCGGGCGCCCGCCCAGAACTCGCGATCCTCGGGCGTCGGGTTCGGTACGAGGTACTTCGGCGTCTCGCCGAGCCACGCGTTCACCTCGGCTCCGTCGCGAGCACAACGGTTCCCTGCGTCGACAGCCAGCCGCCACTGCCGTGCGCCACCGCGATCTCGGCGCCCGCGACCTGGCTGTCGCCCGCCTCGCCACGCAGCTGCCGGGTCGCTTCACACAACAGGAAGAGGCCACGCATGCCCGGGTGCGTCGCGGAGAGCCCTCCGCCATCGGTGTTGGTCGGGAGCGCCCCACCGAGACGAAGGTTGCCGTCGGCGACGAACGCGCCGCCCTCGCCCTTCGGCGCGAAGCCGAGGTCCTCGAGCACGACGAGCACCGTGTAGGTGAACGAGTCGTACATCGCGAACATGTCGACGTCGGCGGGCACGATGCCCGCTTCGGCGAACGCCTTCGGCCCGCTGCTCGCGGCCGCGGTCGTGGTCATGTCGGCCATGCCCTGGATCGAGTGATGCGTCGTGGCACCGGCGGCGCCTCGCACGTACACGGGCCGGTGCGGCAGATCGCGCGCACGGTCCTCGGTGGTGAGCACGATCGCGCAACCGCCGTCGGAGATGACACAGCAGTCGAGCTTGTGCAGCGGGTCTGCGACCAGCTTCGACGAGAGCACGTCGTCGACGGTGATCGGATCGCGATACATCGCGCTCGGGTTTCGTGCCGCGTGCTCGCGCATCTGCACCGCGATCGACGCGAGCTGTTCCGGTGTCGTGCCGTACTCGTGCATGTGCCGTTGCGCGGCCATGGCGTACGCGCCGACGAGCGTGAGTCCGGTGGGGAACTCGTACGCCATCGGAAGCGGCATGGCGAAGCCGCGGCCGCCGCCCCCACCGGTTCCGAGCGTGCGCCCCGACGCGGACAGTTGGTTGTTGCCGTACACCACGGCGATGGTGTCGGCATCGCCCGCCTCGATCGCTCGGAACGCGTGCAGGGTGTGGAACTCGAAGCTCGACCCGCCGCACGACGTCGACTCGAGCCAGCGTGGCCGCAGGCCGAGGTACTCGGCGAGCATGACCTCGTGCATCCCGCCGTAACCCGCGCTCGCGAGGCCGTCGACGTCGCGCGGCGCGAGCCCCGCGTCGTCGAGCGCGCGCCGGAACGCCTGCGCCTCGAGCATCAGCCCCGTCATGTCGGGAGTCACCGGGCCGTCGGACAGCCCGACGCCGACGACGCACACGTTGCGTCTGGTCACGAGCGGGGGACGGTAGCTGACACGCGTGTCAGGCCGCACGCCCGCGCCCGTGCGGGACAATGGGCCGATGGATCCCGACGTTCGTCACAACCGCGCCTTCTGGGAGGCGGACTCCGACGCCTACCAGCAGTTGCACGGAGACGCGCTGTCCGAGTCGCCCCTGGCATGGGGTGTCTGGCGGATCCCGGAGGCCGAGGTGCGCGCCCTGGGCGACGTCACCGGTCGCGACGTGCTCGAGCTCGGGTGCGGCGCCGCGCAGTGGGCTTCGGCGCTCTACGACCGTGGTGCTCGGGCCACGGGTCTCGACGTCTCGTGGCGCCAGCTCGAGCATGCGCGCGAACGCTCGGAAGCACCGGTGCCGCTCGTGCAGGCAAGCGCGGAACAGTTGCCGTTCGCACCTCGGTCCTTCGACGTCGTGTTCTGTGACCACGGCGCCCTCAGCTTCTGCGACCCACGGCGGACGATCCCCGCAGTGGCGCAGGTGTTACGGCCCGGCGGGCTGCTCGCGTTCTGCGTCACGCACCCGCTGGTGTACCTCACGTGGAACGAGCGCAAGGAGAAGCAGTCCCGCCGGCTGCACCGGGGCTACGACGACCTGGGGCGCATGCGCCTCGGGGAGGAGGGAACCATCGACTGGGTGCTGCCCGCCGGCGATTGGGTCCGGCTGCTCCGCTCGAACGGCCTCGAGATCGAAGACCTGCTCGAGCTGCGCGCGCCGAAGGGCGCGACGACGACCTACGAGGACTTCGTGCCGTACAAGTGGGCGCGCCGCTGGCCCGCGGAGCAGATCTGGCGCGTACGCCGGCGCGCGTGACGGCCGGTCACACCGGGACCGGCGACGTGAGGTGGAGCGACTCGACCAGCTCGTCGTAGAGGTCGTCGGTCGCCGACGACGAGTGCACGATCGCGACGAGGACACGCGTCCCGTCGACGACGACGAGCATGCGTGCCGGGTAGCCGTCGGGTCCCTCCATGTCGACGTCGAGCGCAGGCCGGCCCTCGTGCTCCGTGACGGTCACCCGCCCGAGCGCCGAGCCGCTCGCCGCGGCCGCTTGCTCGGCCATCGCCTCGAGCTCGGACGCCGGCAGCGCGACTCCCATGTCCATGCTCCCGACGCCCAGCTCCCATTGGTCATCTTCGATGATCGAGAGCTGCATCGTGATCGTGACGCCGGCCGCGCTGAACGACTGGCTCGTCTCGGTCGGAGTCCTCGGGAAGCGCGCCGAGTAGCCCTGGTTGAACGGCTCGTGCGCCACGCCGCCACCGTCGAGGTAACCGGCCGTGCCGGCCGGCGGGCCCTCGCCGCCGTTGAACGACTGCCACCCGAACCAGCCGCCGACCACGAGCGCGACGACCGCCAGCACCGCGACCGCCGGCACCCGCCGCGTGGGCGCGTGCGGGCGGACGAGAGGCGCCGGCTCGCCACCGGGCGGCATCCCCGCCGCGCCGCCCGAGCCGGTGCCCGGTTGGCCGAGGCGCGCCGGGACGGAGTACCGGGCGTCGAACCCGCCGCCTGGGGCGGCGAGCGGACCGGCCGGCGGCACCACCGGCGCAGCCGCGTCGGCGGGCAGTGGTGGCAGGTGGGAGGCGCCGGGGCTCTCAGGCGCGACAGCCACGGCCACTGCGGGCTGTGCGACCCGGGCACCGCAGCGCCTGCACGCCTCCCACGAAGGAGGCAGGAGGTACCCACACTCGTCGCACTGCCGCACGGATCGCGGTATCGGCCGCCCACCCCGGGGACGTGAGCGCGTTCTGGGTCAGATCGAGGCGCCGCCCGGCAGCCGCAGCGAGGCGGTGAGGCGCTCGAACAGCGCGTCCGACGTTCGCCCCTCGGCGCCCACGACGGCCGCGGCGAAGGTCGAGCCCGCGCCGCGTGCGGACCCGATCCGCACCGGACGGCCGCCGGCGAATGCCTCGATCACCGCCCCGACGTCCTGCTCAGCTGCCGTTGCGGGGAACGCGGCGACGACGAGCGACCAATCGGACGTCTCGTACACCGACGCCGATGCTCCGCCCGGCAGCACGGTCTCGACCGGCGCGCCCGCGAACTCGCCGGCGATGCCGGTGACCGGCGAGGTGTAGGCCACACCGGGTCCGTCGACGTACTGCGCGACCGGGCCGGGAAGCGGCGCCCGCGCGAGGTACCACGCCTGATAGCCGTACCAGGCGCCGAACGCGACCGCGGCGAACACGAGCAGCGACACGAGCGACGACAACGCCGAGCGGCGCCGCGGCTCGACCTTGACCGGCGTCGACCACTGCGCACCGGCGGTCGGCACCCGTTCCAGGATGGCGCCGAACTGCGCCACCGGTGCGGGCGGCGCCTCGAATGCACGCTGAGCGGTGGACGAGGGCACGCCGCTGTATCGGCCCTCGCGGTCGCGCGATCAACCACTCGAGCGCAAGCTGCGACAAAAGACCTTCAGCGGCGTTCGAACTCAACCCCGGCGGCCTCACGATCCCATGTGGCATCCGTCACACCCTGCTCGCGCAGCTCATATTTGAGGACGCGACCGACCGGGTTGCGCGGCAGGTCGTCGCGGAACTCGATGTAGCGCGGGATCGCGAAGTACGGCACGCGTTCGGCGATCCACCGGCAGAGCGCTTCTTCGGTGAGCTGCGCGCCGTCCTGCAGTACCGCGGTGACCTTGACGTCGTCTTCGCCGATCGGGCTCGGTACGGCGTGCACCGCGACGTCGCGCAGCTCCGGGTGCGCGAACAAGGTCTTCTCCATCTCGAAGCTCGAGATGTTCTCGCCTCTCCGCCGCATCGCGTCCTTCTTCCGGTCGACGAAGTACATGAAGCCCTCGTCGTCGAACCGCGCGAGGTCGCCGGTGTGGAACCACAGGTTGCGGAACGTGGCGAGCGTCTCCGTCGGTCGGTTCCAGTAACCCGCGAACATGACGTTGGGGCGCAGCGGCCGGCACACGATCTCGCCAACCTCCCCAACCGGCACTTCCTCGTCGTCGTCGTCGACGAGGCGCACGTCGAAGTCGTGCGTGTTCGCCTTACCCGCCGCGCCGGGCCGGTTGAGCTGACCGGCGTCGAGCATCGTGATCAGCGACGCCTCGGTGAGACCGAACGCAGCGCTGAACGTCAGGCAGCCGAATCGCTCTCGCCAGACCCGGTCGGTGTCGGGCGGCATCGGTGCCGCGGCACAGAGCCGCATCGTGTGGCCCTGCTGGTCGGGATGGTCCTCCGCGTTCGCGAGCAGGATCGCGAGCGAGCCGAGCATCGACACGATCGTCGCTCCCGTGCGCTTCACCTCAGGCCAGAAGCGGCTGACGGAGAAGCGCCGGGCGATGCTCGCGCGCCCGCCGACGAGCAAGGTGCCGACGACACACACCGAGATCGCGTTGAAGTGGAACAGCGGCAACGGCGTGAGCACCACGTCGTCAGGACGCCGCTGCCAGGCGCGCACGATCTGGTCGGCGAGCGTCACGACGTAGTTGTGCGGGAGCATGCAGCCCTTCGAGGGGCCGGTCGTTCCGGCGGTGTAGATGAAGCACGCGAGGTCGCTCGGCCGAACGGCGACTCCCTCGACGGGTGCGTCGCTCGCGCCCTTGAGCACGGCGTCCCATGCGCTCGTCGGAACCGCGTCGATCACCGCGTCCGGGGGGTCGACCGTGATGCAATGCGCGAGCGCCGGCGTGGTGTCTCGACCGATCACCTCCACGGCGCGCGAGGCGAAGTCGCCCTGCACGATGAACACCTTCGCGGCCGAGTCGGCGAGCTGGTGCCGCAGGAACTCGCCCTTGTACGCGGTGTTGATCGGCACCTGGATCGCGCCGAGCTTGAGGGCCGCGAAGAACGAGATCACCTGTTCCGCGCGGTTCTCCAGCAGCGTCGCGACCCGGTCGCCGTGAACCACTCCCATCGCAGCGAGGGCATGCGCCAGCCGGTTGGCGGAACGGTCCATCTCCCGTGCGGTGAAGGCCACACCCTCGAAGTCGAGATACGGGCCGTCGGGGTCGGAGGCGAGGCGACCGGCGAACGCCTCGAGGACCGTCGTCTGCGGGCGCGTCATGGCCCGGGACATTAGTAAGGCCGGCTCACACGTCGTCCGTGTACGTATCGGTGCCGGGGACCGTGCGGAGGAACGGGCTCGCGAACGTCGCCGGCGGCAGTGACGCGAGCGCGGGTTCGACCCGATCGCGCCACGCGCCCAGTACGTCGGCGTCCTCGACGAAGCCCAGCACGAGCAGGTGATCGCCGGGCTGTGCCTCCGACAGGACGACGCGCTCGGGAGCGAGGCTGACGACTGCCGGGAGCCCGAGCGCGGCGCAGAACGCCGCGACCTCGGCCGCGGGTGCCCGGGTTGCGACGGCGACGAGGCCGGGGTAGCAGCGGTCGAGCGCGTAGGTCGCGGGGCCGCGCACCGACAGCGTGCGGTAGACCGCAGTGTGAACGTGGTCGCGTCCGGGGAAGAGCCGCCCCTGTTCGGTGATCACCCGCATCTGCCCGGCGACCCACTCGTCCCACTCCGCTTGCATGCCGTCGAGCACCCAGGCGGTCGTGAGGTACGAACCCCGCGCGGGGTCGCCCAACAGGCGCCCGGGCGGGCGCGCGGCTTTGCATGCGCGCGTCGCGACCCACCGGCCGCCGGAGAACACGCCCGGTCCGGCGGTGACCGCCGCATAGAAGTGGTCGCCTTCGTACCAGCGGTTGAACGCGGCGGCCTGGCCCGGGTGCGGCTCGATGAACGCGACGACCGCCGTGCCGATCGCCACGGGCTCGGTCACCCCTGCCTCCGCAGCGGCTCCCACTGCGGCTCGCGCTTCTCCGCGAACGCGCGTGGTCCCTCCTCCTGGTCGGGGTGACCCCACATCGAGACGAGCTCGCGTGCACCTGCCCGGCACGCGTCGGTGAGTCCCGCTTCGAGCGCGCCCCACAACGCACGTTTGGTGGCCGCCATCGCGGCGGGCGAATTCCTCGCGATCTTCTCGGCAAGCGCCTGCGCCTCCTCGCGCAGGCGCTCGGGCGGGTCGACGACCTGGCTGATCATCCCCAGCTCGTACGCGCGCGACGCCGGCATGCGCTCGTAGCGACCGACGAACGCCATGCGCATCACGGCCTCGACGGGCATGCGCTTCATGAGGCCGATCGCCTCGATCGCGACGACTTGCCCGACGGAGGTATGTGGATCGAAGAACGTCGCGTCGCTCGCGGCGATCACGATGTCGGCATCGGCGACCCAGTGGAACCCTCCGCCTGCGCAGATGCCGTTGACAGCGGTGATGACCGGCTTCCACACCTCGTTGTGCCAGGCGGTGAATCGAAGTTCCCACTTCTCCACCGACTCGCGGTATCGCTCCATGCCGACGCCATCGCTGGCGAGCTCGTTCACGTCGACGCCCGTCTGGAACGCACGCCCTTCGCCGGTGTGCACGATGACTCGCACCTCCGGATCGGCATCGAGCGTCTTCCACGCGATCTCGAACTCGTCCCGCATCTGGGCATTCATCGCATTCAACTGTTCGGGCCGGTTGTTGATCAGCCAGCCCACCGGACCGACGCGCTCGAGCTTCAGCGTGTCGAGATGCGGGTAGCTCACTCGTACTCCTTGTTCGCTCCGGGGGCCTCGAGCGCGCGCCACAGCGCCCGCTTCACGGTGGCCAGTTCTTCGACCGGATGTCGTGCGATGGTCTCCGCAAGGGTCTGCGCGGCGGCGCGCAGCCGCACGGCCGGCTCCACCTGCGAGCAGACGCCGAGCTGGTACGCGCGGGCCGCGGTCATCCGCTCGTGCACTCCGGTGAAGGCCAGACGCAGGACTGGCTCCATCGGCGACTGCTTCAGCAGACCGATCGTCTCGTACACGGTTGCCTGACCCACCGACACGTGCGGGTCGACGAGCGTCGCGTGCTCGGCCATCAGCACGATGTCGGCGTCGGCGACGAAGTGCAGGCCGCCGCCCGCACACACACCGTTGACCGCGACGATGACAGGCTTCCAGACGTCGTTGTGCCAACTCGTGAACCGCAGTTCGAAATGCTTCGTGCGCCGGGACTGCTCGCGCAGCGCCTCGCGGTCTCGGCTGAGCTGCACGACGTCGAGTCCCGTCTGGAACGCGTCGCCCTCGCCGGTGTTCACGATGACGCGCACGTCAGGGTCGCTGTCGAGTCGACGCCATGCGTCTTCGAGCTCGGTGAACATCTGCGCGTTCATCGCGTTGCCCGCTTCCG
>Ga0073934_10009740_pt1 | contig 12185 bp, 12 predicted proteins | sample LarsenN4metaG_FD_76834 | JGI IMG/M metagenome (GOLD analysis project Ga0073934, IMG submission 76834) | Hot spring sediment bacterial and archeal communities from British Columbia, Canada, to study Microbial Dark Matter (Phase II) - Larsen... ... | reverse complement strand
GGCGGGATTCAAGCCGTCCCTCAACGTCAAATACCCGTTCACGCCGGGGCAGTTCATCGGGGTGATGGAGGTTCAGAAGAAATCGGAGTTCACCGACTTCCGCGGCCAGGAGGTGCCCGCCGGCGTGTACACGCTGCGCTACGGCCAGCAGCCGGTGGACGGCAACCACGTGGGCACCAGCGAGACGCACGACTTCCTGCTTGCCGTCCCTGCCAAGACCGACGTCGACCCCGCCGTCATCGCCAACCAGGAAGAGTTCTTCAAAAAGAGCGCTGCGACAGTCGGCGCGAACCATCCCGCCATCTTTTCGCTGTTGCCGGCCGAGCCCACCACGAAGGCGGCGGTGCTCGAGCACGACACCGAGAAAGAGCTTTGGCTGCTGACCGTTCTCGGCCAGCCCGGCGGCAAGCCGCTGCCCATCAAGCTGGTGGTTGTCGGCAAGTCGGAAGGCTGACACCATCGCTGCAGATTCTGCCGGGAAGCCAGGCTTTTCAGAAAGTCTGGCTTCCCGAATCGGCTGATCGAAGCCCGGCTTTCGGAAAAGCCGGGCTTCTTCACGCGCGCGAGTGACCGGGACACTTTGCGCGCTGCGGTTCTCGCGGCACAATGCCGGCACTCAACGGGGGGTGAGTCCGCAGTGCCGCAGATTGTGCTCTTCTTGCTGCTCGGTCAGGTTCGACATGGTCCCGCGCCCAATCCGTTCGGCTGGTCGTGTGCGCTATTGGGCCTGCTCATGCTCCTGGGCGGGCTGCTGTACTTCGCACTGTGGCTGTGGATGCTGGTGCACTGCGTGCTGCGCGAGCCGGACAAAGGGTTCTGGATCTGGCTGTTGATCGTGGCGCCGTTTCCAGGCGCGATCGTGTACGCCATCGTGCGCGTTTTTCCCGAACGCGACTGGCAGGCTCCTACCTGGCTGCGGCAGTTCACCCGGCGGAAAGAGCTCGCGCGATTGGAGGCCGCAGCCGATCAGATCGGCAATGCGCACCAGTTCGTCCAGTGGGGCGACGCGCTCCGCGACACCGGTCAGTGGACTTCTGCGGCCGAGGCCTACTCGCGCGCGCTGGCCAAAGATCCCAAGAACCTGCAGGCGCTCTGGGGCGCCGCCCTCGTCGCCGACCATCGAAAACAGCCTGAAGAGGTGCGCCGCTGCTGCCGGCAGGTGCTCGACGCCGACCCCAATTACAAGTTCGGCGACGTGTCGTTGGTCTACGGACGGTCGTTGCTCGCGCTCAATGAAACGGCATTGGCCAGGCAGCATTTCGAGCAGCATTGCCGACGATGGCGGCATCCGGAGGCGGTCTATCTGCTCGCCTGCCGCTGCCGCGACGACGGCGACGCGCAGGCTGCGCGGCAGCACCTGCAGGATCTGCTGCGGGACATGAATTCCAGCCCCACCGCCATCTCCCGCAAATTCGGCCGCTGGAAGAGCCTTGCGCGCAAGATGCTCAAGCAGTTGCCGTGCTAACCCGGATTATTCACCACAAAGACCCCACGAAGGGTCACCAAGAAGATGCCACGAAGAGGGTTACGGAAAAAATCACATGACTCGGTTTTGACAGACTGTTTTTTTGACTCTTTTCCAAAACTCAGATTCTTCTTGGTGCCCTTAGTGCGTTGGTGGTTCTCGTGAATTATCCGGGCTAGTGTTCGGGACGCTTCCGAGTGTGCTGAATTCTTTTTCCACCTGCCCCAAAAGTGTCCCGGACGCGAGGAATCCCTTCGCTCACGCTCCCGGCTTACCAGTGCTACAGTGTGCGGTGGTTTCCCTTCTCAGGAGTTGCCCGATGTCTGTCGATGTCTCACGTCGCCAATGGTTGGGACTGACCGCTGCTGCCGCAGCCGCGTGGGCAGTTCCCGCCGCAGCGGCCCCGCCGCCGAGCCGCCACGGCGGGCCGTTCCGCTACTGCCTCAATACCAGCACCATCCGCGAGCAGAAGCTGGGGATCGTTGCGGAAGTGGAACTCGTGGCAAAAGCGGGCTACGACGGCATCGAGCCGTGGATCCGCGAAATCGACGATTACGTGAACCAGGGGGGCACGCTGCGCGATTTGAAGAAGCGAATTGCCGACGCCGGTCTGGCCGTTGAAAGTGCGATTGACTTTCCGGCGTTCCTGCACGAGGACGAAACCCAACGGCAGAAGGCACTCGACGCGGCGAAGCGGTCGATGGACATCGTGCGTCAGATCGGGGGCACGCGGATTGCCGCCCCTCCGGCCGGCGTGACCGACAAGACCGGCCTTGATCCGTACGCCCTCGCCGACCGTTATCGGATTTTGTGCCAGATCGGCCAAGAAATGGGAGTCGTGCCCGAACTGGAGCTGTGGGGGTTCTCGAAGACGCTGTCGCGGCTGGGGGAAGTGGCCTTCACCGCCATCGAGGCGGCCCATCCCGCCGCATGCATCCTGCTCGACGTGTATCACATGTACAAAGGGGGCTCGGGTATCGACGGTTTAGCGGTATTCCCTGGTCATCGCATGTACTGCCTGCACATGAACGATTACCCGGCCGATCCTCCACGCGAAACGATCACCGACAGGCACCGTGTGATGCCGGGCGACGGCGTCGCGCCTTTGGACAAGATTCTGCAGACGCTGCGGGACATCGGCTACCGCGGCGCACTGTCGCTGGAGCTGTTCAACGCCGACTACTGGAAGATGGACGCCGAGGAAGTCTGCCGCATCGGCCTCGACAAGATGCGAACCGCCGTCGCGAAGGCCCTCGGTTAGCAACGCTTCCCGGAACCACAGGGGGGAACGCCATGAACGACGAACTCAATGCAGCGACGGCCTACACGAAGGAAGAACGACTGTTCGCGGTGCTGTGTCACCTCAGCACGTTCATTACGCTGTTTTTCCTGGCGAACCTCATCGTGCCCCTGGTCATCTGGATCCTCAAGCGCGACTCCTCCGAATTCGTGCGCGACCAGGGAAAGGAAGTGTTGAATTGGCAGATTAGCTGCATGATCTATTTCGCGGTTTCGGGCGTGCTCGTGCTGGCATTTATCGGGATTCCCCTGCTGATTCTCGTGGCCGTGTTTCACATGGTGATGTCGATCGTCGGCGCGATCAAAGCCTGGGATGGCGTGGCCTACCGGTATCCGCTGACGATCCGGTTGCTGTAGCGGTTCGTGGCGATGCGCTGAACGCGCTTCCCGGTGCCAGGTTTCCGTCTCGTGCTTGACCGTCACAGCGCATCGATCACGCGGTCGCCCAGTTCGCGCGTGGTCAACGTCCCGCGCAGGTCCGGCGTGCGGTTTTCGGGGTCGGACAGCACGCGGGCGACGGCGTGGCGGATCATCGCCGCGCCGCGATCGGTCTCCGCGTGCCGGAAGTGCTCGAGCATCAGCGCCACCGACAGAATGGTGGCGACGGGGTTCGCGCGGCCCAACCCGGCAATGTCGGGGGCCGTGCCGTGACACGGTTGGAACACGGCGTGCTTCTCACCGATATCGGCCGAAGGTGCCATGCCCATGCCACCCACGAGTCCCGCCGCGAGGTCACTCAGAATATCGCCGAACATATTCTCGGTGACGAGTACGTCAAACGTGTGCGGCCGCTGCACGAGGTACAACGCCGCCGCGTCCACATAAATGCATTCGGTGGTCACGTCCGCGTAGTCTTGTGCGACATCCTGGAACACCTGGCGGAAAAACACCATCGACGGCAGCACGTTGGCCTTGTCGACGAGGGTCACATTCCTTCGTCGCGTGCGGGCCAGCTCGAAGGCGAACCGGCAGACGCGCTCGGCGCCGCGACGGGTGATCCGCATCACGTCGCGGACTTCGCCCGATGACGGATCGAACTGCGACAACCGTGCGGAGAACAACCCCTCTGTGCTCTCGCGCACGATGACGAAGTCGATTTCGCCAGCGACGTAGCCCTTCAGCGGCGAGTCGTGCTCGTGATACAGCCGCACCGGCCGCACGCCGGCGTAGAGGTCGAGAATCTCCCGCAAATCGATCTGCGGCGTCAGCTCCTTCCCGTTCGGCCAGCGCACGTGCGGCAACCCCATCGCGCCCAGCAGAATGGCATCGGCCTGGCGACACGCATCGAGCGCCAACGGCGGCAGCGGGTCGCCGCTTCGCAGAAACTCGTCCGCGCCGACGGAATGCTCCTGCAGCTCGAACCGCACAGTCTCCAGCCGCGACTCGACGGCCCGCAGCACGCGAACCGCCTCGGCCATCACCTCCGGCCCGATGCCGTCGCCGGGAAGGACGGCGATGCGATACGTCATTTCGTGATCCACAACTGATGAACGTGCTTCACGTGGCGCCGCGCAGGTGCTGTGCGACATCGCGGATGATTTCGTTCAGAGACCGCTGCGGCACCCGTCCCACGAGGCGCTGCAGCTTCATCAGGCTCGGCACGCGACGGCGCATGTCCTCGAAGCCCTCTCCGTACACGGTTTCGTAGGGTTGGTGGCGAATCTCGGATTGGCTGCCGGTCACCTGCACCACCCGCTCGGCCAGTTCGCGAATCGTCACTTCCTGATCGGTGCCGACGTTGATGACCTGCCCGTACGCTGCGGGCGTCTGCGCCAGTGACACCAGCGCATCCACCACGTCCAGCACGTGCGCAAAACACCGCGACTGCTGGCCGTCGCCGTGGATCACCAGCGGCTCGTTCGCCAGCGCCCGGCCCACGAAGTTCGGCACTACCATGCCGTACTGCCCCGTCTGCCGCGGCCCAACGGTGTTGAACAGCCGGGCCACGATCACCGGCAGCCGCGACTCCTTCCAGTGCGCCAGTGCAAGGAACTCGTCCAGCGCTTTGGCGCAGGCGTATGCCCACCGGTGCTTCGACGTCGGCCCTTCCAACCGGTCGCCGTCTTCGTCGAAGGGGACGTTCTCCGACTTGCCGTAAACCTCCGACGTGGACGCCAGCAGCACGCGCTTGCGGTAACGGGCGGCGAATTGCAGTACCACGTCCGTGCCGCGAAAGATTGTGGTAATGGTGTGGACTGGCCGGTCCATGATGAGTTTCACGCCGACCGCCGAGGCGAGATGGAACACGACGTCGCAGTCGTGCATGGTTTCGCAGACGAGGTTCTCGTCGAGCACGCTGCCGATGACGAGCTTGAGCGCGGGATGGTGTTCCAGATGCGCGACGTTGCGGTAGGCGCCGGTGGACAGGTCGTCCAGGATGGTGACGCCGTGGCCGTCGGCCAGCAGCCGTTCGGCAAGGTGCGACCCGATGAACCCGCAGCCGCCGGTGACCAGACCATGCATGGTGGGTGAGTGGTGAGTGGTGAGTGGTGAGTTGGTCAGGGCTCGATGGGGTCAGGCAGTAAGTCCGCGCCAGTTCATTGAGCGGGTTGTTTTACATCTTGGCGGCATTGATCGTGAACTCGCCATCAGTTTATCACAACCTGCCGCATTACGGCACGAACCGGTATTCTCCGCGGTTGTTTTGCGCCATGGTTTTTAATGTTTCTTCCCCCAGCGTGTCGCCAAAGGCAAAGGTGTGGATCACCGTGCGATCCTGGCGGATCGACATCAGTTGCCGCGAGACCCCCTTGGGAAACTCGCCGTCGGTGAGAAAGCAGATCACGTCCGGCTGCATCCGCAGGGCCAGTGCGAGGGCGTCTCGTGGGTCGGTAGGGCTGCCACCCGACTGCACGCTGCCGATCCATTGCAGATACGGCTCGCGATATCCCGGCTGAGCAGGCTGCAGCGCAGTCGCGGGCATCGGCAGCACCTCATTACTGAAGAAAATCACGTAGAACGACTGCGTGGGCTGCATCTCGGTGATGCACTTGAGCAACTCGAACTTCACCCGGCGAAAGCGCGTCTTGAGTTCGCTGTCGTGTGGATGGTTCATGCTGCGGGAACCGTCGACGACAAAAATCACGCGCGAAGCATCCGGCGGCGTCATCCCAAAAAATCCGGGCTGCGTTCCCAGTCCGTTCCCCGCCCCGTGTCTGTTACCGCGGCTGGTGGGTGCCTTGGCGATCTTCGCCGCGCGCGGCGGCTTCGCACCGGAGATTGATGCAGTCGTCGCAGGTCCGAAGAACGCCGGCTCGACCAGCAACGCCGCCAGTCGGGTTGTGTCTTGCCAATCGGCCGCCGCTTCCGCCGACTCGGTGCCGCCCGCCTGAGCCTGTGGATCGAAAATCAGAGGTACGTCACTCAACGGCGACAGTTCCAGCTCCTCGTGGACCAGCGGCTCGCGCCACACAGACGTGATGGCGAACCCGAGCTCGCGGGACTGATCGAAGCGGACCAGGTTCGCCAGTGCAACCACCACCGCGACATGGACGATGAATGACGCCGCCACGCCCCAGCGATGGCGTCGCCACGCGTCGATCCAACCCCGATGGTGTGCCAGGCTGTCCATCGAGCCACCCGAAGAAGCCGCCGCCGGTTCGCGGTCGAACCTCATTCTAACGTCGATCTTCATCCCGCGCACAATCTTTCACCGGTGAAGAAATTGCCGTTAAGCCGCACGGCGGTTGTCGGTTAAGCTATCGGTAGGCGGGATTGCAGGAATCGGCCATGACTTCGGACACGGCGGTTTGCACGAACACGCAGGGTGTGGAAACTCCCAGCCTGCCGGAGGGACCGATTGTGTTCTTCGATGGCGTGTGCGGATTCTGTAACTTCTGGGTGGACTTTCTGCTCTCGCGCGACCGCCCGGCCCGGCTGCGATTCGCGCCGCTGCAGGGGGAGACCGCTCGCACACTGCTGTCGCCCGCCGACGTGGAACAACTGCACACCCTGGTCCTCTGGACGCCATCGGCCGTCTCTCGCAAGTCGACCGCCGTGGCCTGCATCCTGAAGATGCTCGGCGGCGGATGGGCGGTGTGCGGTACGGTGTTGCGGCTGGTTCCGCGTCCCGTGCGCGACTGGGGCTACGACTTCGTTGCCCGAAATCGCTACCGCTTCTTCGGCAAGAAGGCTGCCTGCCGGATTCCGTCGCCCGACGAGCGCACGCGATTCTTGCCGTGAGGGTTGTGGGCCAGCCCCAAGCCGGGGGGCGATAGAATCGGCCCTCATCATTGGGAATTGACCACGCATGATCGACGCTCCCTATCGCGCCACGCTAACCGTCGAGAAACATCTCTCCGGCGTCCGCATCGACACGTTCCTGGCGAAGCACTTTCGCAGCTATACGTCGTGGCGGATGCACCGCCTGGTGCGGGCCGGGCAGGTGACCTTAAACGGCGAACCGGCCGATCCGCCACGACGCGTCTTCACCGGGCAGACCGTCACCGTGCGGCTCATCGAACCGCCCGACGACCTGATGCCTGCCGAATCGATCCCGCTGCGGATCGTATTTGAGGACGAGTGGCTGATCGTGGTCGACAAGCCGCCCGGCCTCATCGTGCACCCCTGCGGCGAACGGCCGCGCGGCACCCTCACCAATGCCGTGCAGTGGCATCTCGACCAGATCGCGGCGGTGAAAGGACTGCTGAAGCCCGGTGTGGTGCATCGGCTGGACCGCGACACCAGTGGCCTCATCGCGGTTGCCAAGGACCACCTGTCGCACCGATTGCTGGCAACGCAGTTCGAGCGCGGCCGCGTGGCAAAGGGATATGTGGCGCTTGTGGAAGGCGTGATCCAGTGCGACTCCGGCGTGATCGATTTGCCGATCGGCCGTGTCCGGGGCTGCAGCAGCGCGCTGATGACCACGCGGGCCGATGCACTCGATGCGCGGCCGTCACGCACGGCTTACGAAGTCCTGGAGCGCCTTCCGACGCACACGCTAGTGAAGGCGAAACCGCGCACCGGCCGGCTGCACCAGATCCGCGTCCACCTGGCGGCGATCGGACACCCCGTCGTCGGCGACGAATACTACGCCCCGCACGGCGAACTCAAACCGCCGCGCCCGCCGCTGCTCCCCGACGGCACGCGCCCCGGCCCGCCGATCTCGCCCTTCATCCCGCGCCATGCCTTGCACGCCGCGGAGTTGAGCTTCACGCATCCCATCAGCGGGGAATGGATGACGTTCACTGCGGGGTTGCCGGAGGACATGCGGCTGGCAGTGAATGCAGTGCGAGAACTCCGTCTATGAGGATGTCTGGCAGCCGTGTTATAGTGCCTGGCGGGTTGCGGATCGGAGCTGGTCATCGTGTTTGATCGGATGCTCCGTTGATTGCGCGAACGCGTTCGATCAAACGGTTACGTGATGACAGGCCACGCCTTTGAGGAGATGGAGGCGGATGATCTGACCGTGTTCGATGTCGAGAGGTGCATCTTAACGGGCGAGATTGTCGATCGTCAGCAAGACCAAAGGACCGGCGCTTGGAAGTGCCTCGTTCATGGTGACGCGACCGATGACTCACCGATGGCAGTCGTTGTGACACTCGGTCCGATGGGCAGAGCTGTTATTGTTACCGTGTTCATCCTCTGAATGCGTCCAAATGAAAACATCCATTTGTGATATCTGTGGGAAAAAAGGCACACGCATTCGTCGGGTCACGCGCAGTTACCGCGATGGCAAGACGGAATTCTTCATCCGGGGCATCCCAGTGGTGTTCTGTCCCCACTGCCACGAGAACTACTTGACTGCAGAGACGCTCCACGAAGTCGAACGCATCAAGTTGCACCGCAAATAACTCGCCGTGAAGCGCTCGGTGCCAGTCGCGGACTTTACGTCCTGACGTTCAGCGGATTGGTTTGACGGTCACCACATTCAGTTGCTCGCCGTCACGCATAGGCCGCTCATTTCCTCGACGTCTTTGATCAGTTCCTCGGCAGCGTTTTCGAACTCGTCGTCCGGGCTGTCCAGTCCCAGGTTGAGCTTGTTGAGACCGTTGAACGCCGCGACTTTGTACGCCTCGGTCATGGTGGGGTAATTGAAGACTGTATCGCGGAAGTAGTCGATCGTGCCGCCCAGGCACATCACCGTCTGGCCGATGTGAATGATCTCGGTGGCCGTGTCGCCGATGATGTGCACGCCCAGCAGTTTTCGCGTCTCGCGGTGGAACAGCAGTTTGAGCATTCCGGTCTCGTCGCCGGAGATGTGGCCGCGGGCAATTTCGCGGAACGAGCACATGCCGACTTCGTAGGGTACGCGGTCCGCCGTGAGCTGCTGCTCCGTCTGGCCGACCATCGAGATTTCCGGGATGGTGTAGAGCCCGTAGGGCAGGTGCTTCGCGGCGACGAACGGCCGTTGGAACATCGCACACACAGCGCGGCGGCCCTGTTCCATCGAGGCGCTCGCCAACGCCGGGAAGCCGACGACGTCGCCCACGGCGGAAATGTGCGGCACCCACGTGCGCTGCGCTTCGTCGCACCAGATGCGGCCGCGCTCGTCGGTCTTCAGGCCGGCGGCGTCCAGGTTGAGTCCCATCGTGTCCCCCACGCGGCCGGTGCTGAACAGGGCGGTCTCGGCGATGAGCCGCTTGCCGCTTTCGAGCCTCACGGCCGCCATGTTGTTCCGCAAACGGTCGATGCCCACCACGTCTTCGCCCAGGCGGAACACCATGCCGAGCGACCGCGCGTGGAACATTAACGTGTCCACAATCTCACGGTCGCAGAAGTCGAGCAGCCGCTCGCGGCCGTCGACGATGGTGACCTCCACGCCCAGGGTGGCGAACATCAGCGCGTATTCCATGCCGATCACGCCCGCACCGATCACGATCATCGAACGCGGGATTTGCTCGAGTTTCAGCAGTTCATCGGAATCGAAGACGATCTCGCCGTCGAACGGGATGTGCGCCGGCCGGGCGGGGCGCGTGCCGCAGCCCAGGAGAACCTTGTCCGCTTCCACGCGCGTGCACTGTCCTTCGCGGCAGACCTCGACGGTGTGCGGGTCGACGAACCGCGCCTCGCCGGTGAAGACGTCGATTTCGTTGCGGTCGAGGTACTCCTGGATCACGCGCAGTTCGTGCTGGATGACCTGATCGAGTTTGCGCCGCAGGTCGTCCATGGTGATCTTGCGCTTCTGCACGAACCGCTCATTGTACACGCCGCGATGCTTGTAGCCGGTGAGGTGCAGAATGGCTTCGCGCATGGTCTTGGACGGAATGGTGCCGGTGTGCAGGCACACGCCCCCCAGGTCTGTGGATCGGCGTTCCACGAGGGCCACGGACTTGCCCATTTTGGCGGCCGCAATCGCCCCGCGCTGGCCAGCCGGCCCGCTGCCAATCACCAGCAGATCGTACCGCATGTTTCCATCCCGCTTCGGCAAGGTCCGCGCGGACAGCGCAGACTCACAGCGGGGAAATCGGCGGACGTGAAAGTGGATAGGAAGCCGAAACCTCTGCGCGTCAACGAAAGTTCTCGCATCGCGGAATGTCTGCGGGTTGTGACGGTTGTGACGGTCGGCATCGAACGCGGTTGACGTACGGTCGAAGTTGCGGAAGATGGCGGGATGTCGTCAACATTGCACGCTACGCACCGTACCCGACGGGAACGGGCTTCGCTCGCTGTCGGGTCGCTGCTCGCCGTTTACCTGGCGGTCGCCTACCTGCTTCTGCCGGCGGCATGGAAGTGGTACGTGCACCGCAGGCCGATGCTGGAAGATTTGCCCCGCATCACGCACACCAGCTCCGGCATTCCCGGCGACCCGTTGAACGTTTCGCTGACGGGAACCGCAGTCGAGCTGAAAGAGGCCCTGCACGCGGCTGGCTGGTTTTCCGCCGATCCGCTGTCGCTTCGAAGCGACGTGAAAATCGCGGAGGCCACCGTGCTGAAGCGCCCTTACGAAGACGCCCCGGTCAGCAACCTTTACTGGAATGGTCGCAAAGAAGACCTCGCCTTCGAGAAACCCGTGGGCGACAATCCGCGACAACGCCATCACGTGCGATTCTGGAATTCGGGCCTGGCTGATACTGACGGCCGTCCGGTCTGGCTGGGTTCCGGCACGTTCGACGAGCGCGTGGGGCTGAGCCACACCACCGGGCAGATCACGCACCACATCGCGGCCGATATCGACGCAGAACGCGAACACCTCTTTCACGATCTCGAACAAACCGGCCGGCTTGCGAGCCTGACCGTGCAGACTGGTTTCCACACGCAACGGGAAGGCCGCAACGGCGGCGGCGATCGCTGGCACACTGACGGCAGCCTGTGGCGCGGCGTGATTCGCGCCGCAGGCGACCTTCCTCGCTGATTCAGCAGCGATCGGCATCAATCGGACCGCCCGGCGGCAGCAGCGGCTCCAGCGGGCAACCGGCGCAGTTCGGCACGCGGCCGCACTGTGTTTCGCCAATGCGGTGCAGCCATCGGGCGAGCAATTGCATCATTTGTACCTCGCCGCCGGTCGCGCTGCGAAAAAGCGCTTGCGCATCTTCGTCGTCGACCGGAAGATCGAGCCAGCCGTGTCGCACCGCGACCCGCAATGCACCGCGATCGACAGGAAACACCGGTCGGTTCGCGCCGAACAACAACAGCCGATCTGCCGTTTCGGGACCGAGGCCGCGAATCTGGCGGAGTTCGAGGCGATCCTGCTGCACATCGCGATGCCAGGTGGGAGAGAGTTCGTCGCCGAACGTGTTTACCCACCACTTCGCCAGGGCCAGCACCACCGGTGCCTTGTTGGCCGCCCGCGGTAATGGCGACAACGCCTCGGCCAATTGCCCCACGGCAGCCGATGCCGTCAGGGCAGGGGACGCGAGCACTGTGTCGGCAAACGCCCACCGCAGACGTTCCACATGCTGAGTCTGCTGTGCCCCGAGAGTCAGTTCTGCCACCATGCGATGCCATGTGGCATCAAAGACTGAAGATGCTGGTGGGCCAAATGCGGAATGCAGAACATCGACGGCCGCGGCGATGGTCGGGCGATCACTCATCGGCGAAATCCACATAGCTTCAGCGCGGGCCAATGGTTTACGATACGTTTCGCCAGCACTCCGGCTACGATACAACAGCCGGGATGCTTCGCGTGTCGGAAGGATCGGGCGACATGTCAGATTACATTCGTCGGTTATGGAACGTACCGCAACAGCTCATCACGGACGAAGCGGTGTATCGAGCGCGAGGTTGGCATCGCCGGCAGTTTCTCGCGGCCATGGGAGGCGGGCTGGCGGCGGTCGCCGGATGCCAGCAGAAGGCTTCCCGCGAAGAATTGCAAGCCGCGACGGCCGACGTGCCACCCGTCCCCCAGGCAGGAGAGTCGGCGTTCTCTTCCGCACGCAATCCGAAATTCGATTACGGCCGGCCGGAAACGCGCGCGGAGGACGCCGCCGTGTTCACGAACTTCTACGAGTTCACGGGGCCGACCAGCAAGAAAGCGTACAAG
>Ga0073934_10009739_pt1 | contig 12185 bp, 9 predicted proteins | sample LarsenN4metaG_FD_76834 | JGI IMG/M metagenome (GOLD analysis project Ga0073934, IMG submission 76834) | Hot spring sediment bacterial and archeal communities from British Columbia, Canada, to study Microbial Dark Matter (Phase II) - Larsen... ... | reverse complement strand
GCGCACGGTCTCCTGTAAGAAAGGATCGTCCGAGACTTTTTCGCGGCGCAGCTCCCCGAGACCGAGGTTCGGCACGAGGTACGCGTTCGCGTCGTGGATTCTCCGCGCCAGCGCAGCGTCGAGCGAGGGCCCGAGGCGGCCGTGCAGGAACCCCGCGACACCCGCGTCGAGCAGCCCCGGCATGTCGTCCGTGCTCTGCTGGTGGACCACGACGTCGATATCGCGCGCCCGCGCCTCGGAGATGATCGCCCTGTAGAGCTCGGGCGCGAGCTTCTGCTGCGTGCCGCCGCGGTCGTCCACCCAGATCTTGATGAACGGGATGCCCTTGGCCGCGACCTCGGCGACCGCGGTCTGCGCGTCGGCGGGCGATGCGACCCCGCGCACCACGGTCATGTTCATGCGCTCCGCGACCGTCTTCGTGTGCTCGAGGAAGGCGTTGTTCGGCCCCTGCCCGGGAGGCGCCATGCCCGCGGCGAACACGAACCGCGCTCCACCGATGTCTCCGGCGCGTTGCGCACGCTGGAGCTCGAGCGCGAAGTCGTCCGGATCCGAGCCCGCCGAGAACACCGCGCCGAACCCGTAGTACGCGTAGCGCTCGAGGTTCTCGATCAGGTGCTCGCGCGTGTAGTGCTCGGCGCCCCAGGACGTGTAGCCTTCGTAGCCGAGGTGCGCATGCGCATCGACGAGAGCGGGGATGATCGTCTTGCCAGCCAGGTCCACGGTACGCGTCCCCGCGGGGACGCTCATGGCGGCGAGCTCGCCGACGGCGGCGATGCGGCCGCCTTCCACGAGCATGCCGCCGCTCTCGATCACCCCGCCGTCTCCCAAGACCAGGCGGGCGCCGGAGAAGAAGACGGTGCCTTCCTGCTCCGTGGTCGGCGCGTCGGACTGCGCACAGGCAGCGAGGTGAGCCGTGAGCGCGAGCGCCCATAGGAGTCGTGTGGCCATCCGCATCTCCGGTATCGCGAAGGGTGAGTCGGTTGAGACTATCGGGCGGGTCGCGATCGGGCCACGAACAGGTACGCGAGGGGGCCGGTCATGGCCGCGACCCCGCCCCAGGCCAGCGTCTCGATCCTGTTCGCGCCGAGGAACACCAGCGCCACCAAGGTGGGAACGCCGGCCACCGCGACCATGCCACGCGTGCCCACCGGGATGCGGAAGGGGCGCGCGAGAGCGGGCTCACGCACGCGCAGCACGACGGCAGCCGCGAAGATGAGGAGATAGCTCAGCACGAACAGGAGCACGTCGATCACGATGAGGAACGCGAACGAGCCGGTCGCCAGGAACGCGTGCAGCGCTGCGGCGATCAGGATCGAGCCGGCCGGTGTGCCGAAGCGGGGATGCATCCGCGAGAACGCCCCGGGCAGATGCCCGCGCTGGGCCATGACCAGTGTCGTGCGAGAGCACGAAGCGAGATACGCGCTGTAGAGCGCGAGGCTGGACGCGAGAGCGGCGACCATCGCGCCGGCGCCGAGCAGCGGTCCTCCGAGCGAGCGCGCGACATCGACGAGCGTGAGGCCGCCGTCGGGCGCCCACTCCGCCCACCGCCCCACGCTCGCGAGGCCCGCCATCGTGGGGAGGAAGTAGACCGCCACCACGAAGGGAAGCGTGAGGAGGAGCGCCCTCGGGATGACGCGCTGCGGCTCGGCGACCTCGCCCGCCATGGTCGACATCGACTCGTAGCCCGAGTAGAACCAGATCGCGATCGTGAGCCCCAGACCGAGGCTCGCGGCGGCCGGCTGGTCGGGGCGGAGGAGCGGAGAGAACGGGTTCTGCTGCCACGCTGCGAGACCCAGCACTGTGATCGCCACGCAGGGGAGCAGGATCACGACGGCGAACGCGGCGGACGAGACGGCCATGAGCCGCAGGCCGCGGACGTTCAGCACGGCGAAGAACGCGATGATGCCCACGGACACGAGCCACGCGCCGAGCGGAGGCAGCCCGAGCCAGGCGTTCGCGTACGTGACGGCCAGCACGACGTAGAGCGCGGTGTCGACGACCCCCGAGAGGCTGGACCACCAGCCCGCCTGGAACGCCCAGAAGCGGCCGAGGGCGCGCTCCACCCAGACGTACGCGCCGCCCTCCTCCGGGATCGCGGACGCGAGCTCGGTGCAGACGAGCGCGAGCGGCGCGCCCCACACGAGCGGAATCGCGAGGATCAGCAGCAGCGCCATTCCGGGACCCGTCGCCGAGACCATCTCCTCGACGCCGAACGGGCCCGCCGAGACGAGCACGAAGACGACGAGGAAGAGCGTGCCGAGGGACAGGCGCGTCGTCTTCAGCTCGTCTCGCATGGGAGCGAGCAGCGCTAACCCAGCTGCACCATCTTCGCGTTCACGAACTCGTGGATGCCCTGCCAGCCGAGCTCGCGCCCGTAGCCGCTGTCCATGATCCCTCCGAACGGCAGCCGGGGATCCGATCGCACGAACGAATTCACGAAGCAGCAGCCCGCGTTGAGCTCCTCGCGAGCGATCCGCTCGCCTTCGACCACGTCGGCCGTGAAGACCGCGGCGCCGAGCCCGAACGACGTGTCGTTGGCGAGGCGGATGGCGTGGGCCCGGTCCCGCGCCGCGAGGATGGAGGCCACCGGGCCGAAGAGCTCCTCCTTGTAGGCAGGCGTGCCCTTGCGCACGTCCTCGAGCACGGTGGTCGGGTAGTACCAGCCGCGTCCCGCCGGAATCTGGCCGCCGAGCAGCAGGCGTGCGCCCTTCGCGATGCTGCCGGTCACCTGCGCGTGCAGTGCCGCGCGCAGATCCTCGCGGGCCAGCGGGCCGACCTCGGTCCCTTCCTCGAGCGGGTTGCCGACCTTCGCCTGGCGCATGCGCTCGACCACCGCTTCGGTGAACGCCTTCCTCACGGGCTCGACGACGATCAAGCGCTTGGCGGCGATGCAACTCTGGCCGGAGTTCGAGAGGCGGCTGCGCACGCACATGGACGCGGCTTCCTCCACGTCGGCGTCCTCCAGAACCAGATAAGGATCGCTCCCTCCGAGCTCGAGCACGGTCTTCTTGATCGCGGCCCCCGCTTGCCGGGCGACCGCCTTGCCGGCACGCACGCTCCCGGTGAGGGTGACGCCGCGCACGCGCCGATTCCGAATGACCGCCCCGGCTTGGGCGTTCGTGAGGAAAAGGCTCTGGAAGCAGCCGTCGGGGAGTCCCGCATCCAGCAACAGCCGCTCGAGAGCCCGCGCGCACTCGGGCACGTTCGGGGCGTGCTTGAGCACGACGGTATTGCCGGCCATGAGCGCGGGCGCAGCGAAGCGGAAGACCTGCCAGAAGGGATAGTTCCACGGCATGATCGCGAAGATCGGCCCGAGCGGCCGGTACGCGACGTAGCTGAGGCGCGCTTCGGTCTGGGCCGCTTCGACGGCCAGCATCGCCTCCGCGTGCTGCGCGTAGTACTCGCACACCCACGCGCACTTCTCGGCTTCGGCGCGTCCGGAGGCCACGGGCTTTCCCATCTCCTCGGCGATCAGCCTCGCGTGCGCCGGCGCACCGTCCCGCAGCAGACGCGCTGCGCGGCGCAGGATCTCCGACCGCAGGACGAACTGCGACCGCCGCCACTCGCGGAACGCCACTTCGGAGCGCTCCAGCGCAGCCGCGACCTCTTCGGCCGTGGCAGTCGGAAAGGAGCGGAGCTCCTCGCCGGTGTGCGGGTCGATCGTCACGTATTTCATGCGAGCACCTCCGACAATGTTGCGACGAGCGCATCGGCCACCCACGCGGGGAAACGGCCGCCGTCACTCACGTGGCGCTGATTGATCTCGAGCTCGATCCCCATATAGGAGCGCGCGCCGTGCTCACGCCGCAACGCGGTGGGGAGTCCGTCGCCATACCCGCGATACGGGTCGTTGCGACGGACGACGCGCGAGGGCAAGGCGGCCTCGAGGGCACGCGCCCATGCGATGGCGAGCTGTCGTTCTTGGGGGCGGCCGGGATCGTACAGCACCGCCACGTCCGGCTTGCGGGTCCTGCCGTCCAGCACGGGCGTGAACGAATGCACGGCGACGTGCAGTGCCTTCCGGCCTCCGCCGATCGCCCGTGCGACCTGCGCGCGCACGCGGTCCCAGTGCGGCCGGTGGAAACGCTCGAGGAGGTCCGCCCGCTCGGCGCGCGGCAGGGGCTTCGTGACCTCGGAGAACACGCGCGGGTTGTGCGGTGAACGGTTCAGATCGACCAGCAGGCGAGTGACCGTCGCGCCGACCATGGGCGCGTCCAAGTCGGACGACAGTCGCATCGCCAGGTCGAGCGTCCCCGGATCCCAGCCGCGGTGGGATGCAAGGAGCTTGGAGCGTCCTCGAAAGAGCGCGCGGTACTCGGCCGGCACCTCGTTTCCGCCGTGCTCGGCGGTCACGACGATCGACCACCCGTCCACACTCATCCCGTAGCGTGCGGAAGAAACGGCACGTTGCCGGCTACGCAGTCGCACAGGGTTTCGGCCACGCGTCGCAGCTCGTTCTGGCCCGGCCGGGGTCCCGCCGCCGCCAGCATCCTGCGCGCGAGCGGGCCCGAGTCCAGGATCGTCTGCAGCGCGGCCGTCCACTCGCGCTCCGGATCGTCCGGCGGGTGCGCATCGAGCATTCGGGCCCACAGCTCCCCGAGCGGCAGCGAATCCTTCCGCACGCCGAGAATCCGGAGGAGCTCGCGGTCGTCCACGACCGCACGCTCCCCGTCGACGACCGCACGGTCGAAGATGCGCGCGAGCACGTCCGTTCCCGGGTCCTTTCGCAGATCGCGCTCGGCCAGACGACCCGTCGTCAGCGCGCGCACGAGCTCGACGATCGCCGCGACCACGGCCAGGTCGGCGGTCGGGCATTCCTGGGCGTCGATGACGCGGATCTCGATCGCGCCGCGCTCGAAGCGCGCGATCGCGCCCCGCGCGTTCGCCCACTCGTGGCGCAGGACGCCCTCGGGATCGTGCGGGGCGAGGTCGGCGTAGATGCGCCCGAGGATCTCGCGCTCGTATTGATCGCGGCTGGAGACGGACTCGGGCACGACCGAGCCGGCGACGCTCGGCACCTTCGATGAATTGATGCGGTAGGCGCGAAGCCGCCCATCGAGCGCGGGCCCGGTCCCGCCGTCCTGGAACGGCGACGCCGCCGACAGGGCGGGGATCAACGGCAGCACGAGCCGGATGGCGGCGTGCAGGCGCGCCAACTCCTCGTCGTCCGCGAACGGAAGGTTCACGTGCGTGGCCTGGAGGTTCGCCCAGCCGTGGCCGGAGCATCCGAAGATGCGATCGAAGGTTCGGTAGACCTCCGTGTTCTCGTGGGGCCAGAGCTCGGTCTCCTCGTGCGGATCCATCCAGGGATGCATCGCCCCCGGCATGAGCCGAGCGCCGAGCTGCGCGAGCGCGGGCCCGGCGCCGCGGAGGCTCGCGTGGAAGCTGCCTGCGAGCCCCGAGAGCGTGCGAGAAGGCGCGCTCGTCTTGATCTCGAGCACGTGCATCGTCAGCTCGTTGGACCACGTCACGTCACCGAGCACGACGTCCGCCGTCGGCTCGCCCGCGACCGCGGCAAGCAGCTGGTCGCAGACCGGCTTCACGTCGAGCGTGAGCGCGTCCACGAGCATGAGCTCGATCTCGACTCCGTACGCCTCGAAGAGACCGAGGCGGCGTTCGCTCACAGCCTCGGGCCCTCGCCGCGGCGGTCGAGGCGAGCTCTGAACCAGACGGCGATCTCGTCGTAGATCGCATCCTTCATGATCGCGTCCTCGTAGCCGGCCTCGATGTTCGGGTTGTCGTTCACCTCCATCACCATGAGCCGGCCGTTCACGACCTTCACGTCCACGCCGAAGAGCCCGTCCCCGAAGAGCGATGCGGCACGCACGGCGGTATCGATGAGGCCCGGCGGTGCGTCTTCCATGCGGATCGCTTCGACCTTTCCGTAGCGTTCCTTCCGGCCGCCCTTGCGGGACACGATCTGCCAGTGACCGCGCGCCATGTGGTAGCGAGCCAGGAACAGCGCCTTCCGGTCCAGCACACCCACGCGCCAGTCGAACTCCGAGCGCACGTACTCCTGCGCGACCACCAGCTCGGACTCCTCGAGCAGATCCTTCAGCTTCGCCTCGGCCTCCTCGGACGACTCCACCTTCACGACCCCGTGCGAGAACGCCCCGTCCGGCTTCTTGAGCACGCAGGGGAGGCCGACCCGCTCGGCGAGCTCGTGCGTATTGCCGTCGTGCATGACGTGCGTGCGCGGAGCGGGTATGCCGTGGCGGGCGAACACCTCGGCCTGATACACCTTGTTGGTGCAGCGCACGATCGCTTCCGGGTCGTCGATCACGACGAGGCCTTCCGCAACGGCCCGGGTGGCGAAGCGGTACGTGCGGTGGTTGACGGCGGTCGTCTCCCGGATGAACAGCGCGTCGTACTCGTCGACGCGGCCGTAGTCCTCCGGGCCGATGATGTCGGCGTGGATTCCGTGTCGCGCGGCGGCGCGAACGAACCGGCGGATCGCCGCCTCGTCGGAGGGAGCCGAATCGTCGTCCTCCGACCAGAGGATCGCCAGATCGTAACGGAAAACGGTCCGGCGCGGAGCGACGTGCCTGCGCTCGAAGTATGCCTCCGCGCTCTTGATCGCGAACTCGCGATGAGTCTCGGGGACCTCGGATGCATTGCCCAGCCTGAGGCTGGCGAGCCGCCACTCGTCGGCCTCCCACTGGAACCGGGCGATCAGGATCGGAGCCGGGAACTGATTGAAGAGCGCCCGGGCGAGCCGGTCGTAGCGCTTCGCCATGTTGCGCCCGAAGTAGATGCTCAGCACGAACTCCCCGCGCTTGAGGGGCGCGAGCGCGTGCTGGATCTCGTCCTCGATCTCTTCGGACGCAGCGCGCAGCAGCGGCAGGTGTCCGAGCGCCTGCGACGTCGATACCGACGGCATCGGCCGATGCCCGCGCGCGGCGGCGAGCAGCGAGACGTAGTAGCCGACGCTCTGGTAGCCGATGCGACGGCACATGTTGTAGACAGCCGCGCGTTTCATCTCCGCGAAGCGCCGCTCGACGAGGTAGGCGCGCGCCGATACGACCTCGACCGCCTCGAAGTGGAAGGGCCAGCGCTTCGTGTTCTCGACGACGACGAGGGATTTCACTCGTCTTCGGCTCCCGGCTCGACCACGAGGAGGTTCGCGTCGTACGAGAGCACGCCGAGCATGATCGCTCCGATCAGCCGCATGACGCTCACGCGATAGTTCGCGCCGCCCGGGGTATCGTGGTAGGGGTCGGCGACGAGCACGGAGTCGGTCGAGGGATCGTAGCCGTGCACGACCACGAAGTGCCCCGTGGGAAATCCGCGGATCGAATCGTAGGAGGACCGCCCGTGCGAGTCGTATCGCTCACGGGCACACCCGTAGAGGTACGTGACGGAGAGGCCGGTGAGGATCGGCAGGCCCCGCGAGAGCGTGCGGCGGATCAGGTCGGGCGTGAGCTCCTCGAAGTGAATCGCTCCGCCCGCCTGCAGGTACTCGATGTGGGCCTCGGTCGCCGAGCGGAGCCGCACCGACGGCTTCACCTCCGCCTGTGCCTTCAGGCGCTCCTCGAGGCGCGGCTCGGCGTCGTCGAACCAGGTCGGGTCGAAGAGCTTAAGGTTGTACGTGTACATCGTGGCGCGGTAGCCGCGCTCGAGCGCGTGGAGTCCCAGATAGGCGGCCAGCGTGCCGCCCGTCCCGAGGCGGGTGACCTCCGCCACCACGGTGTCGAGCGGGACCGGGTCGCCGAGGAAGCGGTAGACCGCGTGCAGGCAGGCCGGCCCACACGTCTCGTCCGTGGGCTGGGGAAGGATCCCGAGCGTGAGCAGCTCAGTGTTCATGCCGCGACCATTCTAATGAAGCGGCCACGGATCGCGGAGACTCGGAGGCGCGCGCCTGCTCGTCCTACATCCTTCGCGGGATCGCCACGCGCTATCGGCGGACCGGGCTCTCCTCCGCGTCGCGGATGATCTGGTCGGCGTCCGCCCGGAGCAGCAGACGCCGGCGTACCAGATCCTCGGCTGCCGTCCTGACCGCTCCGACGTACGCGGCATGGTCCGCGTAGCGCTCCTCGAGCGAGAGCCTCGGGTCGCCGCTCGCCATGCGCTCCGCACGCGTCTTCGCGAACGGGATGAACGAGCCCGTGCCCGCGCACAGGTCCCCCTCGCCGTATCCTTCCGCCCGGAGGTTCCAACCGGTGTAGGTCCCGAGGGGAGCGGCGAGGTTGGGGTGCCGCACGCCGTCCATCATGTTGCCGTCGGCATCCACCCGGCCGACCAGCACCGGGTACGCTGCGCCCACGGTCGGCGGGATCGTGCGGTGGTCGAGGAGATGGAGGGGGTTCAGGCTTCCCGAGTAGGTCACGCCCGGAATCGACGGGAACCCCGCATCCGTCGAACGGACGAGCTTCCCGCCCGAGACCGTCGGGTACCGGCTCGCCGGCGGCTCCCGGCCGTCGGAGACCCACTCGAAGAGCGCCACGGTGAGCGCGGTGCGCACGTCGCGGAGGGGCAGCGGGTTGCTCAGGTTCTGGCAGATGCCCGCGCGCGGCGTCGCCGTGTGGACGCCCCCGCCGCCGCCGTGCTGCGTGCCGGCGACGAAGTAGACGCGCACGTTCTCGGGGAGCTCGAGGTCACGGCCCGCCGGGTCCGTGACGACCAGAGACGCGCGCGCCTGCCAGATCTCGGCCTCGCCGTCCGTGTGGACGACTTTCGGACACGTGCTCGAACGCGAGCAGCGCTCCAAGAGGCCGTCGGTGCGGCCGCTCACGGGATCGTGCAGCGTCGCGTACGTGAAGGGGAACTGATCGCCGGGATAGAAATGATCCTCGTGCTGCTTCTGCCACCGGCCCGGCTGCGAGAACGGGTAGTTGGTGAACGTCTTGCGCGAGCCGGCGATGTCCGGGTGCATGCCGTCGAACACGATGCGCCCGCGCACGTCCTCGTTGAAGCCGAGGTAGAGGAGGTCGCGCAGCATGCGGCCGCTCTGCGAGATGCCGATCGAGAGAGCGAAGCGCGCGAGACCGTTCTGCGCGAGGGGGTTCGTGTTCCCGCTCGCGTCGGCCGTCTCGTAGCGCAGGAACGAGATCACGTCCCTCATCGCGGCGAAGCCGAGACCCATGACGATCGGGTCCTTCGCCTGATAGATGAACTCGTAGATCGCTCCTCCGTCGAAGCCGGCCGGCCGCTCGATCGAGATCTCGCTGTCGCTCACGTAACGCCACCGCAAGTCGGACGGTGTGGCGCGAGGGCTCGCCTGGTCGTGGCGCACCGTGAGAGTTGCCTTCGAGGGGTCGAGCGACGCGGCGGGATACGTCAGGCGCGCCCTCGACACCGGGTCCCGATTGCCGAAGATCAGCTCCTCGAGTGCGGTGCCGACGATCGGGGAGCCGTCCGCGTTCTTCGCCACGGGCAGGAACGCGACGACGTTCTGCTCCGTCGGGTCGATGTCTCCCTGCCAGCCGGCCCGCACGAGCGCGAACCCCCGCTCGAGCAGCGCGTCCTCGCCGGCACCGGCACCGCCGCGGTTGGGCACCGTGTGGTAGATCGCCCGATTCCACCGGCTCATGTCGACGGGCCGGTAGATCTCCACCGTCGTGCTGTACTCGACGTGGCCGCGCGCGTTGCGTGGCGCGTGCTGCACATTGACGATGTCCCGGTGGCGCGGGTCGTTCGGGTCGACCTCTCCATGGACGATCCCGCGCAGGCGCTCGTACTGACCGACTGCGCCGAAGCTCCGGGCATCGAGAGCGGGCGATTCGACCACATCGACGTCGAAGCGCGTGATCTGCGCCTGCGCTTCGAACCCATACGAGCCGCACGCCAGCCACACGGAGAGCATCCAGAGCCCGCGTGAAGGAACGGACATGATGCCTCCTGGTGCGCGAGGGACACGGTACCGCGGCACGCTACCGACGCGGCGCCGCCCCGGCAACCGAGTGCGAGCGACCCGCTAGCGCGAGACGGCGAAGGGCGTGGTCACACCCCACCCGAGCGAGAGACCGAGGTAGTAGTTCGCGAACGAGCGCCCGCAGACCGCACCCTCGCCGGCGAGCAAGGCGCCCGAGTGAAACGCGCGTTCAGGGCGCGAGTCGCGGTCGTGCGTGAACAGCTGGTACAGGGGGATGCCCGGCCGCGCCACTCGCAGATCCAGCGGCCCGCTCGCATCGACCAGGGTGACTCGCGGGGCGTACACGAAGTCCATCGGGAGGTGCGTCGCTTCGACTCGGCACCCCGGGGTCGTGCCTGGCCGCGGAAAGAGCGATCCCCTCGGGGAGTAGGGTCGCGCGAAGCTCGCCGTGCTCAGGCCCAACATGGGCGTGGACTCATAGGTGCTCGTGCCACGTGCGGGCGCCGGCCGGCTGGGGGTGGAAGGCGCCGCGCCGAGAGGAGGCGGTGCGGGGGTGCGGGAGCCGTCGGCGGCCGCGCGGGGGAAGCTCTGCAGGAGAGGGGAGCATGCGTTCGTGCCGAGCACCATCGAGCACACTGCTGCCGCGCGCCAGCGCTTACCCCACGACAGACTCTCCATGATGGGAACATGAGACCTTCGTATGGCCCCGCAGTACGTCGCATGACGTAGGACGCGGCCGTCCGCGGAGCCCGAAGAACGACCCGTCGGGCGGCGTCGGCCGGGGGCGGGCTGCGGTCCCGAGCGCCGGGACTACAGTGTGACCGAAACGCGGATCTGGAAGATCCGTCCCGTTTGTCGCACCATTCGGGAACCGCCGGAAACACCCGTAGTCGAGCGGCTGTCGACCAGCCACTCACCCGAGGTGTCGCCGCCGCCCACGAGACCGCTCCTCACATTCTGCCACTGCGATCGAAGCATGCGTAGGAACATCCTGCACGCCGGCGCCGCCAACCTCAAATACGAGATCCGTGAGATCGTCGGCGCGGGCAACGAGATTCGAGCGCTCGGGCAGGACATCACCTGGGAGAACATCGGCGACCCGGTCGCGAAGGGCGAAGCGCCTCCCGCCTGGATCCGCGAGATCGTCTCCGGGCTCCTGGAGCGCCCTGACTCGTGGGCATACTGCGAGACGCAGGGCGTGCCGCACGTGCGGGAGTTCCTCGCCGGACGCGTGAACGCGCGCGGAGGTGTGCGCGTCACGTCGGATGACATCGTCTTCTTCAACGGACTGGGCGACGCGGTAGCCACCGTGTACGGCTTCCTCAGCCGCGAGGCGCGCGTGCTCGGGCCGTCACCGGCGTACAGCACGCACTCCTCCGCCGAGGCCGCGCACTCCGGCTACAACCACGTCACGTACGAGCTCGATCCCTACGACGGCTGGCTTCCGGATCTCGACGACATCCGCAACAAGGTGAAGTACAACGACTCGATCGCGGGCATCCTCCTGCTTTCGCCGGACAATCCGACGGGCGCAGTCTACCCGCGGGAGGTTCTCGAGGAGATCGCTGGGATCGCACGCGAGAACGACATCTTCATCATCGCGGACGAGATCTACGCCAACATCGTGTATGATGGCCGTGGGCGGCTGAACATGAGCGAGTGGATCGGGGACGTGCCTGGCATCGCCATGCGCGGGATCAGCAAGGAGTACCCATGGCCGGGAGCGCGCTGCGGTTGGCTCGAGGTCCTGAACAAGGGTCGCGACCGGACGTTCGGGAAGTACATCGACAGCTTGATCGCGGCGAAGCGCCTCGAGGTCTCCTCGACCACTCTCCCGCAGATGTCGATCCCGCTCGTCATGAGCGATCCGCGCTACGAGGCTCACCTCGAGTCGAGGGAGCGCCTGTTCGCGGAACGGGCCGAGGAAGTGCAGGCGGCCTTCGAGGGCTGCGAGCACGTGATCGTGAACAAGCCGAGCGGAGCATTCTACTACACCGTCATGTTCAAGCCGGGGCTTCTGCGGAGCGATCAGGTGCTCCACATCGAGAACCCGAAGGTCGCGGCGACGGTGGAGCGTATGGTCGCGGGCGTCGAGCCGGACAAGCGCTTCGTCTATTACCTGATGGGAGCGACGGGGATCGTCGTCGTCCCGCTCACCGGCTTCCAGTGCACCCACCACGGGTTTCGCGGGACGCTCCTCGAGGCCAACGACGAGAAGCGCGCGTGGATTCTCGAGACGCTGCGCGACGCCATCGACGCATACGTCGCGAGCGCGAACTACGCGCCCGCAGCCGCCGGGTCGGTCACGGCCAGGTAGCCGCGAGCTGGTAGTCGGCTACTGAGCGCGTCCCATGCAGCCGATCGCGAACATCGG